>OLGL01001337.1_pt1 | contig 24857 bp, 20 predicted proteins | sample 1605041 | NCBI WGS metagenome assembly OLGL01 (sample SAMEA3888905, study PRJEB22519) | human gut metagenome | biome: human gut; feature: human-associated habitat; material: faeces | place: Denmark | collected 2010 | reverse complement strand
TTCCGGTTCAGTCTCAATCAGCTTGAAGCTGACCTCCACCTCTACACGGGTGCCGGGCATCTTGAAGGTGTACTTGCCGTTCCCCTTGTCGGTCAGGTCAAGCTCCTTGCCCTTGCTGTCGGTCACGGTCAGCTCGTCCAGCTCATAGCCCTTGTCGGGATCGACGGTGATGGTGACGGTATTGCCCTGCTCGGCGTAGCGGTGGCTGGTCTTGACCTCGCCGCCCTTCACGTTCTTGGGCAGGGTAACGCTGTAAGTGGGGTCGCTGTCATCGTCGGAAGAACTGCCGCCGGAGTAATAGGTGGTGACAGTTACGGTGCAGGAGGCAGAGGGAGCACTTTCTCTGGTGCCAGCCGTAGCCGTGATGATGGCGGTCCCATCAGCGACAGCCGTTATACTAAGCCGGCCTCGGAAACAGTTGCTACATTAGTGTTACTGCTCGTCCAAACCACCTCGTCTGTGGTGTTCTCCGGGAGCACCGTGGCGGTGAGCGTAGCAGTGTTGGGCTCTGTGTTACTGTACAGGGACAAGGTGGTGGTATTCAGGTTGACGCTGGTGGCAGGCGTAATAAAACCGTCCTCGGCACTTTGATAAGCGTCCCTGATCGCCTCCAGCATCGCATTCTCATCGCTATTGGTGCCTGTTTTAGCGACAATAGCTTGAGTGCTGTTGAGCAGAGTATTATTGGAAAAGGACACCAAATATTTTGCACTGTCACCCGTGTTCTTGCCCATGGAATCATGGATACGGACCGCAGTATAAGCGTCAATGGTGTTGTCAGATATGGTGATCAAGGCGTCCTCGGTACTGTCCAAATTCGCGGCACTCCAGTTGCCAGCAATCTGAACCGCCATATTGCTGTCGCTTGACTTCGGCAGCTCAAAAGCATTGTTGCTGATAATAATGTGAGGTGTACCATTAACTTCATTCAGCGTCTCTTGTTCGGTGCCAGCAGTGATGTTGATACCTCTCCCTTTGGAACTGATATGAGAGTTGGTAATCTCATAAGAGATGTGTGTTTTATAAGCAGTTTCAGATGCGTTCAGGGTAATCGCATACTGCGAAGTTGCATTTTGGTTGAACGAGCACTCATCGAAGGAATACTTTGTCACATTGCAGGGCATGATTTGGTAGACCTGCAATGTGCCGGATGTCTGATTAAAGGTGCAGTTCTCAAACTTAACCTCAATGGATGCTTGGAACTGATTCGAGGTATCGGTCCTTCTGCCGTTCATGATAACACTCTGCAGCGTTTTTATCTCATCGGAGCCAACAACAAGATTATTAAAAGTGATCCCTTTGAATGTCACTGTTTTGACCCAATAAGGATTTCCTTCGATATAATTACCCTCATCGTCTTTTTTATTATAAGAGCACGTCTTGTTTTCATCGTAGGTGTAGGTGACATGTTGGGCATTTGTTTCGTAGTTTTCATCCTGGGAATTGTCGTAGGTGCCGTCCGCCTTGGCTTCAAAGAAGTCGCTTATTGTAAAGACTTTTGGATCCTCCACCTCGTCCACGGCCATCGCCGCCGTTGGCAGGAGGGCCACCAGCAGGCAAAGCGATAGAAAGCTTGCCAACCATCGTTTTTTCATTCCGTTTTTCTCCTCTCTGTCTATGTAAAAATCAGTTGCGCCTGCCCCCACAGGCCGGGAAAACGTGACACTTGACTATTCCGGCAACGCCCCCAGTTCTTTTGACAGGCTCCCGCCCGTCTTTTCTGCGGAAAGAACGTCCGCAACAACATTCTTTCCGTTCTGTCGTTTTGGGCAGAAAAAAAGACCACAACAGAATTTCCGTTCTGTTGTAGTCCATTTTTAGATAAAGGCCCAAATACCCTTTGGGACAGGCCCATTATACCCCATTTCGACAAAAAGCACCAGCCAAAACTGAATTTTCCCACGCCAAAGCAGACGGCGCAGAACAAACCACCTGCCCCGTCTGATTGGCACGCCGAAAATCGGAAAATCACTTGCTATTTTCCTACTTTAAGGCTATAATCCACTTATGTAATGCTACATAAATTGGCAGGACTACAACAGAACGGAAACTATGTGGTCAAGACAAGGCCCATGCGCTCCATCTGCCGGGCGTGGACGGCCCCGCTCTCCATGGTGTAGACGCGGGTGGTGTTTACGCTGGAGTGGCCCAGAATGTCCGCCAGCCGGGACAGGTCCTTTTCCAGCGTGTAATAGGTCCGGGCAAACAGGTGGCGCAGGTTGTGGGGAAAGACTTTTCCCGGCTCCACCCCGGCGCTGTCGCAGAGCTTTTTCATGTCCCGCCAGATGTTAGAGCGGTCCAGAGGCCTGCCCGTCCGGGTGGTGAATACAGGATTTTTGACGTCCGCCGGTTGGGCGGTCTTTTTTTGTGCCTGGAGGTATGTTCGCAGCAGGCGGCGCAGCTTGTCCGGCAGGAAAACGGTGCGCCGCTTGCCCTTGTTGGCGATCTCCGCCCGGCCCGTCTGAACGGCCTCCACGGTGATGAATTTCAGCTCGCTCACCCGGATGCCGGTGGCGCAGATGGTTTGCAGGACCAGAGCGAGGCGCCGGTTTCCGTCCAGCTCCGCCGCCCGGACCAGCCGGACGTACTCGCTCCGGGTCAGCTCCCGGCCCTCGTCACAGAACGGGGACTTTTGAATGTTCAGCAGCTTCACGGCGCACTCCCGCCAGCCCATGAAGCGCAGAAAGCCGTTGACGGCGGCGAGCATACTGTTGACCGTGGCAGGGGCGTGGCGCCGGGCCAGCTCCTCCTTCCAGCCGATCAGGGCGGCCTTGGTGACGGGCCGCCCCGCCAGATGGCGGCCCAGGGCCTCCAGGTCCCGGACGTACTTTTCAATGGTGCTGTCCGCCCGCTCCTCCTCCCGCAGATGGAGGACATAGCGGCGGAGCAGGTTGGCGGTGATGGTGCGTTCGTTCATGGTCAGACCTCCTATGATGGTGTGATGGGACCATTGTAACGCTCCGCCTGGACCCGGTTCCTCACAAAGCGATCTGATGGGGGCAGAATCATGTGATTTATTATTTGAACGGAGAGAAACACTTTATAAATCCACTGGAAAATCAATGCGCTTACAGGTACAATGGTGCAGACAGAAGGAAATACAATTCATTGGAAAGAGGGATGTTGGATGCGGCCTGAACTGATCAGTCAGCCTATCACCGGAATTTGCTCCTTTGGACGGTATCCGATCTGCCTGGATCTGGACCAGCTGGATGCGGATTTCGGCGTGCTGGGAGTTCCCTTCGACATGGGAGTCGGCTTCCTGAGCGGGGCGCGCATGGGACCCAGAAGGGTGCGGGAGGCCTCCACACAGTATGGACGGGGGACGCAGGGATACTATGACTACGAAGCGGATGAGCAGCTGCTGGCGGCTCCGGTCAGCATCGCCGACTGCGGCGACGCCGATGTGCTCCAGGGGGACCGGGACTATTCCTTCCACTGCATTGAGCGGGCGGTCCGCCGCATCATCCGCGCGGGTACGATCCCCATTGTCATCGGCGGGGACCACTCCATCAGCATTCCGGTGGGCAGGGCGCTGGAGGAGTACCACAAAGAGATCTGCGTCATTCAATTTGACGCCCATTTGGATTGGACCAGCCATGTGGGACCGCTGGTTCAGGGAAACGGCAGCCCCATGCGAAGAATGTCTGAGATGGAACACATTGGACCAATGGTGCAGATCGGACTGAGAGGGATGGGCAGCGGGAAAAAGCAGGACTACGATGACGCCCGCGCCTACGGCAGCCGGCTGATCTCCGCGCGGGAGCTGCACAGCAAGGGAGTGTCCTATGTGCTGAGCCAGATCCCGGAGGCGGAGGCCTACTACATTACCTTCGATATTGACGGCTATGACATGACGCTGGCCCCCGGCGCAGCCTCGCCGCTCCCCGGTGGGATCACATACGATGAGAGTATGGACCTGCTGAAAGGGATCTGTGAGACCGGGAAGGTCGTGGCGATGGATCTGGTGGAGGTGGCCCCCCCCTATGACCCGACAGGGTGTACGCAGCGGCTGGCCGCACTGACGGATCTGAAATGGGTCCAGCTGAATTCCGCCGGAGCCGATGCCTACTGCAAACCCGGGATCCTGGATCCCCGGGTGCAGCTGACCAACTGCACCGGCGCCTATGGCCAGGCCCTTTCGGAACACATGCTGGCCCTGACCCTGTCCCTCCAGAAAAAGCTGTACCTGTATCACCGGAACCAGCTGGAGCACCGGTGGAAGGATGAGGGAGAAGTGACCAGCCTGGACGGGGCTACCGTTGTGGTGGTGGGCTTCGGGGACATCGGCCGGGCCTATGGCCGGCTGTGCAAACTCCTGGGCGCCCATGTGATCGGCATCCGGCGGCACCGGGGAGCAATGCCCCCGGAAGCGGAGGAAATGGGGACCATGGAGGACCTGCCCCGGCTCCTGGGCCGGGCGGATGTGGTGGCCAGCGTGCTGCCCGGTACCCCGGAAACCACCCATCTGTACAATGAGCAGCTCTTTTGTGCCATGAAGCCCGGGGCCTTCTTCATCAACTGCGGCCGGGGCAGTGCGGTGGTCCAGGAAGAACTGGCCCGGGCCCTGAAGGAAGGCAGACTGGGGGGCGCCGCCCTGGACGTAACGGATCCGGAACCGCTGCCGGAAACCAGTCCCCTGTGGGATGTGCCCAATCTGCTGATCACTCCCCACATCAGCGGGGACCATCACCTGCCCCAGACCTGGGACAAGGCTGTGGCCATCGCCGCCCGGAACCTGCGGCACTACCTGGCCGGAGAATCCCTGGAAAACCAGGTGGACCGGAAGACCGGGTACAAAAAAAGCATATAACCTGTGAGGAAGGGGCGCTGCACGCCAGGTGCAGCAGCCCCTTCTTTTTCTTCCCAAAATACGGTATAATAGAACATCACGCAAGGTTTGTCCCACATGGATTCGGACGGAAAGGATGTGCTCTTATGCTGTATGCCATCATCATGGGCATCATTGCCCTTTTCATTGCCATTTTTGCTCTCCAGAATGCGGCCGCGGTGGAAGTGAGCTTCCTGGTCTGGCATTTCTCCCTGTCCCTGGCCCTGATCATCCTGGGCTGTCTGCTGCTGGGCTTCCTGCTGGCCAGCCTGTGGACCCTGAAGGTGAAGGCCGGCCATTACATGAAGGACCGGAAGCTGAAGGAACAGCTCCGGCAGCTGGAAGAAAAGAAGGAAAACTGGGAAGCCCGGCAGCGGGAGCAGGTTTCTTCCGGCCGGATCCCCCGGATGGACCTGCCCCGGTCCGGGGCGAAAAAAGGGAGGACTTTCGATCCTTCCCGGGACAAGGACCCCATCATCAAACCTTTTCGGCCCAAGGAGTAAGAAGCAGCCATGATCTACACCAGAATCAGAAGAACGGATGAAGCACGGGAACCCCAGATCCGGACCCTGTGCCGGGAGCTGGGGATCTCTCCCCTTCTGGCCGGCATCCTGGTCCGCCGGGATCTGACGGAACCGGAGAAAGTGAAAGAATTCCTGGAAGGGAAGACGCAGCCCTATTATGATCCCTTCCGGCTGAAAGATATGGACCGGGCTGTGGACCGGATCCTTCAGGCACTGCAGCAGGGCGAACCCATGACCATCTACGGGGATTACGACGTGGACGGTACATCGGCCAGTTCCCTGCTGTATTTGTTTTTGCAGGCCCGGGGGGCCAAAGTGGATGTGTATGTGCCCCGGCGGGATCGGGAAGGGTATGGCCTCAACGGACCGGCCCTGGAAAAAATCGCCGCCCGGGGCACGAAGCTGCTGATCACCGTGGATACCGGGATCAGCGGAGCCCAGGTGGTGGCGGATGCCCCCAAAGGACTGGACATCATCATCACGGACCACCATCTGGCCCCCCGGCAGCTGCCTCCGGCCCTGGCGGTGGTGAACCCCAACCAGCCCGGGGACGGGTATCCCTTCAAGGGCATCGCCGGGGTGGGGGTGGCCTTCAAGCTGTGCCAGGCCCTGGAACAGAGACGCACCGGCCAGCCGGATCTTTACTGGGATGAGCTGATCGAGCTGGTGGCCCTGGGCACGGTGGCTGACATGGTGCCGCTGCAGGACGAAAACCGGGAGATCGTCCGGAAAGGGCTGGCCAGGATGCCCCACAGTCCGCTGCCGGGCCTCCAGGCCCTGATCCATGTGACCGTGGCCCCGGGCAGCGCCATCAACAGCGGCACCATCGGCTTCGGCCTGGGCCCCCGGATCAATGCGGCGGGCCGGCTGGACGACGCCATGACGGCAGTGAAGCTGCTGACGGCCCGGGATCCGGAAACCGCCAAAGAGCTGGCAGAGGAACTGAATTCTGCCAACCAGGAACGGCAGGCCCTCAGCCAGAAGATCTTTGAAGAAGCGGAACGCCAGCTGGCCAAACAGGGTCCGCCGGAATGGAGCCTGGTGCTGGGAGAGGAAGGCTGGCACCCGGGAGTCATCGGCATCGTGGCCTCCCGGATGACGGAGAAGTACCATCTGCCTTCCGTGCTCCTGTCCATTGACGGAGAAACGGCCAAAGGATCCTGCCGGAGCATCCCGCCCCTGGATCTGTACCAGGCCCTGGACCGGTGCCGGGACCATCTGGTCCAGTTCGGGGGCCATGCCCAGGCGGCGGGGCTCACCATTAGGACGGCGGAGATCCCGGCGTTTCGGGAAGCCTTTGCCCGGGTGGTGGCGGAGATGCTGGACCACAAACCCTACGAACCAGCGGCGGTGCCGGACTGGTTCGTGCCGGAAGACCGGGAAATCACCCCGGAGGCAGTGGCTCAGCTGGCCCAAATGGAGCCCTTCGGGGTGGGGAACCCGGCACCGGTGCTGGGGTTCGCCAAGGCCCAGATCCAGGAGGTGTCCCTTCTGGGCAGGGACCACAAGCATCTGAAGTTCCTGCTGAAACAGGGGGGCTTCCGGTACAAGGGGCTGCTGTGGCAGGAGGGGCCCCGGTTCCATTCCTTCTATCCGGGGGAAGTGGCGGCGGTGGCCTTTTCCCCCAGGGTGAACACCTTCCGGGGGGTGACGGCGGTGGACCTGGAGGTATCGGCGGTGGAAGCCCCCTATACCATCATCGACTGGCGGCATGAGAACCGGAACAAGGAGACAGAGTTAAATAGTATTTTACAAAAAGATAAAAAGACGGTAGTATATGTAGAGGATAGTGTAGCCCTGAAGGAAAAATATCCGGAAGCCTGCATCCTTCCCTATGGAGACCCCCTGCCGGAAGAGACCGGGGTGGTGGTGTTCTGGGACGGAGGGGCGGAAAAGGTGCTCCAGCCGGGAAAATTCCCCCTGAAAGGGGACCAGCCCGGCCGGCTCTATCTGCTGTACGGCCGGGAAGACCTTCTGGCCCGGCGGGATGCCCTCCGCCGGCAGTATCCGGATCTGGCAGGGCTGCGGGTGTGCTATACGGCCATCCGGAACCGGCTGCGGGAGCAGGGAGCATGTCAGGAAGCCCAGCTGCGCCAGCTGACGGCGGAAAACGGATGTCCGATCAGCCAGACTGTCCTGGACATTTTTTATGAATTGCACCTGTTCAACCGGGAAGCGGGACTGGTTTCCCTGGGAGATACGGGCCACAAGAATATGCAGGAATCCAAAGGGTTCCAGGCGCTGCAGGCGGAATATGACCGCCGTTTCCAGGCCCTGAACCGCAGCTGGAAGCTGCAGCCGGCGGAAATCGCCGCTCTTTGGGCAGCAGGAAGGTGAAACAATGGAACAGCTCGATGACAAGCCCATCAGTGCGGAGGAATTCTATGCCCGCATCAGCAAATATCTGACCCCCCGGCAGGTGGAGTTCGTCCGGGAGGCCTACAATTTTGCGGCAGAGGCCCATGCCAAGCAGAAACGGGCCTCCGGGGAACCCTACATCATCCATCCCCTGGGGGTGGCCAGCATCCTAGCCCAGCTCCAGATGGACGATGTGACCCTGGCAGCCGCTTTTCTCCATGATGTGGTGGAAGACACCGAAGTGACCCTGGACCAGATGGAAGACATTTTCGGCCGGGAAGTGGCCATGCTGGTGGACGGGGTCACCAAACTGGGGAAAATCGAATACATTTCCCGGGAAGAACAGCAGGTGGAAAACTACCGGAAGATGTTCCTGGCCATGGCCAAGGACATCCGGGTGGTGCTGATCAAGCTGGCGGACCGGCTGCACAACATGCGGACCATGAAATTCATGCCCGTGAACAAGCAGAAACGGATCTCCTCTGAAACCCTGGAAATCTACGCGCCCCTGGCCCACCGGCTGGGGATTTACGCCATCAAATGGGAACTGGAAGACCTGGCATTCCGCTATATGGAACCCCAGCATTACTACGAACTGGTGGAACAGGTGAAGGTGAAGCGCCACGAACGGGAAGCCATGGTCCAGGAGGCCATGGATGAACTCCGGAAACTGTGCGAGGAATCCGGCATCAACTGCCAGATCCAGGGCCGGCCCAAAAGCTTCTACAGCATCTACAAGAAGATGCAGCGGGACCACAAGACCATCAACGAAATCTACGACCTGCTGGCGGTCCGGGTGCTGGTGGATACGGTGAAGGACTGCTACGGGGTCCTGGGAATCGTCCACGGCAAGTGGAAACCCATTCCCGGCCGGTTCAAGGACTACATCGCTGTGCCCAAATCCAACGGGTACCAGTCCCTGCACACCACGGTGGTCTCTTCCAGCGGCCAGCCCCTGGAAATCCAGATCCGGACCTTTGAAATGCACAAGGTGTCCGAATACGGGGTGGCGGCCCACTGGCGGTACAAGGAAAGCGGCGGCTCCAAGATGCCCAGCTCTTCCGACAAGAATGTGGATGCCAAGATGGCCTGGCTGCGCCAGCTGCTGGAATGGCATAAGGATATGCGGGATCCCCATGAATTCGTGGATACCGTGAAAATGGACGTGTTCTCCGACGAAGTGTTCGTGTTCACTCCCCAGGGGGATGTACTGGACCTGCCGGAGGGCTCCGTGCCCATCGACTTTGCCTACCGGGTCCATACCGGGGTGGGCAACAGCTGTGTGGGTGCCAAGGTGAACGGCAAGATCGTGCCTCTGGACTACCACCTGAAGAACGGGGACATTGTGGAGATCATCACCTCCAAATCCTCTCCGGGACCCAGCCGGGACTGGATCAACATCGTGGGATCCAGCCAGACCAAGAACAAGATCAAGCAGTTCTTCAAGAAGGAACGGCGGGAAGAGAACATCGTCAACGGCCGGGAAATGCTGGAGAAGGAATGCCGGCGGCTGGGCTATGACGTGAACATCATGCTGACCCCGGAGAACCTGAAGGAAGTGGCGTCCCGGTGCCATATGGACGGCAGCGTGGAGAACCTGCTGGCGGCCCTGGGCTACGGAGGCCTCCTGGTCAACGGGGTCATGGTGAAGCTGGTGGACCTGTACAAGAAGACCCAGCGCCAGAACACCACCAAGAACCTGACCCAGCTCCTCAGCGAACTGAAGCCCAAGACCGTGAAGACCCACAAGGGCAGCCACGGGATCCTGGTAAAGGGCGAGGACGATATCATGGTGAAGCTGGCCAAGTGCTGCAACCCCATTCCCGGGGACCCCATTGTGGGATACATCACCCGGGGCCACGGGGTGTCCGTCCACCGGGCGGACTGTCCCAATGTGCTGGCCAACACGGAAGATCCCAATCGGATGATCGAAGTATCCTGGAACGTGGATACGGATACGGCCTACAAGGTGGTACTGCGGCTGACGGCGGTGGATCAGCCCGGAGTCATGGCCAACATCATGACCGTGGCCAGCGAAACCAAAGTGAACATCAACTCCATCAATGCCCACACCAATCCCAACAAAACCGCCTTCATCGACATGGGACTGGACATCAGCAGCCTGGACCAGCTGAACTACATCATCGGCCGGCTGCGGCGGATCAAGGGCGTGTACAAAGTGGACCGGAAAGTGTCCGGACTGTGAGGAAACCATGCGTGCAGTGGTACAGCGGGTGACGGAAGCCTCCGTCACCGTGGACGGAAAAAACGTGGGAGCCATCGGCCCCGGTCTCCTGGTGCTCCTGGGAGTGGCCCGGGAGGATACGGAAAAGGACGGAGCCTACCTGGCGGAGAAGCTGGCGGGGCTCCGGATCTTTGAAGATGAGGATGAAAAAATGAATCTGTCCGTGGCCCAGGTGGGAGGCAGCATCCTGCTGGTTTCCCAGTTCACCCTTTACGGGGATGTGCGCCATGGCAAGCGGCCGTCCTTTACCCAGGCGGCAGCTCCGGAGGAAGCCAACCGGCTGTATGAAGCGCTGGCGGACAAACTCCGGGCCAAAGGGATCCCGGTGGCCACCGGTCAGTTCCAGGCCCATATGGAAGTGGCCCTGGTGAACGACGGGCCGGTGACCATCCTGCTGGACAGCGGAAAAAGTTTTTAGGAGGAAACAGGAATCTATGAAAATCTATCGGGTGGTCGTGGGACCGATCCAGGAAAATTGTTACATCATCAAAAATGAGGCCAACAACCAGGGCATCATCGTGGATCCGGGGGATGAAGCCAACCGGATCATGGACGCGGTGGCCAAAGCCGGCATCGAAAAGGTCCCGGCCATTTTCATCACCCACGGCCACGGGGACCATGTGTCCGCCCTGGACGAAGTGAAGGCGGCCACCGGCGCCAAAGTGTACATGAGCCGGGAGGATGCGCCCATGCTCCGGGTGTGGAACAGCAGCCTGTCCTATTCCACCAACCGGGACAAGAAATTCGATCCTCCGGATGAATATTTTACCGACGGGGAAAAACTGAATGTGGCCGGCATGGACTTCACCATCGCCGCTACCCCGGGCCACACCGCCGGCGGGGTGTGCATCATCGGAGACGGAGTGGTGTTCTGCGGGGATACGGTGTTTTTGGAAAGCATCGGCCGGACGGACCTGCCCGGCGGTTCCTATGATGCCATCCTGGACTCCATCAAGACCAAGCTGCTGGTCCTGCCCGATGACTACAAGCTGCTTCCGGGCCACGGTCCGGCCACCACGGTGGGCTGGGAAAAACGGCGGAACCCGTTCCTCCAGTAAGGTCGTGACCCTATGACGGACAAACAACAGAAGCCCCGGGGACTGGTGATCAAGCTGCTTTTCGGTCTCCTGGGGTTCGGGGCTTTTTATCTGTTGGGCCACTGGTTCCTTCCGGTGTTCCTGGCCATCGGCATGAGCTTCCTGCTGTATCCCATCGTGGACCGGCTGGAACGGCTGAAAATCAAAGGACGGGCCTTTCCCAATACCCTGGCGGTGCTCATTGCCTTCCTGCTGTTCGGGCTGTTCCTGTATGCGGCGGCCAATGTGCTGATCGTTCCCCTGGTGACCCAGGTGAACACCCTGCTGAAGGCCATGCCGGGACTGGCAGCCAAAGCCAATGAAAGCATCAGCCTGTTTTTGGGCAGCGAAGCCCAGAAGCTGCCGCCCAATACCCGGGATATGCTCCAGCAGGCCGGCAGCAGCCTGAGCACCTATGTGATGGGCCTTCTGAAGGACATGCTGGCCTCCACGGTCCAGGCGGCCAAGAGCCTGGTGAGCCTGGCCCTGGTCCCCTTCCTCAGCTTCTATTTCCTGAAGGACTGGCGGACCCTGAAAAAGATGGTGGTGGGGCTCTTTGCCTATGAAAAACAGCCACTGGCGGACCGGGTGCTGTCGGATATGGGCCGGATCCTCTGCGCCTATGTGGACAATATGTTCAAACTGTGCTTCGTGGCCGCCGCCTGCCTGACCGCCGGTAACTCCATCCTGGGTGTCCAGTACACCCTGGTGCTGGGCTTCCTGGCCATGATCAGCGAACTGATCCCCCTGGTGGGATCCGTGGTGGGGACCCTGTCGGCGGTGTTCATCGCCCTGCTCCAGAAGCCCTCCCTGGCCCTGAAGGTGCTGGTGCTGTATCTGGTGTATTACCAGGTGGATGCCCAGGTGATCATGCCCAATCTCATGGGCCACAGCATCACCCTGCACCCGGTGCTGATCATCCTGGCGGTGATGGTGGGGGGACAGATCGGGGGCGTGGCCGGTCTGATCTTTGCCGTTCCCGTGCTGTCCATCATCAAGGTGCTGTACGGGTACTTCTGGCATGCCGGGGAAGAATGTCCCGGGTCAGTTGATAAAAACCAATAAACTGTGTTAAAATTAATAAGTTCAAACAAGTTCTGTGGACGGAGGGGATTTTTATGTTAACAGGGGCACCGCGTGGTACCAAAGACATTCTGCCGGGCACCATCAATGGCTGGCGCTATGCAGAACAAATCATTCGTGAAGTATGCCGGGAATTCAACTATCAGGAAATCAGAACCCCGATTTTTGAACATACCGAGCTGTTCCAGAGAGGCATCGGGGACGGCACGGACGTGGTGGACAAGGAAATGTACACCTTTACGGACCGGAGCGGCCGCAGCCTGACCCTGCGTCCGGAAAACACCGCATCCGTGGTCCGGTCCTTTGTGGAAAACAAACTGTATGCGGAACCCATGCCGCTGAAAGTGTTCTATATCGGACCCATGTTCCGGTATGACCGGCCCCAGGCAGGCCGGATGAGACAGTTCCACCAGTTCGGGGTGGAAGCCCTGGGGGCGGAATCTCCCGTGGTGGATGCGGAAGTGATCCTGCTGGCCCTGACCGTGCTGAAACGGTTCGGTCTGAAGGACCTGAAGCTGAAGATCAACTCCGTAGGCTGCCCCAACTGCCGGCCCCAGCACCGGAAACTGCTCCAGGATTACTTCCGTCCGCATCTGGACGAACTGTGTGAAGACTGCCAGAGCCGGTTCGACCGGAGCCCGCTGCGGATCCTGGACTGCAAGGTGGATGCGGATAAGCCCTTCATGGCCGGTGCCCCCAAGATCACCGACCACCTGTGCGATGAATGCCGGGCCCACTTCGAAACCGTGAAGAAACTGCTGGATGAGGCAGGGGTGGAATACGAAGTGGACAGCAACCTGGTACGGGGCCTGGACTACTACACCAAGACCGCTTTCGAAATCCAGTACGCTCCCCTGGGCGCCCAGAGCGCTGTAGGCGGCGGCGGACGGTATGACGGCCTGGTGGAAGAACTGGGCGGTCCCAGCACTCCCGGTGTGGGCTTTGCCATCGGCCTGGAACGGATCCTCCTGGCCATGGAAAAACAGAACCTGCTGCCCACCGGCAAGGAAGCCGTGGACATTTTCGCCGTCATCCCTGATGAAGGAGGCGTGACCGATGCCTTCCGGGTGATCACCAATCTGCGGAACAAGGGGCTTGTCTGCGACATGAACCTGGTGGAACGGAGCATGAAAGCCCAGATGAAGCAGGCCAACCGGGAACAGGCCCGTTTCGCCCTGATCTTCGGGGAAGAAGAACGGTCCCGGGGCGCTGTCACTGTCCGGAACATGGCGGACAGCAGCCAGGAAGAAGTATGTTTCGGGGCTTTGGAAGCCTATTTCAACAAATAAAAACCAGAGGTGTAAACAAGAATGAGTATGGAACGCAGTCATCATTGCGGTGACTTGAGAAAAGCAGACGCCGGCAAGACGGTTACCTTGTGCGGCTGGGTAAGCAAACGGCGTGACCACGGCGGCATCATCTTCATCGATCTCCGTGACCGTCACGGTCTGGTGCAGGTGGTCATCGATCCGGCCCACGATGAAAAGGATTTCCACAAGGCTGAAGGGGTCCGCAGCGAATATGTGCTGCAGGTCCGGGGCCTGGTCCGGGAACGGAGTGCGGAAACCGTCAACCCCCATCTGCCCACCGGCGAAGTGGAAGTGGTGGTCAAGGACCTGAACGTGCTGAATCCTTCCAAGACTCCGCCCTTCTACATCCAGGACGGGATCGACGTGGATGAAAACGTCCGCCTCCGCTACCGGTACCTGGATCTGCGGCGTCCGGAAATGCAGCAGAACCTGATCCTGCGCCACCAGGTGACCAAGGCGATCCGGGACTTCCTGGACAAACAGGATTTCCTGGAAATCGAGACACCGGATCTGATCCGGAGCACCCCGGAAGGGGCCCGGGACTATCTGGTGCCCAGCCGTGTGAACCCTGGCAAGTTCTACGCCCTGCCCCAGTCTCCCCAGCTGTTCAAACAGCTGCTGATGATTGCCGGCATGGAACGGTATTTCCAGATTGCCCGGTGCTTCCGGGATGAAGACCTGCGTGCCGACCGGCAGCCGGAATTCACCCAGCTGGATATGGAAATGTCCTTTGTGGACCAGGATGACATCATGGCCCTCACCGAAAAGCTGATCGCCTATGTGTTCAAGGAAACCCTGGGCGTGGATGTGCCCGTACCCATGGCCCGGATGACCTGGGATGAAGCTATGGACAAATACGGCAGCGACAAACCGGACCTGCGGTTCGGCATGCAGCTGGTGAACATGAACGGCGCCCTGGAAGGGACCCAGTTCAAGGTGTTCAAGGACATCATCGAAAAGGGCGGTCTGGTAAAAGCCATCAACGTGAAGGGCTACAACAAGATCCCCCGGAGAGAACTGGACGGCCTGGTGGAATTCGTAGGCATCTACGGCGCCAAAGGGCTGGCCTGGATCATCGTCAACGATGACGGTTCCATCAAATCCCCCATTGCCAAATTCTTCTCTGACGAAGAAATGCAGCGGATCCTGGAAGCCGGCAAGGCGGAAAAGGGCGACGTGCTGCTGTTCGTGGCCGACCGGAAACCCCAGGTGGTGGCCGCGGCCCTGGGCGCACTGCGTCTGGAAATGGGCAAACGGCTGGGGCTCATCGATCCCGACAAGCTGTGCTTCACCTGGGTGGTGAAGTTCCCCATGTTTGAATACAGCGAGGAAGAACACCGGTATGTGGCCATGCACCATCCGTTCACCGCTCCCTGCGATGAAGATGTGGACAAGCTGCTCACCGATCCCGGTCATGTGTATGCCAAGGCCTATGACATGGTGCTGAACGGGGTGGAAATCGGCGGCGGTTCCGAACGTATCCATCGGGAAGACATCCAGAAGAAGGTGTTCGAAGCCATCGGCCTCACCGATGAACAGGCCCAGGAAAAATTCGGCTTCCTGCTGAAAGCCTTTGAATTCGGAGCACCTCCCCATGGGGGTCTGGCCTTCGGCCTGGACCGTCTGGTGATGCTCATGGCCAAACGGCCGTCCATCCGTGACGTAATCGCTTTCCCGAAATCCCAGAGTGCCATCGACCTGATGTGTCAGGCACCCAATGTAGTGGACGAAAAGCAGCTGCGGGAACTCCATATCCGGAGCACCGTGGTGAAGAAGGAAAAAGAAGAAAAGAAATAAATCCGGAAAAACGGCTGTCACCAGTGAGAGGCAGCCGTTTTTGCGTTGGGACAAAGATGTGGATGTGCTGCTGACGGCTCTCCGGGAAGGCATCGACAAGGACATCACGGATCTTTCCGTATGGAACAACGGCCAGCCGGACAAGTTCACCAAAAACCTGGTGGAATACTGCCGTTCCGCAGCCAGCTGGGGTATGAAGACATCGATACCCTGGACTGGAAAACCGCCCGGGCCCTGGAAGCCGGGCTGCGGGTTCCCTTAATGGAAAACACAGCCGTAGGCTGCGTTTCTGTTCCAAGGCAAACGCCAGCCGCATTTGCCTGCCTTCGACCAGTGACAAAAAATGAGGTGCAGCACCGAAGTGCAGCACCTCATTTTTCTTACTCCAGGGATTCAAAATAGGAGAACCGCCATCCCTTCAGGGTCTTCACATAGGGGAAGATGGTTTTCCGGGTTTCCACCACATTGTTTTTCCCGTGGACCGGGTCTTCCATGATGGGGGTGGATACCTCCAGGTTGATCCGGGTGGGGGATTCCCGCACGATGTTGATGGTGGAGGTCCCTTTCCGGGGATCCAGGGCTTTGGCACTGGGGGCCACATACAGCTTCCCGTCGAATTCCCGGTACATCCGGCTGTCGCTGATGATGAAGCCGGCCAGGGCTTCGGTGAAGCATTCATTGACCCGGGTCTTCAGGGCCATCATGTTGGGGTAATTCTTGTCGGCCACCGTGTAATAGATCATGTACCCGGTGTCTTTTTCCCCTTTTCCGTCGGTTTTCAGGGGATGATGTTCGAACCATTCATAAACAGTGTTGGCTTCCTGGAAGGCCTGGATCACTTCCTGATCCGTGGGAGCTTCCGGAGAGGCAAAGGCGGTGAACGCCGCACTGACCGCCAGGATGGCCGTCAGCAGTAAAGAACGCAGGATTTTCATGGACCCACTCTCCTTCTGGTTTGATTCTTTTATTGTACCATAGTTTGACAGGATGTGGTATCATCTTCCCTGTGGAGGAAATCCTGTCAACGGTCAGCTGTCAGCTGCCGAATGATAAATTTGCCGGCAAATTTTTTGCAGGGATGAATCGTTCCTTTAGGGGCTGCAGGCTCGGCAGCCCGCCAAATCAACGGTTGTCCGTGTGTTTTGCGGGCCGCCCGGCCTGCGGCCCCTGCGGTTTATGCTGTTTACGATCAATTTGCAGAAATTGCTTTCCAGCGCCTGCAGACCGTTGACAGCGCAGGCATCTGCCTCTGCAGCAGCCTCACGACGAACGATGAACGACAAACGATGAACGATGAATGACGAACGTTAAGGAGTGTGTGGAACGTGAAATACAAGGCGGTGGTTTTTGATCTGGACGGGACCCTTCTGGATACCCTGACGGATCTGTGGAACAGTGTGAATGCGGCCTGCCGGGAAGCGGGCTGTGCCCCCCGTACCCGGCTCCAGGTGCGCCGGGCCCTGGGCAACGGGCTGGAAAACCTGCTGCACAAGTCCCTGCCGGAGACCATGGACCCGGCCCGGTTCCAGCGGGTGTTCCAGGATTTCCGGACCTATTACCTGGCCCACTGCAACGAGGAGACCCGTCCCTACCGGGGCATCCCGGAACTGCTGGAAGCCCTGGAAAAACTGGGGGTGAAGACGGCCATTGTGTCCAACAAGGCCCATCCGGCGGTGCTGGCTCTCCGGGACCGGTATTTCCCCAAAACCATGCAGGTGGCCATCGGGGAAAGCAGGGAGGTGCGGCGGAAACCGGCACCGGATACGGTGTTCCGGGCCCTGGAGGAACTGGGCATCCCCCGGGAAGAGGCGGTGTATGTGGGGGATTCGGAAGTGGATAAAATGACCGCGGACAACGCCGGCATGGACTGTTTCCTGGTGACCTGGGGCTTCCGGGACCGGGATGAACTGGCGGCCCTCCGACCCACTTCTCTCATCGACAGTCCGGAACAGATCCTGGAACAGGTGAAGGGATAAGGGAAAAGACTGGACAATATTCCCTTATGGCTGTATAATACAGATAAAAGAGCAACCCTCCGATGTGCGAGTCGAATTCCATATGTTTTGAGCCAACACTCTCTATAAGGGAGCCCGTGAACTCCGGCCGTTGATGATATGCCCTTTCGAGGGGACATCAGATATGACAGGGAGGGCACCCACCTGCTTAGGCAGGTTCAAAACTCGGAATTGGTACGGCATTGTAGGGCTCTTTCTTTTTTTATACCAAAATAATCAAAGGAGCCTGTTGCACCGATGCTCAAACAGATTTGCCTGGTGGTCCTGCTGGACCGGATCACCAAACTGTTCATTACCCATACCATGACCGTCGGCATGAGCTTCCCGGTGATCCCCGGGGTGGTCAGCTGCACCTATGTGCTGAACCCGGGGGCGGCTTTCGGCCTGCTGGAATACCAGCGGGTCTTCTTTGTGGTGATCACCCTGGCGGCCGCTGTGGCCATTTTGCTGCTCCGGGACCATATCCGGCGGGAAGGCCCCAGAGCCCGGCTGGGGACGGGACTGTTCCTGGGGGGCGCCCTGGGGAACCTGATCGACCGGATCGCCACCGGGTACGTGATCGACTTTGTGGATTTTCATTTCTGGCCGGTGTTCAACGTGGCTGATATCTTTATTTGTGCAGGAGTGGGACTGATCGTATGGAGTATGCTGGAGAACGAAACCGGGAAGGGACAGCACCCGGAACAACCGGACAAACCCCGGATGGGGCAGAACTGAAGACCCTGGACCCTGCAGCCCCGGAAGAAAAGGGCCTGCGGGCGGATGTGTTCCTGGCTGCCCGGCTGGACTGCACCCGGTCCGCCGTCCAGCACGACATCCAGGAAGGCCGGGTCACCCGGAACGGGAAACCGGCCAAGGCCAATACCAAGGTAAAGGAAGGGGACGTGTTCCAGGTGCAGGTGCTGCCTCCGGTGGATCTGGAAGCCCGGCCGGAGAACATCCCCCTGGATATCCTCTATGAAGACCAGGATGTGATCGTGGTGAACAAACCCCGGGGCATGGTGGTGCACCCGGCCGCCGGGAACCCGGACGGGACCCTGGTGAACGCCCTGCTGTACCACTGCCGGGATCTGTCCGGCATCAACGGGGTGATCCGGCCGGGAATCGTCCACCGGCTGGACAAGGACACCAGCGGGGTGATGATCTGCGCCAAGAACGACAGGGCCCATCTGTCCCTGGCGGAGCAGATCCAGAAAAAGGAAGCCAAAAGGACCTATCTGGCCATTGTCCGGGGGAACATCAAAGACGACCGGGGGCATATCGAAACCCAGCTGGACCGGGATCCCCGGGACCGGAAGAAAATGGCGGTGGTGCCTTCCGGGGGCCGGTGGGCGGCCACCGATTACGAAGTGCTGGAACGGTACGGGAAATTCACCGTGGTCCGCTGCCGGCTCCTGACCGGCCGGACCCACCAGATCCGGGTCCATATGACGTATATCGGCCATCCCCTGGTGGGGGACCCCAAATACTGTCCCCAGAAAACCTGCTTTTCCATCAACGGCCAGGCGCTCCATTCTGAGCAGCTGACTTTCCGCCATCCCCGTACCGGAGAATGGATGACCTTCAGGGCTCCGGTGCCGGAAGACATGCAAACCATCCTGACCCGTCTGCGCCACGGGCAGTTCCATTGACAAGGAGGAAGTATCATGAGTATTTCTGTGAAGAAAAAAACCATTATGGATGCCGCTGCCATGCGCCGGGCCCTGGTCCGGATCTCCCACGAAATCGTGGAACGGAACAAAGGGGTGGAGAATGTGGCCCTGGTGGGCATCCGCACCCGGGGTGTGCCGCTGGCCAACCGGCTGGGGAAGGAAATCGAATCCATCGAAGGGGTGAAGCTGCCGGTGGGATCCCTGGACATCACCCTGTACCGGGACGACCTGTCCACCCTGGGCTACAACCCGGTGATCAGTGAAACGGACATCGACTTCGACCTGAACGGGAAAAACGTGATCCTGGTGGACGACGTGCTCTTTACCGGCCGGACCATCCGCAGCGCCCTGGATGCCCTGATCGACATGGGGCGGCCCAAAGCCATCCAGCTGGCGGTGATGGTGGACCGGGGCCACAAGGAACTGCCCATCCGGGCGGACTATGTGGGGAAGAACGTGCCCACCAGCAACAGTGAGACCGTGGATGTGGCCCTGGAAGAAATCGACGGCCACGATGAAGTGGCTCTGTCCGACATCCAGGGATAAGAAGGGACTGCCGTGCGTTTAAAAAGTTTCTCAGCCCATGGGTTCAAGTCCTTTGCGGATAAAGTGAATATCGACTTTGAGCCGGGGATCACGGCCATTGTGGGCCCCAACGGCAGCGGCAAAAGCAACATCTCCGATGCCATCCGCTGGGTGCTGGGGGAACAGAGCGTGAAATACCTCCGGGGCACCAAAATGGAAGATGTGATTTTCGCCGGCAGCAGCGGCCGGCGGCCCATGGGCATGGCGGAAGTGGATCTGGTGTTCGACAACACGGATCACAGCCTGCCGGTGGATTTCGACGAGGTCTCTCTCCAGCGCCGGGTGTTCCGGAGCGGGGACAGCGAATACATCATCAATGGGAAGAACTGCCGGCTGAAGGATGTGGTGGCCCTGTTTGCGGATACCGGTCTGGGCCGGGGATCCCTTTCCATCATCGGCCAGAACAAGATCGACGAGATCCTCAACAGCCGTCCGGAAGACCGGCGGTCCATCTTTGAAGAGGCCGCAGGCATCGCCAAATACCGGCTGCGGAAGAAGGAAGCCCTGCGGAAACTGGATGACACCGCCGCCAACCTGCTGCGGATCCAGGATATCCAGAGCGAAATCGAAAACCAGCTGGTGCCCCTGGAAGCGGCGGCGGAAAAGGCCCGGCAGTACGGGGAAATCAGCGGCCGGCTCCGGCAGGTGAAGGTGACCCGTCTGCTGACCCAGCTGGGAGCCCTGGAAGGGGAAAAGACCCGGCTGAAGGAAAAGATCCGGTCCCTGGAAGGACAGCTGAAGGAACTGGTGGATCTGTCCGGAAAACTCACCGGCCAGGAAGAGGCCCTGGAACAGCAGCTCCAGGATCAGGAAACTGCCTACAGCGCCTGCCAGGAAAAGATCCTGGCCCGGGAAAAGGAAGCCGCAGGCTACCGGAGCCAGAAAGCGGTCCAGGAAGAGCGGATCCAGCAGAGCCGGAACCGGATGGACCAGCTGGCCAAAGCCCGTACCGGACTGGAGGAGGAACTGGCCCGGAGCCAGGAAAATCTGCGGCTGGTCACCGAGGAATACGACCGGCTGGAAGAAACCCAGTACCGGTCCCGGAACCTGCTGGAAAAGGCCGCCGCAGAAAAGGAAACCCTCACGGGCCTGGTGAAAGCCGGGGAAGAAAAACTCCAGGCCTATCAGGAGCAGGCTTTCGACAGCATGCGGACCCTGGTGATGACCCGGAACAAACTGGCGGGGATCCGCCAGGAACAGGAACGGCTCCACCGGCAGCAGGAACAGCTGAAGGAAAAGGTCCGGGAAGCGGAAGAAAGCCTGGAAGGTGTCACAGGGGCCCTCCAGGAGGAAAAAGACCGGCTGGAGACCCTGGAAGACCGGAAAAACCAGTTGGAAGAACAGGCCCTCCAACTGAACCGGGACCTGGAACAGAGCGTCCGGGCCTACCGGGAAAAGGAAGCCGGCCTGGATCAGAACCGGCGGACCCTGAACCAGAAAAAAGCCCGTCTCCAGGTGCTTTCCGCCATGGAACGGGAACATGAAGGGTTCAGCAAAGGGGTCCGGACCGTACTGAATGCCCAGGCAGCTTTCCGGCCGAAGATCTGCGGGGTGGTGGCAGAACTGTTTTCCGTGGAGGATGCCTATGTAACCGCCCTGGAAACGGCCCTGGGCGGTGCCCTCCAGAACATCATCACCCAGGATGCCCGGGCGGCCCAGGATGCCATCGCCTATCTGAAAAAAGTCCAGGGGGGACGGGCCACCTTCCTGCCCCTGGATACCCTCCGTCCCCGGGCCCTGGGAACCCGGGAAAAGGCGGCCCTGTCCTGCCCGGGGATCATCGGCATCGCCGGGGATCTGGTCCGGTGCGAAGAGGCCGTCCGGCCGGCGGTCCGGTTCCTCCTGGGCCAGGTGCTGGTGGCGGACAATCTGGACCATGCCATGGCGGCGGCCCGGAAAGCGGATATGCGGGTGCGGATCGTCACCCTGGAAGGGGATGTGGTCTACGCCGGCGGGTCCCTCAGCGGGGGCCAGAAACAGCCGGGGAAAAGCTTCCTGTCCCGGAAGCAGGAAATCCGCCATCTGACGGAAGAGACCCAGGCCCTGGAAAAGGCCGGGGAGACGCTCCGGCAGGAACTGGAAGACCTGGCGGAAAAAGGTCGGCGGGTGAAGGAAAAACGCCAGCAGGGAGTGGAAGCCCTCCAGAAAATCGAAGTGGAAAAGGCCGGGGCAGTGGCCCGGGTCCAGCAGGAAGAAACCCAGAAAAAACGCCAGCAGGAAAATCTGGAACTGCTGCTGGGGGAAAAGCGCCAGGGGGCGGAAAATTTCCTGGCCCTCCAGGTCCAGGCCAAAGAACTGGCTCCCCAGGTGGAAGCCATGGAAAATGCCGATGTGGAAGGGAAAAAGGCGGCCCAGGCCCTCAGCGACGGGCTGGTGGAACAGCGGACCCTGCTGGAAGGGGCCACCCGCCGGCACCAGGATGCCCTGATTGCCGTCAATGCGGGCCAGAGCCAGCTGGAAGCCCTGAACGCCCGGATCCAGTCCATCGACCAGCTGGGAGAAAAAACCCAGCAGGAAATCACCCGGGGAGAAGAAGAGACCCGGCAGCTGGAAACAACCATTGCCGGCTGTGAAAAGAACCGGGCCGCCCTGGAAAAGAAAATCGCCGGGCTGGAAGCGGAACTGGCCGGCAGCGACAGTGCCCGGCAGCAGTTCCTGGACGCCCGGGAAGCCCTGCTGGCACAGCGGCAGCAGCTGACCCAGCAGGGAGTGATCCTCCAGGGCCAGGAAGCCAGTATCCGGCAGAAACTCCACAACTGCGAAATGGACCAGGTGAAAAAGGCCGCAGAGGCCCAGCACAGCCGGCAGCAGCTCCAGGAAGCCTACGGGCTCACCGAGGAAACCGCCCGGCAGGAAGCCCTGGAAGGGGATCTGCCGGAAGGGGAACTGAAAAAACGGGAAGTCCAGGCCGCCCGGGAACTGGAAGAACTGGGACCGGTGAACCAGGCCGCCCAGGAAGAATACCAGGCAGCCCGGGAACGGTACGATTTTCTGAAGAAACAGTACCAGGACATGGTCCAGGCCCGGGAACAGCTGGAAACGGTGATCAGCGGCATCAACAGCGACATGACCCGCCGGTTCCGGGAAGCTTTTAAGCAGATCAACGGGTATTTCAGCGACTGTTATGAGAAGCTGTTCGGCGGGGGCCGAGCCCAGCTGCGGATCCAGGATGAAAAGAACCTGCTGGAATCGGGCATCGAGATCGAGGCCCAGCCGCCTGGGAAAAAGATGCGGAATTTGTCCCTGTTTTCCGGGGGAGAGCGGGCCCTGACGGTGATCGCCCTGCTGTTCGCCCTGCTGACCTATCAGCCGGCGCCCTTTGTAATCCTGGACGAAATCGATGCACCCCTGGATGAAACCAACATCGACCGATTTGCCCAATTCCTGAAAGCCTACGGACAGCAGACCCAGTTCATCGTGATCACCCACCGGAAAGGGACCATGGAAGCCGCGGACGTGCTCCACGGGGTCACCATGGAAGAATCCGGGGTATCCCGGGTGCTGTCTGTGAAATTATCGGAGGTAGCCGAATCATGAGTTTTATGGAACAACTGAAAGACGGGCTCAGCAAGACCCGGAAAAACTTCACCGAACGGATGGAGGACCTGGTGGGAGCCAGCGTGGAACTGGACGAGGACTTCATGGATGAGATGGAGATGATCCTGGTGGCCGGGGACGTGGGAATCAAGACCACGGAAAAGATCATGGCCGCCCTGCGGAAGGCTGCTGCTACCCGGCAGATCAAATCGCCGGCGGAAGCCCTGCCCTTCCTGAAGAACTACATTGCCGACCTGCTGAAGACCACCGGACCCCGGATGCGCTTCAAGGGCCATCCCTCCATCGTCCTGGTGGTGGGGGTGAACGGGGTGGGGAAGACCACCACCATCGGCAAACTGAGCAATTATTACCGGCTCATGGGGTACAAGGTGATGATGTGCGCCGCGGACACCTTCCGGGCCGGAGCCACGGAACAGCTCCAGATCTGGGGCAAAAAAGCCCAGGTGGACGTGATCGCCCACGGGGACGGGGCGGATCCGGCGGCAGTGGTCTATGACGGGGTGAAAGCCGCCATTGCCCGGAAAGCCGACGTGCTCTTTGTGGATACCGCCGGACGGCTCCACAACAAGACCAACCTGATGAAGGAACTGGACAAGATCTACCGGGTGATCCGGAAGGAAATCCCCGACGGACCCCATGAGACCCTGCTGGTGCTGGACGCCACCACCGGCCAGAACGCCATCAGCCAGGCCAAGATCTTCCTGGAAACCGCCCATGTGACCGGGGTGGTGCTCACCAAGCTGGACGGCACCGCCAAAGGGGGCGTGGTGGTCGCCATCAAAGAGGAACTGGGGCTGGATGTAAAGTGGATCGGCATCGGCGAAGGGATGATGGATTTCCGCCCCTTCGATCCCCAGCAGTTCGTGGAAGCATTGTTTGAAACGAAAAAATAAGGGGTGCTGCGGGAGCAGCACCCCTTATTTTTTTTTATTGTTCCGGTCCGAAAAACTCTACGATCGTGTGGGCGGCGAAATCGCTGGTCTTGGGATCGCTGAAGGTGTGGTTGGCATTTTCCACCGGGAGGAAGGTGATCACGTTGTTCTCCGCAAATTCCCGGGAATCCTCGATGGGGGCCAGCTTGTCCTTGGTCCCGTGGAGAATCAGCATATTGTCCGCCCAGTCGAAGTACTCATACTTCCGGATGTCCGACCGGTCCAGATCGTCCAGGAACTGCTGGTCCATCTTCATCTTCCGTTCGTAGCCCACCTGGACTTCCTTGCCCTTTTTCAGCTTCTCCATCTCTTCCGGGCTCAGGTAGTTCCGGGTCAGCTGGGCCATGTGGATCCCCGGGCACCGGAGGGCCACCTTTTTGAAGGGATTGCCGATTTCCGCCATGTATTTCAGGGTCAGGTAGGCTCCGAAGCTGGCGGAATAGTTATACAGGGTGGTGGCATGGAGTTCCTTCCGGGCGTAGTCCACCACCAGGGTCAGGTAGGTCATGAATTCCTCCAGCACAAGTTTCTTCCGGGCGTCGGCCCCGTGACAGGGCCAGTCGAACACCAGCACCCCGTACCCCTTGTATTTGGTGATCAGCTGCTGGGCAAACTTGGCCGCCGAATGGTTCTCCTTGTTTCCCCCGAACCCGTGGGTGCAGATCACCAGGTTGGGAATGTTCCGGAAATCCTTCTGGTAGAACAGCTTGCAGCGGACGCTGTAGCCGTTTTCATTGATATCGATGTATTTTTCCATGAAGCAGGCATCCTTTCCATTTGGTCACGGGTAATAGTATAGAACAGATCGGAAAGATTTGCCAGAGGACGATCTGCCCATTTACTGTATACTCATGTAACATAATCAAAAAATATAGATATACACATATATTT
>OLGL01001298.1_pt1 | contig 25408 bp, 24 predicted proteins | sample 1605041 | NCBI WGS metagenome assembly OLGL01 (sample SAMEA3888905, study PRJEB22519) | human gut metagenome | biome: human gut; feature: human-associated habitat; material: faeces | place: Denmark | collected 2010 | reverse complement strand
CAATGGCCCACTTAGTGTTGATATTGAACTTCAAGCCCAAACCGGCAGAAGCGCCTACACGTGCTCTAGCCTTTTCATCTCCATCAGGAATCATTGTTCCATCGTTTTGAATCAGCACATTTGCTGACTTTGCAACAGTTACTTGAGGACCCAAGAATCCATAAACTTCAAAGAAACGGTTAGGATTAACGCCTGCGAACAATGTAGAAAGATTGATCATTGCATCAATGTTACCACCAAAGTACGTCTTATTGTGTTCCCAATATGAGTTATCCAGACACAAGTGCTGAGTAACGCCATTGAACTGGGCACGTACACCCCATGTCGGAGTAATCAACTTACCAACTGATACGCTGAAATGCGGAGCCAATTTATTGAAACCATCATTGTTGATAGCGTGGACACCACCACCTACACTCACGAAAATATTATCGCTCCATTTCGGAGTGTAGTAGTTCGTTTTTTCTTGTGCATTCAGATTTGCTGCACAAGCGCCTGCTAATAATAAGGAGGCTATTACTAATTTACTTTTCATTATTCCTTTAGTTTAAAATTAAAATAATAACTAAAACTATTATTATTCAGCAGCACCGTCACCACCACCGGCATTGTTACCATTGCCATGACCGTGACCATGACCATGTTCAGTTGAAGTAAAGACTGGATCTACAACAGTCTTAACTACCTTCTTAATCTTTACATTAGGAATAGTGTACAGTTTGCCATCCACCACTGTAGAGATTGTATTATCAGAAGTTTCGTATTCTGTAGTAGTCTTCAAAGTTACAATAGTATAAGCAGGAACTGTTACTTTCTTAGTATAAGTTACATCTGTGATACCCGGGCTATATGATTTAACCAATGCTTTCAACACCTTTTTTACTTCATCATCAGACAATCCTCTAGTTATAGGCATAGCATCAATCGATGCATTTACAGCAGCAATATTAGTAACTTCTTGTCCAACTTTTGCTGTATATGGCAGATCCATTTCTTTTTCTTTACTACTTGTATTTTCACCACCTTTTTGTTCTCCTCCAACTTCACTAGGGGTAATAGTTTCCTCATCCTGATCAACAACAACATCTTCAGCAGCATTCAGTTCTTGTTGCAAGAAAATACTTACCGGAATCAAAGCAAATTGTCCTTTATTCAAAGCAGGAACAGTAGCTTGGCCTTCTCCAGACAGATACTCGTCTTTTGTAGCTGCAAAAGTTCTTGTTGCAGCAGCAATCTTTCCATCTGAACCAGCTTCAATTACGAAAGGATTGCTAGTAATAGCAGCACCATTTTCTGTAATGCTTGCACCATTTATGATAGAACCATCTGATAAATCATATACAGTAATAGCAACAGTAGCACTTGCAGGGTCCAATTCTACAGGCGCAACATTGAATTCTTCTTTTTCGCAGCTTGTGAACATCACACTTGTCAAAGCCACTGCCGCCAATGCTAATTTAGCATTTACGCCACTTAAAAAAATTTTCTTTTTCATCTCAATTAATTAATTAAAAATTTAACAATTCTGACTTAATAAAATATGGGTTAAAACTATTTCTTTCCATTATATTATCACTTGCTTCTGCCTTATAGTCCTTATAATAATACCTTTCATTACCCGCATTATAAGCAATGCCCATGTTAGTAGAAGTATTCACACGTGGGATATGCCCCCTTCTTTTATATTTGTATGGAGGCAATGCCACTTGAAACCGAAATCCTCCATTTGCTTTGGCATGCTCCGCCTTCATCGCATAAAAGCCTATCGAACAATAGCGGAAATGACGGATCATTTCAAACCGAACCCCCTTTTCCTTCAACAAATACTGTTCAGCCTTCAGTGTGAACAGTGTATTAAATCGTGGCCAATAGAAATTTCCACCCAAAGACCACGTCATACGCCATAATGAAGGATCATATTGGAACCTAAATCCGTCCCAACGTCCAGCTCCCGTATATCCTATTCTTGCCAACAAAGAAAAACGTTCATCTTTAAAGGGGCGAAAGAAATCTACATCAGCACCATATCGGTTACCACTAAAATAGCCTACAGAGAATTTACCAAAAACATTATAAGGCAACCTGAAACGTTGTGAAAGAGTTAGGAAACCCGGATGAACCTTTCCTTCCCGAGCTCCATATCCATCATTATAAACCGGTATCTTCACTTGTGCTGTGGCTTTCATCCCCTTCCATAACGAAATTTCTATTGCAGGGCTCAAATCAAATAGAATTTGATAAATCTGCGTAATAATCACGTTCTTGAAAGAGAATTCCGGATACACCAATATATCAATCTTGAACAAAGAACTATTTTTCAACTTTATTTTTCGTGCATTTTTCCAAGTATCACCCAATTCATAGCTTACATTCCAGTCATCACGTTCTGCTTGGAGCACCGAATCTCCCTTTATGGGATGATAATAAAGAGAAATCTGGGGTACATTATTATCCAGAACTATTATGCGGCATGACTTTTCTTCCGGTACACCTGCTAATAAATGGGCTTTCTATCTAAAACACAGACAATCCTTGGCTTCTCTCTCTTTGTTTGTCTGCTGTTGCATAGGGGATTAATGATGCCTAACGGCCATGAACAACTCTGCTAATGGTCGTCAAGCGATTGCTTTATGGCCGTAAGCAGGGTTGTTCATGACTGTTAGGCGTCACTAACCCCAAGACTTTTCGGATGAAGTACGTAGCCTGCATCTATTGTGGATAGGGCGCAAATGTATTGTACAACAACTTAAAGGACATTAGACGGCATTATTCATAGCCATGAGTTAGAAATCATCCGCTTGAATGGCTCACTCTACCGGTACCTTTCATAGTCCCTGCGGAATGATGCGTCCTACCGCCCAACTCGATATCCACCGATTTCGTAGAAGAGCAAGCTCGAAAATGCAGGAAAAACGAACTGATTGATTTATGTAGCTCTTACGTAATATTATGCTAGTAAACAGGTGGTTACTGCAAAACCTCGGCGTTTCAGGCAGGTGGAAGCAAAATTTGCTTCCACCTTTTCGGCTTGCTTCCACCGCAGGGCAAATGCCGATGGATAGGGGAATGCAGAAGGTGGGTGGAAGTGTGGAAGCAAAGTGATGGAAAATAAATTTCCAGAGAAAGTTTCCGCCGCCATAGCAATAGCCACACTCTTGATAGTTTAATTGTTACTGGCTTATTATTATATTTGTTCTTTCAGTAACGCTGTGCCCTATACTGTAAATATTTGATAGTTAATAAGGTAATTATAAAAAAAGACAAGAGTGATAGAACATGAAAGCAATTTGTAGGATTGATTTTTGTTACTGCTTTGTTACTACTAATAATAAACTGTATGTTTTTATTTAAAGAATATGAAAAAGCAATTGAATTTAAAAGAGCCAATAAAGGTGAGAACAAAAAAATTGGTTAATGGATGCCAATCCATATATCTGGATATTTATATGAATGGAAGGCGGCAATACGAATTCTTAAAGTTGTATATTATCCCTGAACATAATCAAGCTGATAAAAAAAGAAATGTCGAGACGCTAAATTTGGCAAATGCGATAAAGGCTCAGAAGATTTTGGAAATATATAATCAAACTTACGGATTTAATCATAACAGATTGTCCAATATGAAGCTGACTGGCTATATGAAATTAATAGCAGAACAAAGTGTGAACAATAGAGTACGGAAAAGTGCCATACATGCCGTTGTATGCCATTTGGAAAGATATACTCCGAATGGAATATTGCTAAGGAAGGTGGACAAGACTTATTTGTTGGGTTTTATAGATTACTTGAAGAAAACAAAACAAGAACATTGTAAGAAGGAAAAGACATTGCATGTTAACACCCAATTCTATTATTTGAAAACGCTGCGCTACTGCTTGAATAGGGCCGTCTCTGAAGATTATATAACTGTTAATCCGATGAATAAGATAAAGAACGAGGACAAACCAAAACGTAATCGAACAGAAAGGGATTATCTTACTAATAAAGGAATTGACCAGATTGGTTCATACTCCTTTTTATAATACCTTATTAAGGAAAGCATTTTTATTCAGCTGTTTTTGTGGATTGAGGCATTGTGATATTATTGCATTGAGATGGGAAGATATACGCTATGATGAAAATGGCAATGCACTATTGAGTATTATTCAGAAGAAGACGAAAGAAGCCATATCGCTTCCACTCTGTTCGGAAGCCATAAAACATCTGCCAGACAGAGGAAATGCACCAGAAACGGAAAAGGTGTTTGCCGGATTGGTCTCACTGGGGAGAAGTAATGTAATTTTACACAAATGGGTTGAACAAGCTGGGATATCAAAGCATGTAACATTTCACGTGGCAAGACATTGTACTTCTTCTTTCTCGCTGAAAACAAGCAATTTACAGAATTTAAATTTACAACAGGTGACGATTTAGAAACGAGCGAAGTTCCCTTATCTGTCTTATTCTGCATTGTTGAAAAGAACGCCTTATTATGGCGCAAAGATATAGATTCTTTTATATTACGCCAAGAAATCGATCAACTTATTCCTGTATAATGATTTAAGACTTCTTCAATCTGAGATTTTAAAAACAATTTATCCTCACATAGGGGATTACAAATATACTTACAATCCACAATTGATTCATATATAGCATCATTAGGAGCGTTAACATTGCCTTTAATTTGCTTAATACGCTTCCTTATGTATTCCATTAGTGCATTTGCTATAAAATGACCTTGGATCAAATATTTTACATTCTTCCCATGACCATTGACTCGTTGTGTTATTTCTGAAATTCTATTTGAATCAAAATCTGAACTAACGGTTTGGAGATAAGTGTCTATTTTATTTTCATCAAGGTAACCTTTATTTTGATTGTTCTGGAAATAATAAAACCCCATATTGAAGATCTTTGGGAGTACCTCACAATGTGTTGGATTAATCTCATTCTCTATTTCATATGGAAGTAACTTCTGGGCATCGGAACAAAATGTATTTAACCATTCTAAGACCTCTGGCAAATAATCGTTAGAAGTTTTCGAAGCTCTCCTGATATAAGTAGCTACAGAATGAGGACAGAACATTGTATTCTCAATTGAATGTCCATATGTTCTTACAATGAATTTATGCTCATAATAATCATCCTTAAATTCATTGTAATCGGCATCACATGCTACTACTATATTGCTTAATGTTCCTTCCTTTATACCGATTATGTATCTTTCTAAATTTTCTTTCCCATGAACTTGTTCTATCTCATAAAAGTCTGAAGACATGTATCTTCTAAAGTTTTCATCCCAAAAAACAATGTCATCATCTCCTTCCACATATAACATGAATTTCTTATCGTAGAATTGATGCGTAATGTTTAGAGCTTCATTTGAATGCTCTAACTTATTTTCATCTATATTATTCATATGATGTTATTTTCTTCATATTAATGATGTTTTCTGCGAAATTACCAGCAATCTCTGGTGAATGAGTTGCAACAATAATTTGTGCATTGGAATTTAAATCTAATAATGCATTTAATATTTTACGCTGCCACTCTATGTGAAGAGATAACTCTGGCTCATCTGCAATAAACAAATGGGAGGTTCCTCGTTGCAACAATGCCTCGGTCAATAGAATAAACAATTGTTTCTCTCCAGATGATAATGATGTAATATTTATAGGCACATCTTGGAATTCTCCCTCTTTTAATATTATGTTAATGTTCCCATCATTTTCTTTATCAAAGACAAAAGATTTGTTAGGCATAAATCTATTAAGGCACTTCCAAAACTTATTCATAGGTTCAAAAATTTCTTTTATTTGACACTCATGAGTTTTTGAAATTTCTATAATAGACAATGTCCTATTTATTAAAGAAAGTATATACACATCATTGATATCTATTTCTTTCTTCTCTTGTATCTTCGAAAGAACTTCCTTGATTTTTGCTATATGAGTTTGAATTTGTTTATTCTTATCTTTTGCAACCCCCAAAACATTAAATGCTTTATACAACTCCATTCTCATCTGATCTGGATCAGTTGTAATAATTTGCTTCAGATTATCTTCTTTATAAACATCAACAGATTCATTATAAAGCATCAAAGAAAGAGAATCTTCCTTAAATTTATTCGCACTTTTATTAGCTTCGGACTCTAACTGCAATTGATATACAATTAACTTTTTGAGAAGTTCCTGTAATTTAATATCAACCATATTCTTGATCCTCTCTACGGAATCTCTCGTACGATCATACTCAAAAGAAGATGTATTATCTCTGTTAATTGATAACCACGATATATTTATCAATTTTGACAATTCTTGTTTAATCGCCTGATAGGCTTCTTTGTATTTTGAATGATAGCTTCTATAAGAACGATACATCATATCGTTACATGGTATCTCATATTCAGCTTCATTGAAAATGTATTTTATAGTTGGCGTATCATCATTAATTGTTCTACACAACTTTATAGCAGTAACAGGATCTGATAACAACTCTATTTCAATTGTTTCAAATTCAATACAAGCAAGCGTATTAATATCACATAGTAATGTTGCCTCAATTAAATTTAAAAAGGTTGTTTTACTTGAGCCATTAGCCCCAATGAATATGTTTACATGTTCATTAAATTCAGTTGAGATGTTCTTAACACCCCATAGTTTCTTTATTGAAACACTTTTAATACGGCTTGTATTCATTGTATGAGAGTTTATATTACAAAGTAAGAACAAAGTTAATTATAATTTCTCAAATCTGTTATTCTCAGTTGAGAATTATTATCTTTGCAGAGTTAGAACGATAATTTTATTAGTAAAATGGATATGAATAATATACAAAGGACACCAGAACAACAGATAGATGAAGCTGTAGAAATTTCAAAAGCATTATTTTTACCCAATGCAAGGAATCCGCACGAAGCTGAGAAAATTAAACGCAATATAGAAGCCGCAGGAGATCACTTGAAATCTTTAGTAGCGATTGTTAATGATGCAGATCTTTTTAAGGCATTAGTATATGAGATAATGTCAAAAATGAGATAACTAAATAGCCTGCGACCTCGCAGGCTATTTAGTTATAAAGGTTCTAAAATTATTATTCTATCTCCAAGAAACCCATTAGGAACGCATCAGGGAAGATGAATTTCTTTTCGCCGAGGGTGAATTTAATATGGATAAACTTCTCGTTCTTGTTGATTTTGACAACCGTGCCTCTACCAAACTTTTTGTGAAGTACGGTGCTATCCACCGCCAATGACTCTAATTGGGTTTTGATGTCAAATTCTGCATTGTTGGGAGCAGCCGAAGATTTTGGCGATGCAGGTACAGCCGACCTTGTGGGCTGCGGTTGAACAACGGGCTTTGGTTGTGGTCGTTCAACTTTGACAGCCGTTCTTTGCTGTTCTGCACGCTTTTCCTCAACAACTTCACTGTTTCTTGAATATGCACTATAATCAACCTCACTCATTGAGGATTGCTGATTATAGAATAGTTTTTCATACTGCGTTCTGCGTATAGTTGTGTCCCAGCCGCCGACCTCATCGTTGGTATGTTTGTCAATACCGGTATAAGTAAGGCTTGCATCCTCGTAACGCTTGAATTTGAAGATGGCGTCGTTCATCAACGGTGCGTTGAACACGCCTAATGAGCAGAGCATATTGAAGTCCTCTACGCTCAAGCCTGTAACTTTTTTGAATAGTCCCGGCTCTAATTGAGTGATAACATCTTTAAGGCATCGTTCGCGGTAGTCGGTCAGGTACATAAATACAGGGATTCGTGTAGCAAACTTGATGAGTTTCTCTTGAATCTGTTTGCGTTTGCTCTTCATCTCCTTCTCCTCGGCAGAGATTTCTTTCTTCTCCTTTGGTGTCTGGTCGGGATTCTCTTTTTTCGCCTTCTTTACAGCTTCTGATTTATTGATAATGGTAGTAAGGTCGCTGTTGAGATTGCGGAAGCCCTCGATATTCATTAAGGCTTTCATTGCCTCCGGACTTGCAAGCAGGCGTTTCAGCGTATCGTTATCCACATTTACAAGCAATGCCGACTCCCAACGTTTCGCCAACAAGGTAGCCGATGTTCCTGCAAGTGCAATATCGAGAATATCCTGAGCATCAACCTCTTTCATACTACTGCCATCATAAGCCAACACAGGCAAGAACTTAATAAATTCGCCTACCTTTGCTTCAGGGTTGCTTTCGTTTATATCCAAGCGACAACTATAATCCGATATTTGGCGTAAGGCTCTATCGAGGGCAAAATCGAATACATAGCACTCGTTCTTCATTATGGTTTTGCTTCCCTCTTCGTTCTTTACCTCCCAAGGACTCTGCACTCGGAACGCTGCTTGGAAATAGGTTTCTGGGCTCTTCAAGTTACGGAGCATAAATATACCCGTCCAAGGTTTTACGGTAATGCCCGTCGTCAGTTTACCGCAAGTAAGTGTAATGGTCTTTGTCTCCAAAGGATCACCCATATTTGCTTGAACAGGGTGCAGAGCATCAAGTCCGATACCTGCTGCTGTTCCTGCACAAACTATCACTTTGTAATCGTGGTAAAATTTGTTTTGTCGTTGCTTCAGCAAGTTAGCCATTGCAAAGCACGATGCAACATTAGGCAAGAACCACAGAGTATGCGAAAGCACATTAAGCAGTCGTGTATCGCTGAATGGCATTGGCGGTCGCTTGTCTTGTCCGAGTTTGAGGTCATCAACGCTTGCAGGCAAATAACCGCCACGAATAAGGTCGAGCCACTTTTGCACTTCATTCTCATATTTGAAACGTGCCGATTCACCTTTGCCCTCTGCCGCAAAGAACAGATTCAAGTCAAATTCGTCAAATTCTCCTTGCTTGGCAACCTCTTGTATCTCATCGGGCATACGATAGGTGAGCATTACCATTCGGGGCAAAGCGAGATAAGGATTGCTGCTGCCTTTCCACTCTGCTTTTGCTCGTTGCTCATCACTATAAGTCCAGTTGAAAATCTGCTCCTCAATAAACTCACCATTGTTGATAGCTCTGAACGGTGTACCCGACAAGAAAAGATAATACTTTGTCGAGATTGGCAACCACGATTCATTGATAGCGTTGTTTGCCTCGTCTTTTTTGTACTTCTCAGCATCAAAATCTACAGCACTCTCTTCATCCTCTTTCTCAAACAGTTCCTTTGCTCGTTCTTTCCAAGCACCGAAGTGATATTCATCGAAGATAACCAAATCCCAATTCGTGGCGTGGATAAATTCGTTTTTGGTCTTGATACCGCCACTCTCGTTTGTGCCTAACAAATCCTGGAACGAACCGAACACAACTATGGGTTTTGATTTGTCCGCTCTGTGGAACTCTTGGTCTATGTTCAGATTATTGTTGCGAGCATCCTTGTTGGAGATATATTGCCAACCCTCAAAGTCGATGTGTGAAACAAGGTCTTCACGCCAAGCTGATTCAACAGCCGGTTTGAAGGTCAGAATGAGAATGCGCGACAAGTCCATTCTCTTTGCCAACTGATATGAGGCAAATGTCTTTCCGAAACGCATTTTTGCGTTCCAAAGGAATTTTGGTATGCGGTTAGGCTCTTCTTTCAGTGCTTGCTCAAAATAAGTCTTTGTTTGTTCTACTGCACGGAACTGCTCGGGGCGCATGGTAAAGTTTTGCGTTCTGTTCTCTTCGTTTGCCACGCCTGTACGGAGCGACAGGATTGCAGCCATAACATCCGCAACCGAGCAACGGAACCATTCATCGGTCTTGTCAAGTGGGTTAAGGCGTTTGCAACCTTTGCGTTCAAGCAATCGATGAACATCCTTATCGGTAAAGCATGAGCCGTCGTTGCTCATAGCCGACTCCACCAATACAATCTCATACTGCACTTTACTTGTGTGCAATTGCTCATCTATGCGTTCTTTGGCTGTACGGTCAGTGTAGCCTACCTTTAGATAATCTTTGTGGGAATCTACCCCAATCAAGCGATAGGCGTATATCGTTGGAGTAACAGTCGGGCGTTGAGGAAAATAATTGTGTTCCATAGTATTACTCCATTGGTCTTATCATAGATTCAATAAATGCAATCTCATCTTTCGTCAAACCATATTTGGCGTATAGCTTCTCATCGCCCCAGTATTCTGTAAAGTCTTGAATAGGTACAAAACAAAAACTATTTTTTGTGATGTGAATAGATGTTAGTGTTTGGAGCAAAAGGAAGCGGAAAAACTTTGTTTTTACATAAGATACTAGATTATCTGCCTCTATTTTATTTTCAAATGTTCCTAATACGAGAAAGGTTTCAGTACAAACTTCATTTGGATTTAACACTTTCAAGGATGACACGATTTGATAATCCCCTTCAGAGCTTGGTTTGTTACCTCCCGACATAGCATAGGTAATAATAACCTTGTATTTATCTAGAATATTATCTCTGTCAACGATTTCCTTTCTTGATATATACTGTATGCCACTACTTGATAACATTGAAATCAGACCAGATGAATTTGTGTCAGATCCTTTGTAATTACTAGGTAAAGAAAAACTATTTCTAGATTTCACCATCTCATCCATTGTTTTTGCTGGTATCTTTAGAACTTTCTGAATGATTTCTACGGATAAGTTATCTCGTATAAACATCGAATATTCATTTAATGGACGAATCATCTTTGATGCTTCCTTATTTCCTTTAATATTGATAATTTGACAATTGCCATTATAACATTTGTCCCACAAAAAATAACAGACCCCACCTGCAATATTTACACCGGGGAAACAATCACTACTATCATTATAATCTATAAGTTCTCGAATATGTTTATCATTAAGCATTTTCTTTCTAAATTCATCCAACCCTTTACCCCCAGAATACCAACGAGCAGGGATAATCATTATCAAATAATTGGGATTCAATTTTTTGGCTTGTTCAACAAAATAATGATATAAAGGTTTTGCACTAGCACCATTTCCTCCATCATTTAATTGGTATGGTGGGTTGCCTATAATCACATCGAATTTCATATTGAATACTTTCTTTACATCTAAATTGTGGATAAATTGGTATGCGTGGGTCTCAAGGTCTGCTCCACGGTCGTACTCGCTCTGCGAAGCACCGCAATAGATACATTTGCCGTCTTTCCAAGTATGTTTTATGCGTTGGTAGATGATGTTTCCTTGCGGTTTGTCTTCGGGAAACTGATAGGCAGAAAACTCACTGCTTGGGAACTTGCTGCAATAGACACTGCGGCGAGAAAGCAGGCTTGTGAGTTCGGTAATGGCAATGCCAAAGAGTTGCTTGGAAAAGATATGCTCTATACGCTTCTCAAGGTCGGGTATCTGCCCTTCAAGACCTTTAATCAATCGTTTGGTAATCTCACGCAAGAAAACTCCACTCTTGCAACAAGGGTCAAGAAATGTTGTATCTGGGTTCTCGAACAACTCCTGTGGGAGCATATCAATAATTTTGTTAGCCAATTCAGGAGGAGTAAATACCTCATCATTACTAAGATTGGCAATACACGAAAGCACGTCGGGATTATAGACGCTTTTGAACAAACTATTCTCCATAATCCTGAACCTTTTTGTAGTGAGTAATATATCTTCTTAGGAATATTCCACCTTCCTCTTTTTGCTCCTCGGTAAGGGCGAAGAGATTACCTTCGCTATTGTCATTATAGAGAAGAAGGTCGGACATCGTATAGTCGGAACGCTGCATTTGCGTAGCACCGATTAGTGTCCACTCGGAAAAGACGATTGGTGCCGAAGTATCTTTGCCATTGGCATCTACGCACATCAGTGTAAGAGCATTGCCATTGATGATATTTCGGCTTATGATGAACTTGGCAGCATCGCGAGTCTCATCCGATGCCTCGGATTTGCAATGGTCAGTATATTCCTCATTCCAAATTTTATAAAGACGCTCACGACAAGCAATCACATTGTCGTTCATTATATCCACACCGTAAAGGCTTCCAATAGCGATAATGGCGTGTTTTTCATAATCACGAGGACTCTTCTTGTATTTCCTGTGAAGTTCGGCAAGTTTGCGTTTGAGTATAACAGCCAAGAAATTGCCATCACCGCAAGCCGGTTCCAAGAAACGGGAGTCCGGCCGCAGACATTCATTCGCAACAAGGTCGCACATGGCGTTTACCTCACGTTCAGCAGTAAAGACCTCGCCACGTTCAGCAACACGCTCTTTAGATTTTATTTGACTCATATTCCATCTTCCTTTCTTCTCTATGTAAGAGATACTACGTCAGACGGAACTTGCTGATTATTAGGAGATATTTTGTTTTGCCAATCTACTTTTGCTAAACAATCATACACAATTATATGGCTGTCAGGCTTTTTATTGGCTCCCAAATGGTGTAAGTTGCTTTATTTTGCGTAATTTTGCAGTAAATTAAGTATCTCTTACATAGAGAGCAATCATTTTGCTAAACATCTTCGCTTTCTATAAATCCTTTAATATCTGAGCATTTGCTCTATCGACTACGGCATTATCCAATGATGCCAAATAGATTTGCGTTGTCATTTCCGAGTCGTGTCCCATACCTTCACTGATAACCGAAATAGGAATGTTTTTGCTCTTGGCTATGCTTGCCCAAGAATGACGAGCAACATATAGGGTTATAGGAATGGATAGCCCAACCATCTTTGCTATCTCTTTCAATGATTTATTGGTACGATAAAGCATATTCTTATATTGGCTTCTATCGTATGGATATTTGAGAATGGGTAGCAAATATGGGCAGTAGTAATCTGTATCGTATTTATCTACAATCTCCTGCATACATTTCTCCCAACGGATAAAGAGTTGTTGTCCGGTCTTGCGTCTGCGGTAGGAAAGAATGCCATTGGATAGGTCTTTCTTCTTGAGATATGCCATATCAATGAATGACATTCCACGAGTGTAGAATGAGAAGAGAAACATATCCCTTGCAAAATCCAATGATGGTTGCAATGATAAGTCGAGGTTCTTAATCTGCTTGATTGCTTTTAATGGGATTGCTCGCTTAATGGTCTTGTCAATACCTGTATAAACGTGTTTGAAAGGGTTTCGATTGGCGGTCAACTCCTTTTCAACTGCACGATTATAGACAGCTCGGAGTATTCGCATATAAAATGAAGTGCTGTTCTTGGTCAATCCTCGACCTCGTAAATAAGCCTCATACATCATCATTAAATCAGAGTCAATATCTTCCAATAGCACATCTTCATCCTCTCTAAACTGCATAAAACTTTTGAGCGTACAACGATAGGTTTCCGATGTACGTTGCTTGCCCATTTGCTGTAATTGGGCAATAACCCCCTGCGTAAAATTGAACAGCGATTGATCATTGGATTGTTTCTGGAATGTAGAGATTATATCATCAGCGGTGTATAGCTGTCGCTTATTCTCCAAATGAGAGATGATAGATTGCAGTCGCTTAATATCCCAATCTATGCGCTCCCCAATGGATTGCAGATAGTTTTGTCGGCTGTTATTGGTAATGATTATCGTATTTTCTGCCTCATTCCATTCACACATAAAGAGTCGGTAATCCGTCTTTAACTGACGGATTACACGATTCTGAATGATTTGATAATAGATTGTTCCCTCCTTGTTTTCATTTGTCGAAGGGCGAAACTTTACCTTGATACTTGCCATAGGCTCACGGTTTTGATTTCTTGTTTGGGTTGTCATTTGGCTGTTCCTGCTTTGCCTTTATAGACTTGGCTTTGGATTCCTGTTCCTTTGCAGCCTGCTCTTTCAATCGTGCTTGCTCGGCAAGGGCAGCTTGTTTGCGAACAGCCTCTTCGTAGGTCTCTACATCTTCTCGCATCTGCTCAATCTTTTGGTTATCTCGGTTGAGTTCAAAGATGTCCTCCAATGTGGCTATCTGCTCAGCCGAAGCATCGCCTTTCATCTTGATATAGCGGTATTTGAGGTCGTTATCTATGCGGTCTTGGTTGGGTTTCTCTGATATTATTATCCAAGTAAATAGCCCCAAAATCAGCATCGTTTCTATCACAATAGTCCAAAAGACAAATGGCGTTTCAAAGCCAATTCTATGGTGCTTGAAATTGTGAACACCATCTTCAATGGTTGTCTTCAGCTTCTGAACAAGTGTCTTAACTTCATCTGTTTTTTGCTCTTGGCTGGTCTTAATCTCATTCAATGAGTTTAAGATTTCCGTTGAAGGTTGGGCCTTAACGATTACAGATTTCGCGTCTTTTACATTATTATTAAGGATATTCAAATCCTGAACTACGGCAGCGGCAAACTTCTTTATCTTGGCTTCCGTATATTCAAAGCCCTGCTTATTGTTATCGTTGATGAGAACCTTTAAATCTTGTACTAACTTATCATTAGCACTGTTATCATTCACCGAACTGCTATCGCTTTGCTTAGATTTTTGCAATTCGATTATACCAGCTTCGATTCTTTCCATGCATCCATAGATGCCTTCCATAAACGACTCATTGTCGTTGTGGTTAAAGTTTTTATTACTCATATCAATGTTGTTTTAAGTGTGAAAAAATTGTTTGTTTAGAATCTTATTCCTTGATTCTTTTTCTTCTTGTCCTTCTTCTTTTTCTGCCAAGAAGGTGTTTGCTCTTCCTCTGATGGTACATCCGTTGGAGTCAATAAGCCTAATCCATTGCCCTCAATAAGACTGTCGGTAAGGTTGTAATTTTGCTCTGCTTCTTGCCTTATTGGTTGCTGTTTAGGCTCAATTTCGGTCTGCATTTTCTGCATATCCCAACTTAATTGAGCATCAAGTTTTGAATAACTGAACTGCCTATTCACATCGGAAGCCTTGAATGTGTAGCCATCTTTGGTGAAGCTCAATCCTTCATTCTTGCCCGTTCTTCGGTTAATCTTGAAGGTCATTCCAATGCCTTGCTTTTGTAGTTGGTTGCCTAAATCCCACCAAGTACGGCTTCGTTTCAAAGCAGCCTTGACAGCATTGTGAATCTCATACTTCACCCGTTCAGGATCGTGAAGTTTCTTCACATTGGTCTTGCTCTTATCCTCCGCGTATGTCAATCCATACTTGTCTTTCAGCCTCTTCGTGGCAATCTCATTACGCTTAAAATCGTTCTGCGAGGAGATTACTTTACCATCATAGTTGATGCGATTATAGACCAAATGACAATGCGGATTGTCGGTGTTATGATGCCTTACCAAGATGAATTGGGTATTCTTAATGCTCATCAATTCCATATACTCCAATGCGATTTTAGCCATAAAGTCATCGGTTAATCGTGGCGCATCTTCTGGCTTAAAACTCAAAGCAATATGTCCTAACGGTTGCTTAATCTTCGGATTTAAGAGGCGTTGATAGTTGAAACTATCAATCATTTCTCTATTGCTTCCGAGTAGTACTCCATCCGATGCTATGATTTCGGCATTGTCTTTTCCCATCACATAGCGTATGCAACCACCAAAGGATTTACCCTTCTTGATTTTGCCTATCATCGACACCTCCTTTCTTCGGTTTTGTAGTCGCTTAATACCTCCTTCAACTTGGCAAGCAGTTCCATCACTACATTCTTCGTTCGATAGAATCCCGTCTGATGCGACAGTTTTGTCAGTTGATTAAGGTTATTTGCCATACCCGTAAGGTTGCGGATTACGGCTGCATCCTCAGCCGAATGTTTGGCTACTATTCGGGCATCAAAAGCTGCGTCTCTTATATACTCGGCAAGCGTGCGGTTGGCATTCTTGCTTCGGTGGCGTAGCTTCTCATAGTCGGGCTTCGAGAACTTCACCGTTACCGATTTTGTAAGTCGTTTCAGAGTGCTTACCTGAGGTCTGCCTCTAGGCTTGGGTTTCTGTGTTTTTTTATTATTCATAATTGCGATTTTTTACTTGGTTATTGATTTTTCAATTCGGCTTTTCACAATCTGCGACCATCGGGAGCGGATTGTCTCCACTTGGGAGTGGAGCGAGGTTTTTCGGGTGCAATGGCGGCTCGACCGACATTTTTCGGCATCCCGAAAGATAACCTCGCTACACCCCAAGACTGAGGTCTTGCTACTTCCACCGTCATTGGTGGTTTTCGATGGCTGAGAGTGCCTTTTTCAGTCGCTGATAATGGTACCGTGAGCGGTATATCGGTTGCTTCCGTTATTCCGTGCTTCCGACCTCTCGCACTCTCGGATTCTTGCTTTATCGCAGGCTATCCGTCAGGTCAGCACTACAATTTTCTCCACTGCTCAAAGTCGGCATCGTAGGTGTCGAGATGCTGACGGGCTATGTTCTCAAGCAAGCCAGAAACACTCATCTTTCGACCTCCGAGTTTGCGGACATAATCTTCAAGTCTGTCCCTTACCTCACAACTGACAAATACAGGCTTGCGATCGATAATAGTAGGGACTCTCAGATAGGTGGTGCGGTACTCCTCCAATGAGAGCTTGCGTTGCTTGCTGCTGACTCTGCGTTGGATTGTTGGAGGTTCCTCAATAGCCATTGTAGATTCCTCAATAATTTGTGGCTCGGCTACTGCCTCCTCATCGATTACAGAGTCTGCATTACGATTTTTCGGATTGAAATCCTGCAATGCCAATTCAACACTCTTTTTAACATCGGCATCTCTCGCTGCCGATGGCGATACGTTCGAACTCATCATTTCAGTCAAAGCGTCTTTTTCAATTGATTCAGTCTTTTTCATATCTGCAATTTTTTTGGTTATCACTCTAGTCTCAGTGCGCACATTGACCAATTGTCGTGAGCAAAGTAAGTGTGTATAGTTCAGGCAATGAAACGATTGGATTCAGTTAGGCAATTAAGTATTGTTCTGCATCTTAGGAAGGTGAACGAACGGTGACGAATGCCCAATTCTTCCAATATTTGGGGTTGGGAAGAAATCAGGAACAAAAGCTTAATTTGGAGCAATTAAGACCTTAATTTCGATGGAGGACATACGGATTACCGAAACTTCGGGAGTAGGTATGTCTGCCATCCTGTTATGGCTGATTAGAGGCTTTCCGTTTCGTCTGTTCGGGGCAAAAGTTTGGCAGATGGATAAGTATCGGTCTGACAAACTACAATGCAGCGGACAAGATCCGAAACGGGCAGTCGCTTTTATTGGAAACAAAGTGTATAGGTGTGATAACTGTACTTGATTTGTGAGTAAAACTATTAGTATAGACCGTTAAAGTGCCACGAACTACGCCAGATACTGCAATAGGCTTGATGAACCATTGAGGTATGACAACTCCAATATTTCTTTGCACTCGGAAAACGAAATGACTGCGAAAAGAAAAATGATTGTAATGGTGAATATGATAGGATTTAGTGGGGCTATTTAGCGCACCGAATATGTAACGGTATGTCAGTCTATGACACGTATAGACACACCCATTGCAGTATGATTTTTACTGCTTTTATTTGCAGTGGAAACACCAACGAAAGAGAAGAATAAGTGTAACTATAAATATTGACAACAATGAACATCATCAGTTTTGAAGAGAGAACCTTTGAGGGAATTGCTGCCAAGTTTGAGTACTTCGTGCAGCGAGTTGACAACCTTTGTCGCCGACATGGTGAGAAGAAAATTGACGAGTGGATGGATAACCACGATGTATGCTGTAAACTGCGTATCAGTCCGAGGACATTGCAGACGCTTCGTGATAACGGAACGCTTGCATTCAGCAAGATTGGCAACAAGACCTACTATCGTCCCGAAGATGTTGAACGCATTATAAAGATTGTGGAGGATAGACGCAAGGAAGCCAAATGGCGAGGTAGAACCATTTAACCTACTGTCGTGAGTAAAATAACTATGATAAATATTAAAAGCGTATGAACAATGAGATTCGAGAAAAAGATCATGACTGGGTAAAGATGTTTCACTCAAACATCGACAGACTATTAGTGTCAATTGAGAAACTATTTGAAAGCCGACAGCCGGGTGCGTTCAACGATGAACTGCTGACTGATAAGGAAGTCGCCCATATCTTGAAGGTAAGTCGAAGAACTTTGCAGGATTATCGAAACAATGGCATCTTGTCTTACATTCAGGTAGGTGGCAAAATCCTCTACCGCACCTCCGATGTGCAACGAACAATAATGAGCGGATTTAAGGAGGCATATAGGCTACGGGATAGTGGATAATTGCCAAAAAAGAATAGAGGTTGTGTCTTAAATAAAAACACAACCTCTAACTATGTGGGCAGGAAAGGAATCGAACCTTTTATGCGGATCTATTGACTTCGGTCTTTGCCAATTTCAGTACATTTATTTAGTTTGAGCCCTGCCCAGTCCGCATATTGCCCACCTTACTAAAAATTTACCTAATGTCATCATAGTATTCAGAGATTTATTGAGATTATACAAGCTAATCCATCCAAGTACCCACTGGTAAAAGGTAGGCAGAGGACATCCGAATAAATGAACTGAAACTAAACAAATTCCTACGTTCAATCTGTTTGTTAGTATGTCAAGGCGAATTTCAATCCGACTGCCTCCGAAATCATAATGAATGTAGATAGCTGCATATCGGTTTCTCCTTTTTCAAGCATAGCCACATACTCACGCTTCTTGCCAATCTTATCTGCAAGCTGCTGTTGGGTAATTCCTGCTGATTTGCGGGCGTTCTTCAACACCTCGGCATAGTACCATGCACGAGACTTCGCATCGAACTCATCACGCGAAGCAGTACCCTTTGCTCCGTACTCATCGACAAACATATCCTCTGTGGTAGGAAGATGTTTGAGCTTGTTAATGTCAATCTTTGGTCTCATTGCTGTAAACTGTTTAAAATTTGTTCTGCTTTTTGTATCTCTTTCTTATAGTCCTTTGTGGACTTCTTCATAAAACCATTCAAAAGAAGTATCTGCTCGGCTTCAATGAAGTTCTCGTGGTCAATGGTGAAGAGGATTACTCTATACTCATTACCTACAGATATGCGCAACTCATAGAAATCTGTATCTACAAGTTTCTTTACCAACTTGGTATTTACGATCTTTACATCTGCTAAAATGTTCATCGCATATTTGACCTTGTTCTGAACATTTGCAGGCAGCGAGTTGTAAAACTCATCGAATTCTGTACTTCTTATCATAGTTCTCATGTTGCAAATGTAATACATTTATTACATTTTACAAAGCAAATGCCAAAAAAGTTTACGAAAGAGAGGAAAAACAGCGATGCGAAGCCAATTATTTTTCTGGAGGGAGTGCAGTTTACCGTCTGCCCCATTATAATGATTCCTAAAAAATATCCCTTCTATGAATAAAAATGAGAACAGCGTACATTTAGGCTATCATTCATAGACCAACTTGTATGCTGTTCTTTTTTGTGTTTTAATTACTTTTCCGTCAGTCGTTTGTTTCCGTTGCCAAGAGCGTCCATTGTACAGACGTGAAAGGGGAAAGGTTTTCGGGCTGAATACTCTCCGTAGGAGGAAGATTCAGCCCGAAACGGCTTGCCGCTTGACCTTTTCGCTTTCAGAAGAGTCTGTACTAACTTAATGGACAGCAACGGAAATAAGCGACTGGCGGTATAATCTCTATACATGTACCATTGAATTTCTTTTCTCAATCAATTTATCCATATCCTCCGAAATCTTATCATCAGTTACTCTTGCATAAATCTGTGTAGTTCTGATGCTTGTGTGTCCCATCATTTTGCTTATGCTTTCAATTGGGATACCTGCCGAGAGCATAAGCGTTCCGAATGTATGCCTACTGTCGTGATAGGAGAGATTCTCCTTGACACCCGCCATTATGCCTATCTCGTGTATGCAGTACCATATCATATTTCGATTAGGCAATGGGAATATAGGTCTACTTTCATCAGTTGTATTGTACAAAGCCAATATCCGTTCTGCTACCGGATGTAATGGGACAAACGACTCCACATCGGTCTTCTTTCTGTTAATACGAATAAAGTATCTACCATCTGCTGTAACACCTATGTTTGATGGGCGTAATCGCTGCATATCAACATACGACAATCCTGTAAACGCAGAGAAGATAAATGCCCTGCGTGTTAGTTCTTGCAATCTGTCGCTCATAGGATGCTCCATTATCCATTGTAACTCGGCACGACTGATGTGTTTCAACTTATAATCGGGTTTCTTCTCATAGGGAATATCAGCTAATGGATTGAAGCGTATAATCTCTCTATCCACTGCAACATATATCAACCTGTTCAGCCAAGTAAGACAATGATTGATGTGTCCTGCACCACAGCCTTTTCCTTTTAGGTAGAGTTTATATCCCCATCCGAATTCTTCAGTAATATCCTCAAAGGCTATATCACGCATATTGAGCGACAACAGATACTCGTGCAAGTAGGCTTGTGTAGATTTTGATTGTCGGTATGATGAGGTTGAGTTGATAACCCCTGCTCGGATTCTTAATCTCTCTCGTTCCTCTTCGCCAGCCTTAAGCAGTGTTGTTGGCGTAACAGCAACACAGGTAATCTCATTCTTCAGCATCTCGGCTGTAACCATACCTGCATCTCTCAAAAGATTCTCGTATGCTGTTTCTATCTTTGCACGCAGATCATTGAGCATATTGTTTGTTCTGATATCTTTTACTTCGCCTGTCTTTGCTTTCCAATCATTAGGATTGCAATAATGCCCCGTTGCAAATACGCTCTTTTTACCGTCAATGGTAATACGACACATAATCGCGGTTGTTCCGTCAGCCCTAACTTTGCTGCGGTTGATATAATATAAAATCGAAAATGTACTTCTCATAATGGTAGTTGCTTATTGGTTATAGTATTAGTTTTAAATCTTCTGTTGCTTCGATGTATTTATCCATATCCTCAAAAAGTTTCTTTGGGGTTACTCGTGCATACACCTGTGTTGTCTTAATATCCGAGTGCCCTAACATCTTACTCACCGTCTCGATAGGTACACCGTCTTCGAGAGTTATCAGTGTCGAGAATGAGTGCCTTCCCATATGGTAGGTAAGAGGCCCTTTTATTCCCGCCATTTCTCTTAGGCTTTTTAGGTTCCACATCATTGCCTCTCGCTTGATTACAGGGAATAGCGTTTCTCTCGATTTGTTGCGATATTTTTCTATTAACGCTATCGCTTCGGGCAATAGCTTGACACGACAGAGCTTCCCATTCTTACCTCTACGGTATTTAAGCCACATAGCACCGCTGTCGTCAGTAGATAGATTGTCATTGGTTATAGATGTAACATCTATGTATGCTGTACCCGTATAGCAGGCAAAGAGGAACATATCACGAGAAGTATGATGTGACCAACGATGTTCCTCAATCTCCAAATCACGCAGTTTCTCAAAATCCTCTTTGCTCAATGCTCTCGGAGTAGTAGCTTTTTGCTTTGGCAAAGGATAATGTTCAAAATGATATTTGTCTGCGTGCCCCTCTTTGAATGCTATGCGGCAGATCTTTTTTAGAATAGCCAGATAATGACGCACCGTCTCAACTGCTAATCCTCTTTCAATGATGATATACTCCTGATACTCTCGTATGAACTGCTCATTAAGCTGGCAAAAGGCAATATCATTAATCTTGAATCGCTTTGTGATAAACTCTTCAAGTCGTCTACGAGTATATAAGTATGTTGGAAGTGTGCGATGCGAAACGTCAATACCAACTCTCGCTCTTATCTCCTCAATGTGCCTATCAAAGAGTTTAAGCAAGGTCATTTGAGTATCTTTACTGCCTTGAAACACATTCTTTACATCGGTTGCATCAAACTCTTGTTTGCGTTCCAAAAGAGAATCAAATGCCGAGTTAATGGCAAGCAGTAGCTTGTCAATCTTGGCATTGATTTCAACAGCTTCCTTGCTCTTGCCATTGAGTCGGCTCTCGCGAGGATTCCATAGTTCGGGAGTACACGACAGCTTGCTACTGAACTGCGCTATCGTTCGGTTTACGGTAATGCGTCCCATGATGGGAGCCTTACCCGACTTGTCTAATCCGCTCCTTTTGAGGTAGAGCAGCACCTTGAATTTTTCTACTTTCATACGCTTATATTTTTAGTGGCAAATTTAGCCTATAATAAGCGTTCTTTGTTATGCAAAATGATGACAATCAACGCAATGTGATGCTATTGCAGATTATTTTGTTACCTCTCGGCTTTCGGTAACAGCCAAGCTAACGATTTGGTAACTGAACACCTGCTCATAACCGTTATTTCTTGCGTTGTATGCACTATGCAAGAAAATCAGTTTTTGTTGTTTCTCAACCATTTACGTTTGCCTTATTCAATTCCGAAATCGTTTGCTTTGCTACTTAATATCCATACAGCGCGCCACACACATGCAACAATGATGCTGACACTGGGAGTAGATTTATATACGGTCTCCAAACTATTGGGACATACCAATATACAAACAACACAAATTTATGCAAAGCTTGTAGATGAAAGTAAAAAGAAAGCTATTGATTTAATTCCTAATATATCATAGGGGTTGGTTAAATGCGAAGTGCAATTTGTCATTCTCTTTAATTCTTGCAGATATTTCTTCTATTTATCCTTTTTCAGAGAAAAGTGAATTAGCAAAAACATCTGAAAAATGACTATTTGGCACAAAAAACAACATTCTGTATAGTAATTATGCACAGCTATATTAAGGATTTTAAGATAGCTAATATATTTCATATAAACATTCTGAGTATTTGTTGGGGGCTTTTGAAGAAAAAACAACATTATTTCATTTTTTCATATAAAAATCTTTGGTATTATTAAAAATGTGTCTATTTTTGCAGCATATTTTGTGTTATACGAACACAAAAAATGGTTGAAAAAGATGAGGTATAAAAACTCTAACATAAGAAAGTGCCTAAATACTAAAACAATAGCACTGTGTGCAGCGTTCTTTTTATACTGTTTGCTCCCTTTAAAAGGGATTTGCCAAACGGGGGAAAGTACTGTAGATGCTTTAGTGGAAATGGGATTTGAAAATGTTGGATGGACAGAAGATGGCAATGAACGTGTGTATGTTCTGCAGAACTCTGCATATCGTTTGCAAGGCGTAGGCATAGGCAAAGCGGTGGATGTTATTCAAAAGATGGGTTTACCGGAAGAAAAGTCATGCCGGATAATAGTTCTGGACAATAATGTACCTCAGATTTCTCTTTATTATCATCCCATAAAGGGGGATTCGGTGCTCCAAGCAGAACGTGATGACTGGAATGTAAGCTATGAATTGGGTGATACTTGGAAAAATGCACGGAAAATAAAGTTGAAAAATAGTTCTTTGTTCAAGATTGATGTATTGGTATATCCTCAATTAGCTTTCAAGAATCTGGTGATTACACAGATTTACCAGGTCTTGTTTGATTTGAGTCCTGCGATAGAAGTTTCGTTATGGAAAGGTATGAAATTAACGGCACAGTTGAAAATACCGGTTTATAATGATGGGTATGGAAGGTTTGAAGATAAAGTTCATCCAGGACATATTACAATTTCACAGCGTTTTAGATTATCGTATAATGTGTTTGGTAAAGTGACTGTGGGATGTTTTAGTGCTGACCAATATGGAGTGGACGCCGAATTTTATCGCCCTTTTAAGGATGAACGCTTTTCCTTAATGGCTCGGATTGGGTATACAGGAATGGGATATTGGAGCGGATTTCGCTATGTATATGATCCTTCGACAGCACTTGTTACTTGGTCTTTGGGCGGTAGCTTTTATTGGCCGCAATTTAACACTCAGTTTAATCTGAAAGCAGAACAGTATTTATTGAAGGAGAAAGGTGTTAAATTTGAAATGATTCGCCATTTTCGCTATTGTTCGATTGGTTTCTATGCAATGAAAGCAGAACATGCAAAGATGAATGGAGGCTTCCGATTTCAAGTGGCATTACCTCCTTATAAATATAAAAGGAAAGGATATATACCTCGTGTGAATACCTCTGCTAATATGGGCATTGTTTATAATGCAGGTAATGAAAGGTACTATTATAGACAGTATAAAGCGGAAGTTAGTGACAATATAATGGAAGAAAATAGTTTTAACCCATATTTTATTAAGTCAGAATTGTTAAATTTTTAATTAATTAATTGAGATGAAAAAGATTAAATTCTTAAACGGCATAAGTGCAGTATTTGCGTTAGCCGTAGTAGCTTTAGCTACAACTTTAACTTCTTGTGAGAAGGAAGAGTTCAACGTTAATGTAACTCCTACTAATGCACAAGCTGTTATTAGTCCGATTGTGCTTGCTATAGAGGATGGTGTTACTACAGATGTAACTGGCCAAGCCACTATCGCACCTGCAGAGTTGACATTTACTGGTAATCCTACTCTGGCTACTAAGAGTGTTGATGTTACAGCTTCTTATAATGGTTTGAGTGCAACTGTTACAGTTAAGGTTCCTGCTTTGCAAGCTGGGCAATTTGCTACTCTGACTCCGACTATCATTCTTCAGGAAGAAGATGCTGAGACTAAGATTGTAGCAGAATCTACAAAACTTGAACCAGTAACGGATCCTAAAGTTAAGACTTGGGATAACTACGAGCTTTATTGGTTTGACATTCCATCATTCCCTTATGTAGTAAAAGAAGGTGCAAAAGTAGGTGCAAAGAAAATCAATACAACTGATCTTATTGAACGCGCAGCTATTGAATCTTTCTTTAACACGCTTGAGAATACATATGAGGAAACGACAGTAACAACACCGGAGAATAAGTATAAAGTTTATGCTAACTCTAGAACAACTGCATCTATTACTTATACTGTTGTAACAACTGAATATAAAGTAGTGAAGAAGGCTGTAACAAAAGCTGAAACAGAGCCTTTAGCTTCTATTGAAGTAGATGATTATACAACTTCTACACTGTTTGTTCTTGAAAATCAAGATATTCCTGGTCACGGTCATAGCCACGGTCATGGTCATGGTCATGGTGAAGGCAATGCCGGTGGTGGTGTTGGTGAACTTGATTAATAGAAGTTTTAGTTGTTATTTATCTTAAACTCAAGAGAAAATGAAAAGTAAATTAATGATAGCCTCCTTACTATTGGCAGGCGCTTGTGCAGCAAATCTGAATGCACAGGAAAAAACGAACTACTACACTCCGAAATGGAGCGATAATATTTTTGTCAGTGTAGGTGGTGGTATCCACGCCATCAACAATGACGGTTTCAATAAGATTGCTCCGCATTTCAGCGTGTCAGTTGGTAAGCTGATTACTCCGACTTGGGGGGTACGTGCTCAGGTAAACGGTATTACTCAGCATTTGTGTTTGGATGATGCATACTGGGAACACAACAAGACTTATGTAGGTGGTAACATTGATGCAATGATCAATCTTTCTACATTGTTTGCCGGTGCTAATCCTAACCGTTTCTTCGAAGTTTACGGTTTCTTGGGACCTCAAATTTCTGTAGCAAAATCTCAAAATGTGGATGTTACAATTAGTGCTGACGGTACTTCGCAGTCTATGGCTCCTGCCGGTGAAGCTGAAATGCGTGCACGTATCGGCGCTTCTGCCGGTTTGGGCTTGAAGTTCAATATCAACACTAAGTGGGCCATTG
>OLGL01001294.1_pt1 | contig 25498 bp, 23 predicted proteins | sample 1605041 | NCBI WGS metagenome assembly OLGL01 (sample SAMEA3888905, study PRJEB22519) | human gut metagenome | biome: human gut; feature: human-associated habitat; material: faeces | place: Denmark | collected 2010 | reverse complement strand
GGTACGGTTACCCGTACGTCAGTTTAGCAAACTGGTGGTTTCAGCCACTCACCCAAACTTCCTTAGTAACCAACATTTGTTCTCAAATGCGGTGCAAATGTATGGCAAACTTTTGGACTATGCAAATCTTTCCCGCATATTTTTTTCAGTATTTTTGCAGGAAAAGAGATAACACGCTAACACTCAAAACACAATACGCTGTTTAATTTTTCTTCAAAAAGTATTTTCTCAGACACCTTTTAGAGTATCCCCGTTCAGCTTCCCTATCTTTACCGGTACACACCCTGTTTACTTCCCATAAAGAAAACCGGACTTTCCTCCCCAAGCATTATCTTATAAAACTCTTGCTTGCCCATTTCATGCTGTACCAACGGCGCACAAAAATAGCCCCGCGGATATTTTCGTCCAGCAAAAACGCTACCCACATGCCGCAAATGCCCCAACCCAACGGAATGCCGAACAGATAGCCAAGCCCTACGGCTACACTCCACATCACCACCAGCCCTACATAGAACGGATAATTCACATCGCCTGCCGCACGCAGCGCATTCGTCGCGAAGATATTGACAGGACGCCCTATCTCCAGCACAATATCGATAACCAGAATGGTAACCCCCATCTTTATAATCTCGGCATTGGACGTCAGCCAGCCGAAAATAACATGCCCGAAAAGAGCAAGAATACAAGACAGAATCACGGTTATCATCACCGACTTCTTCATTACATATTTCCCCATCAGGAAAGCCGCCCGCGGTTTCTTCTCCCCTATCAGATGCCCGATGCATATCGCCCCGCCCTGTGCCATGGAAATGCTGAACAGATAAGCAAACATGATGATATTGACACAATAAGTACGCGTGGCAAGCGCTTCCACTCCCAGCATGTTAATGAAATAAGTAATCACCACCTGCGACGAACTGTAAGAAAGCTGCTCGCCGGCAGAAGGCAGCCCCACCTTCATCAGGTTCTTCAACTCCACCCAAGGGAACGGACGGAAGTAAGCCGGCGGGAAACGGTGGATATGCTTGCGAAACAAGATTACAAACAGGATCACCATGGACACCCCTCTGCTGAAAGCCGTAGAGATGGCCGCCCCCTCCACTCCCAATTCCGGAAAGCCGAAACGTCCGAAAATCAAGGAATAGTTGCCTATTATATTCAGCACATTCACCACCACCGTCACCAGCATCGGATACACCGCCTTGTTGGCGCTGCGCAACGAAGCGGAAAGAGTTAGCGACAATGCCTGAAAAAAGGCGAACGCCCCTACAATACGCATATAATCCATACCGTCCTGCATCAGTTCGGGCCCCAGCCCCATCAGCCGCAGGATAGGCTCCGCACACCCGAACAGCAGCATGCTGATGCCTACACCCACCGCGAAGTTCACCAGAAGAGATACTCCCACCACCTGCACCACCTGTTTATGCAGCCGTGCGCCGATATACTGCGAACACAGCACGGAAGTACCGAGATTAATCACCTCAAACACCAGAAAAGTCAGCATGATAATCTGATTGACCACCCCTACGGCAGCCACACTGTTGTCCGAATGGCGGCTCAGCATAACGGTATCCACCGCGCCAAGCATCATAATTAATAATGTCTCTATGAAAATGGGGGCCGCCAGCCTGGCAAGCCGTTTCTTCAGATTCTCCTGCTGTATCATTGTTGTAGAAGCGCTATGATAAAAATCGCGCAAAGATACGGAAAGGAAAGGGAGAACAACTTGACACATATCAAATATTTTTTGCTACCTTTGCCACGCTAAATGACACCCAAACCTGCATAACCGTTATGGACACATTACTCAAAGAAACAGTGAACGCCACCGTCAACTCCCGCTATCCCGGCATGGCGCCCGAAGGCAGACGGCAATTGGAAGAAATCCTGGTCCGCAGAGAAGTGGAAAAAGGCGAACTTCTACTGAAAGAGGGACAGGTAAGCCATAATATCGTACTCGTTGGCAAAGGTATGTTGCGCCAGTTCTATTACAAAAACGGAAAAGACGTCACCGAACATTTCTCTTATGAAGGATGCATCGTCATCTGCATTGAAAGCACGCTGAAGAAAGAGCCCACCCACCTCATGATTGAAGCGCTCGAAGACAGCGTGGTCTACCTGCTTCCCTATGACAAGCTGATGCTTCTTACCGAAATATCGTGGGAAATCAATATGTTCTATCGCAAGATACTCGAATATTCCCTTATTGTTTCACAAATCAAAGCCGATTCCTGGCGGTTCGAGACAGCACGCGAACGCTACAGCCAGCTGATGGAGCAGCAGCCGGAAGTCATCAAGCGCGCCCCTCTGTCGCACATCGCCTCCTATCTGCTGATGACTCCCGAAACCTTAAGCCGGGTACGTTCGGGCATACTCTGATTTTTACGGGAATGCCCGGACCGGTCATAATCTGAATCCATATAGAAATTTACCCTTTCTATATACGGAGTCCTTTTAAATTTTCTTCAAGAAGAACTTCCCAAAGAAGCTGAACAAAATTTAAGCAGGCTCTTAAACCTGTCTTATCTCAAATCTTTTTTTGAGATAGCTTGTTATCAAGCTCATTATCCAACTTAAAATTCAGATTATGACTACCATATACACTTTTGCGCAAAGCGCAATCGAAGAAGCCAGAAGCGCCGGCCGCTACGGCACAGCCAACCTGTACTCCGGCGCCATCAACAGCTTCCGGAATTTTACCGGCGACATCCCCCTTACCTTCAAGGAGGTAACGGCAGGAATGATTAAGAAATACGAAGAAAGCCTGTTGCAAAAAGGCCGGCGCCACAATACCATATCCACCTATATGCGCATGCTGCGTTCCATATTCAACCAGGCATACCAGCAAGGCGTTCCCGATACGATACCTGCCGACGAACTGTTCCGCTTCGTATTCACCGGCTACGAGCCTACCGCCAAGCGGGCCATCTCCCCCGCCCTTATACGCCGCCTCTCGCAACTGAACCTGGAGCAATCCCCCAACCTGCGTTTCAGCCGCGATTTATTCCTGCTCAGCTTTTACCTGAGAGGCATTCCGTTTGTCGACCTGGCTCATCTCCGCAAGTCGGACATGAAGCACAATACCATTTACTACTACCGCCGCAAGACCCGCCAGCAGCTATCGGTCTACCTCGAACCGTACGCCGCCGAAATTCTGCGGCGCTACACCGACCAGCATTCCCCCTCCCCCTACCTTCTGCCCATACTCTCATCGGTCGGTCCGGAAGGCTACCGGCAGTACAAAAGCGCCCTGCGTCTTTACAACCAGCACCTGCACCGGCTATCCAAGATGTTGCGCCTCAATGTGCCGCTCACATCCTACGTGGCACGCCACAGTTGGGCCACCACCGCCAAAGAAGAAGGAGTAGCCATTGCCATGATAAGCGAAGGCCTGGGACACAGTTCCGAAAAGGTGACACACGTATACCTCGCATCTTTTAACAATAATGCAATGAGTAAAGCCAACCGGAAGGTTATTTCCACGATTCATTCCAAAAAGAAAAAGGGAAAGATAAAAAAATAAAATGTAAAGGTATATTATCGGAATATAAATTTGTTTCAAAAAAATTTCATTCTCTTACTTACAAGGTAAGAGATTTATTATTTACGCTGGCAAAGGTATGAAAAAATATCACCAACACAAACAAAAAATATTTATTTTTTATCTTCAAATATCTGCTATAACGACTTATAAAAAGGTATAAAACATATTTATTTGTTTTTAAATGTTTACATTTTTAATTATTTCATCTCATTTGTTTTAACAATTTTCATCCCGTTTCATTTTCTGTCTCCCACGGTTCGGAAGGGTAAGAGCCACAATATGAAAAACGCTTCCATATGTTATTATAAAACGTTTTTTCTTTCTGCTTTTTCATTCTCTTACCTTGTAAGTAAGAGAACCGTGCTTTCCATTACCTTGTAAGTAAGAGAACCGATAAACAAATAAAGCAAAAAGTCAATCATTTTTCAAGATAAAACCAAATGATTGGCAAGACATTACGAAAAGCATGAAACAAGTTTTGCGTTTCAATAAAGTAATCAAGAGTATCATCATTGCAGGTGATTTATGCATCCTCAATGCGGTTTTTATCACCGTATATTATATGATGAATATCACTACTCTCGGTATAACGTTTGCCAATTCACTGCCGCAATTATCGGTTTTGTTGAATTTGGTTTATCTTCTCTGCAACTATTCCAAGGGAATTGTCCTGCACCGCCGTCTCGTGCGTCCCGATCACATCATCATGCGTGCCGTCCGCAACACATTTTTTCATGCGGTCGTATTCATCAGCCTGATAAGCCTGGCGGACTTCGGGAATCTCTCAGCCCGGTTCTTTGTCCTGTTCTATTCATTTTTCCTGATAATTCTTATAGCCTACCGTTTATTATTCAGGCACCTACTGAAATCATACAGACGTCGGGGCGGTAACTCCCGCACGGTGGTTCTGGTAGGAAACGGAGAGAATATGATAGAGCTTCATCACGAACTGACCGATGACCCTACCTCCGGCTTCAATGTCATCGGCTATTTTGCAGATACTTACTCTACGCACTATCCGGATACATGCAGGTATCTGGGGCAACCGGCCGAAGTCGTTCCGTACCTCGAACACAATAATACAGAACACGTATATTGCGGCCTTACTTCCTCGCACAGCAAGGAAATCGTGCCCATCATCAATTACTGTGAAAACCATCTGATTCATTTTTACAGCGTGCCCAACGTACGCAACTACCTGAAACGGCGCATGCACCTTGAACTGATAGGAAACGTACCCGTACTGGACATTCGTCAGGAACCGTTGGCGCAACCCGAAAACCGGTTGGCAAAACGCTTGTTCGACATCGTGTTCTCACTATTGTTCCTATGCACAATCTTTCCTATCATCTTCATCATAATAGGACTTGCTATCAAGATAACCTCGCCCGGGCCTATCTTCTTCAAGCAGAAGCGCAGCGGCGAGGAAGGCAAGGAGTTCTGGTGCTACAAGTTCCGTTCCATGCGTGTCAACAAAGACAGCGACAAAGTGCAGGCCACCCAAAACGACCCGCGCAAAACCCGTCTGGGCAATTTCATCCGTAAGACAAGCATCGACGAACTGCCGCAGTTCATCAACGTTCTGTTAGGCGACATGTCCGTAGTAGGTCCCCGCCCGCACATGCTGAAACATACCGAAGAATACTCCAAGCTGATTGATAAATATATGGTACGCCACCTTGTAAAGCCCGGCATCACCGGCTGGGCGCAAATCAACGGTTTCCGCGGAGAGACCAAGGAGCTGTGGCAAATGGAAGGGCGTGTGGAACGGGACATCTGGTACTTGGAGCACTGGACGTTCATGCTCGACCTGTACATCATATATAAGACCGTGCGAAATGCGATAAGAGGAGAAAAAGAAGCCTACTGAGGCAAGTTGAGAGTTAAAAATTAGAAACACATGAAAAAAGGAAGTCTCATATTTTTATTATTACCTCTGCTGTTGGCAGGATGCCAAAGCTACAAGAAAGTGCCCTATCTGCAGGACGGCTTGCAACAGATTGCCATGACCGATACAAGCGCACACAGCACGCCCCTGTACGATGCCCGCATCATGCCGAAAGACCTGCTGACAATCGTAGTGAGCTGTCCGGAAGAACCGGCATTGGCGGAGCCGTTCAATCTGACCATAGCGACTCCCGTCAGCAACACCGGTAGCAAATCCCTCACTTCTCAGCCCGCATTGCAACAGTACCTCGTCGACAATGACGGAAATGTGGAATTTCCCGTATTGGGTACTATCCACTTAGGCGGACTCACCAAGGGGGAAGCCGAACAATACATCAAGGACAAGCTCAAATCGCAATTCCGTGAAACGCCCATTGTCACCGTACGCATGATAAACTATAAAATTTCGGTTATCGGTGAGGTAGGCCAACCGGGTACCTTTACCATTACCAACGAAAAGGTCAACATCTTCGAAGCCCTTGCCATGGCAGGTGATATGACTATCTACGGCATTCGCGACAATGTAAAGCTGATTCGTGAGGACAGCACCGGCAAGCGGGAGATTATAACACTCAACCTGAATGACCCGAACATACTGCAATCGCCTCATTATTACCTGCAACAAAACGACATCCTGTATGTCACCCCTAATAAGACCAAAGCAAAAACATCCAATATCAGCAGCAGCACTACCATCTGGTTCTCGGTTGTCGGCTCATTGGTATCGTTGGCGAGCCTTATTATTGCGATTACAAAATAAGGAGAACTGAAAAACAAACCGAAAATAAAAAATTACAGACGTGAAAGAAGAAACATACGACGACCTGTTCGAAGAAAAAGAAGGGAACACCAACTGGCAGGCTATGCTGTTCAAATATGTTATCCGCTGGCCGTGGTTCATAGCCTCAGTCGTCCTCTGCATGGTATGCGCATGGCTCTATCTGAAGACCATCACTCCGGTGTACAACATCAGTGCATCCATCATCATCAAGGATGACAAAAAAGGAGGGAACTCCGGTAGCGACCTCAGCGCTTTCGAGAACTTCGGTATCATATCATCCGCCAAAAACATCGACAACGAAATCGAAATTCTCCGCAGCAAGTCGCTCATCAAGGATGTAGTCAGCGAACTGGGACTGTACATCAGCTATTCCGGCGAAGGCAGATTCCAGCAACCCGATTTATACGGTTCATCTCCGGTACTCGTACATTTCCTGCCCGAAGATGCCGAACGGCTTAAGGCTCCCATCCTGTTGAATATCAACTACCATTCCGGCAACCGGATAGATGTAACGGCAACCGTCAACGGAAATACCGTCAACAAACGTTTCACGGAGTTGCCCGCCGTCCTGTCCGGCGAAGCGGGTACGCTTACTTTCATATCCAATCCCGCCGCCCCCATTACAGGTAGCGGCAGTGTAGATGTAAGCATTGTCAATCCGCTGTCCGTAGCCAAAGGGTATCGGGGTGCCTTATCCATCGAACCGACCAGCAAGACCACTTCCGTTGTTACCGTATCAATAAAGAATACCAATAAAAAACGCGGTGAAGATTTTATAAACAAACTTGTTGAAATTTACAATAAGAACGCCAACAACGACAAAAACGAAGTAGCGCAGAACACCGCCCGCTTCATCGACGAGCGCATCTCCGTCATCAATCACGAGCTGGGCACTACGGAGCAGGAGCTGGAAAGCTTCAAACGCGAGGCGGGGCTTACCGACCTCAGCAGTGACGCCCAGCTCGCCGTCAGCGAACAGTCCGCCTACGAAAAGCTTTGCGTAGAGAACGGTACCCAGCTCAATCTGGTCCAATACCTCTCCGAGTATATTCAAAAACCGGAGAATACAACCGCCACTCTTCCTGCCAACGTAGGACTGAACGATGAAACGTTATCCGGTCTCATAGCCCAATACAATGCCCTGATTCTGGAACGTAACCGCCTGCTGCGCACCTCATCGGAAAGCAACCCGGTGGTACGTCGTCTCGACAGCAACATACAGGACATGCGTGCCGGCATCGTCACAACCATTGCCAGCGTGCGCAAGGGGCTGCTTATCACCAAAGCCGACCTCGACCGCCAGGCAGGCAAATACGCCGGACGCATCAGCAACGCTCCCGCCCAGGAACGCCGCTTTGTCAGCATCCAGCGCCAGCAGGAAATCAAGGCAGGACTCTATCTCATGCTGCTGCAGAAACGCGAGGAAAACAATATCGCACTTGCCGCCACCGCCAACAACGCCAAAATCATAGACGATGCACTGGCGGATGATTTCCCCGTATCTCCCCAAAGCAAAAAAATCTATATGATAGCGTTTGTTCTCGGTTTCGGCATTCCGGTCGGAGTTATCTACATACTGAACCTGCTCAGCTTCCGTATCGAAGGACGTGCCGATGTAGAGAAACTCACCAATGTACCCATCATCGGCGACGTACCTATGACAGAGCCCGAAGCCGGACACACCCACACCATTGCCGTACGCGAAAACGACAATGATATCATGGCGGAGACATTCCGCAGCCTGCGTACCAACCTGTTGTTCATACTGGGCGATCCGGACAGGAAAGTAATCCTCGTCACCTCTACCATGAGCGGCGAAGGCAAAACATTCATAGCTTCCAACCTGGCTGTCAGCCTGGCGCTACTCGGCAAGAAAGTCATTATCCTTGGATTGGATATCCGCAAACCGGGGCTGAACAAAGTGTTCCACATCTCCAACAAGGAGCGCGGTATCACCCAATACTTATCCGCTCCCCACAGTACCGACCTGCGCTCCATGATACAGCCTTCATCCGTATCAACCAACCTCAGCATACTGCCCGGCGGAGCCATCCCGCCCAACCCTACGGAGTTGCTGGCTCGCCAATCTCTGGAAGACGCCATCGAAATACTGAAAAAGGATTACGATTACATCGTACTCGATACAGCGCCCATCGGCATGGTCACCGACACGCAGCTCATTGCCCGTGTGGCAGATGCCAGCATCTACGTCTGCCGTGCCGACTATACGCATAAGAACGATTACCAACAGCTTATCAACGAGCTATACAACAATAAACGTTTGCCCAATCTATGTACCGTCATCAACGGCCTGGACATGACCAAGAGAAAATACGGCTATTACTACGGTTACGGCAAGTATGGCAGGAACTACGGCTACGGTAAGAAATACGGATATGGCTACGGGTATGGCTACGGTGATACCGCCAATCCCAAATAAGATATTTACCCCATAAGTCCGGGGGCTTCTACATGCAATGCTGTCCTTGTTTCCGGGCTTATTTTTTGTTTGTTTGCTTGTATGCTGTGGCAGCAGAGCGCTGCTGCCCGGCATACTTTTTAAACCGACCGAACGTAAAAAACAATGCAGCATACGAATCACATAGAAACAAAAACCAATACAGCACCCCGCCAATGGCTTGTGGCCTATGTACAGTCGTGCCTTGAGAAAAAGACTGCGCAACGGCTTGCCGCTATGGGCATCGAGTGCTACCTGCCCGTCCAGAGCGAGATCCGCCAGTGGAGCGACCGCCGCAAACGGGTAGACCGTCTTGTGATTCCCATGATGATATTTGTACATGTCACTCCGCAAGAACGGCCGCTCCCCCTGAGCCTGCAGGCGGTCAGCCGCTATATGGTACTGCGCGGCGAAAGCACTCCCGCCGTCATCCCCGACGAACAGATGGACCGGTTCCGCTTCATGCTCGACTACAGCCCCGAAGCGGTGGAAATGTGCAGCGTCCCGCTGGCTCCCGGCGATGCCGTGAAAGTAATAAAAGGGCCGCTTGCCGGACTCGAAGGAGAGCTTATCACTGTGAACGGGAAAAGTAAAGTTGCTGTGCGGCTGGATATGTTGGGGTGTGCGCATGTGGATGTGCCTATAGGATTTGTTGAGAAAAGGGGGGAGGGAATGGAAGGACAAAAGAACAAAAAGACAAAAGAGATACAGAAGACAAAAGAAATACAAAAGACGAAAGAGACACAGAAGACAAAAGAAATACAAAAGACGAAAGAGACACTGAAGACAAAAGAAATACAAAAGACGAAAGAGACACTGAAGACGAAAGAGATACAGAAGAGGAGGCAACAAGAAGAAAAGGCTGTACGATGATTTTACTAATCACCCTACAGCCTTTTCAGCATCCCGCTATCAGAATTCCTTCCCTACATCAAAGCAGGGACATTGTTTGGTCCACTCCATGGGTTCCACTTCCCCGTTTCCGTTCAGGTCGGGACTGAGGTCCCTGTGCCCCACTACACACGTACCGGGATAATCCTGTAATAACGCTCTCACCAGCACCCTCAGCGAATGTCGCTGCCACTCTGTCCTCGTGTCTTTCGGATTTCCGTAACGGTCCAGCCCACCTTCATAACAGATGCCTATCGAGTGAGCATTGTAGCCCCGCACATGCGCCCCCACTTTGCTTACCGGACGGGTAGCCAGGATTCTTCCGTCACGCCGCACATAGAAATGATACCCCGTTCCGTCGAACCCTATAAGCCTGTGAGAAGCCTCCAGCGCCTGTTCGGTCAACGCATAGTTCTCGCGTGTGGAGCTACAATGGATTACTATCAGGTCAATCGCTCTCATCTCCTAACAGGTCATCGCATTTGCACCAAACACACCCAGCACAGCCGAAGCCACTGCAATTACCACTTTCAAAATCGTATCCCAAAAACCTTTACTTTTTCCCATACTTCTTTTTTTCAATTTAAAAATTTAAAATTCATCATTCAAAATACCTTATCCTTATCCCAACGGATTCTCTTCCTCACCGCCGGCATTTCCGCCGCCGTTGCCGCTACCGCCCGGCGTCTTGTTGTCGTCGGACACCAGTTCGAAATTAATGTTGTTGGGTGCGCCCTTCGTGGTGGCAACCGAGTCGTTCACCAGTCTGAGCGTAGTGGCGACCTTGAAATTAATCCGCACCTTGTCAATATTCTTCACCGTACAATCCTTGGGATTTTCCGTAGCCACACAGTGAAACGAAGTGCGGAAGATGCCGAAATCATCCAGGCGGACACAGTTGCCGTCGGTCAGCTTCTCGCGCATGTTTCTCACAATCGCCTTGCCCACGTGCAGCACATCCTCTGCCGACATACCTCCCAAAGCCTCTATTTCTTCCGAGATGCGTTTCAAATCATACATCTTCGCGTCGCGCGGTTTTCTTTTCAGGATATAAACCAACGGAGACGTCTTGTCACCAATCTTCTTGTAGCGCTGTGCGCGTACCACCAATGCTGTTGCCATAATTCTTAAGTTTTAATTGTTAATTATAAATCATTCATCGCTCAATCCGAAGGGGCCCTTTCTTCTGACCGGCGATACAAAGATAACACCTTCCCCACCCGCTTCCGCCCCTTTCCGCTCCTTCGCACATCATTGCACACCATAAAGCGTTTTTCTGCAACTTATGACACCTTACGACGCGATAAACTCTCCTTTTTTCTTTCGCAAACCACTAATTTTCACTAACTTTACATCATAAAAACAAGTAATAAAGAACATGGAAAAATCCTCTTTCATCCCCCGCAGCTACAGCAAAAGCGAGCTGGCAATCTTATACAGTCCCAACATCACGCCCAAGGCAGCCGTCCGCAAGCTCAACCGCTGGATAGCCTTCAAACCCGGACTCCTGGAACAGCTTGCCGCCACCGGCATGCTTCCCAATGCCAAGTGCTACACTCCGATTCAGGTGCACGTCATCGTAGAAGCATTGGGAGAACCATAGCCCCCGAAAAACCAGGCGTTTAAAAGCCGAATGCCCGGAGTTTGCATCTGAAACTCCGGGCATTCCAGCCTGAAACATGAGGCATTCCGGGAGCAAACACCCGGTCTTTCAGGAGCAAACTCACGGGGTTACCAGCCCCATCCACGGCAGCCTGTCCTTATCCAGAACCTTCCCCTGCATCTCGGTCATTATCTGTTCCTCCGACTCCCGTTCGTCATACCGCCCGCACGGCTGCCTCACAAACAGCACGCTTCCCGTCCGGCACAAATCCTGGTCGCGCACCTTCAGCATATCCAGCCGGGTATAGCACCTGTCCGGCTCCTCGATGCGGCTTATGGAAAAGATGAAATCGGCAAGGTTCGCCCAGTTGGCGCTGCCCGAAATGGTGTACATGTCTATCTCCTCCAGCTCGTTCTTCCCGTTCAGCTTTTTCAGGCTGCGGGGATGCGCCACGATAATCACCCAGACACCGTTGTTACGCCCCCACGCCTGCATCTGCGTCAGCATGCCCTTGATGGCCTGCGTCTCCGTGTTGTAGCGTCCGGTTTCCATTTCCATGAAGAGGTACGGGTCAATGATGAGATACTTCAGCGGCATGGTGCGTTTCACCAGCTCCGCGCGCTCTATGATGTTGGCGGGCGTGGGCGAAACCTCGTGCAGGTCCAGGTGCACCATGTGTCTGTCCATGAAAGAGACGATAGGCTGCAACTGTTCGCGGGTATATGCCGCCGTGTTCACCTTGCCCAGCATCAGGCGGATAAGATTTGCCATGTGCTTGTTCTTGTCGGGAACCTCAAAGGAGAGGTAGCACACGTTACGCCCCGTCTTGGCCATGAGGCGGCAGGTCAGGTCGTTCAGAAAATCCGTCTTGCCGCAGTTGGGCTTTCCGGTGACAATTATCAGTCCGCCCTGGTCGGTAGGATGAAACACCCGGTCGGTCAGCGGGCCGTGACCCACATCGTAGCCGTGGTCGTAATTGCCGTTCAGCACGTCCATAATCCCATCCGCACGTTCGCGCACGGTGATGATGTCCGACGTACGATGCGGGCATGCCGAGCCGATAATCTCGCGCACCACATCGGCGCCGTACGCCACAAGCACGTCGGATATGTCCTTGCAGCCGCCGGGCAGGACGGTGAACAGGCATCGCGTCCCGAAATAATCGGCAAGATGCTTCACAAGCGTCCTCCCGGGCAGGTCGCTGTCGCCGCAAATCACCAGCTCCTGCACCCGGTCCAGCCAGGGGCGGAAAGCCTCGAAACCTTTGGAAAGGTCGCTTGCCGCGCCGTTGGGCACGCTGATGACATACGGGTAGCCCGCCTCGCGCAACGTCAGCACATCCCTTTCCCCTTCGGTGACAATCAGACGCGGAATATTCTCTTCGGCAATCAGCAGCGGGTTGATGCAGTCGATGTTGTAAGGCGGGCAAGGCGTGGTGGGCGAATCCTGGCTCCAGCATTTGGTATAGCCGGAAGCGGTGGCATCGCACGAGCGGTACTTCACGTTGACGGGCTGCCCGTTGATGTAGTTCACATAGGCGATGCACTGGTACATCATCCCCGCAGCGTTCTTTTTATCCTTTCCGTCCTTGCTGTCCTTGCCTCCGAAACAGCGGTGCACCAGGCAACCGATACGCGCGTCGATGGCTGTTTTCAACGAGATTCCCATATCGGCAAGATAACGGCGGGCGGCAAGCTGTCCGGTATCGGTGGTCTCCGGGTCATCGGTCAGCGGCTTGATTTTGGCGATTACCTCAGGCGACAGCCGTTTGTAGTCTTCGGGAAGCATCGATACCTCAAATGCGGCGTTCCCTCCGCCTGCCGATACCATACCGCCCGGCTCTCCTTTCCCGACACTCCCCTTTGCCACCGGCGAAGCTCCCGCCGGACTTCCGGCATCCTGCCACCCCGTGCTTCTGCGCTCTGTCCAGAAGTCCTTCAGCTTCCCGTGAAAGTCGCATCCCGCATAAAAGCAGCAGTACAATCCCGTATCGCGCGAAATGGCAAGATGTTTTTTCCCGCACTTGGGACACTCTGCTATATAATTCTTCCCCGCTCTTCTACGCTCGGGAAAATCACTCAAATAATAAAACGGCTTCATCCTCCGAAATTTATAATTTATAACTCATAATTCAAAACTCACAACTCTCCCCATTCTCCGCTCAGCACGTTCCACTCCGCTTTCGCCCCCGGCCGGGGCGGCGCATCGTCCGGTATGTTCACCATCCCTTCCAGCGGGTCGTCGTAAAAGCGCAGGCCGCTTTCCTTATCCGTCCACTCAAACTCGCTGAGCGGATGGTTGTTGCGTTGTTCACCCCGCATGTCGGCAATGCACTGTACCCGTTTCCGCCTTCCGGCATCCGTGGCATCTTTCAGCATCCGCAGCCCGCCGGCGGATTTCAGCAGGTTGCTCAGCCAGCACAGCCGCCCGACATGGGTGGATTTCATAAAGCGTTCCTGACTTGCGAAGTAAGGTACCAGCAATTCATTCACCAGGTACACCACGTTGGCGCAGGCATCTTCGCGTGCCAGTCCCTCCTTCTGCTGGAAGCTGTCGATGAGCGGAGTTAAAATCCGCATCTTATCCACCCGATTTTTATTGATGAGGTGAAAGAAATTACGTGCGGCTTCCAGGCTTTTTTCCGCAGAAGAAATCCTTCCGGAGGATGTATTATTCTTATTATCCTGTATAGTATATATATTATATATATCCCCCTGCGGTAATTTTACCGGTAAAGTTACCGGTAAAGTTTCCGCAGAATCATCCGTTTTTTCCTTCTCTTTCCAGAGGTAGGAATAGAACGAACTCATCCCGTACACATTGTCGCCGGGTACGATGCCGAACGCTCCGCTCAACCTGACCGCTTCCACCAGATACCGCGCGTTCTTAAACTTCAGCGCCTTGCTGATATCATAGAAATTCTCCACGGGATAAACCGCATCCTCGTTCATGTAGGCGGTCATCCCCAACATCAGTTCCAACAGCTTTGCAATGGTGGAATCCGTAATTTTCCGACTTTTCCACTGCCCTATGGTCTTTTGCAGCTCCCGTACGGAAAGAGTAGTTTTATGTGCTTTCATAGCATTTATATTTTAAATTGTTTTAAAAACTGTTGCAAAGGTATACCTTTGTACCCAAATTACCTGTACCCACTATGTAGGTACAGGAATCAAATATTTCTATTTTATTAACTAAAACAAATTTATTATGAAATCGAACAGATTTATTTCCGATCATCCGGAATTCGGTGCGTTCCTCAAAAAAGAACTGGAACAGCTTGGTATCCGAAGAGAAGCATTCCGTTCCACCTGTCACATGAAGCAAAACTATCTTGAGGACATAAAAAAGGGCTCCATAATTATGAGGTAGACAGCTACGAGGTCATTCTGAGCGCATTTGAAGAGTTCACAACGCCTGAAAACGCACAACGCATCTATCGGGAAGGGGTAAATTTCTTGTTTCCTAAGCTGAAAGAATAAGGTTCTGCTGTGGTTTTATGAAAGAAAATATCATTCAATTTTCTTCATAAACTTTGGCATATTACAACTTAATTCGTAATTTTGCCACGCATTTACCAATTACTATTGCTTTCGCCTCTTCCGGATTTTGGGAGGGGCGAGAGCGTAGCGTACTTATCATTATCTATCCAATCAAAAATTTTACCATATTCGAATTTTAAAATATTTTCATACAAAATATTTTAAAGGTTCTTTATGCATAAACCAAACCACTTCTTTCCCCTTAAAACGAGTAAACTTTATTAATATCAATATGGCACAAGATATTAAAATTGCAGTAGCCGGAACCGGCTACGTGGGACTAAGTATAGCAACTTTGCTCAGTCAGCATCATCAAGTAACTGCGGTAGACGTAATACCCGAAAAAGTTGAACTGATAAACAATCGCCAGTCACCTATCCAAGATGAATATATAGAAAAATTCTTAAAAGAGAAAAATCTGAATCTACGCGCTACACTTGATGGAGCATCTGCTTACAAAGATGCAGATTTCGTTGTAATAGCAGCTCCCACCAATTATGACCCGGTAAAAAATTATTTCGATACGAGCCATGTGGAAGAAGTCATTGACTTGGTATTGGAAGTAAACCCGAATGCTGTGATGGTCATTAAGAGCACAATCCCTGTAGGATACTGCCAATCGCTTTATACCAAATACGCAGCAAAGGGAATAAAGAATCTGAACTTATTATTCTCCCCGGAATTCCTTCGCGAAAGCAAGGCTCTTTATGATAACTTATATCCAAGCCGTATTATCGTAGGAACAAAAACAGACAACGAACAACTTACAAAAGCAGCACATTCTTTTGCTGCCTTACTGCAGGAAGGAGCCATAAAGAAAGATATAGATACTCTTTTCATGGGGCTTACCGAAGCCGAAGCTGTAAAGCTTTTCGCCAATACTTACCTCGCCTTACGTGTCAGCTATTTTAATGAACTGGACACATATGCCGAAATGAAAGGACTTGACACAGCGGCTATCATCAATGGAGTATGCCTTGACCCTCGTATCGGTACACAATACAACAATCCGTCTTTCGGCTATGGCGGTTATTGTCTGCCCAAAGACACCAAACAGCTTTTAGCTAATTATAGCGATGTCCCTGAAAATCTGATTGAAGCTATTGTAGAAAGCAATCGTACCCGTAAGGATTTCATAGCAGACAGAGTACTTCATCAAGCTGGTTATTACGATTATTATAACCGGGGCGATTTCAATCCGTCAGAAGAGAAGCACTGCGTAATCGGTGTTTACCGATTGACAATGAAATCAAATTCTGATAATTTCCGCCAATCATCTATTCAAGGTGTAATGAAACGTATTAAAGCCAAAGGTGCGGAAGTTATTATTTATGAGCCGACGCTGGAGGATGGAAGTACATTCTTTGGTAGCCGTATTGTGAACAATCTTGATGAGTTCAAGAAACAGAGTAATGCGATTATTGCGAATAGATATGATGTATGTTTGGAAGATGTGAAAGAGAAAGTATATACGAGAGATATTTTTAGAAGAGACTAAAAAAGAACAAACATTCCATATAAAATTCAATGAACCGTGTTCACAAAAACATAATTGGCCTTATCCAATATTTCTATATATACGTAATGATGTCCTCTGCAGGAATGGCCCTTCCTGCTTATATAGGAAATGATAATTTTATTATTATATTACTATTAATGGGAATGTATTATGTATTTAAAAGAAAGACCATTTATCATCTTCAAACTCATTTTTTGTTTTTCATTGGAGGGTTGTTCTTTTCAATGCTTTTGATTGTCATTGGTTCCACACTAAGTTTAGGTACAGCACTCAGTGTGACTTCAATACCATTAATCGTATATACGACCTACAAAATAGATCCAATTAACTATATCCAAAGATTAATCAAACTTATTTTTTATATTGCTCTAATTAGTATTATCCTCTTCACTGCTACACGTTTATTTGGCTTCAATTCATTTTCAGGAATATTTCCACATTTATATACTTCCTTCTATAGAGAAGGACAAGTATACAGCTATGGAGGTTTCTTATATCGTTTTGTAACACTACATAGTGATAGAAATTGCGGACCATTTGGCGAACCTGGACAATATCAATGCGTGCTTTCTGTTGCCTTATATTTTATTCTATTTCGCCCGAACCTTTTTGAAACAAAAAAACGAATGCAATATATGATTGTTTTTTTCCTAACTCTAATCACAACTCTTTCCACAAGTGGTTATATAGGAATGATAATATTAATATTTTGCTTCTTACAATATACTTCAAAAACTGTGGATAAACGGATGAAATATGCCTATATGATTATGGTTATAGGTACCATACTTTTTTTATCAATGACAAAACTCGGCAACGATTTCATGAACACTGTTGTATTTAATAAAATCTACGAAAACGGTCAATTAGATTTTTCCAATAGTTCCGGCGGTGCACGTACCACAAGTATAAGTAGTGTTTTATCTACCATATATCATCACCCTACTACTTTGATTGGAGTTGGTTACGATGAATTACGCGATATGGGTGTGGGAGGATGTGCAGGTTTTCTATTTCTACCTCTCGCTATCGGAATAATATCATTTTCTATTTTATTCGGATTTTGTTTTTGTCAGGTATTTAAATACAATAAGGGATTTTGGGATATAATGGTTCGGATTTTCCTAGTTTTAAATATGGGACTAGGACAACCCCATATTATGAATTTTGCCCTTTTCACTATGATGCTATATCCCTATTTTATTGCCAACAGTTTTAAAAAAGCAAAGAAAATTTATGTCAGGAACTGCCAATAGAGTACTGAAAAACACTTGCTATCTTTACGCAAGGATGGGCATTACAATGTTCATCTCACTTTATACCACCCGAATAATACTAAATTCTCTTGGAGCTTCAGATTTTGGTATTTTCAATATTGTAGGTGGAGCCATTGGAATGCTTGGCTTCCTAAATGCAGCAATGGCAGATGCAACTCAGCGTTTTATGTCTTATTCCGAAGGAGAAGGAAACAAAGAAAAGCAAAAAAAAATTTTCAATGTCAGCTTTATTCTTCATCTCATTCTTGCAATAATTGTAGGATTTGCATTAATAGTAGCTGGGCATTTTTTCTTTAATGGCATATTCAACATTCCAACCGAAAAAGAATTTGCTGCAAAGGTCATTTATGGAAGCTTGATCATCAGTACTATATTCACAGTTATGACAGTTCCATACAATGCTGTAATGAACGCTCATGAAAACATGAAATATTATGCGGTTATGGGATTTATTGAAGCCCCCCTCAAATTATTGGTAGCTATTGTTTGTATGTATACTAGTAGTGATAAATTAATTATCTATGGTGTGCTTATGGCCTGTATCCCTCTGATTATGCTTACCATTATGCGTATATATTGCCACAAGCATTATGAAGAATGTATTATCGCTCCATACACTCATTGGAATAAAAAATTAATGAAAGAAATGGTTTCATTTGCTGGCTGGAATTTGGCAAGTAGCATTGCTAGTATTTTAACAATGCAAGGAGTATCAATCGTACTCAATTCATTTTGGGGTGTATTGGCAAATGCTGCACAAGGCATAGCTAATCAACTTTCAGGACAAATAATGGTATTTTCTAGAACCATGCTTACAGCCTTAAACCCCATAATTGTAAAAAATGAAGGAGCAAATAATAGAGAAAAGATGTTAGAGGCTACTTTAGCTGGAAATAAATTTTCATATCTTATCATGATTTTTTTTGCTATTCCATTTTGCATTGAAATGCCATTCATTCTCAAAATATGGCTAAAAGAGCCACCTGAATATGCTGTACTATTTTGCCGATTAATTCTTCTACGACTATCTATTACCCAATTAACTATAACTTTTAACACTGCAATAGGAGCAACAGGAAAGAACAAAAATAGTAATCTTATGACATCTATAATTATGATTTTTATGTTACCACTTACCAGCTTACTATACTACTGGGGTGCTCCAATATATACCATCTATGTCGTTCTTATTATTATGGTGATTTTATTGTTTATTTCTTCTATTTTTTTTATGAAAAGACTCTGTAATTTAAAAATAAGTCAATTCATAGAAGATGTTATAAAGCCTTGCCTTATTGTTTCATCTATTACACTCTTTATAGGTCTACTTCCACTTTGGGAGTTTGAAGAATCTTTTCTTCGTTTTATCATAGTAAGTAGTGTTTGTTGTATTTCTTTTGGAATATCATTTTACACAATAGGATTAAATCAAAAAGAGAAACAACTAATGTTATCGTTGCTCAATAATATAATAAAAAGAAATGATTACATTTTAAAAAAATAATCAAATTCCATACAAGGAACATATTCCATTATCCGAATTTACCGGTATGAATCAAATGGGTATATTGCCACTTATTGTATATCCTAAAAAAATAGAACAACTAAAAACAATATACCTAAAAATCATCAATAGCAAACTGTCATTTGATATTTTAGGAGGAATAACCAACACTTATCTATCTAATAATTATCAAAGAGACATTATTATAGTTACAACAAAACTCAAAGGTATTGAAAAAAGCGATGAAACAATATGGGTTGAATGTGGCTATAGCCTTACCAAAATAGCGCGAAAATTATCATCAGAGGGTATAACTGGATATGAAGGCTTTATTGGGATACGTGGTACCATTGGAGCTGCTGCCATTAACAATAGCGGAGCATTTAACTCAAACATTTCCAATGTTGTAAAAAAGGTGAGGCTTCTTACTCCACAAGGTCATACCATTGATTTAAACAATACAGAACTTAAATACACCACCAGAAATAGTGTCTTAAAAAATAATTTAGAAAAGGGCATTGTTTTGTGTGTTGAACTGGATATAACAAATAAAGATACTATAGAGAACATTCAAACTAAAATAAAAACTGTTAATACCTTTCGAAAAAGTTATATAGATGGTAAACATAAAAGCTTAGGAAGCATTTTTGTTTCAAGTACTCTCAGAGAAATAGGAAAACGACATAAACTGGCTATTTTTACTAAAAGGATCATCAACCAACCTTTCAAACTATTTATTCACAACAACAGATTTAATACATTTCTTGATTTTTTATTTCTAGGGAAACCTTCTTTAGCGAAGCATTGTGATAGTTTAAATAGATTTTGTTGGAAAAAAGACACCAAAGAAGAAGATTTTATGGAATACTTAAACTATATGCAAAAATTAGCAGGAAATCAATTAAAACTTGAAATAGAAATACGAAAATGAAAATTGGAATTTATACTATACATGCAGCATATAATTTTGGAGCAATGCTACAAGCATTTGCCACTCAATATATAATAAAGAGTTTTGATATTGAAGCAGAAATTGTGAATGATTCCCCACATGAAAAACTAAATGCATATTTGACCAATAATACTTCTTTAAAAGCAATTATAAAGAATTTATATGCACTTACAAATCCATTAATATGGATAAAAAGCAAACGATTTAGAGATTTTCACAAATCCATGTCATTATCTAAAAAATATAAAAGTATCAATGATATATATAAGAATCCACCCAAATACGACATTCACTTAGTGGGCAGCGACCAAGTATGGAACCTTGAACACAAAGTAGATAAGCAATATTATTACTTTCTTGATTTTGTTCCAAAAGGTGAAAAATGCATATCTTACGCTTCAAGTTTCGGAAATTCCAATATTTCCCAATCTGTTTATCCACAATTACAACAATTACTCTCCAAGTTTAACAAACTAAGTACTCGAGAAACAGGAGGAGTAAGCCTAATTAAACAAGCAACAGGACAAGATGCTACATTGGTCTTAGACCCAACGCTTTTACTTACGGCAAAACAATGGTCTAAACTTATTTCCCAAAAACCTATTATTAAAGGCAAATATATTCTTTATTATGGATTTGACAAAAGTGAAAATTGTCACCAAATAATAAAAAACTTACGTTCATCTTTACAATTACCCATAGTTGCCATATCTGTGAGTACAACAACTCCCTATAAATTTGATAAATTTATTCAAGCAGCTGGTCCTAAAGAGTTTATTAATTTATTTAAATATGCGTCCTTTATTATTACTAGTTCTTTTCATGGCGTTGCTTTTTCTATCAATTTTCAAAAGGATTTTGTGGTAATGCAACATGGTACACGAATGGAACGAATAGAATCTTTATTAGATATAATAGGACAAAGGAAACGAATCATTTCAAGTGTACAAGAACTAAATGAATTATTTAAGAATAATAAAAATATTGATTATCAAAAATGTTCAATAGCTATAGCAGAAAAAAGAAACGAGTCTATTAAATGGCTTAAAAAGGCACTGCTAGAGAATAATTAAACAAGATATATTTAATAAAACAAGCTTACTTATGGATTTTGCACAAATTAAAATAGCTTTAGGTGCTATAAAGAGACTTTTTTACGATAGTCGTCCACAAAAATTAGGAGGACATGGAAAAAACATCTATATAGAATATCCTCTTATGTTTCATAATCCATCCAATATCTTTCTTGAAGACAATACATCCATAAAAGCTTTTACTACAGTATTGAATACAACAGGCAAATTTATAATGAAAAGAAATTCAACTGCTGCACAAAATCTAACAGTTGTCACAGGTAACCATCACTATGTTAAAGGGCGTTTTTTTAATGATTCTATAAAATATAGGCTTGCAGATATAGAAAAAGATGTTATTGTAGAAGAAGATGCATTAATCTGTGCAAATGTTACATTATTAAGCGGAGTTGTAATAGGACGAGGATGTATTATCGGTGCGGGGACTATAGTACGTAAAAGTACTCCCCCATATTCTATTGTTATAGGAAATCCTGCAAGAGTTATTAAGTTTGTACTTAGCCCCGAAGATATTGTAGAACACGAGTTAAATCTTTATCCTGAAACCGAACGATTATCATTAGATATTCTAAAAAAATACCAAGAAACATATATAGGTAAAACATTATAGAACAATGATTTTTTTAATAGATAAAATTCTACGCGGAACACATCGGCTCTATGTTGACCGCTATGGGCAGTATCTAAAACCTCTCAACAGAATAACGGATCCAGATAAAGCGTCCGACATTATATATCAACAATTGAAATCAGATACCCCATGTATGATTGCAAGATATGGTAGTGTAGAAATTTTATGTGTAAACAATTATTTGGGAATAAAAAAATTCAAACACAATATTTGGAAATACGTTACGGACAAATCTCCTCAATTTTGGTGGAATAATGTTGGAATCCAAAATATGCAAAACAATGCAGGCTTTTTCCCGTTGACAGAACAGAATTTAGAAAAGTTTGGAGAGTTAATGATTGAAGATTCTAAACAAATAGATATTCTTGGTTCATGGCGTTTAGAAGAGCGTAGGTTAGTTAACGTAAATACAGTAAAAGCAGTGCAACTTCTACTGTTAGAACCATTCCATACCCAAACTCCTTGGACACGTGTATTAAAAGGGAAAAAAATATTAGTTGTACATCCTTTTGCAAAAACAATACAACAACAATATGAACAAAGAAGGACATTATTATTCAAGAATCCAGATATATTACCAGAATTCCAATTAGAAACTTTTCAGGCTGTTCAAAGTATTGGAGGACAAAGTTCTTTCAACACATGGTTCGATGCATTACAATATATGAAAGATGAAATCGACAAACGAGATTATGATATTGCATTAATTGGATGTGGTGCATACGGTTTTCCTTTGGCAGCTCATATAAAACGTAGCGGAAAAAAAGCGGTTCACTTAGGAGGGGCTTTACAATTGCTCTTTGGAATAAAAGGAAAGCGATGGACCAACCCCACCTATGGAATGAAATCACTTCCTTTTATCACAGAAAATTATTACAATAATCTGATGAATGAGTTTTGGACTTCCCCTGCAATTACGGAAAAGCCTCTTAATGCCAATAATGTGGAAGGGGCTTGTTATTGGTAAATAGATTTAATCACAATATTTTTTATTTTCATAGTATGCCAGTCAATATTAAAGTATTATACATCACTAGGTATAACAAGGAATTTATTTTGGATAAGCCTGATAATTTTGCATATTATATTAAAAGTATAATGAATAGCGATTTAATCGATGTACATTTATTAAATCCATTATCTCTACCAAAGAAAAATAGTATTCAGGCTTTAATTACCTTAGTAAAGGTAATCAAAAATATCAACCCGGATATTCTCTATTTAGATAACCTACAAGGACTCAACAAGTTGGTAGTTCTAAAGAGAATCGGAATTCTGAAATGTAAAATCGTTGCATGGAAATACACCTACTGTAAAGAATACTCTAATACAATCAAAAACTGGTGTACCAAATTCTTTTATTGGAAAGGGATAGACAAAATCTATATGATGTTTGATAACCACACACATCATGCACTCACCCACAATATTGTAAAAGCTCACCAAATAACAACACTAAGTAGAGGAGCTGAAATAGAATGGTATCAAAAATATCTTAAACCTCAAAAAGACAATTTTTTAGTAATGGCAACAGGAAAAGACAGCCGAGACTACCAAACACTCAGCGAGGCTTGCGAACAAACTCGAACCAATTGCCACATCATTACCCGCCGTCATGAAAGCAATATCAAAGTAGCAGAAAAATTCAAAAACAGTCAATACATAAAGTTTACTTTTATGGAAGACTTGCATATTGATAATGAATATGAATACATTATGCAGCAGCAAGGACAAGCATCTATATTAGCTATTCCCTGTGAAAAAAAGAAATATGGAGTAGGATATACAAATGTGGTGGAAGCATTACCATACCATATTCCAATTTTAATGACACATAACCCTGATATACATATAGATTTAGAAAAAGAAGGCATTGGCTATTTGATAGAACCTTACGATGTTAAAACATGGAAAGAAAAAATCATTTACCTCAAACAACATCCGGAAGTTATAGAAGAAATGAGCAAACAAGCAAAAAAACTGACAGAAAAAGAATATAACGCAAAAACCACCGCTTCTTATATAGTGAATGATTTTATCCAAATCGCAAAATAATATGAATTTCAAAACATGCCGTCAATTAATCTACGAAGATTTCCACAAAGTATTAACACAGCAACCACATGGAAAACTATCTGAATATCTATATGTCCTAAGATATTTAATCACTAACAACTCATTCAAATTTTGTTTTTGGTTCAGGTTGGGTAGTTGGTCAAGAGGAAATAAAAAGTTACTTCCCATTTATATGTTTTCATGGATGATGCATCGGCATTATATGTTCAAATTTGGAATTCAAATGCCATTAGGTACACCTGTCAAAGGGGGATTAAGTTTTAATCATTTTTCATGCATTATCATAAATGGAGCTACTCAAATAGGACGTAATTGTACTATATTTCATGGTGTAACAACAGCCCTAAAAATGGGGGGGGTAATGCTGGAGTGCCCTCTATTGGCGATAATTGTGTATTAGGACCAGGGAGTAAAATATTAGGCTCAGTTACTCTTGGGGACTATGTATTTGTGGGAGCCAACGCTGTAGTAACACATAATATACCATCAAATAGTGTAGTAGCTGGAATACCTGCAAAAATAATTAATATGCATGGAGTAGAAAGTACAGAATTGATAAGACAACATAAATAATATGAAAGCTAAAAATAGAATAGAATGGATTGATTTATGCAAAATAATTACCATGTTAATAGTATGCTATGACCATACTATTCAAAGCATAGCTCCTGAAGAAGCCTTAAAAAAACAATTTTTTGTTGGTTCTATATCTTTTCATATGCCGCTATTTATGTTGTTAAGTGGTTATTTTATTAATCTTGAAAAAATTAGAACAAATAAAATTTCATTTTTTTGTTTTTTGAAGTTTAAACATTTAATGATTCCTGCTTTTTCTTGGTATCTAATTCAATGTTGTCTATTTAGAGAGATACCAGGAGTAAAAGCATCTCTAGAATCATATTGGTTTTTAAGCTGCCTATTTTTTTCCTTCTGCATATTAGCTTTTATTACAAAAGTTACTACTAATAATCTTATGGTATTTATAGCTGCATGTATCATAACATATTTCACACCATACTGTTATTTTGTAAAAATTAATTTTTTAATGCCATTTTTAGCTATGGGATATTGGTTAAATAAACAAAGTAAATACCTAAATTGGAAATTTATATTACCTATATTACTTATTTACATAATCTTATATCAACACTGGACTTTTGAAGATTCCGTCTACATTTCTCCTATTCGTTTTCACAATTTCAGTTCTATAATACCAATATCATACATAGCTATATTCCGTTTTGTAATTGCAGTAACTGGAAGTTTGTCAATAATATATGGCTGTATATTATTGACAAAATACTTTAAAGATAATATTATCATAAAAAAACTTATTCATTACGGAAAATATACACTTTGCATATATACTATACACTTTGTCTTTATAAAATTCTTAAAAAGTATTTTCGATAAGCATTTATGGAGCAACGAATATCCTCTTGTGCTATTTTCAATATTAATATCAGCACTAATAGTGATTTTGACTCTATCAATTGCATCCTTGCTTAGGTATAACTATTATACTAGAAAAATTTTATTAGGAGAATTTTAAAATATAACAAAAATGAAACTTACATTTAAAAATGTCCTGATTACGGGCGGAGCAGGTTTTATTGGCTCTAACATTAGACATTATATAGATTAATTTGTTATATGACTCATTTTGTGACTGATTCTAA
>OLGL01001255.1_pt1 | contig 26317 bp, 19 predicted proteins | sample 1605041 | NCBI WGS metagenome assembly OLGL01 (sample SAMEA3888905, study PRJEB22519) | human gut metagenome | biome: human gut; feature: human-associated habitat; material: faeces | place: Denmark | collected 2010 | reverse complement strand
TTTTATCTGCGGTGGCTTTCTTTGGTTCGTTTCTTTGCCATCAAAGAAATGAACAAATATATTTATTTATCATTTTTTCGTATTTTAAAATTTTAATAAAGGCATAAAAAAAGACAAGCCTTTCACTTGCCTTTATGATACAATATCCTGCGGAGAATAAATTGATGTGTCGGCTCTCTCTCATTTGAGGGAGGTGGTAAATATGACCGATTATGAAGTATTATCTTTGATAATTTCTTTTTTAACTCTTATATTTACTATACTTTCTTATCTCAATTAAAATTGAAATAAAAAAGAAGCCGTCTTAACGGACAGCCTCTTCTCCATTTTTGCAGAATTCTCAGAAGAGGGCTGACGTAGCGAACATCAGTTTATTCTCTTCTTTTGCCTATATTATACTATAGCACAAAAACAAAATCAATTTTCATATATTAATCCCTTTTGTATTTTAAAATTTATTTATGATATCTTTAATGATACCAAACTTTTTCCCGCATTTTAAAATTTTAATGGTAATGTTAGTTATTGAAAAAAATTATCGCTGAATACGGTTTTAGTCTGAATGTTTGAGCGTAGCGAGTTTCTAAGCGTTGTATGAAGCGATAATTGTTTTCAAAGTTAAAATTTTATCTGCGGTGGCTTTCTTTTGGTTCGTTTTCTTTACCACTAAAGAAAATGAACCCTCTTTTATGTATTTTGAAATACAACTTTAGATATAGTATAATAAAAGACAAAAAGACTATTCCCTGATGATTAGGAGTAGTCTTTCTTTGTATATTTATTACATAAAATAAAAAATAAACTAGAAAGGTATTATTATTATGTACCCACAAAGTGAAAATGAATTAGAAAAAGAGCTTATCCAACAATTATCTAGCCAATATAAAAAAGTTAAAATCAATAATGCTGATGACTTATTTATTAATTTTCGCAAACAAATAAATAAACTTAACCAAGAAACACTCAATGGCAAAGATTTATCAGATAAAGAATTTGATCGTTTATTGACTAAAATTGGTGGTAAAAGTATCCATCAATCCGCTAAATTTTTACATGATAAATTCACTATAGAACGTGATGATAGTAGTCAAATTTATTTTAAATTATTAGATACAGAAAATTTTAGCAATAATACTTTCCAAATTACTCATCAAATAAAAGTGCATAATGCAACTACAAAAAATGATGCTCGCTATGATGTAACACTTCTTATCAATGGTTTGCCACTTGTACAAATTGAACTAAAAAAACGTGGTCAAGATATCAAAAAAGCCTTTAATCAAATTAATCGCTACAAAATACATTCTTATTGCAATCTCTTTCGCTTCATTCAGATTTTTGTCATCTCCAATGGTGTAGATACTAAATATTATGCCAACAGCGATTACAATCCTCTATATAGTCTTACTTTCTTTTGGACTGATGAACATAATAAACGCATAACTAAATTAGCTGATTTTGCACAAAGCTTTTTAAATCCTAATCATCTATTAGACATGATTTATAATTATATGATTATCAATGATACAGATAAAAACTTAATGATTATGCGACCATATCAAGTATATGCTACACAAAAATTAATTCAACAAGCACTCAATACTAATGAAGGTGGCTATATCTGGCATACTACAGGCTCAGGAAAAACACTCACTTCTTTTAAATGTGGGCAATTATTAGCTAAACAACCATCTATCAAAAAAGTATTATTCGTAGTCGACCGCTCTGACCTTGACCGCCAAACTACACAGGAATTTAATAAATTTGAAGCTAACTCTATAGACGCTACAGATAATACAGCCATACTAGCTAAACAAATAAAAGATGAACATACAAATTTCATCGTTACTACTATTCAAAAATTAGCCAAAGCCACTACTACGCCAAGATATAACGATTATTTCGCCAAATACGCCCAAGAAAAAGTAATCATCATCTTTGATGAATGTCATCGCTCTACATTTGGTAAACAGCTAACTAATATCAAAAAAGCCTTTACTAAAACTCAAATCTTCGGTTTTACTGGTACACCACGTTTTATAGAAAATAAATCACAAGACAACCGCACCACAGCAGATATCTTCGGCAAATGTCTACACACTTATTTAATCAAAGATGCTATCTTCGACCATAATGTATTAGGCTTCAATGTAGAATATATCAAAACATTTGAAGGAAAATATGATCCATTTGATGATACAAAAGTAGAAAATATCGACAAAGAAGAAGTTTTCTCTGAACCAAAAAGACTAAAACTCATTGCTCAACATATCATAGATAATCACGATAGAAAAACAAATAACCGCAGATATAACGCTTTATTCGCTGTAGCTAATATAAAAACATTGATAGCTTATTACAATATTTTTAAAGAATTAAATACAGATTTAAGGATATCTGCTATCTTCACTTACGAAGAAAATGAAGATCTAGAATTTAAACAAGAACATTCTAAAGATAGCCTTGAAAAAATCATCACTGACTATAATAAAATGTATAATACAAATTACCATATAACTACATTCCCTGCTTTTGCCAGTGATTTGATGAAAAAAATCAAAACAGCTCAAATAGATATTGTAATTGTAGTCGGCATGATGTTAACTGGTTTTGATGCCAAAGTATTGAATACTTTATATGTAGATAAAAATTTAGAATACCACAATCTACTACAAGCTTATTCTCGTACCAATCGCGTAGAACATACTACAAAACCATTTGGCAATATCGTTTGCTATCGCAATTTAAAGACAAAAACTGATGACGCTATCCGCTTATTCTCTCAAACTAGCAATATTGATGATGTTTTAGTAAAAGACTTTGATTATTATTTAAATCAATTCCGTGAAAAAATAAAAACATTATTATCCGTTGCTTCAAGACCTGAATATGTAGATGATTTAATCACCGAAAAAGAACAAAAAGAATTCGTTTTAGCCTTCCGTGATTTAATCAAAACAAAAAATGTTTTAAATAACTTCACCGAATTTGACTTTGATAAACAAATTCAAGATATCAACATACAAGAATTCGAAGACTACAAATCAAAATATTTCTTAATCCATGAAAATCTAAAATACTCTTATGATAAAACAAAGACTTCTATTTTAGATGATATAGATTTCTGTATTGAACTTGTAGCCACAGACAATATTAACCTTGATTATATTATGAACCTTATCCATAATATAGAACGACATGACAAAGCCAAACAACAGACAGAAGTACAACAAATAAAAACAGAATTAAATCGCAGCGGCAATCAAAAATTACGTTATAAAATAGATTTAATTGAAAAATTCTTAGATGAAGTCATTCCAAATTTAAATCCAGACAGCTCTATTGATGATGCCTTCAAAAATTTTGAAGATGAACAACAACAACAAGAAATCAAAAATTTCGCTACAGAATACGACCTAGAACCAGCTTTCATAGCTGAACAAATTCAAGAATACAATTATAGCGGACTCACCAATAGAATGGATATAGCTAGTAAAATTAATAAAGGATATTCACAGAAAAAAACTATAACTAATAAAGCTATAGACTTCATCAAAGAACACGTAGCAAAGTATTTTTAATCTATAATTTTATTTTCAAAACTAAAATTTTATCTGCAATGGCTTTCTTTAATTCGTTTCTTTATCATTAAAGAAATGAACAAACACATTTATTTATATTTACTTTTCTTTCATGAGCAAGAAAAGTAACAAAAGAACTCTACCTCCCGATACCAATTTTTCTTTGTCAATTATAAAATCATGACTATAACGCTCTAAACTCGCTTCGCTCAAACAGTAGAGCTAAATTCATAGTCATGATTTTATCCTTGCCAATAGCCTACGGCTACCGCAAAATTCGCTAACGTGAGGGATATTTGGTCATTATTACGTTACTTCTTCCGCATTATAAAATTTAGCGGTAATCGTAAGATTATTGAAAAATATTATCATTGAATACGTCTTTTGCTTAACTGTCTGAGCGTAGCGAGTTTTAAGCATTGTATGAAATGATAATTTTTTTCAAAGCTAAAATTTTATCTGCGGTGGCTTTCTTTGGTTCGTTTCTTTGTCACCAAAGAAACGAACAAATAAATATAATACATTACTTTTTTGTATTTTTAAATTAAAATTTTATCTATAATAATTTTCTTTAGTTCGTTTCTTTATCATAAAAGAAATGAACATCATTTTATTTTTAGGAGGATTTTTATGTCAACTTCTGATATTCAAAAAGTACAACAAGCACAACTTCATTCTACACTTTGGGACATGGCAAATAATTTGCGTGGTAGTATGGAAGCTTACGAATTTAAATCTTATATCTTAGGATTAATCTTTTACCGCTATCTATCTGAAAAAGTAGAAAAAAATGCTCATTTATTATTAAAAGATGATAATATCTCTTTTGAAGATTTCTATGCTAATAATGATGAAGATGTAAGAAGCGATTTTAGCTCTGATATTGTTGAATCTCTTGGTTACTTTATCGCACCACAATATTTATTTTCTCACTTCACTAAAGTCTTAAAAGAAACAAATAGCTTCGATATTGAAGAACTCGACAAAGCCATATCTGCCATTTCTGAATCATCACTCGGTACACAAAGCCAGCATGATTTTGAAGGTTTATTTGATGATATGGATTTAAAATCCACCAAACTTGGCAAAGATGTCAAAGAACGTAGCCAAGTAATCGGCAAAGTATTAGCTAGTATAGACAATCTTGATTTAGATTTTGATAATGCTGAAATTGATGTACTCGGTGATGCATACGAATATTTAATAGGCATGTTCGCCCAGACAGCAGGCAAAAAAGCTGGCGAATTCTATACACCACAACAAGTATCCAAAATCTTAACTCGCCTTGTAACTCTAAATAAAGATAAATTATTCTCCGTATACGATCCATGTTGCGGTAGTGGTTCGCTTCTTCTTCGTGTCGGCAAAGAAACTAAAGTTACTTATTACTACGGACAAGAAAAAACTGCAACTACCTATAACCTCGCTCGCATGAATATGCTTTTACACAATATTCAATATCAACATTTTGAAATAGCAAATGGCGATACACTTGAAGAACCTGCTTTCAAAGATAAAAAATTCAGTGCAGTTGTAGCTAATCCGCCATATTCTGCCAAATGGTCTGCTGATAAAAAATTCTTAGAAGACGAACGCTTCAGCCCTTACGGCAAACTCGCACCTTCTAGCAAAGCAGATTTTGCCTTCGTCTGCCATATGTTAAACTCCTTAGATGAAGACGGCACTATGGCTGTAGTATTACCACATGGCGTATTATTCCGTGGCTCTGCTGAAGAACAAATCCGCAAAGTAATTATCCGTGATTACAACTATCTCGATACAGTCATCGGCTTACCTGCAAACTTATTCTATGGCACAAGTATTCCGACTTGTATCTTAGTCTTCAAGAAAAATCGTCCAAACAAAGATATATTATTTATTGATGCTTCCAAAGAATTCGACAAGGGCAAAAATCAAAACCTCATCACAGATGAACATATCCATAAAATTATCGAAACATATAAAAACCGCCAAGATGTAGAAAAATATGCTCATGTTGCTACTATCGAAGAAATCGAAGAAAACGACTATAACCTCAATATTCCTCGTTATGTAGATACATTTGAAGAAGAAGAACCAGTAGACCTACAAGCAGAATTTGCCACATTGACCAAACTCCAAAACGAAAGCCAAAATATTGATGAAGAATTAGACAAATACTTCCATGAATTGGGGTTAAAATAATGAATGTACCAAAATTAAGATTTAAAGAATTCACTGATGAATGGACTTTTACTACATTAAAAGACGTAGCTATTAAAGTAAACAGAGTAGAATCTAATAATTCTCCTATTATGATGATTTCTGCTGAAAAAGGTTTTATTTTACAATCACAAAAATATTCTAAAGATATGACTGGTGATAGTTTAAAAAAATATATTACTTTATATAAAAATGAATTAGCTTATAATCATGGTGCTTCAAAATTAAGACCATATGGTTCTGTTTTTATGCTTTTAGAGGATAAGGCTCGTATACCTTTTGTATATCATTGTTTTAAAATTACCAATGGCTATAATAAATTTTTTTCTTATTACTTAAATCGATATTCTTTTGGTAGACTTTTAAAACCATTAATTTCATCAACTGCTAGAATGGATGGTCTCTTAAATATATCTTTTGATAATTATTTTTCTATAAAATTTAAAATACCACAATTAAAAGAACAAGAAAAAATTGCTAATTTACTTACTACAGTAGATAAAAAAATAACAAATCTAGAAAATACTATCACTAGCCTAGAAAATCAGAAAAAAGGATTACTACAACAAATTTTTAGCCAAAAACTACGCTTTAAAGATAAAAACGGCAATAATTATCCTAATTGGGAAAAGAAACAACTTAGTGAATATGTTTTTATTTATGATGGTACACATCAAACACCTAAATATACAAATAGTGGTATAAAATTCGTATCAGTAGAAAATATAAATAATTTATCTGGCACAAATAAATTTATATCTGAAAAAGATTTTCTTAAAGAATTTAAAAACATACCAGAAAAAAATGATATATTAATGACAAGAATAGGTGATGTTGGTACTGCTACTCTTATAACCCAAAATGAACCATTAGCTTATTATGTAAGTTTAGCATTATTTAAACAAAAAAAATCTATTCATATGCCATTTTTATTACACTATATTAGTACAATCTATTTTCAACATGAACTTTGGAAAAGAACTTTGCATATTGCTTTTCCCAAAAAAATAAATAAAAATGAAATTGGTAAATGTAATTTACTAGTTCCTTGTTTAGAAGAACAAACAAAAATAGCCGATTTCCTTTCAGCATTTGACCGCAAACTTGAAAACCAAAAAGCCCAGCTAGAACACTGGAAACAAATAAAAAAAGGACTATTACAACAAATGTTCGTATAAAAAAAGCCCCAATCGGGGCTTTTTATTTCTTTATAATTTTATTTTTAGATTTTATTAATTGAAGTTGTTTTCTAGATTCTTCTCCAAAAAATTTATCTGCACAACTTCTTGCTTTTCCCTGCATTTTTATGTCATGACAAATAAAATATTTTCTAACAATCAATTGTATCATTTGCTTTATAACCATCATTAAATCATCCTTATAGAAAGTAGTAAGATGTTCATAAAACCTATTAAAATCAGCAATATTTTCTAATGCCAATAAATATTGAATTTGATACGTTATTTTTTTTTCGTATTCAAATTTCTTAAAGTCTCCAATTGTCTTATTTGTTACTGCTGTCGACATTATAAAATCGTATATACTTAAAATATATCCTATAGATTGATTTTGTAAAGCTTTACATACTATATCTTCTGTAATCAACAAACCTTCTTTTGTTTTTATATTAGCATTTAATATTTCTTTAACTATATCATTATAATTTTTATCAATATTTTTTAATATAAAATATAATAATTTATTTGGATAAGAATACAATATTGACACTACTTCTTGTTTTTCTTCTTTTTTTAATATATGTCTAAAAGTCGGTAATATTTTTGATATTATATCTAAATATTTCATACTTGTTAATATTTTATTAACAAATAAATCTGATTTACTCTCATCATAATCATATATATCTTCATCTTCTGAATCAATTTGTTCCTTTATCTCTTTTTCTATCTCGTTTTTTCTTTTTCTATACTGTTCTTTATCTTCTTTTGTTGGTATTTTTAATTTAAAATCAAGATAAGCTTTTGATAAATATTCTATATTATTAGTATCAAGATCTAAATCTTCCCATGACTCCATATGTTTCTTGATTTCTTTTATTAGTGACATTAATAATTTTGTATTACTTTTAATATATGATAAAAATAATATTATATCACCATTTATACCAAAGCATATATTTTCCAACAAAGACTCAAATTCATCAATACATTCACCTCTATTGAGCATTATATTTAAATGTTGCGCTATAAAATATGCTAATAAATTTTTATTTTTAAATCTTAAACAAAATTCATTTTTATCCGTTTGCAATATATTAGCTTTAGTAGTTACATCAAAAACATACCTAACACTTAGTCTATCATTGTCAAATTCTGTTTTGTATTCATTTATTATATTTTTAAAATCATCATAACTTAATATACTTGTTCTTCTTAAATGTATATTATTTGCTATAAAACCTAAAACTACTAATATTTCATCTATATCATTTCTATCTTCTACATATTTTGACAATTTCATTACTATATTTGCTTCAAAAACTTTATTTAATACATTCGTATCTGTTTCTTTCTTTAAAAATGGATAATTTAAATATAACTCTACGAATTGATATATAAAATCTGGTGTTAGTTGAAAATATTTTAATTGTTTAGTTATATCATCATTTATCAATTTAACAGTTTCTTTAATTTCGTTTTTATTATCTTTTTTCAAAGTCATACATATTTTATTTATAAGTGTCTCTCTTTTTGTATAATAAAATGGACATATTTTTAAACAATAAAATTCAGTATCTGTTAACTCTTCTATTGTTTTTTCTTTTAAATCTATATTCCAATTTATATCACTAAACAATATTATATGACCAAATTCTTCTTCATATTCGTTACAAAAATTTTTCCAAACTTTTTTATCAATTTCATTATAATCATCAACAATTAATACCTTTTCTTTTTTTTCAACTTTTTTTAATTTATCATAATCAATATTCTCTTTATATTGATTTACTAAAATATCTTTTAATATTTTAGCAGGCTTTTTTAAAAAAAATACATTTTTATCTGCATAAATAACAACATAATTTTGCGATAATATATAGCAAATATATTTTGATAAAACTGTTTTTCCTGTTTTTGCATCACCTTCAATAATTATTTTTGATTTTTCTTTAAATATCTCCATAAAATCATCATCATTAGCAACTGTATATTGATTTATATTTGAACCCATATTTTTAACTTTTAATGATGGAAATACAAAATAATCATAATATATACGTTCACTATCATTCGGATCTTGCTTTAATTCATTTTTAAAATCATTATTAAAAATAAAATCATATTTATTTTTGAAAATAACATTTGTTTTATTTATAGCAATTTCTTTTAAATATTCATTATTACTATATATAAATTTATATCCTGTTAGATTTTTTTTATCAATGTCTAATATTACAGCATTAAACCCTTGTTTAGTATCTGTACCATATAAGGCTAATCCTGTTGATATATTTATATTTTTATCTTGTCCATTTATTTGCTTATTTTCATTTAATGGATAATGTTCATGTCCTATAAAAATCAAATCTGATTTATTATATAATTTATCATATAATGAATGTTTACTACTATCACTAAACCATTCTGGTGAATGGTGCATTATTGATATCGTATAATTTTCCTCAAAGTTATCTTTTAATTTATTTAGTTCTTTCTTTGGCAAATAATGTATCCCTTTATCTTCATTTCCACTTCCTAAAATAGAAAAAGGTGCAGTATTTATCAAATTTATTCTTAATCTAAAATCACCAAAATCTTTTGTTTTCACAACAATAGCATTATTGCCAAAACAACACTTATTACGTTTTGCAAATTCATCAAAATCCTTTAATTGAGCTAATTCATTATAAAATTCCTGTTCGACTATATTATCATCATAAATTTTATTTATATCCAAATTAGTTCTTTTAGGATTTTTAATTAAATTATCATGATTACCTGGAACTATATATGTTTCTATATATTCATTATTAAGATACTTTTTACATATACGTTTTAACAAAATACCTAAAAAATTTCCCGCAACATTAAACTGTTCTTTTTTACCAGATTGAGCAACATCTCCTGAATAAATTAAAATACACTTATCAAATTTTTCTATTTTGTCTAATGCATCTACCATAGCATAAATATTTATATCTCTAAAATTTGTATTTTCTAAAAAATGTGTATCACTTATATGTAAAAATAAAATTTTCACTACCTAAAGGCTCCTTTATACTTTTTTTAATTTTATAATAAAATACTATATTTATAAATAGGTTATATATAATTATTTATTGTATCATATATTAAATACGGTTTCATTTTTTTCTTCTCTCATACATAAAAACTAAATAAAAATCTAGCTATCATATATAATTTAATTATCATTATTTTAATAATTGTATACTATCATCTTATTAATAATTTATTTTCTCATCTATAAACATTAATGCTAATGCTTTTTGTTAAAAATTCTTGCCATTTTAATCAAAAATGTTATACTGAAATAAAAAATATTAATTTAATTGAGTGATTATATGATAAATTATGATATTCTAAAAAAAGATGGATTAACAATCGAATTATTAACTAGCTTATCATTCAAATCTAAATTAAATCATAGTTTAAAAAGAACTTTAAGACATTTTGATAAACAAGCTATATTTAAAGAATTACAGGAAGTAAACGAATGGTATGATTTAAATGAAAATCTACATGATATCTTAATTGATTACAGAATCAAAAGTTTACAATCTGCTTATCAGAAATATCATAGATATCCCTTAAATCGACCTTTAGCTAAAGTTTTTAATGATTTACTAGGTTTTAGAACTTTATGCGATAATTACGAAGATATTTTATCTTTATCTCAAGATTCTAATATTTATATTGTTGATATGTCTAAAGGAAAATCTAATGACGATGGATATAGAGGTGTTCATATTTATTTTCAACTTAGTAATTATCATTACCCTATAGAAGTACAATACAACACCTATTATGATAGACAATTAAATAATTGGCTTCATAAATATGTTTATAAAAAAAATTTTCCTAATTCTATAATTCTATAGGTATTACTCTTAGAGAAAAATATGAACAAGGATGTATTCAAAACGAAACAATATTTAAGGAGGTTTTATCTCATGTGTTATCTAATAGCTAAAGATTTTAATAGTATTGGTTCTATTGCCCTGCAAACTAATCATGGTAAAAAATTAGTAGATTTAAAAAAGAAAATTCTTTCTGTAATAGGTTATGATAATATACAATTAGTAACAATTAGTAGACCTTCTGCCTATGGAGAATATGAACCTTATTCATTTGCTAACTCTGAAAAAGATTTTGAAGAGAAAGTTTATGATATGTATAATAAAAGTAAATAATTTATAATTAATAAAGTCCTTACAATATAATTAATGTAAGGGCTTATTTTATCTACTAACTTTTTGGGGTTCATTTTTTTTATAACTAAAAAAATGAATTAACACTCTTTATGCTATGAAAAAAATCTTTAATAACACCAAACTTTTTCCCGCATTTTAGCATCTTTTTACGGTAGCTATCAGCTATTGGCAAAGATAAAAATATAGCTACGTTTTTAGTTCTACTGTTTGAGCCTTGCGAGTTTAGAACGTTGTTGATATATTTTTATCTTTGTCAAAGTAAAAAGTGCGTGAGCGGGTGATTTCTTTGGTTCGTTTCTTTGCCACCAAAGAAATGAACATCTTTATTATTGCATTTTCTCTTTTTCCCTTTCATAATTATAATTAATAAGACTTCTACGAGGTAATAATTATGGACGGACAAAATATTTTTTATCATTATACATCAATCAATTCACTTTATAATATCATCATGAGTCGTGAGCTTTGGCTGACCAATCTAAAATCTTCTAACGATAAATCAGAGAGATATTATACTGTAAATCATATGCTCAAAGATATGGACGAAATTATAAATAATTCCACTGATGATAATTTCAAGCAATATCTATTATTATTGAAAAAAAGTTTTGAAACCCATATGCCTGACTTAAAAAATTATCTCAAAAAAAGTGATGGTTATTCGCTAAGTTTAACCGATAAAAAAGATAATCTCTCACATTGGGAAAGATATGCTTCTAGTTATAGTGGTGTTTGTATCGGTATCAACATGGATAAACTCAATGTAAACTTCAAAGATTATTCCCATTTTTCCATAACAGAACTAGAAAAAATTCTCTATAGTGATGCTGAAATCTTAGATAAATTATCCCATATCTGTGCTTGTTTTTACGATTTATTTGAAGAACAAATCCGCAATTATAATGACCCTTTTCAAAAATATATCGAACAATATGGCTTTATCGTTTTAGTCATTGCCTATAATAAAGTTATGAACTTTGCTAAAAATAATTATTTTGCTGATGAACATGAGTTTCGTCTGCTCTTTTATCCCAAAACTCTATCCATGAAAAAAGATTTTTTGAGCATGAGCCGTAATATTATCTTACCTGCCACGCTCAAGCCTTTGCATGATAAATTCCATTCATTATTGCGAATGTCTTCCATTGAACAAACTCATTTTTCTTTATTTAAAAATGAAATCCGCAGTTATCATAAATTATGTTTAGCCGATATTTGGGATAGTGAACTAATTCCTGAAATCACTCTCGGTGCTATGTGTAGACAAAATAAACAGGAATTAAGCCATTTTCTCAAAGCTAATGGCTTGAAAAAGACAAAGATAACTATTTCTAAAATTCCTATTAGATGATTTATAATTAAATTTTATAGAAGGTGTTAATATGATTTCTATTGATTTAGGTGATATTACTATTCTTGATTGTGATGCAATCGTCAACGCTGCGAATAAAACGCTTCTCGGCGGTGGTGGAGTCGACGGTGCTATTCATCGCCGTGCAGGTCGTGAGCTACTAGCAGAATGTCGCACTCTCGGTGGCTGTGAAACTGGAGAAGCTAAAATCACCAAGGGCTATAATTTAAAAGCAAAATATGTAATTCATACAGTAGGGCCAATTTGTTCTACTCAAAAAAATCAAGCTTCGCTACTTGCCAATTGCTATAAAAATTCTTTAGATTTAGCTTTAAAACACGATATTCACAGTATCGCTTTTCCTGCTATCTCCACTGGTGTATATCATTATCCACTAGAAGAAGCGACAAAAATTGCTATCTCTACAGTCAAAACATGGCTAGATATGCATAAAGATTATAAACTTGATATTATTTTCTCTTGTTTTGATGAAAAAACTTATAATATGTATCAACGATATCTTGAAGCTTAAAACTACATTTTCATATCATATTTTATTAAAATTTTGCTAGGAATTAGTATTTTGCTAATTTCTTTTTTATTTTTCACCTAAATTTTATTGCTAGTCTTAAAATCTAGTGATAAACTATTCTTTGTATTTTTTATTAGCTTTATCATATTTATGAAGTTTATGAAAAATTTATCACTTATATTTTATTTATAAAGGAGGTATTTTATCATCTAAGAAAAATTATAGCTATTACATATTTTTTAATCGTTTTTCACTTAACAATTTAATATTTAACTAAAGGAGAATTACTGTTGATTGCATTAAAAGAAGCTTATAACGCTGGTTTATTCAAATCTGAACATTTAGGAAAAAATATCTCCGCAGGTATCGTAGTCGGTATCGTGGCTATGCCTCTTGCTATGGCATTTGCTATCGCTAGTGGCGTATCTCCTGCACAAGGTATTTATACTGCTATTATTTCCGCATTTTTCGTTTCTATCTTTGGTGGCTCTCGTGTGCAAATTGCAGGCCCTACAGGTGCATTTATCGTTTTACTCAGTGGCATTTTGATGCAATATGGTCTAGCAGGTCTACAAATCGCCACTATCATGGCTGGTATTATTTTAGTTTTGATGTCTATCGCCAAACTCGGTGATGTCATTCGCTTTATTCCTGCTCCTGTTATCGTTGGCTTTACTGCTGGTATCGGTGTTACTATTTGGGTTGGTCAATGGCAATCCTTCTTTGGTTTCCCGCCAATCGCTCACGCTGAGATGTTCCATGAAAAGCTTTATTTGATGATTTTATCTTTACCACAAAGTCATATGCCTACACTTATGATTAGTTTAATCAGCCTTGCTATTATCCTAATCATGCCCAAAATTCCTATTGCTAAAAAACTTCCAGCACCACTTTGGGCAATGATTGTCGCTACTTGTATCCAATCTTATTACCAATTCCCTGGAGTTGCTACTATCGGCACTGCTTTTGGTGGTATTCCTCAAGGCTTACCAAGTCTTACACTTCCTGAAATATCTATTTCTGATGTCTTTGCTTTGATTGGCCCAGCTTTTACTATTGCTATGCTCGGTGCTATTGAATCATTATTATCTGCCGTTGTTGCTGATGGTATGACAGGTCATCAACACAATTCTAACCAAGAATTATTCGGTCAAGGTCTTGCTAATATCGTTTGTCCTCTCTTTGGTGGTATCGCTGCTACTGGTGCTATCGCTCGTACTGCTACAAATATTCGTCAAGGTGGTACAAGTCCACTTGCAGGCTTAGTTCACTGCGTATTTTTAGTATTAGTATTATTCTTCTTAGCTCCACTTGCTGCTAATATTCCACTTGCTTCTATGGCTGCGATTTTATTTGTTGTATCCTACAATATGAGTGATGTACCGAATTTTATTCGCCTTATCCGTGTTGCACCTCGTGCAGACTCCCTTATTTTGCTCATCACATTCTTTTTGACTATCTTCACTGATTTAGTGGTTGCTGTAAACGTTGGTGTTGTACTTGCTATTTTACAATTCATGCGTAAAATGGTATTCTCTGTTGATGTCCATGCTATTCATCATACAGAAATTGAACCACAGTTCCAAAAAGAATTAGAACATCACCCTGAAATGCTCGTTTATACTATCGAAGGACCACTCTTTTTCGGTGCTGTAAGTGCCTTTGAACGTTCCCTTGCTCATATCGATAAAGATCCAAAATCTTTGATTTTACGCTTTGAAAGCGTGCCATTCGTAGATTTAAGTGGTCTTAAAATGCTCAATGAAATCGTTAAACATCTTCAAAAACGTGGCATTGAAGTATATCTTTGTGAAGCTAATCCACAAGTTCGCCGTCATATGTATCGTGCTGGATTATTCCGCACATTAGGCAGAAAACACCTCTGGCGTAAATTCTCTACAGCTCTTGAAAAATGTGAAGCTGATTTAGCTGAAAAAAATAAACACAAAGAAAAATAATATAAAAAAGCAGATTTTAACCCATTATTTTAATAATAAAGTTAAAATCTGCTTTTTTAATGTAAATCTACACCGCCCTTTACATTAGATAATGCTTCTTCTTTTATTTACTTTACCATAACATATTTATCTGGAATAGTTGTCATGTTTTTCAAATTATAATTAGTAACACATAAAAATCCGAATTTTTGATAATACTCTGGATTACCTACTAAAAAAGCTGTATCATATCCTAACTCTTTTGCTTTCATTAAACCATAATTCATTAATTTACTGCCAATTCCCTGATTTCTATAAGCTAAATCTACACATAAAGGAGCTATTAATAAAGCTTTTAATTTTCCTTTTTCTAAATCTACAGCTTGCTTCGTAAACATAATATGCCCAATTAATTTTCCCTGCTCTTCTGCTACAAATTCTAAACTTGGTATATAAGATACTCTTTTTCTCAACTCTAATACAAAATCTTGCTCATTACCATCACTTACCTGAGCTGTTTTAAAAGATTCTTTTACTAAATTATAAATATCTTTAAAATCACTTTTATTTACTACTCTAATTTTCATAAATTACCTCTATACACAATTATTTATTAATTTTTTTACAAATTCTATAACACTTTTAAAATACATAAAATAAAAAAGGACATTATTGATAATTCCATATCTTATCAACAATATCCTTTTATCTACTTTTATTTTTTATATTCTTCGGCTAACTTTTTAAATAAAGGCAAAGATTTTTCAATTGTTTCTGTCTTTATGCAATAAGAAGCTCTGAAATGTCCTGGACAACCAAAGTCGCTACCTGGAACTAATAATAAATCATATTTTTGAGCGCGTTTACAGAAAGCATAATCATCTGGTTCTAAAGATTGAGGGAAAAGATAAAATGCTCCCTGTGGTTTTACGCATTTAAAACCAGCTTCGATAAGTCCATTGTAGAGTAATTTACCATTTTTTTCATAAGTGGACATATCGGACTCTTTACCTGCACAACGAGCAATTACTAATTGGAATAAAGATGGAGCATTTACGTGAGTCAATACTCTAGCAGCTCCAGCAATAGCGCCATAAACTTTGCCAAAGTCAGCTACTTCATCTGGTACTACGATATAACCGATACGTTCACCAGGAAGTGAGAAAGATTTACTATAAGAATAGCAAACAATAGTATTATCATAGTATTTTGGCAAATATGGTACATCTACACCATAAGCAATTTCACGATAAGGTTCATCAGAAATCAAGAAAATTGGGTGATTATATTCTTTTGATTTTGCAGTCAAAACTTCTGCTAATTTTTTAATAGTTTCTTCACTATATACAACACCGCTAGGATTATTAGGTGAATTTACAATAATTGCTTTTGTTTTTGCAGTTATCATTTCTTCAAACTTATCAAATTGAATTTGAAAATCATCTATTTTGGCAGGAACTACTTTTAAACTAGCTCCTGTGGATTCTACAAAGCATTTATATTCAGGAAAATATGGAGCAAATGTGATGAATTCATCGCCTGCTTCACTTAACGCTTTAAAAGTAATTGTAATCGCACCAGCAGCACCGCCAGTAATAAATAAATTTTTACCAGCGAAATTAGTACCAAAACGGCGATTAATATCTTTAGCTAAAACTTCTCTAACTTCTGGATTACCCGGAGCTACAGTATAACCATGTACAGCACATGGATCCATTTCATTTAAAATATCGATAATAGCCTGTTTTACAAAATCAGGAGCAGGAACATTTGGATTACCTATACTAAAATCATAGATATTTTCTTCTCCTACTTCTAACGCACGTTTGCGACCATATTCAAAAATAGTACGAATAGTAGATTTCTTTGTACCTAATTCATACATTTTTTCTGAAACCATTAAATCACCTTCCAAAAATTATTCATCTTCAGCTTCATCAAAATATCGCATACTTGTTTTTTTCCATTCCTTCACAGAATAAAGCATAGTATATTGCTGAAGATTATTTTCTTTGGCCAATTTTTCTGCAATGACTTCACATTCTTGACGTGTATGAGCATGTATCATTGTATAAATATTATATGACCAATCTGGGGTAGTATTTCTATCATAACAATGAGAAATAGATGGACATTGAGCTAATTTTTGTGCTATCTCATCTAATTTATCCACTGGCACTACCCATGCACAAAGAGCATTTGCACGAAATCCTGCTTCTACATGACGAAGTACAGCACCCATTTTACGAATTTTACCCTCTTCTTTATAAATTCGCAAACGATTTAATAATTCCTGCTCAGATATATTAAGTTTTTTTGCAAATTCTTTATAAGGTTCTTTTACAAGTGGAAATTCATCTTGCATAATTCTAATAATTTGTTTATCTAATAAATCCATTATTCTGCCTTTCTTCAACAAAATCAAGTATTACAGCGTTTTTTCTATATATTTTTACTTTATACAAAAAAATTTATATGAGTTCAAATACAGTAAAAAATTTTTCTAAGTCATTAAATATATTTGTAACTTTGTTATTCTATCTATAAGCATAAATATACTAAAAATAAATCATTTTAATTTAAATTGTACATTTATCTTATATTTTTTATTAGATACTAAATTCATCAATTTTTCTACACCTTCTTGAGCTTTGATTTCATCTAATATCTGTTTTCTCTTTTCCTCGCTATGTGTAAGCAATGTAAACCATAAATTATACTCGCCTTCACGTTCGTAATTATGTGTAGCCCCTGGATAGCGATTTATAAATTCAGCCACTTGTTGCATATAGCCTTCTTTTACTTTTAAAGCCACAAGAGTTCCTTTATACTCTAATTTTCCCGAATCAAAAAATGGACCTATACGGCGAATATAACCATGTTCTTTTAAATAACGCAAACGCTCTATTACATGGTCTTCAGTTGTCTCTAAAATCTTAGCCAATTCCAAAAATGGACGTTCACTGATTGGCAAGTTTCTTTGAATAATATTTAATAATGATTTATCAAAATTTGTAAGCATAATAATAATCCTCGTTTATCAAAATATCTGGTTTTTATTGTAACAAACTATAGATTATACAGTCAAGTAAATATGAATATCATTCATTTTTAAAATCTAAATTAAACAAAAAGTGCCTCTAACATATGTTAAAGGCACTTAATTATTAATCAACTAACATTTCATAAATTACATTTAAAAGCTCTGCTCTTCCCTGTTTTTTCGGTGAAGAATAAGGTAAAATATCTATTTCTTTCACACCTAAGGATTTGCGAATTTGAGCTATTTGTTTATGCACTGCTCCACGGCTTATTTTATCAGCTTTAGTTGCGATAATAAGCACAGGAATATTATTTTTTATGAGCCAATCAAACATTTCTTTATCTGATTTCATAGGCTCATGACGAATATCTATAAGCTGGCAAACGAATTGAAGATGCTCTGAATGTAAAAAGTATTCTTCGATAAATTTTGCCCATTGCTTACGATTAGTTTGAGCTGTTTTTGCATAGCCATATCCTGGTAAATCGACTAAATGAAATAATTTATCCTCACCAGTTTCATTAAATCTAGCAGTTAATTCATAAAAATTAATTGTCTGCGTTTTGCCTGGCTGACCGCTGACACGTGCTAAATTATGCACACGTGTCAAAGAATTAATCAAAGAAGATTTACCCACATTAGAACGACCGATAAAAGCTATTTCTTTTAAGCGTTCTTCTGGATATTGCGCTTTTTTTACAGCTGACGCAATATATTTAGCTCGGATAATATTTATTTTATCTTGAACTTTTATTTTATTTGCATTATTGTCTTGTATATCTGTCTGTGTCATTTAATCCACCAACGCTACTTTTAAAACTTCATCTATAGTCTCTACAGGAATAAATTTCATCTTAGCTTTTACTTCTGGTGCAATTTCGTCTAAATCTCTTTCATTAGCTTTTGGCATGATTACAGTATAAATACCTTCACGATAAGCCGCCAAAGATTTTTCTTTCAATCCACCAATAGGTAATACTTTGCCACGAAGAGTGATTTCTCCTGTCATAGCCACATCAGCTCTTACTTTCTTACCTGTAAGTGCTGATACTATAGCTGTAGTCATAGTGATACCAGCAGATGGACCATCTTTTGGTACTGCACCCTCTGGAAAATGTACATGAATGTCATTTTCTTCATAGAATTTTTCATCTATTTTTAATTTCTCAGAACGAGCGCGAATACATGTGAGTGCTGCTCTACCAGACTCTTTCATTACATCACCGAGTTGACCTGTGAGTAATAAATTTCCTTTTCCTTTTAAAACAGCCACTTCAACTGGCAAGATAACGCCACCAACTTCAGTCCATGCAAGACCGGTGCAAAGACCTACTTGGTTTTCTTTTTCAGCTTTAGTTTCTGTGTATTTTGCTTTACCTAAGAAATCAGTTATATTCTTCTTAGTGATGCGTACAGATTTTTTCTTTTCTGTAACTATTTTATAAGCAGCTTTGCGACAAGCTTTAGATAATTGACGTTCTAATTCACGTACACCAGCTTCACGAGTATAATCTTCGATGATTTTGCTGATTACTTCATCAGACATATTCACTTGAGATTTCTTAAGACCATTTGCTTTTTTTACTTTATCAAGTAAATGTTCTTTTGCTATATGCATTTTTTCTACTTCAGTATAGCTTGGAAGCATGATGATTTCCATACGGTCGCGAAGAGGACGAGGAATATTACCTAAATCATTTGCTGTAATTATCCACATTACTTTAGATAAATCAAATGCAAGCCCAATATAGTGGTCAGAGAATGTGCTATTTTGTTCTGGGTCTAATACTTCTAAAAGAGCAGACACAGGGTCGCCACGATAATCTGACGCCATTTTATCCACTTCATCTAATAAGAATAATGGGTCTTTGCTACCTACATTCTTTATACCTTCAATGATACGACCAGGCATAGCACCTACATAAGTACGACGATGACCTCTGATTTCAGCTTCATCACGCACACCACCTAAAGATGCTCTAACAAATTTACGTTTCAAAGCTTGTGCTATAGATGTTGCAATGGAAGTTTTACCAACACCAGGAGGGCCTACTAAGCATACTATAGGTGCTTTTATATCCGGTGATAAAGCTTTTATAGATAAATATTCAACAATACGTTCTTTTACTTTTGTAAGTCCATAATGATGTTTATCTAAAGTTTTTTGTGCTTCTTTTACATCTATAGTTTCTTGATTTTCTATATCCCATGGTAAATCAAGTACCCATTCAATATAATTTTGAATTACTCCCATTTCTGGAGAAGCTGGATTTGTGCGTTCTAAACGTTTTAATTCTTTTTCCAATGCTTCTGTTACATACTCTGGATAAGTATGTTCTTTCATTTTTTGGCGATATTCTTCAATAGCTTCTGCTATTTCATCATCTTCGCCCAATTCTTTATTGATAGCTTTTATCTGTTCACGCAAATAATATTCTTTTTGAATTTTATTCATTTGCTTGTTCACATCAAAAACTATTTTATTTTCAAGCTCCATAATTTCTACTTCTTGTAATAATAATTTATATAGAGCTTCTAATCTGCTTTTTAAATCAACGATATCCAAAATTTCTTGTTTATCTTGATATTTGCAATTTAAATGATTAGTAACTACATTGCATAAAATTCCGCCATCATCCATAGCTACATTAACTGCAATCATGACTTCAGGTGGTATTTTATGACTAAGTTTTACCCAATCTTCAAATTTAGAAATACATGCTCTTATAAGTGCCTGAATTTCTTTAGTATCTGTTTTATCTTCTTCAATTTCTTCGACATCTACTTCAATGAATAGACCATCATCGCGAAAATCTAAAATACGAGCGCGATACAATCCTTCTATCTGAGCACGCATAATCCCATTATTGAGTTTAGTTACATGCTGTACTTGACATACTGTACCAATCTCATATACATCTTCACGTTTTGGGTCTTCTACTTCGACATCTTTTTGCGCACTAAGCATAATCTGTCTGCCATGTGCCAAACATTCTTCTAGAGCCGCAACAGATTTATCACGACCTATATCAATATGTGCTCCATTATTTGGAAATAACACCATTCCTCTTAATGGTAAAAAGCTCAATGTACTTTTTTTCCCCACGAAAGAAATCCTCCTATGAGTATAAAATATTTATTATAAAAAAGAGTTGCTGCGGTTTTATTTAGCCTGGCAACAACTCTTTATTAATGGCATATTAATATCCTGTTACTTTGCTAAAAATAAGTTATTTTTTTACAGCTTTTTTATCAGCATAAGTGATTACAGGAGTTTTTTTCTTTTCAATAATCTCTTTAGTTATTTCACAAGAAACAGCACCCATTTTGGAAGGTATCTCAAACATTACATCACGCATAATACGTTCAATAATTGAGCGAAGTCCCCTAGCACCTGTCTTACGCTCCAAAGCTTCTTTGGCTATCAAATGTAAAGCTTCTTCATCGAAATGAAGTTTTACACCGTCCATTTCCAAAAGTTTGCCATATTGTTTTACTAAAGCATTCTTTGGTTTTACCAAAATATCCACTAGTGCATCTTCTGTCAAAGACTCTAAAGTAACTACTACAGGAACACGCCCTATAAATTCTGGAATTAAACCACATTTTAATAAATCTTCAGGTAAAACATTTTTCAAAATTTCACCTGTAGTTTGTTTGCGTTTACTTTTTATATCTGCACCAAAACCAAGACTTTTTTTGCCTAAACGTGCATCTATTATTTTTTCAATACCATCAAAAGCACCACCACAAATAAATAATATATTTGTAGTATCGATTTGTAACATACCTTCTTGATGAGGATGCTTTCTTCCACCTTGTGGTGGAACGCTAGCAATTGTACCTTCTAGGATTTTTAAAAGTGCCTGTTGCACTCCCTCACCAGAAACATCTCTTGTTATTGAAGGGTTCTCGGATTTACGAGCAATTTTATCAATTTCATCTATATAGATGATACCTTTTTGAGCTTGTTCAATATCATTATCAGCAGCTTGAATTAGTTTTAGTAGAATATTTTCTACGTCTTCACCAACATAGCCTGCTTCTGTAAGTGATGTTGCATCGGCTATAGCAAAAGGAACATTCAATATTTTAGCCAAGGTCTGTGCAAGTAAAGTCTTTCCACTACCAGTTGGTCCTAACATCAAAATATTAGATTTTTGTAATTCAACATCATCCTGCTTTGTAACTCTGTTTATACGTTTATAATGGTTATATACAGCTACAGAAAGAGATTTTTTTGCCTCATCTTGTCCTATTACATATTGATTTAATACATCATATATTTCTCTAGGTTTTGGCAACTCTCTAAGTTCAACAGGCTCATTATCATTAACTTCTTCTTCTACAATCTCATCGCAAAGCTTAACACATTCATCGCAGATATAGACTCCTGGTCCAGCCACGAGTTTTCGTACTTGTTCCTGAGTTTTTCCACAGAATGAACATTTCATTTTGCCTTTATTACCCTCACCGAAATTCAACAACATTCACCTCTTATCTACAGCTAATCATGATTGACTATTTATCACTTTTTTCTTCTTGTGGACGAATAATAACTTCATCTATTAAACCATATTTCTTAGCTTCTAACGCTGACATAAAATTGTCACGTTCTGTATCTTCTGTAAGTTTTTTTACAGACTGACCAGTATGGCAACTTAAGATTTCATTTAAAGTTTCACGAATACGCAAAATTTCACGAGCCTGAATTTGAATATCTGTTGATTGTCCCTGAGCTCCGCCAAGTGGTTGATGTATCATAATACGAGAATATGGAAGTGCATATCTTTTGCCTTTTGCACCAGCAGCTAAAAGCACAGAGCCCATGCTAGCAGCTTGTCCAATACATATAGTTGATACATCTGGCTTAATATATTGCATAGTATCATAAATAGCTAGCCCGGCAGTAACAACACCGCCGGGACTATTAATATAAAGGTGAATATCTTTATCCGGGTCTTCAGATTCTAAGAATAGAAGTTGGGCTATTACCACGTTAGCTACATTATCATCAATAGGACCACCTAAAAAAATTATACGGTCTTTTAAAAGACGAGAATAAATATCATAGGCACGTTCTCCACGTCCTGACTGTTCAACTACCATAGGTATATAGTTCATATCATTCACCCCGGTCAAAAATATTACATTTAATTTTTTAATTAAGCTTCTACAGCACTGTCAATGATGAAGTTAGCAGCTTTTTTGTGAAGTACAGTAGCTACTAAGTTACCAATGCTGTGGTTCTTTTTAATGATTTTGCTTACTTCTTGTGGAGTTGTACCATAAGTTGCAGCAAGTAAAGCGATTTCAGCGTTGATATCAGCGTTTTCAACTTTGATATCTTCAGCTTTTGCAACAGCATCTAACATGAGGTCAGTTTTTACTGCGATTGCAGCACTTTCTTTGTACTGTTCACGAAGTTTTGCCATATCCATGTTAGCATATTTTAAGTAAGCATCAAGGTTCATACCTTGGTTTTCAAGATTTACGGAAAGTTCCTGAATCATGTTGCTTACACGGTTTTCAACCATAACTTCTGGAATATCTACAGTGATATTATCAGTAGCTTGTTTTAAGATTTCGTTACGGCGTTTAGTATCTGCTTCACGCTGTGCATTTTTTTCAATGTTTTCACGAAGTTTTGCTTTCATGTCTTCGATGGATTCATAAGAAGTAGATGCTTTTACGAATTCATCAGTAAGTTCAGGCATTTCTTTATGTTTAATGCTGTTAATTTTGCAATGGAATACAGCAGCTTTACCAGCTAAATCTTTAGCATGATATTCTTCTGGGAATGTTACGTTAACATCTTTTTCTTCGCCAACTTTAAGACCAACGAGTTGATCTTCAAAAGTATCGATGAAAGAATGAGAACCGATTTGAAGTGGGTAATCTTTACCTTCGCCGCCAGCAAATGCTACACCGTCAACTTCACCTTTGAAATCTAAAGTGATGAAATCATCGTTTGCAACAGTTGCACCTTCTTCAGCGTCAACCATTTTTGCATGGTGATTTAAGATATTTTTTACTTGTTCTTCAACTTGTTCGTCTTTTACTTCAACAGCGTCTTTAGCAACTTTTAATCCTTTGTATTCGCCAAGAGTAACTTCTGGAACAGGAGTAATAGTAGCTTTGAATACTACGTCTTTACCTTCTTCTAAAGTTACGATGTCAACCTGTGGACGGTCTACTGGATCTAAGTTTTCTTGTTTTAAAGCTTCATCAAAAGCTTTCTGTGCAACACGATCAAAAGCTTCATCTAAGATAGCTTCTTTACCGATGTTCATTTCAAGAATACGGCGAGGAGCTTTACCTTTTCTGAAACCAGGAATGTTTACACGATTTGCAAGGGATTTGCAAGCAGCTTTAATACCTTTATCAAGTTCTTCAGCTGGTACTTCAATTGTAAGTACTACCTTATGATTTTCAATCTTTTCTGTAGTAACGTTCATTGTAAAAAAAAACCTCCTGTTTAACTAGTAAACCAAAATTCTTATTGTATATGTTACTGTCATTCACCTTAATAGTCACAGTACACCTACTATACTAAATGAATGATATCACAATACTTTCATAAAAACAAGTCTAAGTACAAAAATACCCCAGTCTTATTGACTGGGGACCAATTTCTTATGGAGCGGAAAACGAGGCTCGAACTCGCGACCCTCACCTTGGCAAGGTGATGCTCTACCACTGAGCTACTTCCGCACTTGTCTTAACAACATAAACTATTATAAATGATAAAAAACAAAAAGTCAACACTTTTCATACTTTTAATTTATAAATTCAAACCAAATAATGCTTATAATGGATAATAATATCGTTAATGGAAAACCTATCTTTAAATATTGATTAGAAGTTACTTTTATACCCTGCTTTTTGGCAATTTCAATAACAATCAAATTCGCAATAGAGCCAAAAACTGTCAAATTGCCTGCAATTGTGGATAATAAAGCTAAAGCTTGCCATAATATTTGTTCATCTACAGGAATGTAATATCTTAAAAGTAATACAGCTGGTACATTACTTACTATATTAGAAAGCACTATTGCCATCACTGAAAACAGCGGTATTTCTTTCATATATTCTGGTGGTAAAAAACTATTTATTAAATCAAGTAAACCACTTTTTTCTACGCCAGCAATAATGATAAATAAGCCAATGAACATAATTAATAAGTTAAAATCTATATCTTCATAAACACGTTCTGGTTTTATACGGGCATTAATCAATAAAAATGCTGCCCCAAAACTTGCTGTCAATGATAAATCAAAACCAACTAAATAAAAAATAATAACAAGTGCTAATACAATTATTGTTTTACTCAATAAATATTTATGAATGATACTATTGTTATCGCTCTTATATTCAAAGCTCACCGACAAATCATTTTTATATTTAAATGATATTGCTAAATAAAGCATGATTAAACCTAAAAAAGATATCGGAGCTGCTGATAAAAAATATTCTCCAGCAGGAACTTGAGATAAACTACCTATTAATACATTTTGGGGATTACCAATAAATGTACAAGCACTACCAATATTTGAAGCCATTGCTACTGCGAGCAAATAAGGAATAGGATTTACCTTTACTTTCAAACATATCATGATAACTACAGGTGTGAATAATAAACAAACTATATCATTAATTACAATAGAAGATAAAATTCCTGACATAAAAATTACTGCTAATAATAAAGTTTTTCCTGTATGAATATGAGTGAATACTACTTTGCCTATATATGTAAAAAATCCTGCTAATTTTAAATTGCTCACAACTACCATCAATGAAAATAATACCACAATAGTTTTAGCATCAATTGCTTGAACGGCTTCTTCAAGGGACAAAATACCAAAAGCTGTCATTAACGACGCACCAATAATGGACATACCTGCTCTATCTACCCTAAATACTGGGCTTTTGCCTAAGGTAAATACAATCAAAGTAGCTAATAATATAAGTCCTGCCACTAATTCTTGAGCATCATGCATATTGCTCAATCCACCTATGGTGAATATTACTAATACCATGACCAAAATAAATCCTACAATAAATTCTTGCATAAATGGTTTCATTTTATCACCTACTTAAATTAATAATTAACAATTTATTTTAACAAAAATAATAAGCTGTATATTATTTATTTATCATTATAACAAAAAAACCCAGTATTGCTACTGGGATATTTATTAAATGGAGCGGAAAACGAGGCTCGAACTCGCGACCCTCACCTTGGCAAGGTGATGCTC
>OLGL01001253.1_pt1 | contig 26365 bp, 27 predicted proteins | sample 1605041 | NCBI WGS metagenome assembly OLGL01 (sample SAMEA3888905, study PRJEB22519) | human gut metagenome | biome: human gut; feature: human-associated habitat; material: faeces | place: Denmark | collected 2010 | reverse complement strand
CCCTCCAAGCTGGCGGAGGCCGAGGCGGCCAAGGCCAAGGTGAAGGCCAACGCCGACCGCCTCTCTGAGCTGGAGGTCAAGGAGGGCGAGCTGGCCCAGAAGATCCGCAAGATCATGCTTCAGATCCCCAACATCATCGACCCCTCCGTGCCCATCGGCCCGGATGACAGCTGCAATGTGGAGGTCCAGCGCTTCGGTGAGCCGGTGGTCCCCGACTTTGAGATCCCCTACCACACCCAGATCATGGAGTCCTTCAACGGCATCGACATGGACGCCGCCGGCCGCGTGTCCGGCAACGGCTTTTACTACCTCATGGGGGACATCGCCCGCGTCCATGAGGGCGTGCTGGCCTACGCCCGGGACTTTATGATCGGCAAGGGCTTCATCTTCTGCATCCCGCCCTTTATGATCCACGGCAACGTGGTGGAGGGCGTCATGTCCCAGACTGAGATGGACGCCATGATGTACAAGATCGAGGGAGAGGACCTGTATCTCATCGGTACCTCCGAGCACTCCATGATCGGCAAATTCATCGACCAGATCATTCCGGAGGACAGCCTGCCCCAGACCCTCACCTCCTACTCCCCCTGCTTCCGCAAGGAGAAGGGCGCCCACGGCATCGAGGAGCGGGGCATCTATCGCATTCACCAATTTGAAAAGCAGGAAATGATTGTGGTATGCAAGCCTGAAGATTCCAAAAAATGGTATGATCAGTTGTGGCAGTACAGCGTGGAGCTGTTCCGCTCTCTGGATATTCCCGTGCGGCAGCTGGAGTGCTGCTCCGGCGATCTGGCAGACCTGAAGTGCAGGTCCTGTGATATTGAGGCCTGGTCCCCCCGGCAGCAGAAGTATTTCGAGGTATGCTCCTGCTCCAACCTGGGTGATGCCCAGGCCCGCCGCCTGAAGATCCGTTACAAGGATGAAAACGGCAGAATGCAGCTGTGCCACACCCTGAACAACACCTGCGTAGCCCCTCCCCGGATGCTCATCGCCTTCCTGGAAAACAACCTCCAGCCTGGCGGCTCTGTGCGGATCCCCCAGGCTCTGCGGCCTTATATGGGTGGCCACGACCGCATTATCCCCAAGCACTGAGAGGAGGGTCCATATGAAAAAGTTTTTCAATGAATTCAAGGAATTTGCCATGCGCGGCAATGTGCTGGACATGGCCATCGGCGTGGTGCTGGGCTCCGCCTTCGGCAAAATCACCACCTCCCTGGTCAACGATGTGTTCATGCCGTTGATTGGTCTGGTCATCGGCGGCATCGACCTGGGCAAGCTGGATATCATCCTGAAGCCCGCCGTTATGAATGGGGACAAGGAGGTCACGGCTGCCGTAACTCTGGGCCTGGGCACCTTTCTGACCACCATCATCGACTTCATCCTGGTGGCATTCGTCATCTTCCTGATGGTCAAGGCCATCAACGCCTTCCACAAGAAGAAGGACGAGGCCCCCGCTCCGGAGGAGCCCGCCGGTCCCACCACGGAGGAACTGCTGACGGAGATCCGGGACCTGCTGAAGGAGCAGAAATAAATGGAACGCATCTTGCAGCAGGGCCTCGAGACCTGGGGCCTTCCCACCGACGCCATTCCCCGGCTGCAGGAATTTTCCCGGCTCCTGCTGGAGAAAAACCGGGTCATGAATCTGACAGCCATCACCGATCCGGCAGATGTGGCGCGGCTGCACTTTCTGGACTGTGCTTCCCTGCTGACGATAGCAGACTTCCGGGGCAAAAACGTCGTGGACATAGGCACAGGCGCGGGTTTTCCCGGTATGCCCCTGCGGCTGCTGGAGCCGGACTTTGACCTGACCCTGCTGGACAGCCTGGGAAAGCGTGTGGATTTTCTCCAGGAAACGGCACAAGCCATGGATCTCAAGCGCATCCAATGCGTGCATGCCCGGGCCGAAGAATTTGCCCGGCAGCATCGGGAGAAATTCGACATCGCCACCTCCCGGGCCGTTGCCCAGCTGAACATATTGTGTGAGCTGGCCCTGCCCCTGGTGAAGGTAGGCGGCCAGTTCCTGGCCATGAAGTCTGTGGACTCCGACCAGGAGGTCCAGTCCGCCAAAAGCGCCATTGCCCAGCTGGGCGGAAAAATTGGAAAAATCTGGGATTACACCATTCCCGGTACGGACATTCGTCACCGGGTGGTGATCATTCAAAAGCAGCATCCTACTCCGGCGGCCTATCCCCGTCCCTTTGCCCGAATCAAAAAAGCGCCGCTGGGCTGAACCCCATCTGTATACGAGGTACCTGGATATGGGAAAAATCATAGCAGTGGTCTCCGGAAAGGGCGGCACCGGCAAGACCTCCTTCACCGCCAACGTGGGGTTGGCTCTGGCCGCCCTGGGAAAGAGCACTCTGTGCCTGGACTGTGACATTACCCTGAGGAACCTGGACCTGGCCCTGGGGCTGACAGACAGTGCACTGATGGACTTTTCCGACGTTATAGCCGGGCGCTGCGCACTGTCGGACGCGGTGGCTGTCCACCCCAAGTATCCCAAGCTCCACCTGCTCACCGCTCCCCTGTCCGCCACCGGGCAGCTGAACGTCACCATGGAGCAGATGAAACGGCTGCTGGATCAGGTGCGCCGGCAGTATGACTATTGCCTCATCGACGCCCCGGCGGGACTGGGTCAGGGCTTCCAGCTGGCCACCGGCTGCGCCGACTGCGTGGTGGTCATCACCACCACCGACGCCTCCGCTCTGCGGGACGCACAGCACACCGTTATGATCCTGGACAAGCGCTTCACCACAGAGAGCCTGTTTTTGGTGGTGGGGCGAGTACAGAAAAAACTCCTGCGGGCCCTGCACAGCACCATCGACGACGCCATGGACGCTGCCGGCCTTCCCCTTCTGGGCGTGGTCCCGGAGGACAGCGACGTCCCCTATTCCCTCAACCGCGGCATTCCCCTGCGGGACATGAACTACTATGCCGCACGGTCCTATGAAAACATTGCCCGACGCATCACCGGCCAGCGTGTGCCGCTGATGCGGATCTGATCTTATGAAAGGAAGTGCCCCCATGAATATCGCACTGATCGCTCACGACAACAAAAAGGAACTGATGGTCCAGTTCTGCACCGCTTACTGCGGCATTCTGGCCCAGCACACCCTTTGCGCCACCGCCACCACCGGGCTTCAGATCAGCGAAGCCACCGGCCTGCGCATCCACCGTTTCCTGTCCTTCGACCACGGCGGCGGCCAGCAGATCGCGGCCCGTATCGCCTATAATGAGATCGACATGGTGCTGTGCTTCGGCGACCCCAATCAGAAGACACCGAATGAGGATGTAGCCAACATCTTCCGTCTGTGTGACCAGAACAACATCCCCTATGCCAGCAACCTGGCCTCGGCGGAAATGCTGGTGCTGGGCCTGGCCCGGGGCGACCTGGACTGGCGCAATATTGTCAATCCCAAAACCAAGCCCTTTACCGCTTGACAAGCGGCCCCGGATGCCATAAAATAGGAAAAGCGACCGCCATAAAGGAGACAGGAGTACCTTCAACCCCACCGGCACCAGAGAGACGCGTCACCGGCTGCAAGCGCGCCCCGGCAGGAGAAGCGAAGACAGTCCCCCAGCGGGGATGGAAACATCCACGGCCCGCTCCCCGTAACAGGAGCCGCGAGGGCCCCTTGGGGCTGAATTTGGGTGGCACCACGAAGCGTGTTCATGCGCTCTCGTCCCAAACAAGGGACGGGAGCGCATTTTTCCATTTCCAAACCCAGCTGCAGCCGAGCTATGATGCCTCCGCAGAGTCCCCAATAATAACCCAAAAAACAAAACAGAAAGGAAATAGATCACCATGGCAACTGTGACCCCCCGGACCCTCTCCGGCTTCATGGAGCTGCTGCCTGCGCAGCAGCAGCAGCTGGAGCGGATGATGGACATTCTGCGCACCACCTATAGCCGCTACGGCTTCACGCCCCTGGACACCCCTGTGATTGAGGCCAGCGAGGTGCTGCTGGCCAAGGGCGGCGGCGAGACCGAAAAGCAAATCTACCGCTTCCAGAAGGGCGACGCCGACCTGGCCCTGCGGTTTGACCTGACGGTGCCGCTGGCCAAATATGTGGCCCTCCACGGCAATGACCTGGCCTTCCCCTTCCGCCGTTATCAGATTGGTAAGGTATACCGGGGCGAGCGGGCCCAGCGAGGGCGTTTCCGGGAATTCTATCAGGCAGACATCGACATTATCGGCGACGGCAAGCTGGACATCACCAACGAGGCGGAGATCCCCTCCATCATCTACCAGACCTTCACCGCCCTGGGCCTGACCCGGTTCCAGATCCGGGTCAACAACCGCAAGATCCTCAACGGCTTCTATGCCATGCTGGGCCTGACGGACCGGGCCGGCGACATCATGCGTACCGTGGACAAGCTGGACAAGATCGGGCCCCATAAGGTCCGCGCCTGCCTGATGGACGACGTAGGACTGACGGCGGACCAGGCGGAGGAGATCATGCGTTTCATCTCCATCACCGGCAGCAATGACCAGGTGCTCTCCGCCCTGGAGGGCTACCGGAGCCGCCATGAGCTGTTTGACCAGGGACTGGATGAGCTTACCACCGTCACCCGTTACCTGGCCGCCTTCGGCGTTCCGGAGGTCAATTTCGCCGTGGATCTGACCATCGCCCGGGGCCTGGACTACTACACCGGTACCGTGTATGAGACAACCTTGCTGGACTATCCGGAAATTGGTTCCGTATGTTCTGGTGGACGTTATGACAACCTTGCTGAGTATTATACCGACCGTCAGCTTCCCGGCGTGGGCATCTCCATTGGCCTGACCCGTCTGTTTTATGTGCTGGGTGAGCAGGGCCTCCTGAACCCCTCCCTGCCCACGGCTCCTGCCGATGTGCTGATCCTGCCCATGACCCAGGACCTGACCCCGGCCATCCAGCTGGCTACCCGGCTGCGGGGCGCCGGTGTCCGCACGCAGCTGTATACCGAGCAGAAAAAGTTCAAAGCCAAGATGAACTATGCCGACAAGCTTGGGGTCCCCTATGTGGTGTTTCTGGGCGACGACGAGATTGCGGCGGGCCTGGTGGCGTGCAAGGATATGACCTCCGGCGAACAGACCAAGCTCCCCTTCGACGCCACGCTTTCCCGCATTCAGGAGGGCCTGTCCCAGCGGAATCAAGGCAAGGTCATTCTGGAAAAATAAATACAAGATGCAATATTACCCACAAATATTCAAAATTGTAATCATAGATTTGAATACAGATAGTTGAATCCGTTAACTAAAATACAAATTATAATCAGAACAGGAGAGATCAATATGATGCAAATGCGAACCCATACCTGCGGGGAGCTGCGTCTGACCGACGCCGGAAAGCACGTGAAGATCGTGGGTTGGATGGAGAACGTCCGCGTGGTGGGCCAGAACTTCGCCTTTGTGGTGCTGCGTGACTTCTACGGCACCACCCAGGTGGTGGTAGAGAGTCAGGAGATGATGGACGTCATCAACGGCCTGAACAAGGAGTCCACCATCAGCGTAGAGGGCACCGTCCGGGAGCGGGCCAGCAAGAATCCCAAGCAGGCCACCGGCGACGTGGAAGTGGTGCCGGAGAAGATTGAGGTCCTGGGCCGCTGCCGCTACAACAGCCTGCCCTTTGAGATCAACCGCAGCCGCGAGGCCGACGAGACCCAGCGTCTGAAATATCGTTATCTGGACCTGCGGAACCCGGCAGTAAAGAGCAACATCATCCTCCGCTGCCAGGTGGTGTCCGCCCTGCGGGCTGCCATGACGGATCACGGTTTTCTGGAGATCACCACGCCCATCCTGACGGCCTCCTCCCCTGAGGGCGCCCGGGATTATCTGGTGCCCGCCCGGAAGCACCCCGGCAAGTTCTATGCTCTGCCCCAGGCTCCCCAGCAGTTCAAGCAGCTGCTGATGACCGCCGGGTTTGACCGCTATTTCCAGATTGCCCCCTGCTTCCGGGATGAAGACGCCCGAGGCGACCGTTCCCCCGGCGAGTTCTACCAGCTGGATATGGAAATGGCCTTCGCCACCCAGGAGGATGTGTTCGCCGTCCTGGAGGACGTGCTGCCTCCCATCTTCGCCAAATTCGGCACCTACAACGTGGCCTCCTCCGCCCCCTTCCGCCGCATCGCCTACCGGGACGCCATGGAGACCTACGGCTCCGATAAGCCTGACCTGCGCATTGACCTGACCTGCAAGAATGTCACCTCCCTGTTTACCGAGAGTGAGTTCGACGCCTTGCGGGGTCAGACCGTGAAGATGGTCCCCGTGTCCAACTGCAAGCTCACCCGCAAGCAGATCGACAAGCTGCTGGCCGACTGCGAGGTGCAGTCCGGCTCCAAAGCCTACTGGTTCAAGGCGGACGAAAACGGCCAGCTGGCCGGCGGCATTGCCAAGTTCGTCACAGGCCTTCAGCAGGAGCTGACCGAGACCCTGGATCTGAAGCCCAACACTCTGGTGCTGGTGGCCGCAGGTCCCGCCGCCACCAAATCCGCCGGTGTGCTCATCAAAACCTTCGGCGCGGCCTGTGAGGGCCACATGGACAAGGAGCGCTACGAGTTCTGCTGGATCGTGGACTTCCCCATGTACGAGATCGGCGACGAGTCCGGCCAGCTGGAGTTCTGCCACAATCCGTTCTCCATGCCCAGCGGCGGCCTGGAGGTACTGCTGAAAGCGGAGCGGGGCGAAATCGACCCCCTGACCATCACCGCCGACCAGTATGACCTGGTGTGCAACGGCGTGGAGCTGTCCAGCGGTGCCGTCCGGAACCACGACCCGGAGATCATGGTCAAGGCCTTTGAGCTGGTGCGCCTGGGCGAGGAGGACGTGAAGAAGAAGTTCCCCGCCATGTACAACGCCTTCTGCTACGGTGCGCCTCCCCATGCCGGCATCGCCCCCGGCGTGGACCGCATGGTGATGCTGCTGGCCGGTGAAAGCTCCATCCGCGAGATCATCCCCTTCCCCATGAATAAGAACGCCCAGGATATCATGATGGGCGCCCCCTCCACTGTGGAACAAAAGCAGTTGGACGAGCTGCATATTGCCATCACAGCCCAGGAGGAGGAATAAACTCCCCCATCCATCTACTCCCCTGCTGCTTTTGTTCCACATCAAGCGTTTTGCGCAGCAAAACCTTGCCGCAGGCGGAATTCATTTCCGCCGAGGATATTCATTCCCAGTGAGGGGCCCCCGCAAAATGCCGCGTCATTTTGCGGGGACAGACAAAAGCAGCTGGACGAGCTGCATATTGCCATCACAGCCCAGGATGAGGAATAAACTCCCTATAACAAGCAAGAGGAGCGGACGCTGTCCGCTCCTCTTATTGCAGTAATTCATCGTATGTGACGCCCAGGGCATCCCGAATACCCCGAAGCTGTGTGGCCTGAATGTGCTGGGTGCCCCGCTCGATCTTCACCAGAGTCTCGCGGGTCATCTCCACTCCCGCCAGCTGAAGTTGGCGGACCAGCTCCGTCTGTCCAATTCCCTTTCGAAGCCTCTCTCGGCGAATATTCTCACCGATGTGAATGGAATCCTGTTTGATTTTTTGCTCCATACGCCCCTCCCATAGGACCAATATTGGTTCTTTTTCTTGATTGTATGGGAAAGGTATGATAGAATGGGACCGAAACGGGTCCTATTTTAGAAAGGAGTGCAAACAATGAAGCAAATCACACTTGCAATGGAAGAAAGCCTTTACAACTTTTATAAAAAGGTTAGCCAGCAAGCAGGTGGACTTTCACCGGAAAAGGTCATGTCGGATGCTCTTTTCAAATTGACGGGGGAGTTGGCATTGAATGCACTCCATAAAAATCAAAAAGGGCAATGTCCTTTTTAACAAACACACAGAAAACTCCCTCCGCCGCTGGCGAAGGGAGTTTTCTGTGTGTTTGTTAGGAGAGAGAGAAAATCACATAAGGAATGGTTCCTTTGTACAGGTAAAAGAATACCTTGTAAACATGGCGAAATCATGAAATCCGCGTGAACTTTTTGTGAACATCGCAGATTTTCAGAACTTTTTACTCTCCGCCACCGCCAACTGGTCGCAGCGGTTGTTTTTCTCGTTGGCGGCGTGGCCCTTGACCCAGTGGTAGCGCACATCGTGCCGGGCGATCAGGGGCAGCAGCTCCTGCCACAGGTCCGCGTTCAGGGCGGGCTTTTTATCACTTTTCACCCAGCCCCGCTTCTGCCAGCCGTATACCCATCCCTTGGACAGGGCATCAATGACGTATTTGGAGTCGGAATACAGCTCCACCACGCAGGGCTCCTTCAGGCAGGACAGGGCCCGGATGACACCGGTAAGCTCCATGCGGTTGTTGGTGGTATCCGCCGCGCCGCCGGACAACTCCTTTTCCACGCCGTTCCACTCCAGAATCGCCCCCCACCCCCCGGGTCCGGGATTGCCGGAGCAGGCGCCGTCGGTATATATGGTCACTATTTTCATTTCTTTTACCTGCTTCTCATGCCTCCGGCAGCCCAGCCCGACGGCGCCTGCCTGTCATGTCCTGCGGTTGCCCCGACAGGGGCGAGCAGGACAGACATCTTCTCCGAGGCCGCGCAGCGGCTCTCGCCGTCGGTATATATGGTTACAGTTTTCATCGCCTTATCTCGCTTCCTCCACGTCCACCACTGTCAGCCGGTCCCCGTCCACGGTGAACCGGATGTTGTACCCGGCAAAGGCCAGGCCGTACACCCGCCGGGGGTCCTCCTGATAGCGGGGCCGGGGATCTCCGGCCAGCACGCCCAGAAGCCCCTCCCGGCTGTCCGCCGGGATACGCTCCAGCAGCGACCGGGCGCAGTCCACCGTCAGCGGCGCATGGGCCAGGCCGTCGGTGAATCCTCCGGTGGCCTGGGGATGGCTGTCGGTATAGGCCAGATAGGGCTTGATGTCGAAAATCGGCGTTCCGTCCATCAGGTCCGCCCCCCGCACATGGAGCACCGGGCCCAGCTGCGGGTCCAGCTCCACCCGGTCCAGCTGCACAGAGGACAGGCCCATGGCGTTGGGCCGGAAGGGCGACCGGGTGGCAAACACCCCCATACGCCGGTTTCCCCCCAGCCGGGGCGGCCGCACCGTAGGGGACCAGTCCTCCCGGACCGCCTGGGAAAACTGCCAGATCAGCCAGATGTGGGAGAAGTCCTCCAGCCCCCGAACAGCGTCCGGATTCCGGTACCCCGGCTCAAACACCACACGGCCCCTCAGCTGGGGCACCAGCCCGCTTTGCCGGGGCACGCCGAACTTCTCCGGCAGCTCCGTGCGAATGCGGGCGATGATCTTCATCTCCGTCACCGCTTCCTCCGTCCGGAATCCGTCAGGTGGGCCTTGATATCCTTGGGCAGGCGGCTCATGCGATACAGCTCTCCCGCCACGATCACCACCATGCCCACGGCAATGACCACAATGTTCTGCCATTTCACCGCCGTCAGGAACATAGTGCACAGAACCAGCAGAAGCACCCAGTTCACCCGTGCGTTGGCATACTCAATGTCCCGCAGTTCTTCGCTTTTCAGATAGATCACGCCGTCGTATTCAAACTCATTGGTGCGGCTGGGGTCATGATACAGGGTCTTGGTAAAATACTGCCACCGGGTCAGCGGGGCGTACATTTCCTTCTTCTTCCCCATCAGATCACTCCTTTTCGGTCTCCTGCTCCCGGTCCGTCAGAGCCATGGAAATGACGCGGTCGCCCTCCTCCTTAAAGCGCATGACGATGACGCCCTGGGTGGCGCGGCCGGCAATGCGGATATTCTCCACTGCCGTGCGGATGAGAATGCCTGCCTCCGTCACCAGCAGCAGGTCCTCGGTACCGTCCACCACCTTGATACCAACGATGGGCCCGGTTTTTTCCGTGACCATATAGTTGCGGATGCCCAGGCCGCCCCGGGCGGTAATGCGGTATTCCTCCACCGCTGTGCGCTTGCCGTAGCCCCGCTCGGTGATAGACAGCACCGTCTTGCCGGGCACCGCCTTGGCGGCGCCCACCACATAGTCGCCCTCCCGCAGACGGATGCCCCGGACGCCTACCGCCGTGCGGCCCATAGCCCGCACATCCGTCTCGTCAAAGCAGACAGCCTGCCCGTCGTGGGTGGCAATCAGGATACGGTCGCTGCCGTGGGTCTCCTGCACGTTGATGAGCTCATCCCCCTCGTCCAGGGTCAGGGCCCGGATGCCGTTGTTGCGCAGATTCTTCAGAGCCGATACCTCCAGCCGCTTCACGGTGCCGTTGCGGGTGGTCATGAACAAATACAACTGGTCGTCGCCGGTCTCCCGGAAGTGCAGCATGGCCTGGACCCTCTCGCCGGTCTCCACCTGAAGAATGTTCACGATGTTGGTGCCCTTGGCGGCCTTGCCGCTTTCGGGGATGAGATAGCCCTTCTTCTTATACACCTTGCCGGTGTCGGTAAAGAACAGAATATAGTCGTGGGTAGAGGCGGTGAACACATCCACCACGGTATCCTCCTCCCGGGTGGTGATGCCCTTTTTGCCCATACCACCCTTGCTCTGGGCGGTATATTCGCTGACGGGAGTGCGCTTGATGTACCCGTTGGCGGTGAGGGTAAAGACGCATTCCTCCTCCTCGATCAGGTCCTCGATGTCGATCTCGTCCTCCACATCCTGGATCTCCGTCTTGCGGTCGTCGCCATACTTGTCGGAGATGGCCTGCAGCTCCTCCTTCAGGATGGACTTTACCAGATTCTCATCCCCCAGCACCCGCAGATAATAGGCGATTTTCTCCTCCAGCTCCTGATACTCGTTCTGGAGCTTTTCCCGGTCCAGCCCCTGCAAAGCCTTCAGGCGCATATCCAGAATGGCCTGGGCCTGGACGTCGTCCAGACCAAAGCGCTGCATCAGGTTTTCCTTGGCATTGTCATAGCTGGTGCGGATGATATGGATGACCTCGTCAATGTTATCCTGGGCGATCAGCAGACCCTCCAGCAGATGGGCCCGCTCCTGAGCCTTCTTCAGGTCGTATCTGGTGCGCCGGACGATGATCTCCTCCTGGAAGGCCAGATACTCGTCGATGATGTGCCGCAGGGACAGGATCTTCGGCTGGGACTGATTCTGGACCAGGGCCAGCATATTGATGGCAAAGGAGCTTTGCAGCTGCGTCTGGGCAAACAGGCGGTTGAGCACCACCTGGGGGTTGGCGTCCCGCTTCAGCTCGATGACGATGCGCATACCGTTGCGGTCCGTCTCATCCTGAATGTTGCTGATGCCCTCCAGACGCTTATCCTCCACCTGGTCGGCCATGTTCTTGATAAGCATCCGCTTGTTCACCTGATACGGCAGCTCCGTGATGATGATGCGGGTGCGGTTGTTGCCGAATTCCTCGAATTCGTGGCGGGCCCGAACCACTACCCGGCCCCGGCCGGTGGCATAGGCGGCCCGGATCCCGGCCCGGCCCATGATGATGCCCTTTGTGGGGAAGTCTGGACCCTGAACATGCTCCATCAGATCGCCCAGGGTGGCATCCGGATTATCCAGCACACAGATGCATGCACCGATGACCTCCCGCAGGTTATGGGGCGGGATATTGGTGGCCATACCTACGGCAATGCCGGAGGAGCCGTTCACCAGCAGATTGGGGAACCGGCAGGGCAGCACCCGGGGCTCCTTGCGGCTCTCGTCGAAGTTGGGATCCCAGTCCACGGTGTCCTTTTCGATGTCCCGCAGCATTTCGCCTGCGATCTTGGCAAGCCTGGCCTCAGTGTATCGGTAGGCCGCCGGGGGATCGCCATCCACGGAGCCGAAGTTGCCGTGGCCGTCCACCAGCATATAGCGCATGGAGAAATCCTGGGCCAGGCGCACCAGGGCGTCGTACACGGACGCGTCGCCGTGGGGGTGATACCGGCCCAGCACGTCGCCCACGCAGGTGGCGGACTTCTTGAAGGGGCGGTCCGAGGTCAGATTGTCCTCGTACATGGCGTAGAGAATGCGCCGGTGCACGGGCTTCAGTCCGTCCCGCACGTCGGGCAGGGCCCGGCCCACGATCACGGACATGGCGTATTCGATATAGGATTTTTCCATCTCCGGCACCAGGGACCGCTCCACAATGTGCTGGTCCGGGTACCGCAGCTCCTCAGGGTCGTACTGTGGTTTTTTGCTCATATTTTATTCTCCTTGTGGGGATGGTAAAAATCAAAAAATGTAAGCATTTTTTGAATCAATAGTCCAGATTCACCGCGTATTTGGCGTTTTTCTCAATGAACTCCTTCCGGGGCTCCACCTTTTCGCCCATCAGCACTGTAAACGTGGCGTCGGCGGCCACGGCGTCGTCCAGGGTGATGCGGCGCAGGGTGCGCTTCCCCGGGTCCATGGTGGTCTCCCACAGCTCATGGGGATTCATCTCGCCCAGGCCCTTGAAGCGGCTGATGTCGATCTTCACATTGGGATTCCCCGCCCGCATTTCGGCGGAAATGGTGTCCCGCTCCTCGTCGGTATAGGCAACCCGCTGCTGCTTGCCCCGGGTCAGCTTATACAGAGGGGGCACGGCGGAGTATACATACCCCTCCTCGATCAGGGGCCGCATAAACCGGAAGAAGAAGGTCAGCAGCAGCGTCCGGATATGGGCGCCGTCCACGTCGGCATCGGCCATGATGATGATCTTGTGATACCGCAGCCGGTTCAGGTCCAGCTCGTCGCCGATGCCGGCCCCCAGAGCCGTGATCACCGGCTGAAGCTTGTCGTTGCCGTACACCTTGTCCGCCCGGGCCTTTTCCACGTTCAGCATCTTGCCCCACAGAGGAAGGATGGCCTGGAAGCGGGAGTCCCGTCCCTGAGTAGCAGAGCCGCCTGCGGAGTCGCCCTCCACGATATAGATCTCCGTCAGCTCGGGGTTATTTTCGTTGCAGTCCCGCAGCTTGTCGGGCATGGCCGCCCCGCCCAGGGCGGTCTTGCGGCGAATGGATTCCCGGGCCTTTCGGGCAGCCTCCCTGGCCCGGTTGGCGGTCAGGGCCTTGTCCAGAATGGTCCGGGCCACCACCGGGTACTCCTCCAGATACACGGCCAGCTGGTCGGACACCACGTTGTCCACCAGGGTGCGGATGGAGGCGTTGCCCAGCTTGGCCTTGGTCTGTCCCTCGAACTGGGCCTCCGTCAGCTTCACGGAGATCACGGCGGTGATGCCCTCCCGGACGTCCTCGCCGGAGACCTTGTCTCCCTCCTTGATCATGCCGTATTTCATGCCATAGGCATTGAGCACCCGGGTCAGGGCCGTTTTGAAGCCCGTCTCATGCATGCCGCCCTCGGGGGTGTGGATGTCGTTGGCGAAGGACACCAGCGTCTCGTTATAGCTGTCGTTGTATTGCAGCGCCACCTCGGCGGTGCTGTCCCCCTTGGCCCCGGCCAGATAGACGACCTCCTCATGCAGCGCCGTCTTGTTGCGGTTGAGCCAGGTAACAAATTCCCGGATGCCTCCCTCGTAGCACATGGAGTCACTTTGCTCCTGGCCGGGCCGGGCGTCGGTAATGGTGATACGCAGCCCCGCATTCAGGAACGCCTGCTCCCGCATCCGGGTGTGCAGCGTTTCATAGTCATACACCAGGGTGTCGAACATCTCCGGGTCCGGCTTGAAGGTAACGGCGGTGCCGGTCTGATCGGTGTCGCCCAAAATCTTCATCTCCTGGGTGATCGCTCCCCGGGAGAACTTCATCTCGTAAATTCTGCCGTCCTTCTGAACCTGCACCTCCAGCCATTCGGACAGGGCGTTGACCACGGACGCGCCCACGCCGTGGAGGCCGCCGGATACCTTATAGCCTCCGCCGCCGAACTTACCGCCGGCGTGGAGCACGGTGTATACCACCTCCAGCGCCGGCCGGCCGGTCTGCTTCTGGATGTCCACGGGGATGCCGCGGCCGTTATCGGTAACGGTGATGGTGTTGCCGGGGTTGATGGTAACAGTGATCTCGGTGCAGTATCCGGCCAGTGCCTCGTCAATGGCGTTGTCCACGATCTCATACACCAGATGGTGCAGGCCCGAGGCCGATGTGGAGCCGATATACATGCCGGGCCGCTTGCGCACCGCCTCCAGCCCCTCCAGAACCTGAATTTCCGAGGCGTCATAGGTGGTGTCCACGGCGGTGACTTTTTCCAGTTCGCTCATTGGGTCATCTTTCCTTTCCTTGGGTCTTTCCTGTCATTCCCGGGAACCCGGTGTCTGCCGATCTCCCGGCAATGACAGGGAATTCTTTACTTCTTTTCCGCTCTTTTCACCAGCGTCTGGGTATTCAGCTGGGAAATATATACGATCTGCCGGTGATATGGATGGTCGCACACCAGAAACGACTTGGGAATGTCGTCGCACACCGGCAGCACCACGCCCTCCTGCTCCGCCTGGTCCAGAAACCGCCGGGTCTGAGCGGACTGGGACGTGATATCCAGGTCGAATATGCCGATGATATGCCGGTCGTTGACCATGACGTTCTGGCCGATATGCAGAAAGCCCATCACAGCACCTTTCCTTCCCGAACGTGATACACCCGGCCGGACAGCAGCGCATCCAGCCGGTCGTTTTCGCAGCAGGTGATGAACACCTGTCCGCCTGCAATGCGGTTGAGCACATACTCCTGCCGCCGGGGGTCCAGCTCCGACAGCACATCATCCAGCAGCATCACCGGATACTCTCCGATGGCGGTTTTGTGAATCTCCCGGTCCGCCAGCTTCAGACTCAGGGCCGCGGTGCGCACCTGGCCCTGGGAGCAGAAATGCCGGGCCTCCAGCCCGTTTACCGTCACGGCGATATCGTCCTTATGGGGTCCCGACAGGCACAGCCGGGAGGCCAGCTCCGCCTGATGATGCTGTGCCTGGTGCTCTGCCAGCGCCGCCGCAATGTCCGCCGCCGGACCCAATGGGTCCTCCACGGTCTTCACGGTCTGATACGACAGAGCCAGCTCCTCCCGTTCCCCGGAGCACTCCCAGTGGGCCCTCTGGGCGTGGACGGCCAGGGCCTGCACATACCGCGCCCGATAGCTGATGAGCACCGCTCCCACCTGGCACAGCCGCCGGTCGAAGTCGGGCAGGGTTTCCAGCAGCTGAGGATACTCGTCACTGTCCCGGAGGATGCGGGTCTTGTGTTCATACAGCCGCCCGTATTCCGCCAGGGCCTCGGCATACCGGGGCCGCAGCTGGCACAGGGACATATCCATGAACCGCCGCCGGGCCGCCGCTCCCTCCCGGATGAGAAACAGGTCCTCCGGCGAGAAAAACACCGTGTGCAGCACCTGGGACAGGTCGCCGCCGTTTTTGGCGGCCACACCGTTGACGGTCATCTTCCGCCGCCGTCCCCGGGTCAGCTGAATCTCCGTTTCAAATTCCCGTTCCCGGGACCGGATCTGTCCCACCAGCCTGGCCCTGTCCGTTCCGAAGCCAATAAGCTCCCGATCCGCATGGGTCCGGGGACTGCGGCCGCAGGACAGATACACAATGGCCTCCAGCAGGTTGGTCTTTCCCTGGGCATTGTCTCCATAGATCACGTTGCAGCTTTCATCAAAGGTCAGCTGCTGGCTGTCGTAATTCCGGAAGCCCTCCAGCAGCAGTCCTTCAATCCGCATACTGCACGCCGTAGCGCTGTCCCAGGGCGTCCACCACATCGCCGGGACGAAGCTTCTTGCCCCGCATGGTGCATACCTCCCCGTTGACCAGGACCTCTCCCTCCTGAACCAGCAGCTTGGCCTCGCCGCCGGTGGCCGTAGCCGCCGCCAGCTTCAGCAGATCCTGGAGCTTGATATATTCTGTAGTAATGGTAATGATTTCCATATTGACCTCGTTTTCTCACGCCTTCAGCCGCACCGGCAGCACCATATAAAGGAAGCTCTCCTCCCCATCCACCGGCACCAGCACCGCCGGAGAAATGCTGGTATTCAGCTCCATGGTCACAGCGTCCGCCGGAGCGTAGCGCAGGGCGTCCATCAGATACCGGTTGTTGAATCCGATCTCCAGCCCGTTTCCGTCGCCGTCCAGGGGGCAGATGTCCTTTGCCTCGCCGGCGCCGGTGCGGGCAGACAGCATCACCCGGCCGTTTTCAAAAACGCAGCGCACCGGGCTCTTGAGCTTTTCGCTGATGACCACGGACACCCGGTCCAGGCTGCCCAGCATGGTTTTGGTGTCCACTGTCAGCCGGATGGGATTGTTCCGGGGGATGGCGTTCTTGTAATCCAGGAAATCTCCCTCCAGGCGGCGGCAGATCAGTTGGGTGGCCCCGGCCTCAAACAGCAGGTGCCGCTTGCCCTGAATAATGGTGATCTTTTCGTCGGAATCCTCGCAGATTTTCTCCACTTCGTTCAGAGCGGAGCCGGGTGCCACAAATTTGAACGCGCCTCCCTCGGACCGGTCCAAAGGCTCCCGGCGCAGGGCCAGACGGAACCCGTCCACGGACACCACCGTCAGGTCCTTATCCCCCACCTCGAACAGAGAGCCGGTATGTACCGGGCGGCTTTCATTGGTGGACACGGCGAAGCTGGTCTGGTTGATCATAGCCTTCAGCGTCCCCTGACGAATATCCACGGAAAACTGGTCATCCACCTCAGGAAGCTCCGGGTAATCGTCGGCAGACAGGCCGATGATCTCGAAGCTGGCGTCGCCGCAGGTAAGATGAACCGTCAGCTTGTCGTCAGCGTCGAACACAATAACGTCGTCGGGCATCTTGCGGATCATCTCGCCGAACAGACGGGCGCTGAGGACGATACGGCCGGGAGACTGGATCTGAGCGTCCACGCCGGTGCGGATGCCGGTCTGCATGTTGTAGCCGGACAGGGTCAGGGTGTCCCCGCCCTCCAGCAGGATCCCCTCCAGGGCTGGAATAGAGCTTTTGGCGGCCACCGCCCGGGAGGCAGTGTTGACGGCGCCTTGCAGCAGCGCCTTCTCGCAGGAAAATCGAAGCATATCGAAGCGTTCCTTTCTTTCAGACTGAAAAGAGACTCCGTTCTCCAAAAGAGAACAAAAGATATCTTTATTTTAGTAACAGACGTCGTAGGGAAAATTTATGTGGAAATCTCCCAAAAGCACTGGGATCACAGAAATTTCTGTCCACACCCCTTTGGGGACAATATCCGGTGGTTTTCCACAGGAAAAGAGCGAAGCAAATCCTCCACAGGTTGTCCAGGTGGAATCCACAGGGATATGTGGAAAAGAGATCATTTCTTATTGTTGATGTTGGTGGTGATCTCCTTGACCTTTTCAGCGTAGGCCGGATCGGAGCGCATCTTTTTCTCCACCTGATCCAGCGAGTGAAGCACCGTGGTGTGATCCCGGTCGCCGAACTCCTTGCCGATGTCGTTGAGGGAGAGGTTTGTCATCCGGCGGATCAGATACATGGCCGTTTGCCGGGCTTCCATCAGGTCCCGCTTGCGGCCCTGTCCCCGGACCTGCTCCTCATCCACGTCATAATACCGGCAGATGTACTCGACGATCAGGCCTGGCGACGGCACAAACTCATTGTACTTTTTCAGCATATCCTTCACGGCACGGCTGACGGCCTCGCCGTCCACCTGGTTGCCCAGCAGATCCCGATAGGCCAGCAGCTTATTCAGGGCGCCCTCGATCTGTCGAACGTTTGCGGTGAGATTTTCCGCGATAAAGCTGCTGATATCGTCGGGCAGCTGCACCCCCAGCAGGGCAGCCTTGTTTTTGATGATGGCCAGTCTCGTCTCGAAGTCCGGTGGGGCCACATCCACCATCAGACCCCATTCAAACCGGGTCTGAAGCCGGTCCTCCAGCTGGGTCATCTCCCGGGGCGGACGGTCCGACGTCAGAACGATCTGCCGCCCGGATTCATACAGGGTGTTGAAGGTATGGAAAAACTCCTCCTGGGTCTGTTTTTTTCCGGCGATGAATTGGATATCGTCCACCAGCAGCAGGGTGGTCTGACGGTATTTCTCCCGGAACTCCGCATTTTTTCCCTCCCGGATGGAGGCGATCAGCTCGTTGGTGAAATCGTCGCCCTTGATGTATACGATGCGGGCATCCGGCTGGCGGGAGCGGACCTGGTGGGCAATGGCATACAGCAGATGGGTCTTGCCCAGGCCGGAGTCGCCATAGATAAACAGGGGGTTATAGTGCTCCGCCGGCTTTTCCGCCACGGCGCGGGCGGCGGCATAGGCCATCTTGTTCTGGGGCCCCACCACATAGGTGCCGAAGGTAAAGGCGTCGGACTCCAGAAGGGAGCCGGGCCGGTCCGGAGCCACCCCGTGATAGGCGGACAGCTGCTGATCGTCCAGGATCTTTACCTCCAGATCCGAGGAAAAAATATCCTTCAGTGCGGCCTTGATGTGGCTCATAAAGCGCGCCTCAATGGTGCTCTTTTTGAAGGCGTTGCTGCAATGCAGCACAAAGGCGGAGTCCTCCATGGTCACCACATCCACCTCGTCGAACCAGGTATTGATGGTGGTCTCGGACAGCTGGGACCTCAGCCGGTCCAGTACGTTTTTCCACACGTCTGCGATTGAATTCAATGAAAGCGCCCCTTTCCCGCTGGTCATGCGATTTTCTCTCTTTGTTTCAGGCAAAAATACACCTCTTATTATATCAAACGGCCCCGGAAAAGTCCACACATATACTAATACTAAGTATAAAAATTTTTCCGGGCTGCTATACAGAAACCGGCAAATATGCGCTATTTTGTGGGAGATATAACAGGATTTCTTGCCCAAAACCGGGGCCCGGCGGCAGAATGCGGCTCTTTCGTGGAAAATGCAGATTTCTGTTGACAGGGGGCCGGAAAATCTGTATAATGTTTACCATGCCGTTTTGCGGCATCCAACCTGTCAACTGCGGCCGCCGGGGACAAGTCCCCTGCCCGCCGTCGAGTATGTGCGGCAGCCTTGTTCTGCCGCCGGATCTTACAAAATGGAGGTGTCATGCAATGTTCCGTACCTATCAGCCCAAGAAGCGCCAGCGCTCCAAGGAGCACGGCTTCCGCAAGAGAATGGCCACCAGCAACGGCCGTAAGGTTCTGGCCCGCCGCCGCGCCAAGGGCCGCGCTCGCCTGACCCATTGAGGTCGCGGAAAGTGCATCGCGCATAAAGGATAGACCAGGGACGGTGGATGGGAAAACTGCCGTCCCCTTTGGCCTATGCTCATTTCAGCCGCCGCGTTGGCGGAGAAGGTGCTTGTTTTCATGGATCCAGCCGTCACGGTAAAAGAGAATTACGAATTCCGCCGCATTTACCGCAAGGGAAAATCGGCGGTTTCGCCGCAGCTGGTGATTTACTGCCAGAGGAACCGCCGGGGCCATAGCCGCCTGGGCGTTTCCGTCAGTACGAAGCTGGGCTGCGCCGTGGTGCGCAACCGCGTCCGGCGCCGCATTCGGGAGATCTACCGGCTGAACAAGGCGAAAATGCTCCCGGGCTACGACCTGATCGTGGTGGCCCGGGTCCGGGCCGTGGAAACGGATTATCAGAAGCTGGACCGCACCTATCTGCGTCTGCTGGAGCAGCTGGACCTGCTGCGGGAGGACCCGTCATGAAGCGGGCCATCCTGCGGATGATCCGCTTTTACCAGACGGCTATGTCTCCCCTGTTTCCGCCCCGCTGCCGCTATATCCCCACCTGCTCGGAATACGCACTGCAGGCGGTGGAGAAATACGGCCCTCTGCGGGGCGGCTTTCTGGCGCTGCGGCGCCTTCTGCGATGCAATCCCTTCCACAAAGGCGGGTATGATCCCGTTCCCTGAAAACCCCGTTTTTCCCACCCAACAAAATACGGAGGAAACTATCCCATGTTTGCAAAGCTCGGATACTATATCTGTGTGCCCTTTGCCTTCCTGACCCGGCTGTTCTACAGCTGGACCGGGTCCTATGGCGTGGCTCTGATCCTGTTCACCCTGGTGGTGAAGCTGGTGCTGCTGCCCTTCCAGCTCAAGAGCAAGAAGAGCATGCTGCGCATGAACCGCATGCAGGGCAAGATCAAGGATATCCAGACCCGCTACGCCAACAACCAGCAGCGTCAGCAGGAGGCCATGCAGGAGCTGTACATGAAAGAGGGCATCAACCCCATGTCCGGCTGCCTGTGGTCCATGATCCCCTTCCCCATCCTGATCGCCCTGTACTATATCATCCGTGTGCCTCTGCGGTATTTTATGAGCCTGTCCGAGTCGGTGATCGCGGAGATCACCACCCTGGCCGGCACCCTGGGCTTCACTGCGGCCGAGGGCAGTCAGGCGTATGAGCAGATTTATCTGGCCAAGTTCATCCACGAGCACTGGGCGGATTTCGCCGGGAAGTTCGACGGCCTCATCGACCTGAACTACAACTTCCTGCACATTGACCTGGCGGCTCAGCCGTCCTCTCTGTTCAGCCAGTTCCCCGGCGGCGGCTGGCCCGTCTGGGGCGCGCTGCTGCTGCCCATCATTTCCGCCGGCATCCAGTTCGCCATGAGCCTCATCACCATGCGCACCAATGGTTCTACCCCCAACGGGTCCGCCAAGACCATGATGTACTTGATGCCCCTGATGAGCCTGTGGATGGGCTATATTCTGCCCTCCGCTCTGTGCGTATACTGGATTGCCAACTCCGCCTTCTCCCTGATTCAGGAGCTGACCCTGAATAAGTATTTCAACAAGAAGCTGGACCGCGAGGAGACCGAGAAGGAAAAGGCCGCCCGTGAAAAGCGCTATGCCAAGTACCAGAAGCAGAAGGAGCTGATGGCACAGCAGCAGGCTTCCTACAACGGCGGCAAGAAGCAGAATAACCAGCAGGGCAAGAAAAAGCAGTCCTCTGGCGAGAAGAAAAAGAATCCCGGCACCAACGAAAGTGGCCGCGTGGGCCAGCGTCCCTATGCACGGGGCCGGGCCTACAACGAAAGCCATTACAATGATGACTAAGGAGTTTTGTCTATGAGTTATATCGACGTAACGGGCAAGACCGAGGACGAGGCCATCCGCAAAGCGCTGGAACAGCTGCATATGGACCGCGACGACGTGTCCGTTGAGATTCTGGAGCGGGCCAAAAGCGGCTTTCTGGGCATTGGCAGCAGCCCTGCCCGGGTCCGCGTGACCTATGGCCAGGAGGAGCCGGAGGCTCCCGCCGCGCCGGTCCAGCCGGAAAAGAAGCCGGAGCCCAGACCCCAGCCCAAGCCGGAGCAGCCCAAGACCAGGAAGCCGGAGCCTCCCAAGGCTCCCGTCAAGGCTCCTGAGCCTCCCAAGGCTGCCCAGGCCCCCGCTGCCGCCCCGGAGCAGTCTGTCCTGGACGACAACGCCCGGCGCATTACCGAGTTCCTGACGGGCCTGCTGGAGCATATGGACAGCCCTGCCCAGGTGCAGGTCACGGAGACGGAAAAGGGCCGCTACAGTGTGGTGCTGGAGGGACAGAAGCTGGGCCAGCTGATTGGCCGCCGGGGCGAGACCCTGGACGCTATCCAGCAGCTGACCAACTACGCTGTCAATTCCGGCCGGGAAAAGCGCATCCGCGTCCATGTGGATGCCGAGAATTACCGGGCCAAGCGGGAACAGAGCCTGGAGTCTCTGGCCCGCAAGGTGGCTGCCAAGGTCACCAGGTATCGCCGCAGCGTCACTCTGGAGCCCATGAATGCCTATGAGCGCCATGTGATCCACGCCGCCCTGCAGGATGTCCCCGGTGTCAATACCTACTCTATTGGCTCGGAGCCCAACCGCCGTGTGGTGGTGTCCTACGACCGCGACAAGCGGTGATCCGTCTGATCCAGTGCTGACTGGCAAAAGAAAAAAATAAATGCACGGCCGCGGCCGTGCATTTATTTTGTCCGTTTACCGGATGGCGGTGACAGTGTAGCCCTTGTCCTCCACGGTGCGGCGCAGGATGTCGTCCTCCACCGGGCCGGTGAGGGTCACCACAGCGGTGCCGGTCTGGTGGCTCACCTGAGCCTCCTGAACCTGGGGCAGAGCCTCCAGGGCGGTGCGAACGGTGGCCTCGCAGTGGGGGCACATCATGCCCTTGATCTCCAGTGTCTTTTCCATAGCTTGTTCCTCCTTGATTTCGTTGTTCAGATGATTGGTTCTCTTATGATCGTGCCGGTTATCCCGGAGCTTGAACAGATTCAGCCGCAGGGCGTTGGACACCACGCAGAAGCTGGAAAGGCTCATGGCTGCCGCGCCGAACATAGGATTCAGCGTCAGCCCCAGGGGGATGAACACCCCGGCGGCCAGGGGTATGCCGATGGCATTGTAGAAAAATGCCCAGAACAGGTTCTCGTGGATGTTCCGCAGGGTGGCCCGGCTGAGCCGGATGGCGGCGGGCACGTCCGGCAGGCTGCTGTTCATCAGCACCACGTCCGCCGCGTCGATGGCCACGTCGGCTCCCGCGCCGATGGCGATGCCGGTGTCGGCCCGGGTCAGGGCCGGTGCATCGTTGATGCCGTCGCCCACCATGGCCACCTTGCCCCGCTGCATCAGGCGGCGGATGGCAGCCTCCTTGCCCTCCGGCAGCACCCCGGCGATGACCTGATCCACCCCGGCCTGGGCCCCGATGGCCCGGGCGGTGTGCTCGTTGTCGCCGGTGAGCATCACCACATGGATGCCCATATTCCGCAGCTCCCGGACTGCCTGTGGGCTGTCCTCCTTGATGACGTCCGCCACGGCGATGATGCCCAGCAGCCGGTCATCCAGCCCGAAGAACAGGGGCGTTTTCCCCTGCCGGGCCAGCTCCTCCGTCCGGGCCTGCAGCTCCGGGGAAACGGCGGCCTTTTCCGCCGTATAGGCGGCGCTGCCGCCCCACAGGGTCCGGCCCGCCAGCCTGGCTGTCAGCCCGTTGCCGGGCAGAGCCTGGAAATCCGATACCTCCGGGGCTGTCAGGCCCTCCGCCCGGTCCAGTACAGCTCGGGCCAGGGGATGCTCGCTCTTCTGCTCCAGGGCCAGGGCATTTGTCAGCAGCTCCTGCTCCGTGACGCCCTCCGCCGGAAGGATATCCGTCACCCGGGGCTGACCGCTGGTGATGGTGCCGGTTTTGTCCAGAGCCACGATCTGCACCCGGCCCGTTTCCTCCAGGGAAGCGGCAGTCTTGAACAGGATGCCGTTTTTGGCGCCCAGGCCGCTGCCCACCATAATGGCCACAGGAGTGGCCAGGCCCAGGGCGCAGGGGCAGCTGATGACCAGAACGGAGATGCCCCGGGCCAGGGCGTAGCCTACCGGGTGGCCCAGCAGCAGCCACACCGCCGTGGTCACCGCGGCGATGGAGATCACCGCCGGAACGAACACGCCGGATACCTTATCGGCGATCTTGGCAATGGGGGCCTTGGTGGCGGCGGCGTCGCTGACCATGCGGATGATCTGGGACAGGGTGGTATCCTGGCCCACCCGGGTGGCCCGGCAGCGGAGATAGCCGGACTGGTTCACCGTGGCGGCGGACACTCCGTCGCCGGGAGCCTTGTCCACCGGGATGCTCTCGCCGGTGAGGGCGGACTCATTAACGGCGCTGTTTCCCTCCAGCACCACGCCGTCCACCGGGATGCTCTCCCCCGGCCGGACGGCGAACTCGTCCCCCTGCTGCACCTGCTCCACCGGCACCTCTGCTTCCTTGCCGTCCCGGATAACGGTGGCAGTCTTGGGGGCCAGCCGCATCAGGCTTTTCAGGGCGTCGGTGGTCTTGCCCTTGGACCGGGCCTCCAGCATCTTGCCCACGGTGATCAGAGTCAGGATCATGGCGGCGGACTCAAAGTAGAAGTCCATCATGCAGCTCATGACGGCGGCCTCATCCCCCCGGACCTGGGCGGCAGTCATAGCAAACAGGGCATAGGTGCTGTAGCCGAAGGCTGCCGTGGCCCCCAGGGCCACCAGGGTGTCCATATTGGGAGCCCGGTGCCACAGGGCCTTATAGCCGCTGATGAAGAACTTCTGGTTGATGACCATGATGATCACCGTCAGCAGCAGCTGGGTCAGCCCCATGGCCACATGGTTGTTGTCGTAAAACGGCGGCAGGGGCCAGCCCCACATCATGTGGCCCATGGAAAAGTACATCAGCACCAGCAGAAAGCCCACGGACCAGATAAGCCGCCGCCGGATACGGGGCGTCTCGCGGTCCTCCAGCTGCTGCTCGCCGGCGCTGGGAGACGACTGGGCCGCGCCCTTTTCCGACGCGCCGTAGCCCGCCGCCTCCACGGCGGCAATAATGGCGGAGGGCTCCGCCGTGCCCTCTACGCCCATGGAATTGGTCAAAAGGCTCACAGAGCATGCCGTGACGCCGGGGACCTTCCCCACCGCCTTTTCCACCCGGGCCGAGCAGGCGGCGCAGCTCATGCCCGTAACATTGTATTGCCTCATGGGGATCACTCCTATTTCATCAGCTTTTGCAGGGTGGCCACCAGCTCGTCGATGACCTGGTCCTTGCCGTCCCGGATGTCCTGGGCCACACAGGTGCGGATATGGCTGGCCAGCAGTTCCTTGTTGAAGGCGTTGATGGCCGCGTTCACCGCCGCCGCCTGAACCAGAATGTCGGGACAGTACGCCCCGGCCTCCACCATGCCCCGGATACCCCGGATCTGGCCCTCGATGCGGTTGAGCCGGTGGATCAGGCGCTTATATTCCTCCGGCGAGCGCTCCTTTTTCCGTTGGGAGCAGTGGCAGCAGTCATGTTGTTCCATAGTATTCCCGCCTCACTTCGTATGCAATATACCCCATAGGGGTATATTCATCCTATACCCCTATGGGGTATTTGTCAAGCAAATTTTTTCCCCCATAAACAAATCCCCGTAACCATTACGGTTACGGGGATTTTCTCTGGCGCAGTGGGAGGGATTTGAACCCTCGTGCCGCTTTTGACGACAACACGATTTCCAGTCGTGCTCGTTATGACCACTTCGATACCACTGCATATTCTTGCTGTGACAACAGCATTGACTATTATAGCAAATTTTCCGGGATTGTCAAGTGGAAAAACCATAAAAACCGCAAAAATCCTTGCGGCACGGGCATGCTCACTGATAGAGGGGCAAAGAGGAGGCGCGGCCCTCGCCGCGCCTCCTCCCTGATACTGTTCCGCAGTCCGGAAAAGGATGCTCAGACTCTCTCCATGGCTTCCCGGAAGTCTCTCTGATCGGTGAAGATCTCCTGCTTGTAGGGATTCTTCTTCTGGGCCTTGGCCCGCTTGATGATGGTGGCCAGGATCACCACGTTCACCACCAGTGCCACAATGGAGACCACGCCCTGGGCGGTGGGATTGGCGGCGGTGGGCCGGACGGCGGGGTTCATAAAGCCGTCGGCATAGACGGAGGTGATGGTGGAGAACACGCTGTTGTCCTGGAACAGGGGGAACACCTGGGCAAACATGCACCACAGGGCCAGGGTGTTGGCCCGGTTCTGGATCCAGCCGCCCTTGTTCCAGAAGTGGTTGGCAAAGGTGGGGGCCAGCAGCAGGGCCAGGCCGCAGTACCAGGAGTGGGTGGGCAGGCAGTTGTAGGTATACTCGAAGTTCCACAGGTCATAGGCCAGGATGTAGCACCAGGTCATGTCGGGCCACAGCATGTCCTTCTGATCCTTGGAGGAGTAAATGCCCCACCAGGCGGTCATGCAGAAGATGTTGACAATACCGGCAATGCCGTTGACCCAGTTCCACCAGCCGCCGTACAGCCACACGTTTTCGGAGGACAGCCACCAGCGGTCGCCGAACTCCTTCATAGCCGCGGCGCCGTGGATGGCGGACTCAAAGTCGCTGGCCACGGCGATGAGAATGTTGATGGCCACGATGGCAAAGGGGAACACCTTGAACCATTCGGTCTTGCCGATGCTCCACTTGTACTTGAGCATCATGAAGCCGATGCACCCGGCGGTGGCGGCATAGAGCTTGGCATAGTGGAACCAGCTGTTCATATTGGTGTAGGTCTGGTTGTTCAGGGCCCATTCCGCGCCGGCCCGTGCGCCGATGGCGATGGCGATGAAATACACCGTCAGCGCAGCGGGCAGCACCAGAAAGCAGATGATGCCGCCGGTTTTGGTGCGGCGGGCGAACTCGTTGGCCAGCACCAGCCCGGTAAACACCAGCACAAAGCCCAGAAGCTGATACATGGCGGTTTCGCCGTAGATTTGGAATAACATGTCCATTCCTCCTGTGTTTTCTGTGATTTTTCTCCTGATTTAACTGTAAGAACGTTTCCGTCCACGCCGCCAATATACCATATCGCCCTGCGGAAAGTCAATGAACAATGGGAATAAAATGTTGAAAACCGGCCCCCGCTTTGAAAACGGGGGCCGGTCGGGGTTATATGCTTTGCGTTACTGCTTGGCCTTGGTGTCCACGATCTGGCGGAGCTTGGCGGAGAAGTCCGCCAGGGTCATGGCGCCCAGGTCCTCGCCGGTGCGGGTACGGACGGAGACGGTGCCCGCCTCCATATCCCGGTCGCCCACCACCAGCATGAAGGGGATCTTCTCCAGGGTAGCCTCCCGGATCTTCTTGCCGATCTTCTCGTTGCGGCCGTCCACCTCCACCCGGA
>OLGL01001251.1_pt1 | contig 26425 bp, 29 predicted proteins | sample 1605041 | NCBI WGS metagenome assembly OLGL01 (sample SAMEA3888905, study PRJEB22519) | human gut metagenome | biome: human gut; feature: human-associated habitat; material: faeces | place: Denmark | collected 2010 | reverse complement strand
CGATACAATGCCCAAGGACTAGATACTGGCCTCTTTGCTCCAAGAGTTACCAGGTCAGGAGTTTCACCTAACTAAATCAACTACACCGAACTGGCGCACCATTTTACTCTCCTTTTAATACAAATTTTTCAATAACTTCACAAACAGCACCTTCTTCACAAGTAGCCGTTGTGATATAGTCACAATCCGGTTTAATACCAGGTGCAGCATTTTGTACTCCCACACCTAAACCAGCATCCTTGATCATAGATAAATCGTTATAGTTATCCCCAATCGCAATCGTATCCTGAATATCAACATGTAATAGATCGGCTAGTTTTTTTAGTCCAGCCCCCTTATTTACACCCTTATGATTAAATTCAATATAACGATTACTTGAATAAGAAACATCCATATCATACGTAATATCCTTTAGATCACGATCAATACTTTGAAGATACTCAAAATCTGTATTTGTATATAATACTTTTACAATTTCTTGCCCCTTTAAAAAATCAAGATTCTGATCAAATACCTCAATCATTTCCTGACGATTCTGCACATATTTTTTTTCATCTTCCGTTAAGTTATATGCATATACCGCATCACGCGTATATACATGAATGACTACATCATAATTCAATCCGCGCTTATATAACTCTTCAGCTTTTTCAAAAGAAATACCTTCAAAATGTAAAAGTCGATTGTCCTTATTTTCAGTGATAGCACCCCCATTATATGAAATCACATATTGGTTTGCTTCATCGAAAAGGTCCAATTCCTTTAATGTACCCTGAACTGTGTTATAACCTCTTCCTGTAGCCAGTACAAATTTAACACCTAAATCTTTCAACTTCTTAATGGCCTCAATATCTCTAGAATCAATTGTTCGATCGGGTTTAATCAAAGTTTCATCTAAATCACACGCAATTAACTTATACATAAGTAAACATCCTCCCTTAGATATGAAAAAATTATAAAACATCTTCTTTCAAAAAAAAAGTAGCATTAAAGCTACTTATAATACAGAACCAATCACATGAACAATAAAGGCTAAAATCCATGCAAGTACACATTGCCATGCAACTACACCAATTGCCCATCTTGCACCAAGTTCTCGTTTAATAGATGCGATAGCCGCAACACATGGTGAATAAATCAAGCAGAATACAAGTAACGATGCAGCTGATAGTGTAGTTAATGCACTATGTACACCACCTACAAATAATACTTGTAGTGTAGAAACAACACTTTCCTTAGCCATAAATCCACTGATTAAGGACGTCACAATACGCCAATCTTGAAGTCCTAATGGCGCAAATACAGGAGCAATCCATCCGGCAATCATTGCCAAAATACTTTGACTCGAATCTTTGACCATATCGAATTGTAAATTAAAGCTTTGTAGGAACCACACAAGTACAGTTGCCACAAAAATAACCGTAAAGGCTTTTTGTAAGAAATCCTTTGCCTTTTCCCACAACAATTGACTCACATTCTTTAATCCAGGCAAACGATAGTTAGGAAGTTCCATCACAAATGGAACAGCTTCTCCTTTAAATAAAGTATTTTTAAATAAGAATGCGATTAAAACACCTACGACGATACCCAAAACATAAAGTCCTGTCATTACTAGACCACCTTGTTTTGGAAAGAATGCATTCACAAAAAAGGCATAAATTGGTAATTTTGCAGTACAAGACATAAATGGCGTCAACAAAATCGTCATCTTACGATCTCTTTCACTAGGCAAAGTACGTGTTGACATAACGGCTGGTACTGTACATCCAAATCCAATCAATAAAGGAACGATACTTCTTCCTGACAACCCAATCTTTCTTAATAGTTTATCCATAAAGAAGGCTACTCGCGCAATATATCCACTATCTTCCATCATAGATAAAAAGAAGAATAGTGTCACAATGATTGGTAAGAAAGATAATACAGAACCTACACCCGCAAAGATACCATCAATCACTAAACTGTGTACGGCATAGCTTACGTGAGCACTTGTCATCCATGCATCCACTACTTGTGTGATCCAATCAATACCTAGTTCTAATAAGCCTTGAAGCCATGCACCAACCACATTAAATGTTAGATAGAATACAAGTAACATAATTCCAATAAACATAGGAATGGCAGTATATTTACCCGTTAAAACGCGGTCAATTTTTTCACTTCGAACACGCTCTTTACTTTCTTTAGGCTTAACAACCGTTTGTTCACAAACCTTTTCAATAAAAGAAAATCGCATATCGGCAATGGCCGCACTATGATCGAGTCCACGCTCTTTTTCCATTTGAAGCACAATGTGTTCAATCATTTCTTTTTCATTTTCATCTAAGTCCAAACGATCAAGAATCAAATTATCGCCTTCAATAATTTTACTAGCCGCAAAACGCAAAGGAATATCTGTCTTTTTGGCATGATCTTCAATCAAATGACAGATGGAATGTATACAACGGTGAACGGCTCCACCGAAATCATCTTCCCCACAAAAATCTAAACGGCCTGGTCTTTCCTGATATTTCGCAATATGAATCGCATGTTCAATCAATTCATCAACACCTTGGTTTTTAGCTGCAGAAATAGGTATAACTGGTACACCAAGCATAGCCTCCATACCATTGATATCAATCGAGCCTTGATTGTTGGCAACTTCATCCATCATATTAAGTGCAACAACCATCGGAATATTCATTTCTAAAAGTTGCATAGTCAAATACAAGTTTCGCTCAATATTTGTGGCATCTACAATATTAATGATAGCCTTAGGCTTATCATTTAACACAAAATTACGCGATACAATTTCTTCACTCGTATAAGGTGACATCGAATAAATACCCGGTAAATCTGTCACCATTGTATTTGGATACCCTTTAATTGGACCATCCTTTCGATCGACGGTTACACCCGGAAAATTTCCTACATGCTGATTCGATCCCGTTAATTGATTAAACAAAGTGGTTTTTCCACAGTTTTGATTTCCTACCAAGGCATATGTCAAACATGTTCCTTCTGGCAAAGGATGTGCATCTGCCTTTACATGATATTTACCATCTTCACCTAAACCAGGGTGAACGGTGTTATTTATATTTTCTGCACTCTCATGCTTTCGTGTTCTCTCATCAATTAATTCAACCAATATTTTTTCAGCTTCATCTAAACGAAGCGACAATTCATAACCATGAATTTGCAGTTCCATTGGATCGCCCATAGGCGCAAACTTTACAACTGTAACCTCAGCTCCAGGTATGACTCCCATATCTAGAAAGTGTTGTCTTAATGCACCCGTTCCTCCAACGGCCTTTATCAATGCACTCTGTCCTATTTTTAGTTCTTTTAACGTCATGCATATCCCTCCCTAATCAGTCTAATTATATCCACATTATTTATGTAGTCAATTATAGTATATTATATTTTTTAACTATTCGTTGACAGAATACTTCCGTTTGTTTACAATTAAACTGTTCACAAGTAAACATTATGAGGGCCTATGTTGACTATAGAAGAATTTTTACGTTTATCCAATCGATTGCGTGAATATTACGGCAAACAAATCAAAAATCGATTTTCAGAATACACTTTTCCCCAAATGAAATTTCAATTCTGATTTTACTACAAAACAACACATCCATTACGACAAGCACACAGCTTCGTGTTGTACTCGGTGTTTCAAAAGCTTTGGTTTCTCGAAGTGTAACGAGTTTGCAACAAAAGGAATTGATCACAATGAAGAAAGTTTCAGAAAATAAAAGGATTTCTTATATTGAATTAACGGAAGAAGCGATTCCTGTATTAGAAAAAATATCTATTGAGATTGATAAAATCAATCAAGTTTTATTCAAGGATATTCCCACAAAAGATATTCAATGCATGATTGATACAATGAATAAAATGAATGAAAAAATAGAAGGAGCAAACTAAAATGAAATTTACAACAGCGTCCGAAGTGGATTTAGGACACGAAAAAGTTGGTAAGTTACTCTTTATGTTGGCGGTTCCCGCCATCTTAAGTCAAATTGTTAACTTACTCTATAATGTAGTTGACCGCATGTATATTGGTCACATTCAAAATGTAGGAGCTATTGCCCTAACTGGAGTCGGCGTTTGTCTTCCAATTATAATGATTGTATCCGCCTTTGCGTGTTTAGTCGGTATGGGAGGTGCTCCAAGAGCTAGTATATATATGGGTAAACAAGATAATCCAACGGCTGAAAAAATCATGGGAAATTGTTTTATCGCATTGATTGTGATTTCTTTAACACTAACTGTATGTTTATTGGTTTTCCAAACCCCATTACTACAATTATTCCAGGCAAGTTCAAAAACAATTGTTTATGCCAAACAATATATGGGTATTTATGCCTTAGGAACCATTTTTGTTCAAATGACACTTGGAATGAATGCCTTTATTTCTTGTCAAGGATTCTCTAAAACAAGTATGATGACCGTTTTAATTGGAGCTATCTTAAACATTATTTTAGACCCTATTTTTATCTTTGGATTCAATATGGGAGTAAGAGGGGCTGCACTAGCTACCATCATTTCGCAAGCTATCAGTGCAATCTGGGTCATTCGTTTTTTGAGTGGTAAACAGACTGTTCTTAAGTTAAAAAAAGAAAACTTTAAAATCATACCAAGCCTATTATTTCCTAGTTTAGCTTTAGGTATCGCACCTTTTGTGATGCAGTCAACAGAAAGCTTGATTTCTTTGTGTTTTAATATGCAATTATCTAAATTTGGAGGGGACGTTGCGATTGGAAGTATGACCATTCTAACAAGTGTTATGCAGTTTGCGATGATGCCAATTCAAGGCTTGACGCAAGGTGGACAACCCATCATCAGTTATAACTTTGGTGCCAAAAATGGCCAGCGCGTAAAAAAAGGCTTTTTACTTCAAACACTATGTTGTTTCACATACGCAAGTATCATCTGGATTCTAGTGGAATTATTCCCTCAAGTATTTATTTCTATTTTCACTAACGATCCAGACTTAATGGCAATGGCAAGCTGGGCCATTCGTATCTATATGGCATGCGTATTATTGATGGGACTTCAGATTTCTTGCCAACAAACCTTCATTGCGTTTGGAAACGCCAAGATTTCTGTATTCTTAGCTATCTTTAGAAAGATCATCGTCTTAATTCCATTGATTTTTATCTTGCCAAACATCTTATCCGATCATATCTTTGCGGTATTCTTAGCAGAACCGATCGCAGATTTTATTGCGGTAAGCACAACAGTAACGCTATTTATTAAAAACTTTAAAAAGACATTAGCACAAATGAGTTATGAACGATCATAACTCATTTTTTATAATATTCAATAATTCTTCTTTCCTATTCTTTTCCGGATGATAAAAAGCGTATTTTAAACACATATTCAAAGCTTCTTGAATCTGTTTTCCCCTTAAATTTGTAGCTTCTATTATATCTTTTCCATTCAATGCAAGTTGAGATATACACATACAGCGATTTCTATTTTGGATGTAATACACATAGAAAAGTTCTACATCTTTAGCTGATTTTTGCCCTAATTCAGAATGGGCCATCGCATCACAATAGCGGATTTGAAGTAAGTTCAATAAGTGTTCTTCATCCAAATGATATGTAACGCGATACTTATAAATACAATCTAAATCACAAGTAAATTTATCATCATGATGTAAGACATAGAATGGAATCCACTTTCTTTGTTCATTTGTAAGTTTAAAGCGTCGACAAAGTTCTTTAGATAATTCACTTCCTACCTTCGCATGATGCTTAAAATGATCCTTTCCATTCGAATCCGTTGTCTTTACTTGTATTTTGCCTAAATCATGGAACAATAACGCAAAAGCCAAGGTTTCATCATATGGTTTTAAATAGCACATCGCATCTAAAGTATGATGCAAGACATCGGTATAGTGATAGATTGAGTTTTGACTACACATCAATGCCAAATCCAACTCATTAAATACGGGTTTTAAAAGAAGTGTCATATCGGCCAATACTTGTGAATTTGTTTCCATGATTTCTTTTAATTCATGTACGATTCTTTCTATCGATACATATTGAATCAAAGATGCATTTGTATCGATGGATTTTTTTACTGTTTCATCCATCGAAAAGCCTAGTTTTGCACAAAAACGATAGGCACGAAGCATTCTTAAGGCATCTTCATTAAATCTTTGATCTGGATTACCCACACATCGAATGACTTTCGCTTTAAGATCAAATTGTCCTTGATACGGATCAATCAAACCACGACTTGGATGATAAGCCATCGCATTCACAGTAAAATCACGTCTTGATAAATCTTCTTCAATTGTAGAAACATATTTCACACTATCTGGATGACGATGATCCTTGTATTCACTCTCTAAACGAAAGGTTGTGATTTCAACGGGTGAATTCGATAAAACCGTTACCGTTCCATGCTTGAGTCCTGTTCCGATACTTCGATCAAATAGATTTAATATCACTTCGGGTTTGGCACTTGTACAAATATCATAATCATGAATTGGTCGATCTAGTAAATAGTCACGTACACATCCACCTACCACATACGCTTCATATCCAATATCATTTATTTTTTGAATGATTTCTAATATATATTCAGGTAATTTCATACTTCTATTATATAAGAAAAAGGTGCTGAATTGCACCTTAATTACTTTGTAACCTTTACATATGTTGGAATGGTATCCGCCATAATTTTCTTGGCAAGTTCCATACTTCCAAACATGAATTCAAAACCTTTTCCATAACTTACAGGCGTACAGAAGTTTCCTAAATCCTGAATTGTTTGTTTATCATCATTGATCATATCCACAACTAAGAACCAATGGCTAGGCTGATCTTTGACAATTCTTTCTTTCAAATAAATAGAAAGAATGTCTGGATGAGAGTCACCAAATTCGCAGATAGCTCTTTGAAGTTCTGTTACACTTGAAATAGGATCACGAAGCTTTAAACTATCTCCTTTATGAATTGGATTTTCACTCACTTGTGAACCACGACTTTTATCAAGTTCAACCAATAAGTTGCAGTCTAATAAAACATTCGCTCCAAATGGATCGATCACAATGCCATGAATCTGGTTTAATGCCATCTTCACAAATGGCATATATTGATTATATGTCATAACCAAGGAATGGATTTCACTATCTTGATCCCATTTTTTCAATTGATCCATACTTGAGAAGACGGGAAAGAAACTATCTCCCTTATCATTTTGAATCAAAGACAATTGGAATTGTGTATTTGGTTCAAAGACTAAGACTCCCTTTTCATTGCGAGAAGGATCTTTATCCCATTGTGCTGGAATTAGAAAATTAGTCGAAATAAACGCATCCAACAAATTTCTAAATGCTGAATCTGTTTTTTCTCTATTAAATACAATTAATGTTTCTTGTAGTTTTTCATTTTTAAATTCTTTTACCATAATTATTCCCCTGAAATCGTGCACTCAACAAATGCGATACTTGGACTTACAACCTGGTGATAACTCCAATCTAAATCGTTACCCACACTAATTACGTGTTTCATCATATTTAAGAAATTATTTGCGACGGTAACCAAGGTAACATTCTTATCTCTTTTACCATCCTTTACCCAGAAGCCTGAGCATTGTAGTGAGAAGTTTGTAGAAACAAAATCAAGTCCAGCATGAAGTCCAGCTAAATTCTGTACGACAAAGCCATCCTTAATTTTTGTACATAAATCCTCAAAACTATCATTTCCAGGTACGATATAACAATTCATTGGTTGTACACTTACGCTAGATGCATAGCCCGATTTAAAACCATTTCCTGTACTATTTGTATGCATTCGATTGGCACTTCTTGTGTCATGAAGCATCATAACATATTTTCCGTGATCCACCAACGTTTTTGAAGAAGTTGGACATCCCTCATCATCAAAATTGGCAATACTTAGACAATCCGTATTCTTTGGATCATCAACAATTGTGATTTGTTCAGAGAAAATTTGTTCGTTAAACTTATCTTTTAAAGGTGAAATTCCCTTATACATTAATTCCCCATTAAATAAACCAGTAAATGCTGCAAATAAAGATGTCATCGCATCCTTTTCAAAGATGACTGGACATGTACAGCTTGGAATTGGTGTAGCCTTTAATTTATTTAAAGCCTTATCGCAAACACGGCATACAAATGAATCCAAATCATACTTTTCAAAGTCATATACAACTTCAACTAAACTAGCATCCTTGATTTCTTCATTTTCTTTAACAACAACACTGGCAACAATGTATTGCATTTCATCCGCATCTTGCACATCCATGCCTAAGCTATTCACAATACTGCGGCTTCCACTGCCTTGGCTATAGCCTAAATATCCAACTTGAATGACACGTGGATCATAGGCTAAAATCTTAGCTTCTAAGCTTTGAAGAATATCCTTCACATATTCTGTACTAGCCATATTCCAAGTCACATCTTTTTTTACATAATCAATGGATTCAGGCTTCCTTAATGAATCGGTTTCTTCATTTGAAATAATATGTGCTTGTTCAATCAATGATTTTAAAATGATTTCGCATTGATCATCGTTTACTTCTTCCAATGCCATATTAGCCATTTTTCCATCTACAATTCCGCGAATACTTGTACCTGTCACTTTACTGGATACTAAAGTGTCCATTTGTCCTTGAAACCAAGTCATTTCTTTTTCAACCGTTGTAGATTGATAGATTTCAAATTCCTGAATACCTAGGCCAAGTGCTTTTTCAATCCATACTTGTTTATTCATTGGCCGTACCTCCTACTGTAATTTGTGAAACACGAATGGCCGGTTGACCTACATCTGTAGGAATTGAACCCGAACTAGCGCCACACATACCTTGTCCGCGATCTAAGTTTTTACCAACGCGATCAATATTAAATAGGATGTCTGCACCATTACCAATCAAAGAAGCCCCTTTTACTGGATACGAAATCTTGCCATCTTCAATTAAATAACCTTCTAATACGGCAAAGTTAAATTCTCCGGTTTGTGGATTTACACTTCCACCACCCATTTTCTTCGCATACAATCCGCGTTTGATTCCTTCAAACATTTCGTCAAAATCATCATTTCCAGCCGCAATATATGTATTTGTCATACGCGAAGTTGTTTCAAATTTATAAGACTGACGGCGTGAACTTGAAGTCGATTCCAGTCCCATTCTTCGACCATTCAAGCGGTCTATCATATAACTCTTTAAAATACCATTCTCAATTAATACACGTTTTTGTTGGGGATTCCCCTCATCGTCTACATTTTGTGAGCCCCATGCATTTGGAATTGTGCCATCATCAATAGCTGTAACTTTATCACTTGCGACTTTTTGACCTAATTTATTACAGAATACACTCTGGTTTTTACTGACTGAACTTGCTTCTAGGGCATGTCCACAAGCTTCGTGGAAAATAACACCGCCAAAGCCATTATCAATAATGACTGGCATTTTTCCCGATGGGCAATCTTTCGCTTCTAATAATACTAAGGCAATACGGCTTGCTTCTTGTCCAATAGATTCTGGAGTTCTTTCTTCAAAGAATTCTAAACCTTTACTTGCACCTGGTGCTTCATAGCCAGATTGTAAGTTTTGACCATCTTGAGCAAAAGAGGATACAGACATACGACAACGAATCCTTGTATCGTGTACGAGTCTTCCTTCACTATTTGAAATCTGTACATTCTGGCATACACTTGCCAACCCTACAGATACTTTTTGAATCTTATCCGAATACGCCTTTGCCGCATCACTTGCACGTACCATTAAGGCAACTTTCGTTTCTAATGAAGCTTTGACAGGATTTTCCTTGATTGGATGACGATTTTCATGAGTTTCTTCAACCAAAGAGATCGATACAGATTTAGATTCTATGCCAAATCCACCACGCAAATCATCCACTAAGGCATTTAATGATTCTTCACTTGTTTCATTTGTGTATCCATATACAGATTGCACACCTTTATATAGACGAATTCCAATACCAGCACGAATCAATACGTTTGTATCTTCTAATTTTCCATTTAACATGGATAAAGATTCGGTTGTACCTTCTTCTTCAAAGATTTCGGCAAAATCACAAGAGGAAGCCATGCAACGTTCTAATAATTTTTCTAATTGTTCCTTCTTTAACATATTTATCCCTCAATGCAATCTACAAATCGTTTTGTGATTAATTGAGGACGAGTAATAATAGATCCTACTACAACACTAAAGCATCCAAGTTCTAATACACGGCGTGCCTTTTCTGGTGTATCAATATTTCCTTCGGCAATCATTGGTACGTTAGATTGTTCTAAATATTTACGCATTAACTCAAAATCATTCGTTTCAACTTTATCGCCCTTACTTTCTTCTGTATATCCAACTAATGTTGTTCCTACAAAATCAAAGCCTAATTGGGCTGCATGAAGACACTCTTCTAATGTAGAGCAGTCTGCCATTAATTTTTGTTCTGGATACTTAGCACGAATATCAGCATACAATTCATCTAAAGTTCTTCCATCTGGACGAACACGACAAGTAGCATCTAAGGCAACGATTTCTGGATGTGCCCCTTCTATCAATTCATCGATTTCTTTCATTGTAGGTGTAATAAATACTGGACAGTCCCCATATACTCGTTTAATAATTCCAATAACTGGTAAATCAACTTCTTTTTGAATTTCATTAATATCCTCTACAGTATTAGCACGAATACCTTTTGCGCCTCCCCATTTAGCCGCTCTAGCCATGCGTCCCATAATAAAAGATGAATGTAAAGGTTCATCTGGAAGTGCCTGACAAGATACGATTAAGTGTCCTTTTACTGATTCAATGTTACTCATGATTTAAATCTCCTTTTTCTTACTTAGATATATAGGTAATTATACTACGTATATAGGTTGAAAAACATGAATTTAAAAAAAATTAAAAAAATTTAAAAAAAGTGCTTGCAATCATTTTAAAGTGATGGTATATTTAATGGGCACTGAGCGAGACACAAAAGCTCAGTTGAAATAAATGCGCCCATAGCTCAACTGGATAGAGCGTTTGACTACGGATCAAAAGGTTGTGGGTTCGATTCCTGCTGGGCGCGCCATTTATTTTTTTTCTAAAAATATCGGGATGTAGCACAGCTTGGTAGTGCACTTGATTTGGGATCAAGGGGTCGCAGGTTCAAATCCTGTCATCCCGACCATTATTTTATTTAATTCGGCTGGGTAGCTTAGTTGGCTAGAGCATCCGGTTCATACCCGGAAGGTCGTGAGTTCGAGTCTCACTCCAGCCACCAACGAGTTTAACTTGGACCCTTAGCTCAGTTGGTCAGAGCATCCGGCTCATAACCGGCGGGTCGTAGGTTCGAGTCCTACAGGGTCCACCAATTATACATATGCAGAAGTACCCAAGTGGCTGAAGGGTCCGGTCTTGAAAACCGGTAGGTCGTGCGAGCGGCGCCTGGGTTCGAATCCCAGCTTCTGCGCCATCTTAATTAATTCACATCGCGGGATAGAGCAGTCTGGTAGCTCGTCGGGCTCATAACCCGGAGGTCGTTGGTTCAAATCCTTCTCCCGCAACCATGTGGTCTCATAGCTCAGTTGGTAGAGCAAAGGACTGAAAATCCTTGTGTCGTTGGTTCGATTCCGACTGAGACCACCATTTGTCAAAGATTGCACCTAGCATTTGCCAGGTGCTTTTTTTATGTCTTATTTAAAGCATATTCTCACATTATGGTTATATTCATCATCATTAATGAGAGTGAATTTCTTCACTCTTTTAGATAAAAGTTACAAAAAAACTACAAAATATTTTCAAAGCATATTAAAAACGGATAGTAAATTATCCGCTTTTTTTCATCTATTTCGACTGTTTTTATTTCCCTCTAAATCCATAGTTTTTCTAACCATTGTCTTATCTTCAGGACTTAGCTTATTCATTATCGCATCATAAAATGTTATGCTCTGTCCATTTTTTAAGTAAATCTGATTTCTCATTGTTTCTTTCACAAATCGAGTCAGTGCAATATTTCTAGTTTCAGACTTATTCAGCTTCTTACTCATTGTCAACATACTATGGTTATGATCATTCACTTTAGTCTGTAAAACTGAATTCTGTTCTTTAACATCATCTAGTCTAATCTTCAATAACTTATTGTCATTCTTATACTGAACCAATTCATTCTTTGTACTATCCAGCTTGTTATTTAGTGTTTTGTTTTCATCTGTTAAACTATCTATTCTAGCACTCAACAGTTTGATACGTTTCAACAGGGCACCAATCATCGACTTTAGTTCTTGAATAAACGTTTTAAGCTGATCAAACACATGATATTCAACGACGATCTTATTCTTATTCAATCTTGATTTTGGTGAATTCTCCATTTCCACCAATTGTGAAGATACATTTTCCAATCGTTCGTACGCATACACAATATTCTTTTCATCCACAGTGTCTTGTTTCAAAAATTCCTTTGCGATATTCATATTGTGCTGCATTTCAAATGTCTTATCCTTTGTATCCTGCCACTGACTTAACGGCATATTTATCGACGCATCTTTTTTCGGTTCCTTAACACTTGTAACACCATACATCAAATATAAATCGTTCTCATTCATAATGGTTTCCATAATTTTATACATCTTATTTCGCATCGCATTAAATAAAATCGGAACTTTATCTTTTTCATTGATTATAGACTGTTCCGGTTTATACCCCATGCGTACTAATGTTTCATCTAACCCTGTGCCACAGCGCAATCCCCCACCATGCTTCTGAATATATTCCATATCTTCTGCACGTTCATAAATTGGTTTAAAATCGAGGTGCATATGATAGAATCCAGATTCATCCAAATGTACAGTGGCACCTAATATATGGAAATACGGAAAATCCTCTTTAAATTTTACAAGGAATTCATTAAAAATGCGAAGCGCTTGTTCTTTCGTTATTTTGCCATTTTCACGATCACTCTTATCGCCCAAACCTATGATTAAAGAACGAAATATTTTAATCTGTTCCATTTTATTCGTTTTTGGATTCCGCATCTGATCATGCAGATGCTGCGTATAATAATCATTGCCAATCAATGGATAATCCCGATTACGTGGCTTTGTCTTAATTTGGCCACTATTATATCGATCCCAAGCAGCTGCTTTTCGTTTCAGAGTATAATCATTACGTTCTTTAATATACGGTTTCATCAATTCATTAATTTGTTCCTTATAGCTCTTTTCATACGGAACAAGTTCGATTACTGTATCTTTACTCGTATCATGCGTATGCTCCAATTTAGAGCGATACTCCAAGCCATGATTATGTTCTTCACATCCTTCACCAGCCGTAATCGTAACCGACACTTCATTCATGCAAATCACCCGATTTCAATATTTTATACAATGTTGTACGACAAACACCATACTTATTGCACATCTGTTCAAAAGTCATTTCCTGTTTTTCTGCTCTAAGAACATCCACACTGGGAAGTTTTTTCTTAGGTCTTCCAGTGTTTGAAATCTTTTCTTCAATAATCACTTCCAAATTGCCATTATATGTATTTCGATATGTCCCATTGAAATGTTTAAAAAGTATTTTTATACATTCCTTTTGATGTTCAATATTCGTATCATTTAAATATAATTTAAATCGATTCATTTGCGTATCCCCCTTATTATTGTTCATTAATTATTTCCACACATTCTTTTGAGCAAGCCTTGCTTGCCATAATTACCAGCTTGATGGTAATGCCCTTCCCTATTGAGCTCCACTACCGCACTAAAGGCGGTAATGAAGTTCAATGACGGGCAACTACGTTGAGCTTTTAGCGACATCATTCGAATTGAGAATCAATGATGTCGATCAGATCCTGCTCGGAATTATTGAAGAACTTAACGTAAGTCTTCAAACATTCCGTTTGTGTATGACCCAAGCGTTTTGCGACCAATGATACAGGTGCATTCGCATTACACAGAAGTGATGCATTGCTTCGTCTAAACCCATGAATCTTGATCATGCGAATTCCTGATCTTTCGCATGCGATTGCCATACGCTTCTTCACAACTTTCGCAAGAACGGGTCTGTCCACTCCAAACAGAAATGTATCTTTTGTGATGCAGTACAAGTCTTTGTACCAATCCAAATATTCCTGCATGATGCATTTCATTCGTTTGGGCATCGTTATCGTTCGAATACTGTTCCTTGTCTTTGGCGGAGTAACCAGATACGATCTTCCCTGCACATACCTAGCTACTGTCTTATTGAATCGAATTGTCCCCTTATCCATATCAATATCATTCATTGTTAGTGCAACACATTCGCCAAATCGACATCCCATAAAATACAAAAGATTCACAATGACATAACAGACGTATTCTCCGTTTTCTTTATTTTTTGGAAAACATTGAATGAACTGCTCAAATTCATCCGGAGTATAGAAATCGTCTTCATCAATGATCTTGTCCGGTCTTTTGTATTTGGGAATTCTTTTGACTGGATTGAACTGTACATATCCCATTTCGAGTCCATAGTTAAATATCTTATTCAAATATGTCAGCATCTTATTTACATATTCTTCGCTCAAACCTTTTTTAAATGCAGCATCCGTAATCTGTTTGATCTGTCCAGATGTTAGAGATTGAATCTTTTCATCATACAATGGTTCAAAGTATTTTGAGATATATGTATTACTCTGTTTTGTACTTGACTTTAATTGATTTGCCTTAGCCAAATCATATACATCAATAAACTCTTTCAATGTATAAGAATGATTTTCAATCGTGTGATTTTCTATATTGAAAGACTCCTTGTACTTCAATTCGTATTCCCTTGCTTCGTTGATCGAATTAAATGATTTTCTAAAAAAGTAATAATGATACTTTCCTGTTGAAGTGGGTACAGATCCACGAATTTCATACTTCTTGTTTCCTAAACGTTTCACAGACATTGTCTACACCTCCACATGCCCGTCTCTTCGAAGCATGTCAAAGATTTTGATAAAGAACTGATTAGGAGCATATGCAGAATACTGTTTGTGAAGTTGATGCATTTCAATATGTGAATCCAGTCTATTGATATATTCATCTGCATATTCTTCCGATTCAATAAGCAATCGATCATACAGTTCATCATTCAGAATAACATTTCCATAAAGTCCAAAATGCTTCACTTCTAAAGAGAGTGTATTATCTTCTATATTATCTTCTATATTATTAGGACAACTGAGTTGGCTACCCTGGCTAACTGAGTTTGCCACCCCACCTAACTCTGTTGACTGGTAGCTAACTAAGTTTGCCACCTCTTTTGCGACATAAATACAATTTTTAATACCATGATTTACAAAGTCTTTCTTCTCTAACAAATTCTTTTGTATTAAACTTTTTAAAGCTTTATCCACACCAGCTTTAGTTGAATTTGTAAAATCTGCCAAATAACTACGACTGCCTGTAAATGCACCACAATGATCACGCGAAAATCCATAGATAATCGCATAAATACTCAATTCCAATCCTTTTAACCCCAATTCATTTATCATCCAATATTGAATAGAATAATAGGAATTGGGTTTAATCTTCTTATTATTTTCCATAAAAAAAACTCCTTTTACCTCATTACGAAATAGACTTTCTGAACAAGCATTCAAAAAGCCTCCAAAAAAAGATAAAAAGGAGGCCACATTTTGCATAATGTGCTATAATATACGTGCTTAGGGGTATATTACATGCCTCCGGTTTAATTTGGTGCCAGCCAAATTAAGCCTTTTTTTCTACCTTAAAATCAAAAAAATCCTTCACGATCACAACCGGAACTTTTCCTTTTAAAAGTCGCCTTTCATCCAGCTCATACTCATCCTTCATAACCTGAATGAATTGGTATGCCTTGGATTTGCTGATGTTCGCATAGGCTGCCACATCCGTGGGTCCCCAATATAACTTTTCCATTTTGAATTTCCCCTTTCTAGAAAGTTATTTATAAATACGACTTATAACTTTCATATTTATCATACCATTTAATCCGGAAATTGCAACTGCATAATGCGTATATTTCCGGATATCTTTTTTTATGTACTTTACCATGTTAATATATCTATAGATTTGGAGGGGTCCTATGTCTGTAAAATCCTATATAGATTCTTTATGTTCAGAAAGAAATTTAAACATGAAACAACTTGCTGAACAGGTAGGAATCAACTATAAAACATTGAATACTCTAGTAAATGAAGATGGTAGACTTATGAATCCTAAACAGTTGGCTTTATTTTCAAAATACACAGGCAAATCAAAACAGGAAGTATTCTATGACAATTTAAAAGATGATGACTTATCAGACGCATGTACAAAAACTGCCCTTCTTTATATTGGAAAGAAAACATGTGAAGGATGGATTGCCAATATAGATATCCGTCTTGATACAAAGATATCAAACACCCGTACGGCCAACTATGCTGGCATACTGCATAAAAAAAGATCCGGAAACGGATTAACTGTAGTGGAAGACTGGGATCAGCTAAAAGTTGACTTTTGGGAGTTCTACTACAAAGGTAAGTTAAAGGATGAAGAAGAATACGGCAGAGACACAATTGCCCGTACGTTTGCGAATGAAAGAAAGTACATATCCAGTGTATTATTTTTTGGTCTTCAAAGACTATGTACAACAAACCTAAATCCGGTCAACTACCACATCGTCTTCAATCGAGATACTGAGTATTATCTAGTAAAAGATTATTTTCCAAAGAAGATGAACATGGGCTTTGAGTGTATCTATGTTGATGAAAATGAGAGATAAATAGTCAAAGAGTATCACCATAAACAAGTGATACTCTTTTATTATCCATTGCAATTGACGGCTAATTCGGTGCACCCCTAGCGTTCATACCGGTTTCGAATGACGCTTGAAGCGGTTCAACATGACGTACTACCGGTGTAATAGGACCTCCTTAATGCTATAGTTTGACTGTAGTGAAAGGAGGTCTTTTTGTATGCAGAAAAGCACTACAATTATTGGTGTTCTTGAAATGTTAGAAGATGGTTTCTCTTATAACGACATTCGTACAAGATATTCGATTGGGAATAGCACTATCACTGACATCAAGAAAAAGTTTAAGACAATGGATGTAACTCTTAAGCAACTTCATTCTATGACACCAAAAATGGTTGAACAAATGTTCTATCCAAACGCACATCCTAGAAAGGAAGCTCCGTTACCGGATTTTGAGAAAGTCTATAAAAAGCTTACAGATAAAAATTCCAAGGCGAATTTGTATTTTATTTGGATTGATTATAAGAAATTATATCCAGATGGCTATCAATACACGCAATTTAAACATTACTTTAAACAATGGCTTGATGAGAATCATTTGGAAAGCAATCTTAGAATGGCAATCAACAGAGTTCCTGGTGAAATTATGTATATAGACTGGGTTGGAGACACTTTGGATCTTGTATATACTGATGTGCCTGGTGAACTTCAGACTGCTCATTTTTTTACAACAACCTTAGGTGTGAGCACTTACTGCTTCGTTATGGCGTTTCCAAATGAACAAACACCCAACTTTCTTCAGGGTACGATAGAAGCTTTAAACTTTTATGGAGGTGTTCCTAAAATTCTAAAGCCCGACAATACAAAGGCTGCTTCTATTAAAAACACAAAAGATGTATTGATTTTAAACAAGGTCTATGAAGACTTGCAGGATTACTACAATACTGTGATCGTTCCAGCTCCACCATTAAAGCCGCGCGCAAAGTCTACGGTTGAAAACAATGTCAAATGGATAGAAACACATCTTTTGGAAAAATTAAAAGGACGTCGTTTTTCTAGCTTCTCAGAACTGAATGCAGACATATCTATAATCATAGATGAGTTGAACAATCGAGAATTTTCTAAAGAAAAAGGAAACAGAAAAGAATTATTTGATAAATATGACAAGCCTGCTTTAAAGCCACTACCACATGAATCTTTAAAGCCATATACATATGTAATCAAAACCGTTCCTAATAATTATCATGTTGAATATGATAACCATTACTATTCTGTTCCCCATACTTATTATAAACAGGAAGTTACATTAAAAGCTTCATATTTCGATATTATTATCTGTGATTCTATGAACCATCTGATCTGTACGCATAAACGTGCTTATAAACCATTTCCAAAATATATAACAAAGGAAGAGCATATGCCTGAGAGCCATCGTTATTACTACCTGGAAAACAAAATGAATGCAGAATCATACAAAAGCCGGGCAAAGAGTTATGGTCCAAATGTTTATGAATTAATTTGTATGGTTATCGGCACATTCCGCTATGAAGAACAGTCTTATAAAAGCTGCAATGGAATCCTTCACTTGTGTAAAAACAATCCAAAAGTATTTTCGGATACAGCTGCCAAGACTTGTCTGGAATCTCATATCTATAACTATACACATTTTAAAAAGCAGCTTTACAATTTGATGAATCAAAAGAAAACAAACAGTTCTGGAACTCTTCCTGAACATAAGAATATTAGGGGTAAATCACATTATGAATAATACAGAAATAAAAGAAGAACAAATACTTTATATGGATCTATATGAGAAATTAAAATCCATGAAGTTTTCGGGCATGGCAGAAGAGCTTCGCATTCAACTGGAAAATCCGAATAGTGATTTAGAATCTTTTCAAAATCGCTTTGAAAAACTGGTCACAGCTGAATGGAATCTAAGATACAACAAGAAATTTGAACGTTATTTAAAAAAAGCTAAACTGAAAATACCTGGAGCAACATTTGATGAGAAGCTTTATGTTTCGGATAGACAACTGGATATACCAACAATCGAAAAACTTAATACTTGTACATGGATAGATGAAGGAAGAAATCTCGTAGTTACAGGAATGACAGGAACAGGAAAAACATATTACGTGAATGCCTTGGCAGTTGCAGCTTTAAAACAATTCAAAGAAGTAAGATATTATTCTGCTTCCAAACTCTTACTGGAACTCAGTGCTCATGAACAAGTGGATGATTCACTAAAATTTTTAGGTATTATGGAAAATATAGCGCAAGTAGACCTACTGATTATAGATGATTTTGGACTTATGAATCTTGATGTTGAAAAATGTAGACATCTATTTGAAATTCTTGACTCAAGGGAAGGAAGAAAATCAACAGTGTTGGTTTCTCAAATCCCAGTAAAAGAATGGTACGATTTATTTAAGGATTGTACATACGCTGACGCGTGTTTAGATCGAGTTCTATGTAAAGCATATCGATTAGAATTTAAAGGTGAATCATTAAGAAATTAAATCAAAAAATTGATGCACCGGTTGACCGCTACAGATACACCGATGGTGCGCTACACGCGCACCATTTTCCCGTCATATGCAATCCATCATAGATTTATATTGTTATATTAATCAATAGAGATTTTTCATTTCTAATCACTTTGAATATCCGTTGCACACTCATCCTTCTTTACAGAATCTCTCAGAATTAAATATACCTCTGTAAACGCAGCTACATCATATGGCTTCACAAACAATGCTCCAATCCCAAGGCAAAGAAAACCTAGACAATACCATCCTAGAAAGGACAAATCTAAGACAAACAGATTCATCTTTTGTCCAGTAGTCATTTGTTTGGATAATGAGAAAGTTTCATCTGTAGTAATATTAGGATTTTCTGCCAATAAATATGGAATCATAGAATATTCATACGCCTTTATAATTCCAGGAACTACAAGCAATAAAAGCCAAAGCATTATTTTTAATTCCATGATAAGCATGATTTTTACCACATTTAAATAATTCCCTTTAAAGCCTTGAAATATTTCATTTAACGCTGGATTTCCATAATGATTTTTAATGAAATAATATGGTTCTCCGACTCTAATGGCAAAGCCAATAAAGATAGAAAATAATAATCCTACAATAGATTCCATTGATAAAAATGAAAGGATTGAAGAAAACATACTTGGCAATACAACATCAGGTACTAAACCTTGTACTTCTTGAATAACAGTCACATAATCAGTACTCAATATTCCTGCAATCAGCGTAACCAGAAACATTTTCCAATAGTTTCGTTTCATGATTTGTTTAGCTTGTTCTTTAACTTGTTGCCTGTTCCACATATTTATTCACCTTACTTTCTTTATACGTCATTATACTTCTTCCATATATTTTGCCTTAAACGCAATACAACTTCTCTCTTTTCCAAACAAACCCTTTGTTTCCACACGCCCAAGACCATATGTCCAGAATGTAACAGTTTGACCTTCTTTAAAATCAAATTCTTTATTTACATCCAGTACATAAACATACGACTTATCATCAAAGGTACTGATCATATATCCTCTAAAATCTTTATCATCTACGCGAGCTATGATTTTTCTGTAAAATTTATCATTTAAACTTTTCTTCTGCTTAATAATTGTCTTTTTTCTTTATATCAAAAATTTTAAATATTACATATATGTAAAATCCAATTATAAATAAATAAATTAATATATATATAATGTTATTTGTTAATGTAAAAAGTTTCTTTCCATATCCTAATAAATATAAAAGAATATATATTGAAGAAATAAAAATTAAAACATTGGAGCTTTTTTTTACTCTAGATAATGTTGTCGATAACAGAATCACACAAATCCAAGAGTGTATAATAAAGTGTATGACAAAATGTTGCATTGGTATCAAAGCTCCTTTTTCATTCTCTATGTATCTTTATATAGAAATTTTAACAAGTATAAATTTAAAAACATAGTCTATTAATGCTCTAAAATACATGATACAATTTAAAGGTAGTCAATAAGTACGTGTCCTCGTACTTAGCTTTTGCTAAGTCTCGGACGTTTGCTTTTGAAAAGTTCATAATATAATTCAAGTAGTACATAAAGATGTTCAATAACTGAACATGAAAAAAGAGAGGACTCAATGAAAAAAAAATTTGCAATTATCTTTCTAAGTATCATATCAATACTTTATATTTTTGATATTGATTTATTTTCCGCTAATCGTTTTCTCCAGGTTATTATAGGTTTATTAATTTTATTAAGTTTATATATTTTAGCAAAAAAAATATAACATAGAATATGTTCTCACTATTTTATCTTTTAGTAATCATAAACTAAAAGATATTTTAATAGGACAACAACCCTATGATAACTTAGAAGATTTTGTAAAAGGTAAACAACAAAAAAAGGAGTTAGTTCTCCTTTTTTTCTAAAGCAATGAATAAAAATTTTAAAAATTATAATTCAAATAATGAGGATCTAGAATTTTAATTAATTTATTTAAATTGTTTTTGCTAAGTCTCGGACATTTACTTTTGAAAAGTTCATGATATAATTCAAGTAGTACATTGAATGCCATTTTTGGCATAGAGAAAGAGAGGACGGGAATCCTCTCTTTTTTTCGTATTCTGTAATGTTTAATCCAATTAGGTTACTTCTTTAGTTCTCGAATAATTAGTAGCAATACTACTAATGTCAAAAATTCTGAGTACATTGAAACTACCATAATTGGCATTACAGAAACGTTCTCTTTGAAGGTCTGAATTCATAAAGCCAACCTCCAGTCAAAATTATAACATAATAAAATCAATTAATTTTGCTAGAGTAAAAGTCTAGATCAGTTACATCTGGACTAACATTCTGAGAATCTTTATTCATTGCTTTAGAGAAAAAATGACCACGTTGTTCCTGTGTCTTTAGAAAATCAATTAACTTAGGCAACTCGTCATGTTCGATTGGTCGTCCCAATACAGATTCTACAGAAGCACCAATTTCAATCAAACGTTTAGTACGAGCTTTTCTTTCTTCCTGTGATTTACGAGCTTTTAATTGCTTAACCTGTTGGTTCAACTGTTCTTTTTTTTCTTCTAATTTTTCGATTCTCTCATCAATAGTTGCCATTAATATCACCTCATTTATAAGTATACCATATCGAAAAACTATGACATTATTGTTTTTATTTTTAGAACACGCTAAAATATATTTAGAATATCCATTAGTTTACTAAGGGCGCACTTATAGACACACAAAGTGTGTCCGTGCGCTCTTCGAGGATAAGAGGGAATACCCCTCTTAACTCCAATACCAAAAAAGAAAGGAGAGCATATATGGCAATCTATCATTGCTCAATTAAAATAGGCAGTAGGTCAAATGGAAGAAGTGCAGTTGCTTCATCTGCATATCGTTCTGGGCAATCTCTGACATCCAATGAAACAGGAATCACACACGACTATACAAAGAAAAGTGGAGTTGTATGGAATGCAGTTATGATTCCAGAATGGGCACCAAAAGAATACGAAGATAGAACTACTTTATGGAATGCAGTTGAAAAGGTTGAGAAGAATAAGAACGCTCAACTTTTCAGAGAAGTTGAAGTGGCTTTACCTTGTGAACTTTCACGAGAAGAACAAATAAACTGTCTGTCTAAATATGTCTACAATCATTTTGTACTAGTAGGCATGTGTGCAGATGTAGCAATTCATGACAAAGGAGACGGAAACCCCTACGCTCATATCATGTTAACGACCCGTGGAATTGATTTAAACGGTAAATGGGAGCAGAAAGAGAAGAAAGTATACAAACTTGATGAACAAGGCGAGAAAGTGCCTATAATCGACCAGAAGACAGGAAAACAGAAAATCGGCAAGAACAATCGCAAAATGTGGGAGCGTGTAACTGTTCAAACAAACGACTGGAACAATCAAGACAATGCTATCATCTGGAGAAAAGCATGGGCAGATGTCTGCAATCAATATCTGGAACACGACAAGAAGATAGACCACAGGAGCTATGCAGAACAAGGTATAGAAATGCTGCCAACCATTCATGAAGGATATATGGCACGCAAAATAGAAGCAGACGGCGGTATCTCAGAACGTTGTGAAATCAATCGTGAGATACGTCAGAAAAACAATCTAATACGTGAAATCATTGATGAAATCAAATCAATCACACATCAGATTACAGAACTAACTCAACAGAAAGGAGAAGAAATCAATGAACGATTCGCAAATTTATTCAAACGGCAACATAGATCTGGAGAAGATTCTAAAACTGAGCGAGCAGATCCAAACAGAAAACGAGGAGTTGAAGAATCAGAACTCCAGTCTTTCATCGCAAATCTCGATTCTCAAAGACAAACTGCAGAATTCGACCGACAGAGAAGTGAAACTGAACGAAAAAATCGCGAAGATGAGCGAAAGCGACAAGATCGAGCTAGAAAACAAGAAATTGAAAGAGAGAAACGAGAATCTAAAGCGAGAGAAATATCAAGCCGAGCAAGAAGCAGAGACGAGGGTCCGGAACTTTAAGGCACAATATGAAGCCAAATACGAAGCCAAATACAGAGAAGTGAATGAGCAAAAAGAAATATTGGCCAACCGAAAAAAAGAACTGGATGAGAAGGAAGCCGACATCGAGAAAAGGGTATCTAATGAAGTTGGATACATTCGCAATGAAATGGATAAAAAATATCAATTCAAACACAACTCCCTGTATACATTCTTTGTTGGAACAACGCTCTATAGCTTTTTGATTACGATTTTCCAAGGATTCAAATCGAAATATTTTATCAGTGATTTAAAATATGCTCTAGCGACTTTCAAATCATGGATTGTGTTTATTTATGATTTTCTTTTAAAACAGAAACCATTAGATTCAAATGTTGGGCACTGGGTGGTCTTCATAGGTATCGTAATAGTCACTATAGGCTTTTTAATCGCCGTTATAGGCTCATTAGGGTGGTTTGTACATAAAATCTATACTGAGTACACAAATAACTGGCTAAGCGTCGCTATAGCGCTTATATCGCTTTCTGGAGCAGTATTCTTTGCGGATGAATTGCATAAAGTTGATTGCAACTGGTTTTTCATTGTTTTGGGGATTCAAATTTTCTATCTTTTCGGTGGATTGATGAACGCCAGTAACCAAAATCAATAAAAAAGGAGTCTGTTTTGACTCCTTTTTTTTAACATTCATTCATGTGTTTGTGATATTCATTGATTTCTTGTCGAATGATATCCATTCGATCCATTGCGTAGTTGTATCTTTCTTCGTCATATTCCATACGATTTAGGTTCATATCTCCGACTTCTTTCGCAAGATTTAACCATTCGTTTATTAATGCAACTGCTTTATCTCCTGTCATAGACTTCCCTCTTTCAATTTCTTTTGTAACTCTAGCATTTCCTGTTGGATTTCTTCAGTGCTCTTTTCTTCGGCTTGAGGATAGAACTTCTCATCCAGTTCCACTTTTTTCTTTTTGTTTTTCTTTTGTTCAATGATGTTAGCCTTGTGTTTGGACTCAATATGCATATCCAACGCATAGATTGGTGTTCTTCGGCCATTTCTAAGAGGTTTGAATGAAACTTGAATATCACTCGTACATTCATTGATTTCATCAAATGACGGCTTTAAAACACGTTTATTAAAATCTCTGTAATCGGAATACTTATCTCCAATGTTTAGCCATTGACGGATTCCAGGTGCTTCTTTTGAATCTGTATTTAAATACCAGATAAAATCACACTGGTCTTTATCTTTAAGCTGCATTTTGCACCATTCGTAGATTCTTGCACTGTATTTTCCATCTAATCTTGCCATTTGTTCCAAGTAAATCCATGTAAAATCATGACGTAAATCGTCTAACATAGGAATGAAATCTTTATTAAAGTTTAGATCAATGACCATATCATTAATTCCGTTAAACAGTTTTGCAGAAAGTAATGCACCAGATATTAACACGGTATCGTTGGGATTGACCAAACGCATTTTATCGGCCTCGGATAGTCTATCTGCAGTCATTTCTACCGTTAATACGGATTTTTGAATAATGGTTCGAATAGCCTTTTTATATGTTTTAATCTGCTCTCCACCCCAATCGATTTTTAAATGCTTAACTAAATCTGTCATAGTCGTTTGTACAGTGGTTTCTCCAATCTCACGTTTAGACAATGCATAGAACATAAATTTAAGTTCTGTATTATTCATGATATGCAATGCTTTAATTAATTCATCAGCTTGGCAAAATTTAGGTTCTCTATTTTGTATTTCATTCATTAATTAACTACCTCAATTTATCTGAATAAATTATACCACATTGACGTGGACAACACAATATACAAGTCCACATTTAACTGTAAATTTGTCCACCTCTCGCACTGTAAATTTGTCCACATTGACACTGTAAATTTGTCCACCACTATATATAAGTTACTTCTTAACAGTTATTTTTTATAATAAGGTTTTTTAATTTTCTTCGAAAATGTCAAAACCAGTAAAATTAAAAATTTTGTTGTCCTTAATAAGTACGTGTCCTCGTAACTTAGCTTTTGCTAAGTCTCGGACGTTTACTTTTCAAAAATAGAAAGATGTAAACTATTTAATTGTATCAAAAAATAATTAAAAATATCATACTTAAATAAAAGTAAAGAATCTTTTATAATGAAAAAAAATAAAAAGATAAATATCGAAAGTAGGTGGAATATATGAAAAAACTAATTTATCTTTTAATTTCGACTGGATTAGCATTTATTATGTGCTTTGCTACTATTCCTGTAAATGCAGAAGCAAATAATTTTAATCCAAATACAGGTGTTGCTGTAGAGGTTGCAATTCCTGAAATTCAAGAAGGCGAATCAATTGCATTAGAGCCTATTCCAGTATATGTTTTAAATGATTTAGAACGAAGTAGTACTAGAATAATTGATATAATTCCAACATTTAATAAAATTAGTTCTAGTAAATATACTGTAACATTGACTTTGCGACTGCTTGATACATCATACTATTATTACAGTGCTTCATTTGATCTTTTGGTCCAAGGAAATATATTACAAGGATATCCACCAAAACTTAATCAAAGACTAACAGTTAGGTCAACCGAAGGACATACGACAGAATATGTAACATCTAGAAGCTTTGCTGGAGAACAAGGAAATACTGTTAGAGTGGTTATTAGTAATGTCTTTTTGAATACGTATTATCATGGAAAAATGTCTGGAGAAGGAAGTTCAGGAGGATTTTTCTTAAATTGATTATAACAGTGAATGATTCAAGCCTTTGTATACATTATTTAGATTGCTTTCGTTTTCAGGTTAATGGAAGTGAATATGATGTCTTATTAAATAAAACAGACATTGATTTATATCAATATGAAATATGGAAGAAAGAAGATCATAATTTAATTTTTGTAAAGAATGTGTTCATTTCGTTGGATAAATTTAGGGAATATTATTTTGCAGACGAAAGATCAACAAATTTTAAAATAGTAGATGAATTGATTGTTCCAACAATAATTAAAGATAATAATGAACAGGATTGAATAGAAAAAAAAAGTATATTATAATTCAAGTAGGCAAAGTTGCAAACAAAAGCCACGTTAAGAAGAACTGAACTAGTCACTCGGTTCTTCTTTTTTTTTACATAAGACACATTTAATAAAACAGGATATAGACATCATTAATGTCAAATAGACTTGTA
>OLGL01001250.1_pt1 | contig 26429 bp, 20 predicted proteins | sample 1605041 | NCBI WGS metagenome assembly OLGL01 (sample SAMEA3888905, study PRJEB22519) | human gut metagenome | biome: human gut; feature: human-associated habitat; material: faeces | place: Denmark | collected 2010 | reverse complement strand
CTACGGCTCCACCGGGTCCCCCATCTCAGATGGGGGCTTAATATACGAATACAGTTATTCTTAGTTCCTTCATATGCTTTAACGGATCGCTCAACTTCTCGTTCTCCTAAAACAGAAATACCCATATGTACCAATTCTGATTTGATATCGTCTATATTGCTAGGTGCCTTCATCGGTAAAATCATCTTGATATCTACTCGATACTGTTTCAGTGCTTGCAACATTTCCTTTAACTTGGTTTTTGTGTAATTTTTATAGTACACATATAGCACATCTAACTTTGGAATCAATGCCTTTCGCAACGCTAAAGAACCATTGCAAGGAATATCAATCACTGTTTTATTGATGGAAATCCGAGGGCGGTACACACACAGGAGTTGAAGCAGTTGAGAGATATCGATTTCATCCTTTGCCAGGTCAAAAATTCTCTGTAATTCTTCTTCTGTTACAGGAAATTTTTGATCATAAATATTTTCGGCTACTACCTGCTCCGTATCTGCATGCGTCCAAATCACAGGGAGAGTCTTCCCTTTCTCCGCCCAATTTCCAATGATTTCACCATCAATTTGTTTCAACACCCGGCTGGGGCATCCCATCACCCCAATGACAGTATCCCCTAATAATTCTGGATAATCTCTAAACAATTCTGTTTGAGAAAGAATTTGTTTAAGCCGTTGGAAAAGTTCATTTCCGCCAGGAACTGCATTCTCTTTTAACATCTTGGCAAAATGATGGACCAGAATTTCCAGTACTGCATCATAGGCTTGAATCAGCTTTTCATTGCCAGCGATCTGATTTTTCCCTTCTAGCAGCCGAGAAATCATCTCTAATTTTTCATTTGCTGCATCTATCATTACGTTTTCAGCCATTTTTCTTCTCCATCTAATAAGAACCCCATCAATAAGGGCTATCTTCCAATTGCTCCATAGCAGCTAAAATCAGATTTCCTACATTCTGTAGTTGCTTTTGGCTTTGTTTCAGTTCATCGAGCTGTAAATCCAATTGTTCAATGAGTGCAACTAAAGACCGGACAGATAAAAAGTCTACTGCCTCCGTCACAGATTCTTTCAAATCAGCTCTCTGTTTCTTCTGTTGCTGGATACATTGTTCCAAGTATTGATTCACTTCCTGCAATATGTCATTCATTTCATCTTTGCCATCTTTTTTCAGTGCCGCTTCTTTTTCTGCTTTCCACAAAAAACGAGACAATACATTCTTACCAATATATTCCTTATGTTCCGTGGATGAATAACAGGTGATTCCATACAGTTGAATTTGCTTGTTTTGTAACATATCTTTAGCATAAGACATTTGGTCTCTCAAAATTTGAGAACTCTTTCCGTCGGCTTTCGTAAATACAAGGAGTACAGGGCACGGATTCTGCAATGATTCCATGAAATCCAAATCAGAAGCGGTCAATGTATTACTGGAATCCACTAACCAAATCAGATAATCCACCGTACGCAGCTGGGATTGTGCAATTTCATAATCCGTAATTTCTCGTTTCCCTTTGACTGCATCTCTTGGTTTAGAATATCCAGGAGTGTCCAAGAACGCTAATTGACGAAAATCCTGGTCAACTGCATCTGTCTGATTTACGATAAAAAGATTCTTGATAAAAGGAGCAAACCCTATATGATACGTATGATCAAATTGATGGGTAAATGCTTTCATTTCTTTTTCTATCAAACGAACCGCCTGATTGTTCTGGGTATAAGCCAAAATCTGTTGTTCTGCCCCATTCATGAAATAAGTTGGTATAGCGGTAGTGGTGGTAGAATCTTCTGGTAGCATCTGGGTATGAAACAAAGAATTAATAAAAGCAGATTTTCCTGCACTGAAAGAGCCCCCCACACCAACAATAGCCCGCCCCTTCAATAACTGATTCTTTTTATATTCCTCTACCCGATCACTCAATCGTTGCAGCCGATGACTTAAACTCAATTCATCAGGAAGATTCAAGTTCTTGACCGTATCTAGCACCTGCTGGTCAATCATCTGATTCAAATGCTGTACTTTATACTGCATCTGCTTAGCATACTGTCCCCTTGAGGAAGGTATACGAAGTATTTTCGATACCAGTTGCAATGCCTCTGGTACCGATACAGTTATCTCGTCTTTTAATGTTTCTGCCTGTTCATTAGCAAGATCCCACGAGAATCCCATTATCTAGTCCCCTTTCCCATAGTGCTTAAACTCAATTTAGCCTGTTTCACTTCTTGAATAAATGTTTTGCAATTTTCTATATTCTTCTCTTTTTCTTCCAATTGCCGAACCAACCGATTTCCACTTTCTTGAATCTTATTCTGAATTTGGTCCACAAAAAGAACGGCTTTCTGATTTAAGCTACTGCTAATTTGTTCTGTTAAATCATTCAATTCTTCTTCCATATCCTTCAAAATCTGATTCAACGTCTTTTCTAAATACAATCTCAGCTTCTCCACGTTATTATCTTTGACCACATTATTTGGAAAAGCTTCTTCTATTTCATTTACATATTTTTCTACATTCACATTGACCGAAGGAAGTGTCAATTCCTGCATGACAAGCTTGACCGGTCCCAAAATTTCCTCGACTTCATAAGGCACATTCGCTTCCTGGAAAGCATTCACTATTTGCTTTTTTAATTTGCCTTTTATCTGATCCACAGAAATGGCATACTGCAAATCTTCTTCCAAGTGTCTTTTAGCCTCTCGAGCAAAATCCCCCGCCTGCATCACTGCATCGGCTACTGAGGCTTCTCGCCATTCAACGCGTACTGTATAATGACGCCGCTTTTTCCACCATAGATGCCCTTCTGTATAGGAATGATCTTCATTTCTAACCTTGTCCTGACTTTTGACATCTCTAAATCGATTTTGTTCTCCCATGATGTCATGCTCAATAGATTTCAACTGTTTCTTAGCATCAAAGGCCGCCTCGTTAAAGGTCTGTTCTAGGGTGCCTCTAGCCAAATCTAATGCCCGGTTGATTTCTCTCTGTTTCTTGAGAATTTCTCCCTTATCCAATTCTTCCAGGTCCGATAAATTCTGTTGTGCCACTTTCTGTATTTCATTCAATTTATCAAGGAAGCCCAATTCTTTTTGCTTGATATAATCTTCACTTTTTTCTTGCAGAATACGATTTCTTTCCTGTTTGTAGATAGTCAGTTTTTTCTTGCGAATCCCCTCATCAATATTTGACATCCCCAGCAAGAAGTCAGGATTGTCTTTTTCAAAATCCTTATAAGATTTTGAAAGGTTATCCATCGATTTTTTCTCTTCCTCTGACAACGGTTGGTGATTTTTCATTTTCTGCGCCGCTGTATACAAAAGCGAACTAATAAACACCGGTGGCAAGGCATCTGTAAAACGTTTCCCCTGACTACTAGAGGAATTCCTTTGTATCGTGTCTTTGGCTGCAGCAGATAACTTCGCAACTAATTGTGCTGCAGCACGCTGTAAAGGAAGGTTCGCATAGCTTTTTTCCTGCAACACCGAATCAAATTTACTTCCAATCAAAACCACATGCCCAATGCCTTCCTGCGGCAGTGCCTTCAATAAAAAGGTAACATCTTGGGCTGACATAAACTGCCCACAGAAACTCATTAAAAAGGCAGCATCGCAATTTTTAAGGAATCTTTTGGTGACAATGCTTCGAGAGACAATAGGGTCATTTAGCCCTGGGGTATCAATGATTTCCAAATCTTTGAGAACTGGTTCATTCATGCCAAGTTCTATATATTTTACGAAAGGTGTATACTTTCCATCTGCTCCCACATACTCTTTCAAATCAGCCTCTAAATTATCACTTAGAGGGATTTCTTGATCGCTGCCAAGCAATGTATTTACAACAACACCGCGTGTATCTGCCATTTCTGCCAATTCTTTGCATGCACGGAATTCCTCATCAATATTCTTTTTAAGCCGCTCAATCGTATACTGATCCAAAGAATCCCCCTGGACTGCGGCTATGTTATTCTGTAGCTTTCTAGTATACATACTCTTTTTGCTTTCAGCTCTTCGCTTCTTTTCATTCGATATTGCTGTTTCAAGTCTCTCATCAAACGTTGCTGCATTTTGGAGAATAGCATTCCAATCCTTATCTTCATAAAAAACAATCTTTGCGTAAGGTGTCTCACTGTAGGAAATCTTCGTCAAAGCAGCCGTCATAGGAGTAGCGGCTTTAGGCAAAATATCTCTCCCTCTAAATAGCAGCGCATTCAGAAAAGAAGATTTACCAGCTTTGACCCCGCCAACGATACCGATTTTCAATGTGCGGTTAGTATCAACTACATCTTGCCATCCGTCTTCCACCTGTTTTAATTCTAAATTAAAACTATCAATATACTGCTCATCAATCATGGACCGTCCAGTTTCCAGAACCTTTCCGATTTCATGAAGCTTTTTAAAATAGGTAGTATTCAATTCCATTTCTTGTTCCTCCTTAATCTTGTGCTACTTCAAAAGTACTTTTGACCTGTTCCAGTTTGGCAATGTCTTGTGTCAATGCCTGTATCTTTCCATCCATTTTTTCCTGTTTTTCCTTCTTGCTGCTCTGCAGTTGTTTCAATACTTTCATCTGTTCTTCGATTTCTGACTGGAACTTCTCTTCTATTTCCTGCATGAGAGAAGACTGTACACTATCCATACTTTCTTTGATTTTTGGTGCTAATTCTCCGCAGAGACGAGGAATGGCAACATTTTCTATTTGTTCTTGCACTTTATTTCTTTCAAAATATTTGGATACAAAAGACAGAATATCTGGCAAGAAGATAAGGACCAATTCCAAAATCGGTGCAATCACATTTGTCACAACAGCTAATGTAGTTGTTATTGTTTTATAAAGAACTTTCTCGGCTCCCATGCTATTAGTAGCAATTCTATTCAGCCCTTTAATCCACTGACCCGAATGAGACTTGAAGCTTTCCACAGACATTCTGGATAATTCTGCCAACTGATCCACTTTTCCGTTTAAGTCAGGCATTCCATCCGAAGTATGCTCCAAAAGATCACCAATGTCAGAAGCTATATTCGTTGCAAAATTCCCCAAGGCTTCATTGGTTGATTCAATCAATCGAGGGCGAATGATTCCATTAACACATTGCTTAAATGAATCGGCTCCCTGCATGGCCGCTAATGTCAAAGTCTCTACATTTTCCATCAACGAACCTCGGATATCACTTATAATTCTTTCATATACTTGATTTTGGAAATCTCTATGAATCTGATCCTTTTTCTGTTCAAATCGAGTTTTCATAGCTTCTCTTGCCCGTTCACAACGTCTAATTTCTCTATCAATAGAAGACGTATCAAAAGCCATAGCTCCCTTAGCCAGTTTCAAACCAGAAAGGCACCGATCTAGCAAGAAGATAATTTCATCATCAAAGCAATGCTGTAACATATCTTTCGATTTGAACGATTGAATCATCCGTTTCAATTTTTCTGGTAATTGCTCATCATCCACGGCTGATGTATTGACCAAATCAGGATTTACTCCATTCAAATACTGAAGATGCTGTCTGATATTTTCTGTGGTCAGTTGTACGTTTTCTTTCGATATCTTGTCACACTTTGTTAACACATATCCCACATAGGGGCTATAACTTCTGATTTCATTCAAAAAATTGATAGAAGAATCAGTCATGCATCCGCTTTCTATATTGGTGACAAACAGATAGGCGGTTGCTTGTCCAATATACTGCAAAAGGGCTTTGTTATGGGCTTCAACTCTAGAATTAAAACCTGGCATATCCACCAAAACATAATCCGATAACTCCTTCAATACTGGATTATTTAAATGATAGACATATTTCAGATATGTATCTGGATCTGGTGTTGGTACGTCTGCCAAGCTACAATGTTCTGCTTCTCCAGAAGATAAAACCAAATCAACGCCTTCTTTTTCATCATATACAAGTTCTGTCGCAATAGCGGTCTTTGGGGTTACATCTTCTTTCAATAAATTGATTCCAAGTAAACGATTCATCAGTGCAGTCTTACCAGAACTGAACTCCCCAATAACCAAAACTTTGATTTTAAAGTCTTGTACTTTATCAGTTAACTCTTCTGCAGTCGTAATCAAATTTGTAGAAGAAGGAATATCCTTCTTTATAATGTCTTTCGCAGTCTGTAACGCCTGTAAATACTTATTCTTGTTCATCGCTTTCTCCTTTGCTACGAACTTACCCAAAGTGATTAGTTGCCTACCGCTTACTGCAAATAGATCACTATTCTATATCTTCAGTTCAAACTTATTACAAGTATGACGCCCCTTGGTCTTCAACCCCACAGACTTCATACAGCGAGCCTCTTTTTCTCTATCGAATTCCCACCAATTTCCGGGCAGTGGCTTGATGGCCGAATTGGTCGGATCGTACCAGTGTTTACAAAAAGCACAATATCCAAGGCGGAAATCGCCGGCATAAAATTTTCCTTTACTCATTTTGAACACTCTCCTTTTGTAATAGGTAAGCGGTTGACAGTTAGCAGTTGGCGGTTAACAGGTTACGATCAACTGCCTACTGAATGACCTTCACCTTATCGCCCTGACTTCCCAGCCACATATCGATGCCAATTCCATAGGCTTCGGCCACGATGGTATAGACGCCGTCTTTTTCTTCCAGTATTTGCGCCGTAGGGAGTCTATCCAGCACGGCTTCTACGGAAGGTCCGCTGTAGGTGAATTTCACGCGGCGCAAAGGCCCTGGGTACATGAATTGCACCCGTTTCCGGAATTCGCCATCTTTGAAACGGTCCGCATAGGGGATGTGAAAGGCATTTCCTGTGCTTTCCATGTCTTTGATACGGTCCACCCGGAAGATGGTGGGAAATTCGGTTTCTTCTTCTTTGAAGGCGACCAGGTAGAAATAAAACTCAGAGAATAATATAGCTACAGGCTTCACGTCGTGGTGCCGTTCTACGCCGTCTTGGCGGATATAACGGATATGTAGGATTTCCTGTTTCTGAATGGCCAGTGACAGATCCCATAACGGGTCCAGCAGTTTCTTTTTGTGATGAAGCGGCACGTAGTAGAAAGTTTCATTTTTGATGATGTCTTCTACGGTGGTCCGATCTTTTTCTATGCAGGTGGCGGTGAGCTTGTCCAGGATGGTATGCAGTTCTCCCGGTTCCAGTGCGCGGCTTTCCAGAAGGATTTTGGCTAATGCCAAGATTTCTTTATGATTCAGATGTTCATAGGTAGAGCGAATCAGTCGGTATCCTTTCTTGGCAGGGCTGTACTCGATGGTTCCACGGTCCCCTTGGAGTGATTTCTCTGCCAAATAGGCACGGAGTTCATCGATGTCTCGCTGGATAGTCTTGACCGTGACTCCATAAATTTCCGCCAGTTCTTTTTTGGAAATTACTTCGCCATGGCTCAGCCGTTCATACATATCCAGTAGCCTGGCACCTTTGTTTTCTGTATCGATCATATCTATCTCCTTTAGCACCTCTGTAATGAAAAGGCGGGTGCTCTATATTTTATTATCCTCACCCCCATGGACATATGATGGGAAAGTAAAAAAATACAAAAAGACCTCATCATAAAAAGAAAAATCTCTTCATGATGAGGTCTTGAAAAGTAAGGGGAACGTCCGTTTACCCCCCCAAAAAAATATGTTGTGTATGCATGATAACGTCACAAAGGTGCCCCATGATTTCTTGCCATTTCATCATGTCCGTACACCCCCGTTTCCCACACGCTTTCGCTTTAGAATAATTTTTATAGTTTAATTATATCATATGCATGTCCATGTTACTAAGTGAAGTTTAGGGAAACACTGATAACGATTTCATCAGCGTTTCCCTAGGTATCAGTAATCATAATGTTGTCAGAAACTGCAAGTGCCTCATAGTTCTCAAATAGCTTCGATTGTGTCACTATCCGTCCCCTTCGTTTCCAACTATATGTACAAGGTTCTAAGCGCTCCGCATAAAATAATAACGCCAGAGAACCCTGAAAAGCCTTTGTCTCGTTAGAATCTTTGAGACACTAATTATATAAATTTTGCATGCACCGTTTATAGGTTTCTATCACAATTTGATTATATCCAAATTCTTTATTCTCATCGAAAGCCTGGAAATCTCGTCCATCAATACTGCAATACGTTCCCTGCCGTGATTCAATATATTCATAGGTATTGGAACCATCCACAGTTCCCTGTTCCACGTTGTATCGAATCACATTGACCGCAAATCTTGTCTGCCCCGGTCCGATGCCACGTTCTGAAATCAAAACGTAAGAAGACCAATCGATATAAAATCCATATCCCATATGTCCACGAACCAGTTCGTAATTGGAATTTCCCCACAGATGATCTTCATACATCCCTGCTGCACTGACAGAAAATGGAGACATGTCTTGCTGCGAGAGGACTGTCGGAACCCCACATGCCAAAGCTGCCCCTAAAAGAATCGCTGTGACTGTATTTTTCATATTCCATTTCATAGGTATGCTCCTTTTTATACTACTTAGTGAGTGCTCATTGAACCATTTCTTAAATGACTCCGCGGCGTTCTGCATCACTAGCCAGCTGATTGGCTTTTGCCAAGAATACATGGGCCAGGTCTACATTTTTCTGTTCATACAAGTATGCATGGTAGTGTCCAGGATTTTTCCCTTTTCCCGTAAATAGTCCACTATCTACCGTATTCTTCCCATCCAATTTCCAGGAAATAAACATGGGCAGGTAATGATCATTTCCATTCCATTCTCCCATACCTTGATCCTCCCCTGGAATATCATTTAGAATATTGAATTTAACGATGATGCTGTTGGCCTGTGCTTTTTTGAAATAGTCATGAAATTTTTTCAAACATTCCGGATTTTCAATGGTTGCCGCTCGATGATTTTTCATATCAACAATCCAAAGCTTCCCATCTGCCAGGGCCATGAATCCTTTGTCGTAGCCTTCTACATATCCTGAATAGGCAGTAACTTTTGCTACATCAATTCCCATGCGCTTCATTTGGTCTTTGGCTTTTTGCAAGTACTGATCTACTGGTTGTGCATCCGCTTCTCCTTGCTTAGAGAAAGCGTCCGGTTTGCTTTGGGCTGCTGCCGAAGAGGTAGCAGCAGGTGAAGATACACTTTGTTTATCCCCGCCGAAATGTTGATAGCCAAGAAATCCTCCCCCAAGAAGAATAATGGCCGCCGCTGCACAAAGAATCCACTTTTGCTGCCCTGCGGTCTCATTTCCGTCGTTGGTATATCTAGCTTCCTGTCCCTGAAGTGGTGCGCCGCACTTGGGACAAAATTTCTTTCCACTATCCACGGGACTTCCACACTTTGGGCAAAATCGATTCATAGAAATCATCTCTTTTCTCAATTAATCTTATCGGTCTGAATCTGTACAGATATTTTCGTCGGATCGTCTTGTTTTACAATGCCGACACATTTTCCCTCTGCTGCCACAAAGTCCCCCACTTTGACTTTATTGGCCTCTGCTGCTTTTTCTGATGGCAAATCAACTAGAATCAAATAATTTTTCCCCGCCATGTTTTTATTTCCTATGAGCAATCCATAATTTTGGCTATTAGAAAACTGGCTTTTGGTAATCAGCTGACCCGTAACTTTGACTTGTTTATCTTTATACTGTTTCTCTGCACTGGACTGGTCTCTGACATAGTCGTTAATCATGTCATCGGCTTTGACGGAAATACTTCCTCCTGAGGAAGTAGATGTATCAGAAGACGAATCTGTGCTCACTGATAAAGCAATCCCTATGACCAAAACCACTGCCGCTGCAATGCCCAGGGGCATCCATTTTTTATATCCCTTTGGGGACGTTTGGGGTGCACTAATGGAAGGATCGAGTGATACCTTCGTTCCACATTCACTGCAAAAATTTTCTTTGGGGTCTAGCACCGCTCCACAATTTGGGCATCTTTTTACGGAAGCCCCGCAAGCCGTACAAAACATAGCCCCTTCCTCTAATGGTGCTCCACATTTCGGGCATTTCCTTTCCATAGCCGTTTCCTCCTTGTACCACTAAGCTCCTATTCTTCAGGAGATATTGATTTCTTCTGCCACATGTTCTTTATGCATTTCTTGTTTTAGCTTAGTTAAAAAATATCTGTCATTTTTGTCAAATGTAATCAGTACGACTGCATCAACATGCATGGCCTCTGCTAATGAAAAAAGTAGGTTTAAAGGAATATTGTTGTTATATGTTCCTGATTCGATCCGTGTAATGACGGACCGATTGAGATGCACGCAGTTTGCCAGCTCTGCTTGCGAATAGCCATTTAATTTCCTATAATAAGCCACTTTAGCCCCAATTAATTTGTATATCGTTAAGTGCTGTCCCAATAGCTTTCATCCTTTCTCTCCATATTTCTAGTACCAATTATATAATTTGAACGCGTCCCCCGTATTTCCTAATTGTGGTATAAACTTTCCTAGAAAAGCCTCATTTGTGATTTCGAAAAGGAATGCAATCTATTATTTTCAGCTTCTGGCATGAGCTTCAAATCATTCTGTCTATATCATACAAAAAGAATTGGACAATCTATGACCATGTCTACCATCTATTTGATAAATGGCCTGATTCGTTTGATAAAATACAAAGAATTTAGTAGGTTCAAATGACGGATACACCGAATACAAGTATCTGTATGGATTTTTATACATAGCCTCATCATAACCCTCCTTAAATAGCTCGCTATTCGCACCCTTTTATTCCTTGCTCTGTATCAAAATCCAAGAATGAAATCTGATAACAATTTAATCAGTGTTTCCCTAGTGATAAAAAATATAAAAGGCAAAATTACCCATACCCAAAAGGAGCAGTGCTAAAATGCTTTTGCATTTTGCCACCGCTCCTTTTGAACTTTCAAATCGCTTTTGGAAGATAAGGTTGTAAAAGAGGAATTTTACTCTTATTCAATAAAAAAGAAGCACAAAATTTCTCGAAATATTGCACTCCTGACTATTTTTATTCATTTTGGGAATCTACTTTAGTAACAGCTTGGGAAGCTGGTACTCTATCAATGAGCTCCTCCGCATACTCACATACATAGATAACACCACATACTTTCCTCTCGTTTTCCAGTCTTATAGAAAAGTTATTTGCAGTGTGAAGAGTGGAAGGAAAAATCATTCCACCGCCATAGCGGGGCGGTGTGAAAAAATAATCGCAGCGCCGCATTTTTCATGGAAATACTGTGCTTCCATGAAGCCCCCGCATCGCTTGTACATTCACGCGCCGAAGAAGATCTCCAGCCCGATTCCGATGAGGATCACGCCGCCTAAGATGGTCGCCTTATCCGCGAGCTTCATGCCGAAGCGTTTCCCGAGGAAGAGCCCTGCGATGCAGATGGAAAAGGTCACGATGCCGATGATGATACTTGCGAGCATCGCTTTGGCGAAGGGGTACTCCACCAAGGTGAAGCCGACGGAGAGCGCGTCCATGGAGGTCGCGAGCCCTTGGAGCAGCAGGTAGCGGAGGCCCACGCTGACTTTGACGTCCTCTTCATCTCCGGAGAGACCGTCCCTGATCATGAGCCCGCCGATGGCGACGAGCAGGACCAGCGATGCCCACGGCACGAGCGGGAGCAGGACCTGAAAAAGATCGACGATCCGGTTCACACACGCCCAGCCTGCCATCGGCATCAGCCACTGGAAGAAGCCGAAGGTCCCCGCGATGAGACACATGGTGCGGATGCGGAGGAAATGATTTGCAAGGCCATTCGCAAGCGAGACGGAAAAGGCGTCCATCGCAAGTCCCACGCCGAGCAGGACACTGTTCAAAATAAATAAACCACTCATTGATATCTCCCCGAAATGAAATAGGCTGTGCGGCTTAGCCGAAAGGGATGCGTGACCAGTCTCTCATGGTCATTTCAAGCGCTTTCCACCCACCAAAAAAGACCCCGCGCATAGCCGAAAACTATGCACGTGAGTCTCGCATTTTTAAAGCAAGCCAGGCAGGATGTACGGGTAACTGCCAGTATGTTGACGGGCTCCACCGAAGTGGCTGCTACTCCCTCACTTATTGGAGAATGATAGCATGAAAAAGGGCAGATGTCAAAGGGATAGGAAGTGACGGGTGACTGAAATGCAGCCTTTGGACACCGACTCTATCGACCCCTCAGAGCCAGATGGACTTCTGGACTTAGAGAGAAGTGAGAAGTGCTGGAAGGGGCACACCATTCATATAGTGTCCCAATACCCCCCCTCATTATATAAAACAGCTTGTCAGTCATTTATATAAAAGTCTGCGGCGCTTCCTCATTTTATGCGCCGCACCTTCACTCCTCACTCCTAACTCCTAACTTGATTCAGAAGTTGACTTAAATGCCAGTTATTTAGAAAACGCAATACTAGGGAAACGCCTTTCTCTTCGGATGACGGAAAGGACGTCCTCCCAATCCCCAAACTGATACGGCGTCATCTGATCAAGCTCTTCGCGGTCGGCGTCGGAGTAGTGGTCATAGATCACGGCGAAGTCGATGCCGGCATTTCTTGCCGCGGCCGCACCCGCCAGCGAATCCTCGAAGATGAAGCATTCTTCCTTGGAAAGGCCCATATCCTCGATGACCTTGAGATAGATGGCCGGGCTTGGCTTGATCTCCGGCGCATCCTCCTGCGTGTAGATCCTCGCAAAGCAGGAATCAAGCGGTGCTTTGCTGCGGATGCTTCTATTTTCCTTCCGATATACTTCCATATTACCGCGGCGCGTGGTGCTGGCGATCACGAGTGTCTTCCCGTCTTCCTTGAAAGCATGGAGCGCCTCCGGTGCGCCCGGCTTGTAGTCCACGACCTCCTTCAGGAAATGCTGCGCTATGCGGTAACGCTCCTGCAGAATGTCTTCGGCCTGCCAGGCAGAGGCATACGTTTTCCCCAGCTCCTCGCAGTAAGAAAGATACGGCTTCTTCGCATCCCGATGCTCCTTTAGGAAGCGCTCTCTTCTCTGCTGGATATCGCCCTCTGCCATAGCAGGCCCGCCAAGCGTTTGGATCAGCCGGAGGTCTACCTGGTTCCACACGCCGACGGAGTCGATCAGCGTCCCGTCCATATCAAAAATGATCGTCGACTTGTTCTCAAACATATATGCTCCTTACTTTTTCAAGAATTTCTCGATCTCCGGATCTCTTTTGAGCGCCAAAAGCTCCTCCTCCGTCGGATAGACGGGGATGTCGCGGTCATGGTTCACGAGGCAGAGGAAGCCCAGGATGTCTCCTGCGTCCGCGCGAAACTGATGCCACTGCCAGGGCGGGATGGTGATGAGATCCCCTTCCCCGACTTCATGCACATCACTTCCAAGAAGCGCATGGCCCTTCCCTTTGAAGATCAAGACGAGATGCATATGCTCATGCTTTTCCAGCGAAGAGAAGCCGTCCTTCTCCACCTGAAAATAACGGAACTGCACCGGAAGGTCGGCTTCGCTGTCAAAAAGGATCTGCTTCGTCACATCGCGAAAGACCCCGGGATTTTCCTTGTAAATATGGGGGGTGATGCCCTCCCAGCCATTCGGCCGGCTGTGAAATTTATAGATCATGGATGTTCTCCTTATGGAATGGGTTCGGGGTTGGCACGTGGGGCGTGATGCTCTTTGATTGCGGCTGAAAGAGGTTCAGCAGGTTCTGTAGGTTCTACGGGTTCAAAAGGTTTGGTGCGGCGCATAAAATAATAGAAGCGCCGAGAAATTTTGATGGTGCTTCGCACGTATCGTCATCCCGAGCGAAGCCGAGGGATCTTCCTTGCAGAACCATTAGTGCAACAATTGCGCTATTTCAATCACCGCTTGCTTCCAATCCCTAATCCCTAGTCACTCATCCCCGACTTTCTCTCAGCAGATCCTCGGCAGGCCCTCTCCCCGAAGCGGAAGGATGCGGCGGCGTCCACCGTAGAGAGTCTTAAGATGCACGCCGCTTCCCGTGCTGACGCGCCCGATCTCTTCGGCCTCTGTCCCATAGGGGAGCGCGCGAAGGATGCGAAGCGCCGTCTCTGCCTCGGCGGCAGGGAGCGCGATCAGCATCTTGCCCTCGTTTCCCATCGTCAATGGATCAAGCCCCAGGATGCCGGAGAGCGCTTTGACCTCTTCTCTGACCGGCAGTGCCTCTTCGGAGAGCGTGATGGAAACGCCGGAGGCTTCTGCCAGCTCATTGGCAACGGTCGCCAGTCCCCCTCTCGTGATGTCGCGAATGGTATGGACGGGCAGCTTCGCCGCCAAAAGGGCTTCCACCAGATGATTCAGTGGCGCACAGTCGCTCGCAAGCGTCGTCTTCATCTGCATGCGCTCTGTGAGGATGACGGCATGATGGTCGCCAAGCGTCCCCGTGACGAGGATCGCATCCCCATCGTGAAGATTTCCGGAGGAGATCTCACAGTCCGGCGCGCGATCGCCAAGGCCCGCGGTATTGATGTAAAGGCCGCCCTTCCCTTCGATGACCTTTGTATCACCGGCCACGATCGTGACGCCCGCCTCCTTCGCCGTCTCTGCCATGGAGCGGACGATCGGCTCCAGCACATCGGTGGAAAGTCCCGTCTCAAGGATGAAGCCCGCCGTCAGATAGAGAGGCCTTGCCCCCATCGAGGCCAGATCATTCACCGTCCCGCAGACGGAGAGCCGTCCGATGTCGCCCCCTGGAAAGAAGAGCGGCGAGACGACAAAGCTGTCCGTCGTCATGACAGGCACGCCGGAGAGGGGCGGCAGCACCGCGCCGTCTTCCATACGGTCTAAGATGGGATTTGTCAGGTATTTGGCAAAGAGAGAGGCGATGAGCTTCCCCGTCTCCTCGCCGCCGCTCCCGTGGCGAAGTTCGATATTCATAGGTGGCTCCTTGTTGTTTGTTGGCTGAAAATAGGTGTAGGGTTAGCCCCGAGGACGTGCTGTCCCTTGATTTCGAATGAAAGCTTTGCTTGCATGAGAAATTAGAAATGAGAAATGGTGGTGCGGCGCATAAAATAATGAAGCGCCGCAGAGTATAAATAGGGCGATGCCCGAAGGTTTGAGAAATAACAGGTTTCCCATTTGGGGTTTTCAAACATTGTCCGCCTGATCGCGAACGAAAAAGATTCGAGGGCTTCGCTCGAAATGACGATACGGGAGTCTGATATATCCCAGTCACCAGTCACTAGTCACCAGTCACTCCTAACCCCTAATCCCTGAACCCTCACTCTGCTTTCAAACTTCAGGGTGATAGTGCGGCGCTTTATAAATATTTCGCACCGCACCATAACCTTGAACCCGCCAACCTGAACCCATCAACCTTTTCTCAGTTTCTTCTGCTTTTCTTCCAGCACGGAAAGGCCTTTTACGACGCCATCAATGATGGCCTCCGGACGTGCGGCGCAGCCGGGGACGTAGACATCGACGGGGATTGCCTTGTCCATGCCGCCAAGCATATTATAGCACTCGCGGAAGATACCGCCGCTTGAGGCGCAGGTCCCGACGGCGATCACCACCTTCGGCTCCGGCATCTGTTCATAGATCTGGCGGACGACAGGCAGGTTCTGTGCGTTCACGCCGCCGGTGACAAGGAAAATATCGGCGTGCTTCGGGTCACCGGTATTGACGATGCCGAAACGCTCCACGTCATAGAGCGGTGTCAGGCACGCCAGCACCTCGATATCACAGCCGTTGCAGGACGATCCGTCATAGTGGATCAGCCAGGGAGATTTCTTTTCAAAGCTCATACATGACCTCCGGAATGGAGTGAATTGGGATAGGGGGTTATTGGGTTCAGGGTTAGCCCACGGGACGTGCTGCCCTTTGATTGTGGGTGAAAGCCTCGCGCGCTCTCTAGTTAGGAGTTAGGAGTTAGGAGTGGTGGTGCGGCGCCAGATCCTTCGACTCAGTTCTCACTGTTCCGCCTTTACATTTTCGAACATCCGACATTTCACTCCGCTCAGGATGACGAAATGCGCCGCGGAGTGTCAATAATGGCGATGCCCGAAGGTGGTATGTAAGTCACTAGTCACTAGTCACTAGCCACTAATTCCTAGCTACCAGTCACTAGCTGCTCATCCCTGTTTTCAAACTTGTGGTGGCGGCTTCGCCGCCATTTTATATTCGCTGCCAAGCACGACGCCGCCAACTTGAACCCATCAACCTGAACCAGACAGCCTTTATTTGAAGTACATCAAAAATGCGATATTCAGAAAGCCTGCCATGAGGCCGACGAGCCAAGTGGAGGCGAGCATGCGCTCCCACTTGATGCGGGCGCAGCAGTTGTCGATGAGAATCTCTGCGAAGAAAACGATCTCGCAGATGGCAAGGCCGAGAAGCCATGTCCACCAGGTATCCGATGCGAAGAAGAGGAGCACGAGGCCGAAGAGGAACACATTCTCATACCAGTGCGCGATCTCGACGACGGCCAAGGTACGGCCGGAGATCTCTGTCTTCAGACCGCCGATGAGCTCCTGATGCGCTTCATGCGACATGGAGATATCGAAGGGCGATTTCCTGAATTTAATGAGAAGGATGAAGCAGAGGCCGAAGAAGATGCCCGGCATACGCAGGATATTCATATGGGCGCCCGTCAGGATGTCTCCGACGGAGAAGCTGCCGCTGGCGAGGTAAAAGCCGAGCGCCACCATGAGAAGCATCGGTTCATACGCCATGGTCTGCACGAGCTCACGCTCCGCGCCGATCTGGCTGTAGGGGGAGTCGACGGCATACGCCGCGATGATGAGGCAGACACTCGCCATGGTCAGTGTGAATACGACGAGCAGGATATCGCCCTGCGCGAAGAAGAGGGTGCCTGTCAGAAGAACGAAAAGAAGGAAGCCGAAGATGTAGAAGCCTTCCGCCTTATTGACGGCGATCGGCTGCTTTTCCCACAGCTTCAGGAAATCATAGAAGGGCTGCAGGAGGGGCGGCCCCTTTCTTCGCTGCATACGGGCGGAGATGATGCGGTCGCACCCGGAAAGCAGTCCGCCGAGGATCGGCGCTAAGAGGAGGTACAGGAGACCCCCTGCGATAGGCATCAGGAAGTCAGACATGGAATGCACCTCCTAGAGTCAAAGACAGCTCCATCAGGACGCAGGCAAGGGCGGCGGTGTAGCCCAGGAGCTTCATGCGGTCTTCACCGAACCAGCTCTCCAGATACCAGTTCCGCAATGTGACGGGGACGACACGTCCGCCGGCGCCGCGATAGGCATTGTCACTTCCGAGGTTCTCCCCGGAAAGATTTGTGACGACCTGTTTCTTCTCACGGCTTTTGCCGAAGCGCAGCGGCAGGACGACCAGGAGGAAGACCATGAGCGACATGATCCAGAGATTGCTCTGCGCGATGACCTCTGCCGTCGCATGATAGGTGAGTGCCAGGTAGGGGATGACGCCGTATTCCGAAACGAGCGGGAAGAGCACGCAGACGATGAGCGTCAGTGCTGCCAGCGTTTTGAGCGCCGTCCATTCGACGCCAAGGATCCCTCGCTCGCGGTTTTCATTCGTCGGGACAAAGGTCGTGATCTTGCCGAGCCACTTCGTCCAGTAGAAGAGCGTGGTCGCCGAGCCGTAGACGAGGACGAGGAGAAGCAGCGGCTGCCCTGCATCGACGAAGGCTTTCATAGCGGCCCACTTGGAGATCAGCATGCCGAACGGTGCGAGGAACATCCCGCAGATGCCGATCACCATGCAGAGCGAAAGGCGCGGCATGGAATTGAAGATCCCATCGAAATTCTCCAGATCGCGGCTGCCGAGCTGCTGCTCTGCGGTGCCGACCGTGAGGAAGAGGAGAGACTTGGCGACTGCGTGGAAGATGACGATCATGATCGCCGTCCATGCGGCTTCATAGGAGCCTGTGCCCGCACAGCAGACGATCAGACCGAGATTCGAGATCGTGGAATAGGCGAGCACCTTTTTCCCATCGGACTGGGAAATGGCGGCGCAGGAAGCGAAGAAGAAGGTGATCCCGCCCACCAGCATTGCCATGATGCCGACATGATTGTCCCCCAGGATCGGCGCGAGCTTGATGATGAGGAAGACGCCCGCCTTGACCATGGTCGAAGAGTGCAGGAGCGCCGAGGTCGGCGTCGGTGCCACCATCGCCCCCAGAAGCCATCCGGAGAAGGGCATCATCGCCGATTTTGTAAATCCGCAGAAGACGAGGAGCGCTGCGATAAGCTCGACAGGTTCACGGCTGCGGCCCAGATTCACCAAGAGAGACAGCTCGACTGTGTAGTATTTCTCCCCCAGAAGGACGATCGCCAATGCAAAGGCAAGCCCGCCCAAAAGGTTCATCCAGAGCGCCTTGCAGGAATTGTGGATCGCTTCATTCGTCTGCGAGTAGCCGATCAGGAGGAAGGAGCAGAGAGACGTGATCTCCCAGAAGGTGTACATGAAGAGCAGATTGTTCGACATGACGAGACCGAACATCGCCGAAAGGAAGAGGAAGACCACGAAGAAGAAGAAGCCGCGACGGTCAGGGATCCCCGCATGCTTTCGATGGTACTGCGCCATGTAGCCCAAGGAGTACACCGCGATGAGTCCGCCGATGATGCCGGCGATCAGGATCATGATGATGGCAAAGTGATCGATGAGGAAATCCCATGATACATAGATGCGCTCGCCCATATGCCATTCAAAGGCCGCCACGATCGCAAACTGCACAAGGCCCAGAAGCGCGATGCTGTAGCGTTTGAATTTCTTCGCATAGTAGCAGACCGCCAGAATGACAAGGAAGTCTGCCGCCAGCATCACCGCTTTCAGCAGCTCACTATCCACGCCGATCTTCACCGGCTCATCAAAGCAGGTGACGGCGACGGCAAGTGCGAGCCCCATCATCACCGCTGCCGAGCCTTTCACGAGCAGGTTGCGGAAGGAGGCATCGCGTGTCAGGAGCAGGATCACGGCCGTTGCAAGCGGCAAAAGAAACAGCAAGAGGGGTAGAAGCATAAGATCGACCTCCGAAGTGACCATGAGAAATGAGAGAGTCTCTCAATAAGTGCATGTGATTTATATAGTGTGTATACATATTTTTGCATATTCTTCGTATTGATATATACTTTATACTAAATGAATCAACAATGCAAGCACAAAATGATTTCGATCGACGCTGGGCAACACGAAAAAGGGCAGCTGCGACAAAATGCAAAAGCAGCTTGTCGTATCTGCCCTCTTTGGGAAGTGACTGGGGACTAGAGACTGGGAATTAGTAGCTAGGGATTAGGGATTAGGAATTAGGGAGTCTCGAGTGACTTGTGACTTGAATACCGCCTTCGGGCATCGCCACTGTCTATACTTCGCGGCGCATTTCGTCATCCTGAGCGGAGTGAAATGTCGGATGTTCGATCATGTAAAGGCGGAACAGTGAGAACTGAGTCGAAGGATCTGGCGCCGCACCACCATTTCGCATTTCTCATTTCTAATTTCTAATTCAAAGAGCAGCATGCCCCAAAAACCATTGACTCACTGTTTCCCCAGCACATCCGCCATCACGCGCTTGAGCACCCTGATATCGAAGGGCTTTGCCACATGGGCATTCATGCCGAGCGCGATGGCCTTCGCCTTGTCTTCGGCAAAAGCATTGGCCGTCATGGCGATGATGGGGATCTTAGAAAGCCTTGGATCCTCCAGATGGCGAATGATGGTGGTCGCCTTGTAGCCATCCATATTCGGCATCTGGATATCCATGAGGATGAGATCATACCAGAGCGGCTCTCGTTTCTCAAGCATCGACAGACACTCGATGCCATCTCTGGCGCGCTCCACAAGAAGACCGGCCTCCTTCAGAAGCTCTTCTGCGATCTCTGCATTGAGATCATTGTCTTCCGCAAGAAGGATGCGGCGGCCTTGGAGTGCGGTATCCGGCAGGGCGGAGTCTTCTGCAGGGAATGCCGCTTCCGGCCCTTTGGCGATGCGGTGCGGGATCCTGACCGTAAAGGTGGTGCCCTTGCCCGGCTCACTCTCGACCGCAATGGTGCCGCCCATGAGCTCTGTCAGCTTCTTGGCGATGCCCATACCGAGGCCAAAGCCCGGCCGTCGGCTCTCCGTGCTGCTCCTCGCGCGCGTGAAGGCTTCGAAAATGTGCGCGAGGAATTCTTTCGTCATACCGATGCCATTGTCCCGGATGGTCGTCGTGAAGAGCTCGATGCCCTCTTGGGCCGGAGCGGAGCAGATATCGAAAGACACCCTCCCTCCGGGCGGTGTGTACTTGCATGCATTCGAGAGAAGATTCAGCAGGATCTCCTGCAGCTTCACCTTATCGGCATAGATGAAGCGCTGCGGCGTCCGAAGCGTCCTTGTGAAGGAGATCTGTCTGTCCCTCATCTGATTTTCAAAAAGGCAGCCGACAGACTCATAGAGCTCTTTCATGTCGATGATCGACTCCTCGATACTGCTCTTGCCGCTTTCGATGCGCGCAAGCTCAAGGACATTGTTGATCAGAGAGAGCAGGAATTCACCGGACTTCTCGATCTTTTCTGTATAGTCCAGGATCCTCTCCGGCTCGTCCTTGTACATGCGAAGCAGGTGAGAGAAGCCGAGGATCGCATTCATCGGCGTGCGGATATCATGCGACATATTGAAGAGGAAGGTGGACTTCGCCTTATTGGCGAGTTCGACCTGGCGGAGCGCTTCTTCCAGCTGCTGCTGTTTCTTTCTCTCCTCATGGATGATCTGATCCAGCGCGCGGTGTCCTATGATGACCTCGAAATGATCTTCATCCTGCTGGGAAAGCACCGCCCGCACTTCGAAATACTCATTCCCCGCAGGATTCGGACGCACATGGCAGCGGACGCTGTACATCTGATGTCGGAGGAGCTCCTCTTCGAGGCGAGAGGGTGAGAGGAGGACGGCCATCTCTTCGCGATCCGCCGCATGCACCAGATGCTCGCAGGCATAGCGGATCCATTCACTATAGCGATAATGCAGATCCTCGAGCTTTCGCCCTATGTGCGTATCCTCCATGCCTCGGATCAGCTCGATGGTATCCTGCCGGAGATCCGTCAGGAAGATCACAGAGAAATCCTGCCCCAGCGCATTCATCACGGCCTGGTTCTGCATCTCCTTCTGCTTGTCGCGGTCGATGGGATTCACCATGTACAGGAGATCTTTCGCGCGCCCCTTCTCGTCTCTCGTCTTCACGATGAATCGCGCCTGCCGCCACTCTCCCGTGCGCGCACGATACGTGGTCGTGATGGTGTCTTCCTGCGAAAGGCGCGTGACAAGCGTCCTCGTATCCACAAAGTCGCGCATGTGGTCCCAATATTCCTCAGAAACGATATACCGCAGTATATCCTCAAATGCCTGCGACGCCGCACACACCTTCCTGCTCGCCTGATACCCTTCACCGACACTAGCGATCCTCTCGCAGGTGTCTTTTTCCAGATCGACGAGGTAGATCACCCAGTAGATCTTGCTGATCGTAGAAATAACTTCATTCGACCGGCGTTCAGATGCGAGCGCCTCCTCGAGACGCCGCTGGTGTCTGCCCTCTTCCCTGATCAGATCATCGATCGGCCGGATCCCAATGACGACCTTAAAGCTCGTCTCATCCTGATGCACGCGGATGGCCTTCAGCTCGAAGTATTCATTCCCCTCGCGGTTCCCTTTCGTACGCGCCCGATACGTGAACGTTTCCTTCTCCATCAGATGCCGCATCAGTCCCTCAGGACCCAGCTCCCCATAGAAATCCCCACAGGACTCTTTCACCAGCAGATGATCGCGGATGTATACCATGCGCGCCCGATAAGAGAGCTTCTCCTTGGCAGGCAGAGCCTCATCGATATCCATGCCATGGCTGAACATCCCCTGCTTCACGATCTCTATCGTATCTGTCTTGAGGTCTGCGAAACAGATCACCGTGTAGTCTAAGCAGAGCGACTGCAGGATCGCATTCTCCCTAACAAGATGACGGAACGCCTGCTCCATAGGAGTTCCCGGCTCCGTCTCAGAGCAAAGCATCTTGTCGAAGTTTTTGATCGACGCAAGGCAGTAGCCCGGTGTCCCTGCCGGCATGATATGAAGATGGATGAAGCGCTTCGTCCTCTGGGCAAAGGTATCGAAATTCAGCGTCTTCCCGTGATAGGCCGCTTCGTAGTAGGGGAAAAGCCACTTGCCCCCGATCTTCGGCAAAAGCTCGATGCCCGATCTGCCGAGCAGCTTCTTAAGAGGGATAGAGAGATGCTTTGCTTCCGCCTCATTGGCATAGGCAAAACGCCAGTCCACCGGTTTTCCCGCCTCATCCACCTCGACATGGATGACATAGATGGGCACCGGACTCTCCCAGACCGCTGCCCCCAGCATCTTCAAGTAGACCTCATCCTTCATGGCTTCCCCCTTACGGCACGCACAAAAAAAGCATGTATAAATTCTTTTTTATTATACATGCCTGCACCGGAAAAAGAAAACGAAAAAGATTCCTCGGCTGCGCTCGGGATGACGATACGGAGAGGGCCGTCCCATTCCTTTTCATCCCGCTTAGGGAGCCAGCCTCCGCCCCTTTCGGGGCACCTCCTTCCGGGGGAAGGAGGGAGTATGCCGCCTTCTCGCATCGTCATTTCGAGCGAAAGCGAGAAATCTTTTTCGTTTGCGGTCAGGCAAAAGAGGCGAGGATGACGGATCACGGGAAGCACCGCACTCTCTGCGGCGTGGAATCACGGTGCTTCATGCAAACAGCTTTACGAAGGAAAACGGAAACGGCAAACGAAAAAGATCCCTCGGCTGCGCTCGGGATGACAATACGGGAGAGGGCTGTCTCACATTCCCTTTCATCCCGCGGCGGGAGTGAGCCTCCGCCCCTTCGGACCGCCTCCTTCCAGGGGGAAGGAGGGAGTGTGCCGCCTTCCCGCATCGTCATTTCGAGCGAAAGCGAGAAATCTTTTTCGTTTGCGGTCAGGAAAGCGCTGTGAGGAGAGGGGATCACGGGAAACTCCACGCTCCCTGCGACTTGGGGAAAGGAGGGAGTGTGCCGCCTCCACGCCCTTTTTCCCCATTTAAATACCCGCACCGGATGGCGGCCGGTGCGGGCTGTATTTTTGGAGTCTTCGGAATGGTCTAGTCATAAGACCATAGGACTATGATCCTATGAGAATGCGGAACGGAACAAGCATATGTTCCTCAGAGATCCACCGTTGACAGCCGGTTTCATTCTGCCGGACCGCAGCCGGCAAGGAGAGATGGGAGCGCAGGATGGAAAATCATACAGGAACACATAAGGAAAGCACTGACCTCATGCGGAAAAGAAGAGCAAGCCTTGGTAAAAGGCGCACGGAAACGCAGATGCGCTATGACTTCTATAGCCCCCGACTCTGGTGCCTTGGGAGTCATGTCACGCTGCGAGGCCGCCCTCGTTCTTTCTTTCCTTTGCGTTCTTCCGCACCGGCTAGACAGATTTACCGGAGAGGACAGACAGAGCATCCCAAAGGCCTTCCCTGTGAAGCACGGGAAAACGCTCCCGGATCCTCCGTCTCACAGTCGAAAAATTTCGGAGACGAAGCTCATGAAAGAGAGTCTGCTCATTTCTCAGGCGATCGCTGCACCCATCCTGCCGATCTACTTTATCGGCGGCAAATGCCCCGGGCTCCTGATCCACACGCAGAGTTCTTTCGGACAGATTTTCTCATCAAACGATCTGACATGTCTACTTGGTTCTATTATACACCATTTTTCACTTGAAAAAGTGAACCATTTCATGCCAAAGCAAAAAGCTCCGCTTGTGCGGGGCTTTTTCGGCTATTGAAAATTTCTTGAATCGATTATGGGGAAGGCAAGGGAGGAGGAAATGCGTCTCTCATTTCTTTGCATTCCGCTCGTGAGCGAGCCAGCCCCCTTCGGGGCGCTTTCCCTGTCCTTTCTCTTACTCCAGATCGTTTTGTTCCGCCAGCGCTTTCACGAGATGATATACCTCCGCAAAGGGCAGATGGTTTTTTTCTGCGATGGCCTTCACCGATTCATACTCGGGGTAGAAGCGTCTCTCTCCGGGGAGGGCGACTTCCTTCACCTCCGCGATGCCGAAGGGCGTTTCCACCTGCTTCTGGTTGCGGCGAAGGATGGAGCGCATGACGCTCGGAAATTCGCGGATGCCGATGGTCGTCGTTTCTTTGAAGATGATGTCTTCTAGCTCTTCCATCTTGCTCTTCTTGCAGATCACGGTGAGCTCCCACGCGGGACGGTTCTTCTTCATGTAGACCGGGCTGTAATGAACGTCGAGCGCACCGGCCTGCATGAGGCGGTCGATGGTATAGCCGAGTGCTTCGCCGGTGCTGTCGTCGATGTCGGTCTCGAGCTTCACGATCTCATCCTTGCCCTCTTCCATGGCATTCCCTTCGATGAGGTATGCGCGAAGGATATTCGTGCGCTCGGTGTAGGCTCTCTTGCCTGCGCCAAGGCCTGTACGCACGATGCGGAAGGCTTTCGGCAGCTGGTGCGTCGTGCAGATGGCCGCCGCGATGGCTGCGCCGGTCGGCGTGACGTATTCCCCCTTCGCCTCCATGATGGTGAGCGGCATATCGTAGGCTTCGATGATATTCATGGTCGCCGGGACGGGGACGGGCAGCACGCCGTGCTGGCAGCGGACGGTGCCTCTGCCCTCGGTGAGGCAGGGAATGATGACATCCGTGATCCCCAGGCTGTCAAAGGTGACCGCCGCGGCAATGATATCTACAATGGAGTCGATGGCGCCGACTTCATGGAAATGCACTTCTTCCAGCGGCATGTGATGAGCGAGAGACTCTGCTTCCGCTACGATGTGGAACATCTTGCCCGCCAGTGCTTTCGCCGAGTCTGTCATGTCTGTCGCGTCGATGATGTCTAAGATCTCTGCCAGATGGCGTCCGTGGTGGTGATGCTCATGATCATGGTGATGATGAGACTCCTCACCTTCATGGCAATGGCAGTGATGCTCTTCCTCGTCCTCATGGCAGTGGCAGTGATGCGCTTCTTCGTCCTCATGGCAGTGGCAGTGATGTGCTTCCTCGTCCTCGTGGCAATGGCAGTGATGTGCTTCCTCGTCCTCATGGCAATGGCAGTGATGCTCTTCTTCGTCCTCATGGCAGTGATGCGCCTCCTCCTGCGGAGCTGCCGAGCTGACCGGCGCCGGGCCATAGAGGTAGGCCATATCATGGTCATGATTTTCATGGGCTGCATCCAGAATGACATTGAAATCACAGCATGCAATGCCGGATTTCTTGACGCTGGAGATCTCCACCATGAAACCGTCCGCGGGGATGGAATTCAGCGCGCGTTCCAGTGCCTCCGGGTCTGCGCCGAGGTCGATCATCGCTGCAACGAACATATCTCCGCTGATGCCGGAGGAAGTTTCAAGGTATAATGTTTTTCCCATATGGTTTCTCCTTGTTGGTTGTTGATTATTGGTTGGAATCAGGAGTGACTGGTGACTGGATTCTAGTAGCTAGGGACTAGTGGCTAGGGATTAGGAGCTTCGAATGACTGGTGACTTACATACCACTTTCGGGCATCGCCCCGTTTCGTCATCCTGAGCGGCGAGAAACGTCGCACTTGAGATAACGAATGCCAGAACAGCTGCGACCTGAGCCCTCGATCTCGGCGAAGCCGCCACCTTCATTCCTAATTCCTCATTATGACACGTAATCATAACAAGAAATATGGCGATATGGTTACTTTCAAATCCATCCCATTTCCGCCAATCGGTTGATCTGTGTCGCCACATAGCCGGCGCCGAAGCCATTGTCGATATTGACGGTGACGATGCCGTTCGCACAGGAATTGATCATCGTCAAGAGCGCCGAAAGGCCGTGGAAGCTGGCGCCATAGCCCACCGACGTCGGCACCGCGATGACGGGATTCTTCACAAGTCCGCCGATGACCGAGGCGAGCGCCCCTTCCATGCCTGCCACTGCGATGACACAGTTCGCGCGGCGCACGATCGCCTCCTTTGAAAGGATGCGATGGATGCCGCTGACGCCCACATCATAGACACGTTCGACATGCGTCCCGAAGTACTCTGCCGTCTGTGCCGCTTCCTCTGCGACGGAAATATCTGCCGTGCCGCCCGTGCAGATGGCCACGCAGCCGATGTGCTCCTTCTCCTTTTCCAGCTTCAGGATATGCGACACCGGGTCATAGGAGATCTCCGGCAGGAATTCCTTCACGATCTCATACTGGTGGGGAGAGGCGCGGGTGCCGAAGACTTCCCCCTCCACCTCATAGAGCCTTCGGAAGATCTGTCCGATGAATTCGTCAGATTTCCCCTGGCAGTAGATCACTTCTGCAAAGCCGGAACGCTTCTTCCGATCCGTATCGAGCTTGGCAAATCCCATTTCCTCATAGGATCGCTCCGCCGGATTCTCACGGATGAGCGCCTCTGCCGCAGAGAGCGACAGCGCGCCGGACTTCACTTGGGTCAATATCTCTTGAATACTCATATATGTGTCCTTTGGTTGATTGGTTGTTGGTTTGGGTTCAAAGTTCAGGGTTCAGGGTTAGTCCACGGAGCGTGCTGCCCTTTGATTGCGTTTGAAAGTTTCGTTTGAATGAGAAATTAGAAATGAGAAATGCGAAATGGTGGTGCGGCGCATAA
>OLGL01001172.1_pt1 | contig 27646 bp, 28 predicted proteins | sample 1605041 | NCBI WGS metagenome assembly OLGL01 (sample SAMEA3888905, study PRJEB22519) | human gut metagenome | biome: human gut; feature: human-associated habitat; material: faeces | place: Denmark | collected 2010 | reverse complement strand
CGCCGCGCTTGACACTCGTATCCACAAAGTTCACACTCCGCCGAAAGAAGTACCCATCACCGAAGGCCCTTCGGTGAGGCCACTTTCATTCTCCCACGCAGGTACGGAATTTATACTTTGCCAATGCCGCAAAATTCCGGCGTCCTCGCCCCGCACTATCCTATGCCCGGAACAAGGCGTGTGTGTATGGATTTGTGTCCGCGCTTCCCTGCGCTCACAGCAGCCGCAGGCTCCGCTCCACGATTTTACCGCCTTCGATATACACCCGCGGCACCCGCTTGCTCACCGCGCAGGTCAGCTCATAGGGGATGGTGTTCAGAATGGCCGCCAGGTCATCCACCCGCTGGCGGCGGCCGAAGATCTCCACCTCGTCCCCGACCTTGACGTCGGGCAGGTCTGTCAGATCGATCATGGACATGTCCATACAGATCCGGCCCCGCTGAGGGGCTGGGCCCTGGGCTGTCACCACCGACATCCGGTTGGAGAGGCCCCGGAAGAAACCGTCCGCATAGCCGATGGGCAACACCCCGATCCGGGTCCTTCCCTGGGTGCGGAACGTCCGACCGTAGCTGACGTCCGTGCCCGGGTCAAAGGTCTTGATGGTGGAGACGCTGGACTTCAGGCTCATCACCGGCCGCAGGTCCAGCCGCTGCGCATCGGCGCCCACGCCGTACAGGGCGATGCCCGGCCGCACCATGTCGAGATACATCTCCGGATAGCGGGCCAGAGCGCCGCTGTTGGCGCAGTGGCGGATGGCAAAGGTTCTGCCCCCTGCAGCCAATGCATCCAGCACACGGGTGAACACGTCGAACTGCGCTCTCGTATAGGCCTCACTGTCTCTGTCGTCCTCGTCGGAGACGGCGAAGTGGGTGAAGATGCCTTCCGCCTCCAGTCCCGGCAGGGCGCAGGCGGCGGCGATGGATTCCACGCCTGTGTCAAAGTGCCCCTCCCGCACCAGGAAACCCAGCCGGGACATGCCGGTGTCCACCTTGATGTGGACCTTCAGTGTGCCGCCGCTCTCCACGGCTGCGGCGCTGTACGCCTCCGCCTTGGCCAGGGCGGACACCGCCTGGGTGATGCCGTACTCGATCAGCTGGGGCACCATGGCCGGGGGCGTGTGGCCCAGGATCAGAATGGGCGCCTGAATGCCGGCCCGGCGGAGTTCTTTCGCCTCGTCCAAGCTGGACACCGCCAGATAGTCCGCCCCCAGCTGCTCCAGCTTGCGGGACACCTGAATGGCCCCGTGGCCGTAGGCGTCCGCCTTCACCACACCCAAATACTTCACGTTGGGCCCGATCTTTCTGCGGGCCTGCTGATAGTTGTGGGCCAGGGCGTCCAGGTCGATCTCCGCCCAGGTCCGTCTCAGAATCGGTTCCTCCATGTGTCGGTCACCTTCTCCGTCAGTCTATGGAAGCGGCGGGAGGAACCCTCCCGCCGAAGTCATTCCTGGTTTTCTATTGTATCATAAAAGGAAAAGCTCGTAAAGTCTGCCGTCAAAATGATTTCCCCATCCACGGCGATCTCCCCTCGGAGGGGCGTACCGTCCTCCTGCCGCAGCCAGAGGGTGGAGAGGATCTTCCCATTCTGCTCTCCGGTCTGGTCCACCGTCAGACGGAAGCAGGACGTCTCCTGCCAGTCCTCCTCGCTCTCCTCCAGCAGCCACCCGTCCCGCAGGGCGCTCATCAGCTGGGGCAGGCAGGCCATGGGGCTCACCTCCTGGCTGCTGAGGTTCCCGGCGTTCAGGCACTGGTCCTCGTACACCAGTTCCACTTCCCCGTCGGAGAGCACTGCCTTCACGCCCGCGATGGTCTCCGGTGCCAGGACCTCCACAGTGGTCTCCCCCTCCGGCACGTAGTCGCACTGGAGCGTGGCCTCCCAGGCCGCGCCGTCCTGCGTGCAGGAGACCTCCGCCTCCATGACGCAGCCCGCCATGTTCCGATAGGGCATCCGGGCATCCGCCGCATCCCCCGCCTCTCCGCCTGTGCCGCCGCAGGCCGTCAGCAGCAGGCACAGGGTCATCATTGGTATGCAAGCCCATCTGCGCACCGCAAAAACCTCCGTCTTTTATAGGATCTCCCCGATGGCCGCCGGCAGTGACGACACCACGTCCTCCGGCGTCATACCATAGGGCGTCAGGCGCTCCGCCGCCAAGTCCCCGGCCCGGCCGTGGAGCCACACGCCGACCGCCGCCGCCCGAACGGCAGTCGCCCCCTGGGCCAGCAGGGCGGCGACAATCCCCGTCAGCACGTCGCCGCTGCCGCCCTTGGCCAGGCCGGAATTTCCGGTGGTGTTCACCAGCACGTTCCCCGCCGGGGCGGCGGTGAGGGTCCGGTGGCCCTTCAGCACCAGGACACAGCCATGGGCCGCTCCAAAGGCCCGGGCGGCCCCCAGCCGGTTGCTGCCGGTGAGGTCGCCGCCGATGCGGGTGAACTCCCCGTCGTGGGGCGTCAGCACCGTGATCCGGTCTCGCCGGGCGTCCAGTACATCTATATGTCCCCCCAGGGCGTTTATGCCGTCGGCGTCCAGCACCATCGGCTGCTGGATCTTCTGCAGCAGATCCAGCACCAGCTCCGTGACGCCATCTCCCCGGCCCAGTCCAGGGCCCAGAGCCACTGCGTCACAGCCGGCAGCCCGCTCCAGGATTTCCTCTTTCGCCTTGGGAGAGAGCCTCCCATGTTTGTCCGGCAGAGGGAATGGCATGGCAGAGACGCACTTGGCCGCCTCCACCGGCCAGATGGTCTCCGGCACCCCCAGGGACACCAGCCCGCACCCGGTCCGCACCGCCGCCGCGGCAGTGAGATAAGGCGCACCGGTATAGCCCACTGCGCCGCCGACGATCAGCACCTTGCCGAAGGTTCCCTTGTGGCCGTCCGCCCTCCGGGGCGGCAGGGCCGCACGGGCAAAGTCCCGCTCCACCGTCTGGGCCCGGCAGACAAGGCCCCGGACCAGATCCGCCGGGATGCCGATGTCCCGGACCTCCACGTTCCCGGAGAGGGCGGCCCCCTCCCCCACTGCCTGACCGATCTTGGGCAGTGTGAAGGTGACAGTGCGATCCGCCCGAACCGCACGGCCCAGCACGGCGCCGGTGTCCGCCGACACGCCGCTGGCAATGTCCGCCGCCACCACGGCGGCCCTGCTCTCATTCATCCAGTCCACCGCCGCGGCAAAGGGCGTGCCTGCCCCGATGGGCCGGGAGAGGCCCACGCCGAAGAGGGCGTCGATCACCACGTCGCACCCCAACACCCAGGCCCGCTGGCTTTCGTCCGCCGGGTCGAACCGCTCCAGCTCCACACCGCACTCGCTGAGACGGCGGGTCTCCTCCAGGGCGTCCGGCGTCAGCTTCTCATAGTCCCCTACCAGGAACGCCCGGACCTTCAGCCCCTTCAAAAACAGCAGCCGGGCTGCGGCGATTCCATCGCCGCAGTTGTTGCCCGCGCCGCACAAGGCCGCCCCCCGACATTTCCCCGGCCGCTTGGGCAGCAGCGCCAGCGCCGCCTCTGCCACGCCTGCCGCCGCCCGCTCCATCAGGTCGATGGAGGGAATGCCCCGCTCTTCAATGGCCTGCCGGTCCAGCTCCTTCATCTGCTCCGCCGTCGTCAGCTTCATGGCCGTAACCTCCTGTGTTCCTCATGGTTTTCTGGTGCCTATTATAGGAATTCCCGCTCCGGATTGCAATCATTTGTAACCAGATCGTCATGAATTTTCCGGTGGAATGTGATATGATGCTTCAAAAAGGAACGAAAGGAGGCGCTGCCCATGAGGCGTTTTGGGGCGCTTCTTCTCCTGACCATCACGCTGCTCGCCGGCTGCGGCGGGCGGGAATCTCCGGTTTCGCCCGATGAGGCCCCGGAGACCGCTCTGACGGAACAGGACGTTATCAATATGTATACCGCCGCGTCGGCGGTATACGACTGGTTTGATCTGACCACCCTGCCCCTGGACATGGAGGACGCCCGCACAGAGGGAGACCTGACCTACTACCGGGTGGATGCGGAGAATCTCTCCCTGCCCGTTTCTACCGTGGCAGAGCTCACGGACAGTGCGCTTCCCTGGCAGCCGCAGCCGGTCACGATCACGTCCCTGGCAGACCTGCGGGAGACGGCGGAGTCCTACTTCTCCCCGGAGATTGTGGACAACCTCTTCGCCCTGTCCCCGGATCACTACAAGGACTTCGACGGCGTTCTCTACGCCACCGACGGGGGCCGAGGGAGCAACCTGTACCTGCTGGACAAGACCGTGGCGGCGGAGCAGGTGGATGCGGACCACTGGACGGTGACGGTCACCTTCTACGCCGACAGCTGGGCCTTTGAGAAACCCAGTACCACCGTCGGCTACTCCCAGGCGGTGCTGGATCTGGAACACACGGCGGACGGCTGGAAATTCACTTCCTTTGTTCCCTCCGACGGGCTGGACCTGGAGGCGGAGACGGTGTTCCAGTTCACCTATGATATTGATACCTTCATGCGTGATGACGCCGGTAACCTCGACACCTGGTCCGACCTGAAGCTGGCCTGCTGGCTGCTCCACGCGGACGGAGCTTATTCCGAAGGTGCCACCGACTATTTAACCAGGCGGTTCCTGGAGGACCCGGACACCTGGTTCGATGCGTTGTCCGTCTTCCCGGACAGCCCCTGGGAGCACGCCGACATTGTGGTGGCCGCCCCGGTGAACGACACCTACGCCTGGTATGGTCAGGAGGAGCAGGACCGGCTGACAGAGATCCTGGACACCTACCAGCCGGAAAACGACGCCCAGCAGGCCCTGCTGGACGCCCTGAAGGAGGCCCGGCCCCAGGCCATCGAGCGGGCAACGGAAAACGCCACCGCCTCCTTCTGTCTGGTGACGGAGGGGCAGTTCCTCTCCCTGGGGCGCAAAGAGGGCGGATACCCCTGGGACTATGAGGGTCTCCCGGAGACGCCCCAGTCCGCCGGGACGGGGGACAACGGGGAATCGCTCTTCACGTTTTCCTTTGGAGGCGTGGATGTGGCGTATCTGGATGCGGATGGAACCGACAATATCTACCGCATGACCACCACGGTGCCGGGGCCGCGGACCCTGGGAGGCATCCAGGTGGGGGACTCGGAGGACGATGTAAAAGCCGTCTACACCGGTGCGGTGCAGATGGAGGCGGTGGGCGAGGACCAGTTCGGCGCCGACTACGCCCTGATCCACGAGCCCGGCGGCCTGTCCTACTGCAAGCACATCTCCTTTTTCATCACGGACGGCGAGGTGTCCGCCATCCAGGTGGAGGACCTGGTGGACGGCCGGCTCTTGAGCTGAAAATTTCCGCCCCGATCCGCTGAATTTCGGCGAATCGGGGCTTGCATTTGTCCCGTTTCTGTGCTATAAGTGTTAATTGTTATCAGCGATGAACGGGAAAATAACCGTGATACGCCGCCGAGAGAGGTCTGGCCACCGGCTGCAAGCCAGACTGCGGACGCCCGGTTTGGTTCGCCCGGGAGCCGCCGTGGAGACACGGCCGGTCCGCCCTCCGTTACCGGGGCCACGAGTGCGCGCCGCTTTTGGCGCGAATCCGGGTGGTACCGCGGAAGGATTCGCCTTTCGTCCCAGGGATGGGACGAGAGGCGTTTTTTGTTATCACAAAGATAGGAGATATGAGATAGAAGATAGGAGTTTTGGTATCCGGCAAAGCCGGATGATCCCAATAGAGCCGCACAGCGGCCGCCCCAGTTCCTATCTCCGATCTCCACGCTCCTAACTCAAAAAAGGAGTCTGACGTATGAAGGAACAACTGGAAGCCATTCGCGCCGGCGCGCTGGCAGCCATCGGCGCCGCCGGGAACACCGGAGAGCTGGAGGCCCTCCGGGTCCAGTACCTGGGCAAAAAGGGAGAACTGACCGCCGTTCTGAAGCAGATGGGCAAGCTCTCCGCCGAGGAGCGGCCCGTCATGGGCCAGCTGGCCAACGCCGTCCGGGCAGATGTGGAGTCCGCCATCGAGCAGCAGTCCGCCGTCCTGGCGGAAAAGGCCCTGGAGGAGCGGCTGGAGGCCGAGGCGCTGGACATCACCGTCCCCGGCAAGGCCCACAAGCTGGGCCACAAGCACCCCATGTACACCGCGCTGGATGAGATCAAGGAGATCTTCATCTCCATGGGCTTCACGGTCCTGGACGGCCCGGAGGTGGAGCTGGCCACCTATAACTTCGACAAGCTGAACGCCGGCGAGGGCCACCCCTCCCGGGACTGGAGCGACACCTTCTACTTTGACGAGGACAGCCGGGTGATGCTCCGCTCCCAGACCAGCCCCATGCAGGTCCGGGCCATGGAGACCATGGAGCTGCCCATCCGCATCATCGCCCCCGGCCGGGTGTACCGGAAAGATGAGGTGGACGCCACCCACTCCCCCATGTTCCATCAGGTGGAGGGCATGGTCATCGACAAGGGCGTCACCATGGCGGATCTGAAGGGCACCCTGAACACGGTGGTGGAGATGCTGTACGGCAAGGGCACCAAAACCCGGTTCCGCCCCCATCACTTCCCCTTCACGGAACCCTCCTGCGAGATGGATGTCCAGTGCCACAAGTGCGGCGGCGTGGGCTGCCCCACCTGTAAGGGCGAGGGCTGGATCGAGCTGCTGGGCGCCGGCATGATCCACCCCAAGGTGCTGAAGATGTCCGGCATCGACCCGGAGGTATACTCCGGCTGGGCCTTCGGCATCGGCCTGGAGCGCACCGCCATGCGGCGGTTCAAGATCGCCGACCTGCGGCTGATCTTTGAGAACGACGTGCGATTCCTGGAACAGTTCTAGTTCTTAAAGAGGGGATCCCGTCCCCCCTTTAGATTCCCCCTCACCAGTGACATCGGTCACTGGTGAACGCCGCCCAAGGCGGCTGAGTCAGGGAATTTTCGGCAGGCACGTGTCCTTCCGAAAATGACTGGATATTTTTTCACGCCGGCGGCGTGAAACTCTGCGAGGCTTTTGCGGGGCACTCCCGCATTCCGATATAAAGGAGTTATAGAAGATATGTTACTGAGCAGAAAGTGGCTGGACGAGTTTGTGCACGTCGACGCCAACGATAAAGACTTTGCCGAGGCCATGACCCTCTCCGGCTCCAAGGTGGAGACCACCGAGGACCGGGGAGCCGAGATCTCCAATATCGTGGTGGGCACCATCCTCACCATGGAGCGCCACCCGGATTCCGACCACATGTGGATCTGCCAGCTGGATGTGGGCCAGAGCGCGCCCATCCAGATTGTCACCGGCGCCTGGAACATCCACCCCGGCGATATGGTACCCGTGGCCCTGGACCACTCCACCCTCCCCGGCGGCAAGAAGATCGAGAAGGGCAAGCTGCGGGGCGTGGAGTCCAACGGCATGATGTGCGGCCTCTATGAGCTGGGTCTGGATGAGCGGGACTTCCCCTACGCCGCTATCGTCCCCGCCGCCATCCTGAACGACTACCACCCCCTGGACAAGGACAAGCCCTCCATCCCCGCCGACATCCAGCCCGGTGACAAGGTGTTCGGGCCGGTGGTGTGCGCCAAGATCCTGGAGTGCGCCAGCCAGCCGGACTACACCTTCCACACCTGTCTGGACCTGGGCGGCTCCACCGCTGTGCCGGACACCATCTGCCCCAACCTCCACGAGGGGGACCTGGTGGCCTACAACACCAAGACAGGCGCCATCTGCACCCTGGAGGATCTCCACGCCGACCAGAAGGAGTTCCCCCACTGCATCCCCGACGGCATCTTCGTCCTCCACGAGGAAGGGATCCAGAACGGCGATGACATCAAGCCCATTATCGGCGCGGATGACCATGTGGTGGAGTTCGAGATCACCCCCAACCGCCCCGACTGCCTCAGCGTCATCGGTCTGGCCCGGGAGGTGGCCGCCACCTACCAGCAGCCCCTGACTCTCCACGAACCGGAGGTACAGGGCGGCGCCGACGGCGTGCTGACGGACCTGCTGGACATCGAGACCCCTGCCGCGGATCTGGTGCCCCGGTACACCGCCCGGATGGTGCGGAACGTGAAGATCGCCCCCTCCCCCAAGTGGATGCGGGAGCGGCTGCGGAGCATGGGCGTCCGTCCCATCAACAACATCGTGGACATCACCAACTATGTGATGCTGGAGTACGGCCAGCCCATGCACGCCTTTGACTACCGCTATGTGAAGGGCGGCCACATCATCGTCCGCCGGGCCGAGGAGGGCGAGGAACTGACCACCCTGGACGGCAACGTGCGCAAGCTCACCGCCAACCACCTGGTCATCGCCGACGAGCACCGGGCCGTGGGCCTGGCGGGCATCATGGGCGGATTGAACTCCGAGATCGTGGCGGACACCACCGACGTGGTGTTCGAGTCCGCCTGCTTCGACGGCACCTGCATCCGCAAGGGCGCTCTGTCCCTGGGGATGCGGACCGAGGCCTCCGCCAAGTTCGAGAAGGGTCTGGATCCCCTGAATACCCTGCCCGCCGTCCAGCGGGCCTGCGAGCTGGTGGAGCTGCTGGGCGCCGGAGAGGTAGTGGACGGCGTCATCGACATCCTCAACTACGTGCCCCAGCCCCACACCATCCGCATGGACCCGGAGCGGGTGAACGCGCTGCTGGGCACCGACATCCCCGCAGCGGAGCAGTACCGGTATCTGGCCCGGGTGGACATCCGCACAGCGGACGACAGCTGCCCCGGCGGCCCTGCCGACGTGACCATCCCCTCCTGGCGGGGCGACGTGGAGGGCATCGCCGATCTGGCGGAGGAAGTGGCCCGGTTCTACGGCTACAACAACATCCCCACCACCCTGATGCGGGGCCAGACCACCCTGGGCGGCTATGGCGCCGCCGAGATCCTGGAGCGCCGGGTGTCCAGCGTGTGCCGGGCCTTCGGGTACGATGAGATCATCACATACTCCTTCATCTCCCCGACCCAGTACGACAAGATCCGCTGGCCGGAAGATTACCAGCGGCGGAACTCCTTCAAGATCCTGAACCCCCTGGGGGAGGATACCTCCATCATGCGGACCACCACCCTGCCCTCCATGCTGGAGATCCTGACCCGGAACTACAACTACCGCAATCAGGACGTGAAGCTCTATGAGGTGGGCCGGACGTACCTGCCCGGCGGCGAGGACGGCTTGGCCATCGAGTCCAAGACACTGACCCTGGGCGCCTACGGCGGCGACATGGACTTCTACGCTATGAAGGGCGCCATTGAGGCGATCCTCCAGGAACTGCGGGTGAAGGATGTGACCTTCCGCATCGGCAGCGGCCTGCCGGAGGAGCTCTCCTACCACCCCGGCCGCTTTGCCGAGGTGTGGAGCGGCAGCGACTGCCTGGGCTGGTTCGGCCAGATCCATCCCCTGGTGGCCAAGAACTATGGCGTAGACGCGGAATTCTACTGCGCAGAGCTGGCCATGGACGAGCTGGAGAATGCCAAGGGGGCCGACCCGGAATATGTCCCCCTGCCCAAGTTCCCCGCCGTCACCCGGGACATCGCCGTGGTGTGCGACAGGGCCGTCACCGTGGGAGCGCTGGAGGACTGCATCCGCCGGGGCGCCAAGGGGCTGCTGAAGGATGTGTCCCTGTTCGACATCTACACCGGCTCCGGCATCCCGGAGGGCAAGAAGAGCGTGGCCTTCAACCTGACGCTCCGCTCCGACGACCGCAGCCTCACCGCTCAGGAGGCCGATGAGGATGTGAAGAGCATCCTGGAGACGCTGAAGGCAGAGCTGAACGCCGTCCTGCGGTAATATGCGGCCGCCTGCGGACTGCACAGCGGGCTTGTGTGCCGTCGCGTCCAGGTGCTATTGCGCAGACAGAAACCTTGAGCCGGGCGGATGCGTTCCGCCCGGCTCAAATCCAATCCCCCAGCAGCGCCGATGCAGACGCCGCTCCCGGAGGCGCTGTGAGGCGGGCCGAAGGCCGTTCTGCTGCACTGGACCCCCCTGTTCTTTCGGTCCAGCGCCCTCCCAGCGATTACGGGGCGTATTTTTTCAAATTTCATGCGGAAAACGCTTTACAGTTTTTCAAAAAACGAGTATACTAGTTTTGTATTATGAAGTGGTGCTCCCTTCGGGAAAGGTGGTGTCTGTATGGACGATTTTACCAGGAAATTCAATATTGCCACGGAGAAGGACGCAGAGATCCATCAGATTCTCTCGACCGTCTATCGGGCATTGGAGGAAAAGGGCTATAACCCCATCAACCAGATCGTGGGTTATATTCTCTCCGAGGACCCCACCTACATCACCAATCACAACAATGCCCGGACCCTGATCCGCAAGATCGACCGGGACGAGCTGCTGCAGGTGCTGGTCCGCAGATATTTGGGGCAGTAACCGTTTTCCTTCTGCATTCCCCCGCAGAGAGGGCATCCGTGCGAATGGCGCGGCGACCTTCCCTGCGGGATTTTTTTGCGTCCAGGGGCCGAAGGCAGGTCTCTTCCCAGGAATTGGCTGTAATTTCTTGTGACCAAACGTTGACAAAGCGGATAAAATCTGTTACAATTCGGTTACAACTTTTGAAGGAGTGTTTCCATGGCAGAGAGCAAGTCCAAGAAGGCAGAAGGTTTGACATACAAGGGCCATCCCCTTCGCCGGGTGGACAATCTGATCTACTACGGCACGATGGCTGAGAAATATATCATCATGATGCAGATCCTCAACACCAAGAAGGAGCAGGACATGGAGGTGGCCACCAAGGTCTCCATCCAGCTGCAGCTGACGGACCCGGAGCTGAAGTCCCGGGACCGTGTGGTCAAGAAGAGCGAGAAGGACAGCCTCTACGCGGCGATGGACATCGCCACCGTCTGGCTGGATCGTGCTCTTGCTGGCAAGCTGTAAGAAACAGGACCTTTTCCCCGCGCTACAAAAGACTGACGAAAGGAACGTACACCTATGACGCACTTCGCAGGCAGAGCAGGCAAGGTCCTGTTCCTCTCCGTTCTCACCGCAATGCTGCTGGCGGCCACCGCCCTGGCAGCGGACATCGCCACCGGCGCCGGCTGCACCACAGGTTCTTCCCTGCGGCTGCGGGCCGAGCCCTCTACCTCCGCCTCCGTGGTCACCACGCTGGACAAGAGTGTGGCGGTGGCGATCTTGGACGACTCCGTGGACGGCTGGTACAAGATCGCCTACAACGGCAGCACCGGCTATGTGTCTGCTGACTACCTGAACGTAGATCAGGACAATGTCTTCACTACATACGGCCGTGTCAATTCCGACGGCGTGAACGTCCGCTCCGCCGCCTCTACCGACAGCTCTGTGCTGGCCACCATTGAGGAGGACGCCATCGTCACGGTCAACGGCTTGGTGGACGGCTGGTACGACGTCACCTGTGAGTACGGCACCGAGGGTTACATCCGCAGCGACTTCCTGGACCTGACGGAGTCTTCCTCCTCCAACAGCGACATCGCGGCCACTGCCAAGCAGTACCTGGGCACGGGTTATGTGTACGGCGGCGCCTCTCCCCGCGGCTTTGACTGCTCCGGCTTCACCATGTACGTGTACAGCCAGCACGGCTACTCCCTGCCCCACTCCGCCACCAGCCAGTGGCAGAGTGGCCTGGGCACCCGGGTATACTCTATCTCCGAGCTGCAGCCCGGCGATCTGGTGTTCTTCAACGATCCCAGCCGCAACGCCGGCAAGGCATGTTCCCATGCCGGTATCTACACGGGAGATGGGCAGTTCATCCACTCCTCCTCTTCCCGCAGCGGCGGTGTCATCGTCAGCAGCCTGACCAGCGGGTACTACAATACCTATTTTGTGGGCGGTATCCACGTGTAAGTTTTAAGAGTAAATATCCAACCGGGCGGCACAGTTGTGTGCCGCCCGGTTTTTGTGTGGATTAGAATTTCTCCGCGGCCCGCTCCAGTGCCGTGAGGTCACCCCGGCGGAGCAGGGGCAGCAGCAGCTGGAGCTTCTCCCGTGGCCAGTCCCACCACCGGAGCCGCTCCAGACGGTGGATGGTCTCCGGTGTGAACCGCTTCCGGATGGGCTTCGCCGGTACGCCGCCTACGATGGTGTAGGGCTCCACGTCCCCCGTCACCACCGCCCGGGCGGCCACGATGGCGCCGTCACCGATCCGCACGCCGGAGAGGATGACGGCCTCATAGCCGATCCAGACATCGCTGCCGATGACAATGTCCCCCCGGTTGTCCCAGGCCTCCGTGATCTCCGAGACGGACGTGTCCCACGCCTCGTAGAAGATGGGAAAGGGATAGGTGGACAGGGACTTCAGCGTGTGGTTGGCGCTGGTGAACAGGAATTTCGCGCCGCAGGCGATGGAGCAGAATTTTCCGATCACCAGCCGGTCGCCGTTGATGGGGTAGTGATAGAGCACATTGTTGCGCGCGAATTCCGTGGGGTCCCGGAGGAAATCGTTGTAGATCGTGTAATCCCCCACAGAAATATTGGGGTCTGACACCACTGCATTCAGATAGACGGTCTCCCGGTCGCCTGTGCGGGGATAGATGGTATTCGCCGGAATCTGCATGAGGAAATTCTCCTTTCAAATTTGATTCATGCGATCCCGGCCACCACAATGCAGCGCCTCACCTGCCGCTCTCTCCTTTCCTGATTCAGTACTCTGTTTTCTCCCCGCCGCAGAGGGCGGCCAGCTCCCGGTCCAGATTCTCATAGAACCGGGCGATGTGGATGCCGTCCACCAAAGCATGGTTGGCCAGCAGCGTCATAGGCAACAGAGTCCGGCCCTCCTGTCGGTGCCAGCGGCCCCAGGTGATGCGGGGATTGCTGTCCGCCGGCGTTGGGGTTGGCTGGGTCAGGGCCGTGTAGGACAGCCACGGGACACAGGAGACAAAGAACAGGCTCTCCCCGTCCTCTCCGTCCTCCAGGGTGGGCGCCGCCTTCACCCGCTCCTGCTCCGCCGCCGCGTAGGGCAGGAACTCCCGGAAGGGCCGGTCCACCTCCAGGCTGCAGTAGCAGTAGGTCCCGTCCGGCAGAGCCACCGTATGGGAGGAGGGGCAGCGGTCGTACTCCACCACCTGATCGCCCCGGATGCGCCGCCGCAGCTCCGGCACGCCGTTGGCCGCTCGGACCGCAGCGTACAGCATCGCCAGAAAGAAGCTCGTTCCTCTCTCCCGGCACCAGACTGCCAGCTCCGTCACATCCACCTGCACCGTCACCCCCACATAGGGGTTGGACAGGGTCTGAAAATACGCAAATTGGTCCCGCCGGGACTCCCGGGACATGTCCACCGTCCGCCAATTCATAGGTGCTCCTCCTCATTTTGATCTTTGGAGGTATGATAACACACTCCAAAGCATTTTGCACCATTTTCCGTTTTGAAAAATTTCCTCTTGCCAAGTTCTTCCGGTTGTGCTATGATTCACACTTGTGTGAAAAGTATGATTTCAAGGAGGTAGCTCCATGCCTGGAGGCAAACACATGCTGGGCATGTCCAAAAACCGGGTCTTTGGCACTGCCAAAGTGGGCGACCGGGGACAGATCGTCATCCCGCAGGAGGCCCGCCGGTTCTTTGGCATCTCTCCCGGAGACACCCTGCTGATTTTGGGCAATGAGGTCAGCGGCCTGGTGGTGACAAAGCCCCAGGTCCTCAGCGACCTGGCAGATGAAATTTTGGGAACAACGGAGGAAGACCATGGAAATTGTGACCATGTATGAACAGCTCGGCGTCAGCCGGGCGGTCTATGAATACGGCGAGGCGGTGCTCCGGGACTTGCGGCCCCGGTTCGACGTCATTGATCAGACGGCAGAGTACAACCAAGGCAAGGTCCTGGCCGCCATGCAGAAAAACCGGGTAAACGCCACCCACTTTGCCGCCACCACCGGCTACGGCTACAACGACGACGGCCGGGACAACCTGGAGCGAGTGTACGCCGATGTGTTCCACACGGAGGCGGCTCTGGTCCGTCCCCAGATCACCTGCGGCACCCATGCCCTGGCAGTGGCCCTCTCCGCCAACCTGCTGCCGGGGGACGAGCTGCTGTCCCCGGTGGGAGCCCCCTATGACACCCTGGAGGAGGTCATCGGCATCCGGGAGAGCAAATGCTCCCTGAAGGAGTATGGCGTCAGCTACCGGCAGGTGGACCTGCTGCCCGACGGGGGCTTCGACTATGACGGTATCCGGGCGGCCATCAACGAGAAAACCAAGCTCATCACCATCCAGCGGTCCAAGGGCTATGCCACCCGGCCATCCTATTCCGTGGAGGAGATCGGAAAGCTCATTGCCTTCTGCAAGGAGTGCAAGCCCGACGTGCTGTGCATGGTGGATAACTGCTATGGCGAGTTCGTGGAGACCCAGGAGCCCACCAATGTGGGGGCCGACATGGTGGTGGGCAGTCTCATCAAGAATCTGGGCGGCGGCCTGGCTCCCACCGGCGGCTATGTCTGCGGCAGGAAGGAGTGCATCGAGCGCTGCGCCTACCGACTCAGTGCTCCGGGCCTGGGCCGTGAGGTGGGTGCTAACCTGGGCCTTTTGACCAGCTTTTACCAGGGGCTGTTCCTGGCGCCCACGGTGGTGTCCTCCGCAGTGCGGGGCGCGGTGTTTGCCGCCGGGTGCTATGAGAAGCTGGGCTTCCGGGTAGTGCCTGGCAGCGGCGAGACCCGCCGGGATATTATCCAGGCGGTGGAGCTGGGCAGCCGGGAGGCCATGGTGGCCTTCTGCAAGGGCATCCAGTCTGCCGCGCCGGTGGACAGCTATGTGACCCCGGAGCCCTGGGCCATGCCCGGGTATGAGTCGGAGGTCATCATGGCTGCCGGAGCCTTCGTCCAGGGCGCGTCCATCGAGCTGTCCGCCGATGGGCCCATCCGCCCGCCCTACGCCGTGTATTTCCAGGGCGGCCTGACCTGGTTCCATGCCAAGCTGGGCATTCTCATGAGCATCCAGAAGCTGATGGATGCAGGGATCATCGAAATGTAATTCTAAAATGTAATTGAAAGAGGAGAAAAAATCACATGTGGTTCTGGCTTTCCCTGATCGCTCTGCTGTGCTGGAGCGGATCGGACCTGTTTTCCAAAATCGGCTGCCAGTCGGAGACCGATAAATACAGCCACCTGAAAATGGTGACGGCGGTGGGCGTGGTCATGGGCCTGCACGCGGCGTATGAGATCTTTATCGGCGGCACCCAGGTGACCTGGGAGATCATCTGGACGTATCTGCCGGTGTCGCTGCTGTACATCTCGTCCATGGCCATGGGGTACATCGGCCTGCGGTATATTGAGCTGTCCATTTCCTCTCCCATCTGCAACTCCTCCGGTGCGCTGGTGGCGGTGCTGTGCCTGATCACCGGCGGCATGGGCGAGCTGGTACCTGCCCAGCTGGTGGCCACGGCCCTGGTATGCGTGGGCGTGGTGGGCCTGGGCATAGTGGAGGCCCATGAGGACGAGGATCTGCGCCGGAAGCGGCAGGAGGCGGCCAACCGCCGCTATGCCAAGTCCGCCCTGGCCCTGCTGCTGCCCATTATCTACTGCATACTGGACGCGGCGGGCACCTTTGCCGATTCCCGGGTGCTGGACAAGCTGTCTGCCCGGGCACTGGCAGAGGGGATGTTCGCCACGGCGGATGAGTGCTCCGACTATGCCGCCAGCGCCGCCAACTGCGCCTATGAGCTGACGTTTCTGCTGGCGGGCATCGTGTGCTTCGTGTATGTGGTGCTGATCCGGAAGCAGAAGCTCATCGCCCGGCAGGAGGCCCCCAAGTACGCCGGCGCAGCGTTTGAAACGGCGGGCCAATTCGCCTACATCTTCGCCCTGTCCGATACGGCCCATGTGGCCATTTCCGCCCCCATCATCTCCGCCTACTGCGTGGCGTCGGTGGTGTGGAGCCGCATTTTCCTGAAGGAAAAGCTGTCCCTGAAGCATTACCTCATGATCGCCCTGGTGGTGGCGGGTATCGTCATCCTGGGCGTATACGACGCCTGAACAAAAATCTCCCCCTGTCATGCACTGCATGACAGGGGGAACAATACATTTGCGGCAGAATCACATGCCCGTCATCACGGTCATGACCTTGAACTCCTCGGAATTCAGGGTCTTTTTCATAGCCAGACCCTCGTCGATATCCAGGTCGATGATCTGATCATCCTTGGCACAGATCACGCGGTTGGTCTTTCCTTCCGCCAGGACGCGGACGGCCTCGTAGCCCATGCGCGTGGCCATGACCCGGTCCTTGGCGGTGGGGCTGCCGCCCCGCTGAATGTGACCCAGGATGGTGACCCGGGGGTCCAGAGCCAGCTCCTCCTGAATCTGGCGGCCTACCTCCACGGCGCTGGCCGCGCCCTCGGCCACTACGATCATAAAGTTGGTCTTGCCATTGAGTCGGGCATGGCGGATATTGTCGGCCACCTGGACCTTGAAATCATAGGGGTGCTCCGGCACCAGCACTGCCGTGGCACCCACGGCCACGCCCACATACAGGGCCAGATAGCCGGCATGGCGGCCCATGACCTCCACCACGGCACAGCGCTCGTGGGACTGCATGGTGTCCCGCAGCTTATCGATGCATTCCACCGCCGTGTTGGCGGCGGTGTCGAAGCCGATGGAGTAGTCCGTGCAGACGATGTCGTTGTCGATGGTGCCGGGGATACCCACCACAGATACGCCGCATTTGCTGAGCTCCTGGGCGCCCCGGAAGGTGCCGTCGCCGCCGATGGCCACGATGCCGTCTAGTCCCAGCAGCTTGCACACCCCCGCAGCCTTGGCCTGTCCCTCCGCCGTGCGGAACTCCTCGCTGCGGGCGGTGTAGAGAATGGTGCCGCCGCGGTTGATGATGCGGCTGACACTGCCGGAATCCATGCGATAAAAGTCACCGTTGACTAGGCCGGACCAGCCCCGCCGGATGCCTATGCACTCGATGCCGCGGTCCAGGGCGGACCGCACCACGGAGCGCACCGCCGCATTCATACCCGGGGCGTCGCCGCCGCTGGTCAGAACACCGATCCGTTTTACTGCGCTTTCTGCCATAGAAAAATTCCTCCCTCTGTATATATCGGAACATTCCGAATGTACCATACATCATTTTGCACATTGTAACACGATTTGTCACCCAATGCAACAGGAACTTTTTTGTTCCTGTAGGAATCGTGAGCTTGTCAAAAAGGCGGGGGGCACCATCCGGGTGGGCGGGGCATAGACTGCCCTGTGAGGAGGTATAAGCATGGACCATGAACTTTTGCTGGCCCGCTCCATCACACAGGCTCAGCACATGGTGCGGGCCTTTGGCGGATGCGGCATCCGGGCTGCACTGATGCGTGCGCCTATGGGACTGACGGACCGGGGCTGCGCCTATGCGGTGCGGCTGCGTCCCGGAACGCTGGAGCAGGCGCTGTCTTGTCTGAAATCGGCGGGGATCACGCCCCTGGCCGTTTATCATCATACGCAGGAGGGGTATCGGGAGGCGGCGGAATGATCTATTTCGACGCCGGGGCAACCACTCTGGAGAAGCCTGCCGCCGTGGGCCGGGCAATGGCTCAGGCGATGCACGCTATGAGCTCCCCGGGGCGGGGGAGCTATCCCGCCTCCCGCCGGGCGGAGGAAACGGCCTATCTGTGCCGCCAGGAGGCGGCGGAGCTGCTGGGGGTTCCCCAGCCGGAAAACGTCGTTATCACCGGAAGCGCCACCCATGGCCTGAACCTGGCCATCCGGTCTTTGCTGGGTCCCGGGGACCGGGTGGTGATCTCCGGATATGAGCACAACGCCGTCACCCGGCCCCTGCATGCCATTCCGGGCCTGTCGGTGACAGTGATCGATACGCCGCTTTTCCGGCCGGACCTGGCGGCGGAGGAATTTCACCGGGCCATCCGGCAGCTGCGGCCCCGGGCGGTGGTGTGCACCCACGTTTCCAACGTGTTCGGCATGATCCTGCCGGTGGCGGACATTGCCGAGACCTGCCGGGAGACGGAAACGCCCCTGATCGTGGACGCGTCCCAGTCGGCGGGGGTGCTGCCGGTGGATCTGTCCGGGTGGGGGGCGGCCTTTGTGGCCCTGCCCGGCCATAAGGGATTGTACGGCCCCCAGGGCACGGGGCTGCTGCTGTGCGGAGGGGAGGGGGCAAAGCCCCTGCTGTATGGCGGAACCGGCAGCATGTCCCGCCTGCAGGATATGCCCCCGGACCTGCCGGATCGACTGGAGGCCGGGACCCACAACATGCCGGGCATCGCAGGGCTGCTGGAGGGCATCCGGTTCGTGCGGCGGCAGGGAGTGGACGCCATCGCCGCCCGGGAGCGTCGGGTGGCGCAGCGGGCTGCCCAGGGGCTGGAGCGGCTGCCGGGAGTGCGGATATTCTGGGACCGGGAGCTTCGGCATCAGACCGGCGTTGTATCCTTTGTAACGGAGGGACGGAATTGCGAGGAGGTGGGGGAGGCTCTGGCCCGGCGGGGAATTGCTCTGCGGGCGGGGCTCCACTGTGCGCCTTTGGCCCACCGGACGGCGGGGACGCTGGAAACCGGAACCCTGCGGCTGAGCACGTCGTTTTTCAATACGCCGGACCAGGCGGATCGCCTGGTATGGTCCGTGTCCCGGGTGCTTCGTGAAAATGTAGAGCTTTGACAGACGTTTTTGTTGCATTTTCCCAATAAATTTTATATAATGTAAAATACGTATTGGTATGTGCAAGGAAGGGACGCCTGAAATGGAAGCTATTGTATCTGTATTGGAGCGGGCGGGGCGGTATTTGTCGCTGATCCGGCCCATGGATGTGCTGGACGTGGCCATCATCGCCTATCTGGTGTATAAGATCCTGTGTCTGGTGCGCAGCACCAGGGCGGAGAATATCCTCAAGGGCGTTGCCATCTTTCTGGTGGCCCTGTGGCTGTCGTCCCCGGCGGCCCTGAATCTGCGGGGCGTGAACTATATCCTCAGCCACATGGTGGAATGGGGCGTTCTGGCCCTGATCATCCTGTTTCAGCCGGAGATCCGGCAGCTGCTGGAAAAGGTGGGCAGCCGGAACATCCGCCTGCTGCGGATTTTCCAGCCGGAGCAGCAGTCGTCGGAGCTGGAGCGGGCCATTGACCAGACCGTGGTGGCCTGCACCGACATGGCCAAGACCCGCACGGGTGTGCTGATTGTGTTCGAGCGGAAGCTGCTGCTGGACGATATCGTCCGCAGCGGCACCACTCTGGACGCGGCGGTATCCAGCGAGCTGCTGAAGAACATCTTTTTCGTGAAGGCCCCCATGCACGACGGCGCCGTTATCATCCGGCAGGGCCGGATCTTAGGCGCCGGATGCATGCTGCCTCTGTCGAAGAATGTGAACCTCAGCCGCGATCTGGGTATGCGTCACCGTGCGGGCATCGGCATGAGCGAAAACTCCGACGCAGTGGTGGTCATCGTATCGGAGGAGACAGGCTCCATCTCCGTGGCCATCGGCGGAATGCTGAAGCGGCACCTGATGCCGGAGACGCTCCGTCAGCTGCTGTGCAACGAGCTGATGCCCCAGCCGGAGGAGGAGTCGGACAAGCCCCGCCTGTCCCTGCGGGAGCTGCTGCACGCCCATAGAAAGGGGGAGCAGAATGGAAACCAAGAATAACACCAACGCCAACAAAAGCCGCAAGGCCATCCGCATCGTCATCTCCATCCTGGTGGCCATTGCCCTGTGGGTCTATGTGGACCGGGGGCTTTCCGTGGAGGTGACCATGAAGGTCAACAACGTTCCGGTGGAGTTCTCCGGCGAGGATACTACCCTGGCGGACAAGAATCTGATGCTGCTGTCGGGCTATGACACCACCATCGACCTGGTGCTCAAGGGGCCCCGCAGCGAGCTGTTCAAGCTGGACAAGAGCAAGGTCCGCATTGTGGCGGACACCAGCTCCATCCAGGAGACCGGACAGCAGACACTGACGTATCAGGTGTATTATCAGGACGACATCCAGCGCAGCAAAATTTCCGTGGATCACGCCAGCGCCTACAGCGTTACCGTTACCGTGGGGGAGATGGACAGCAAGACCGTCCCCATCCACTGCGACATCGTGGGCAGCACCGCCACCGGCTTCACCGCCGGGGAGCTGACCCTGGACCCGGCGGAGCTGAATCTGCGGGGTCAGCGGGACGACCTGCTGAACATCGCCTATGCCAAGGTGACGCTGGACATCTCCGGGGCGGATCGCACCGTGGTGAAGGCCCTGGAGTGGGAGCTGTACGACTACAACGACATCAAGATCGATAACCCTGCCGTTCGCTCCAAGGTGAAGGCCGTACAGGCCACCCTGCCGGTGAAAACATCCAAGACGGTGGGCCTGGTCATCAACTTCGTTCCCGCCGCCGGGTCCACCATGGATACGGTGCAGTACACCGTGTCCCCGGACAAGGTGACCCTGGTGGGCGAAAAGGACGTGCTGGACACCATCGACGCCATTGTGCTGGACACCCTGTACCTTCAGGATCTCCAGCCCTCCCAGAGCCTGACCTACAGCGTCACCGCGCCGGAGGGGACTACCCTGGCGGAGAATGTGGGACCCGTCACCGTGACCATCGTGGTCACGGGGGTCACGGAGCGCAGCGTTAGCGTGACGGCCTTTAACTGCGAAAACGTGCCGGCGGGCTTTTCCGCTGTGCCGGTGACGGAGAGCCTGAATATTCTGCTGCGGGGTCTGGATGGCGAAATGGCCCGCATCACCGGGGAGGATCTGCGGGTCACGGTGGACCTGTCCGGCATCACGGAGCCCGGCGTACACACGGTTCCGGTGACGGTGCAGGTGGCAAACTACGCCAACGTAGGCGTCAAGGGCTCGTATCAGATCGTGGTGGACGTGGAGCGTCTGCCGTAAAATGTGTTTTCCCCAAGCGAAAGGACTGAGCAAATATGACACAAGTTGCAACTGTTGAAAAGATTCTGAAGGACGGGTATGTGCAGATCTCCGTACCCCGGAAGTCTGCCTGCGGTCACGACTGCGAGGAGTGCGCCGGATGCGGCATGACCGGCGCGTCCATCTATGCCGAGGCACGGGACCCGGTGGGCGTGCACCCCGGAGACAAGGTGGTGGTGGAGAGCTCCACCCGGGCCATCCTGGGCGTCACCTGGCTGGTGTATATGCTGCCGGTGGTGTTTTTCCTGCTGGGCTACTTCCTGTCGGCAGGATTGACCGAGGGCTGGCGGTATGCCATCGCCGTTGTGGCAGTGGTGCTGTCCTTTGTTCCCATTAAGCTGTATGACGGCTATGCCCGAAAAAAGGACACCCTGACCTACACCATCGTGCGGGAGTTCTGATGTTCGGCTATGTACGGCCGGCGGACGGACATCTGACGGCGGAGGACAAGTCCCGGTTCCAGGCCGCTTACTGCGGCCTGTGCCGCAGTCTGGGCCGCCGGTACGGACTGGCCGCCCGGATGATCTTAAACTATGATTTAGCTTTTCTGGCTATGCTGTTATCCAGGGAGCCGGAATGCCTCACGGCCCACTGCCGGTGCCCGGCTCACCCCATCCGGGGGTGCGACGCCCTGGAGGGGCAGGACGCCTTTGACACGGCGGCGGACCTGAGCGTGATTCTTACCTGGTGGCAGCTAAAGGACGGCGTGGCGGACCACGGCTTTTTCCGGGGGCTGTCGTACCGCGCGGCCCTGCTCCTGCTGCGGCGGGCCTATCGCAAGGCGCGGGCCAGGCGGCCCGGCTTCGATGCGTGCACCCAGGCGCACCTGGAGGAGCTGGCACGGCTGGAAGCGGAGCAATGCCCCTCTATAGACCGGGCGGCGGACGCCTTCGCGGCGCTGTTGGCCGGGGCGTCAGAGGAGGAAGCGGACCCGGTGCGGCGGCGGGTGCTGCGGCAGCTGCTCTATCACCTGGGCCGGTGGGTCTATCTGGTGGACGCGGCAGACGACCTGAAAAAGGACGTAAAGTCCGGCAGCTATAACCCGCTGGTCTACCGCTTTCACGCGGAGGGCGGGACGCTGACGACAGACGACAAGGCGGCGCTGGCCGCTACCCTGGACAGCTCCGTCCGGGCCATGGCCGCAGCCTTTGAGCTGGCGGACTTCGGCCCCTGGCGGGCCATTATCGAAAGCGTCCTGTATGAGGGACTCTACGCAGTGGGCGCAGCGGTGCTGAACGGCACCTTCCGCAAAGGACACAAAAGAAAACAACGAAAGGCAGGCGCCTGATATGCGCGATCCCTACCAGGTGCTGGGCATCCCCAGCACTGCAACAGATGAAGAAGTAAAAAAGGCATACCGGAACCTTGCCCGGAAATATCACCCAGACAATTACCATGACAACCCCCTGGAGGACCTGGCCCAGGAGCGGATGAAGGAGATCAACGAGGCATACGAGACCATCCGCACCCAGCGCAAGGCGGCCCAGTCCGGCGGCCAGAGCTACGGTGGATACACCGGCGGGTACAGCCAGGGCTATAACGCCGGAGCATACGGCGGCGTGTGGCAGCGGGTCCGTCTGGCCATCTCCCAGGGGAATCTGAACCTGGCCGAGGAGCTGCTGAACGCCCAGACGGACCATAACGGCGAATGGAACTTCCTGAAGGGGGCCGTTTGCTATAAGCGGGGCTGGATGGACGAGGCCCGGCGGTATTATGAGACGGCGGTGCAGATGGACCCGGGCAATGCGGAGTATCAGCGGGCCCTGGATATGCTCAACGGAAACGGTGCGGCATACCGTCCCAACGGCTACGGGCACGTTACCACCGGCAACTGCGCCGGGGACAATTGCAGCAGCCTGTGCGCTGCCTGCGCCTGTATGAACTGCCTGTTTGGCAGCGGCGGATATTTCTTCTGCTGCTGACGGACCATAGATAGGAGGAGTTTACATTGGTCAAAAGCATGACCGGCTATGGCCGGTCCAGAGAGACTCTGCACCAGCGGGACATTACCGTGGAGGTGCGGTCTGTCAACAACCGCTTCCTGGACTGCACGGTGAAAATGCCCCGTGCCTACGTCTTTGCCGAGGACGCCGTCAAGACCCGTGTCCGGAGCGCCGTGTCCCGGGGCAAGGTGGACGTGTTCGTCACCATCGACGCCAGCGCCGCGGATGTGTCCGTGGTGACGGTGAACGAGCCCTTGGCCCGCGGCTATTTCCAGGCCCTGACCCAGCTGAAGAGCATGTTCTCCCTGGAGGGGGATGTGACCCCCATGACCCTTGCCAAGCTGCCGGACGTTCTCACCGTCACCAAGGCCGAGGAGGACCTGGAGACCGTGGCCGCCGACATCTGCCAGGTGCTGGATAAGGCCCTGGCCGCGTACAATACCATGCGTGCCGTGGAGGGCCGCCGCCTGGCGGAGGATATCGCCGGGCGTCTGGTGACCATCGAGACCGCCGTTGGCCGGGTGGAGCAGCAGTCTCCCCAGACCGTGGCTGCCTATCGGGAGCGTCTGGAGAAGAAAATGCGGGAGGTGCTGGCCTCCACCACCATGGACGAGGGACGTATCCTTACCGAGGCGGCTATCTTTGCCGACAAGGTGGCTGTAGACGAGGAGACCGTCCGCCTGCGCAGCCATGTAGCCCAGCTCCGTTCTATGCTGGAGGCTCAGCGCCCTACCGGCAAGGATATGGACTTCCTGATGCAGGAATTCAATCGCGAGTGCAACACCATCGGCTCCAAGTGCAACGACCTGGCCGTGACCCAGGACGTGGTGGCCATGAAGGCTGAGGTGGAAAAGATCCGCGAACAGGTCCAGAACATCGAGTAAAGGAGGAACCGCTGTGCAGCTGGTGAATATCGGCTTCGGCAATCTGGTGTCCGTGGGACGGCTCATCGCCGTGGTGAGTCCGGATTCCGCGCCTATCAAGCGGCTGATCCAGGAGTCCCGGGACCGGGGTATGCTCATTGACGCCACCTACGGACGTAAGACGGCGGCGGTGCTGGTGATGGACAGCGACCATGTGGTGCTTTCCGCCCTGCCGGCGGAGAAGCTGGGCCCCCGTCTGGGGCTGTCGGCGGAGGATTTCATGCAGGAGGAGATCTGACTTTGGAAAAGCAAGGCAAAATTTTTATTCTTTCCGGCCCGTCCGGGTCCGGAAAGGGTACGGTGCTCAAAAGCGCTATGAAGAACCACCCGGACATGTTCCTGTCGGTTTCCGCTACTACCCGGCCTCCCCGCACCGGCGAGGTGGACGGCGTACACTATCACTTCATCAGTGACGACGCGTTTTTGCAGATGGTGGAGCGGGACGAGCTGCTGGAGCATGCGGGTTATGCCGGGAATTTTTACGGCACACCCCGGATCCCCGTGGATGAGGCCCTGGCTCAGGGCCGGGATGTAATGCTGGAGATCGACGTGCAGGGTGCGCAGCAGATCTATGCCAAGCGGCCTGACGCCGTGCGTATTTTCCTGGCTCCTCCGTCCTGGACGGAGCTGGAGCACCGCCTGGTGGGCCGGGGCACCGACTCCGCTGAGAAAATACAGCAGCGTCTGCGCCGGGCCCGGGACGAAATGGCCCTGGCTGCGGATTATGATTACTTCATCATCAACGACGACGTGGAGCGCGCCGCCGCCGAGCTCAACGACATCTTTCGGGTGGAGCATTTCAAGCCCACCGAGCGGATGCATTTGGTCAAGGATTAACAATTTTTCTCAAAAGGAAGGTAATGCTATTATGATGCTCTATCCCGCTATGAACAAGCTGACTCAGTACATTCCCAATCGCTACATGATGGTGAACGTGGTGGCCCGCCGGGCCCGCCAGATCGCCATCGAGGCCCAGCGCCACGAGGAGCACCTGGACGAGAAGCCCGTGACCCTGGCCATCAACGAGGTGGCTGAGGGCCGCTTCGACGCCAAGTCCATTGACACCGCCATCTCCGACGAGGCGTGATCTGACAGGAGGGATCGCCATGCCGCAGATCGCAAAGGTGGCTGTGGCGGCGGCAACCTACGCCATCGACAAGCCCTATGACTACCTGGTTCCCCAGGGTGCGGACATAGCCGTTGGCATGCGGGTGCTGGTGCCCTTTGGCCGCGGCAACCGCGTCAGCGAGGGTGTCGTATTGACCCTGGGGCAGGGGGTGCCGGAAAAACCCATCAAGCCCATCCGGTCTTTAGTGGACCGGGAGCCCGTTATCACAGAGCGGGAAATCCGCCTGGCTCTGTGGATGCGGGAGCGGTATTTCTGCACGTTTTACGACGCCATCCGCACCATCCTGCCCGCTGCGGTGTGGTATAGCTACCGCGAGATGTGGTCCCTGACCGGGGAGCCCCTGCCGGAGGACCTTTCAGAGCGGGAGACGGCGGCCTGCCGCCTGCTGCAGGACGGCCCCATGGAACGGGACGACCTGTGCGCTGCTCTGGGTGAGACCGGGAGCCGGGTGCTGGCGGGACTCAAAAAGCGGGGCATCCTGCAAATGGAGCCCCAGGGCACCCGAAGGGTCCAGGATAAGGTGGTGCAGATCGCGGCTTTGTCGCTGGCTCCCCAGGAGGCCCTGCGTCAGATGGAGCGAAAAAAGAAGTCCGCCGCCCGGCAGTATGACGCGGTTGCCTTTCTGGCCAAATACGGCGACGCCCCGGTGCAGGAGCTTTGCTACTACACCGGCGTGTCCCGGCAGGGCGTCCGCAGTCTGGAGCGGGCGGGGCTTCTGTCCCTGCGCAGCCAGGAGGAGTATCGCATCACCCGGCAGGACTATGCCGCAGCGGCGGAGGAGATCCGCCTGAATGACGAGCAGCAGCGGGCCTATGAGGCTGTGCTGGCTCAGACCCGCAGCGGCTGCCCCGGTGTGACGCTTTTGCAGGGGGTTACCGGCAGCGGCAAGACCCTGGTGTATATCCGACTGGCCCAGACATTGCTGGCGGAGGGCCGTTCCGTGATGATCCTGGTGCCGGAGATTGCCCTGACGCCCCAGATGATGGCGCGTTTTTCCGCCTATTTTGGGGATGAGGTGGCGCTGCTGCACAGCGGCCTGCGCCTGACGGAGCGGTACGACCAGTGGAAGCGCATCCGCCGGGGAGAGGCACATATTGTGCTGGGTACCCGATCGGCGGTGTTCGCGCCGCTGGAGAACCTGGGCCTCATCATTCTGGATGAGGAGCAGGAGAGCTCCTATGAATCCGAAAATCCTCCCTGCTATCATGCAAGGGACATTGCCAAATACCGTTGCTTCCGGGAAAATGCCCGGCTGCTGCTGGGTTCGGCCACCCCTACGGTGGAAACGGCATACCTGGCCCGCCGGGGGGACTATCAGCTGGCGCTGCTGCGTCGGCGCTACAACGCGCACCGGATGCCCCGGGTGATCCTGGCGGATATGCGGCAGGAGCTGCGGGACGGCAACAACGGCTGCATCAGCCGGGAGCTGATGCAGGAGCTGGAGAAGAACCTGGAGGCCGGGGAGCAGAGCATTCTGTTTCTTAACCGCCGGGGCAGCAGCCGCCAGCTGCTGTGCCCCCAGTGCGGCTATGTGCCCCAGTGTCCCCGGTGCAGCGTGTATCTGACGTATCACTCCGCCAATGGGCGGATGATGTGCCATTACTGCGGTTATTCCGAAAAAAGCAGCGAGACCTGCCCCTCCTGCGGCGGCGCCATGAAGCACATCGGCGTCGGTACCCAGAGGGCGGAGGAGGAGCTGCGCACTCTGTTCCCCGGGACGGAGGTTCTCCGCATGGATGCGGACACCGTCAGCCAGGGACATGAGAAGCTCCTCCGGGATTTCCAGGTGCGGCAGGTACCCATTCTCCTGGGCACCCAGATGGTGGCCAAGGGGCTGGACTTTGCCAATGTGACGCTGGTAGGCGTGCTGGCGGCGGATATGTCCCTGTATGTGGACCATTATCGGGCCTCGGAGCGGACCTTCAGCCTGCTGACCCAGGTGGTGGGCCGGGCCGGACGGGGGGACAAGCCAGGCCGGGCGGTGATCCAGACCTACACACCCCAGAATGATGTGATCCTGGCGGCGGCAGACCAGGACTATGACCGGTTTTACGACGGCGAGATCCGCCTGCGGCAGCTGCGGCGGGACCCGCCCTTTGCCGACCAGTTCTTCATCACCGTCACCGGGCCGGAGGAGGGAACGGTGCGCCAGGCCGCCGCCGGATTGCGGGACGGTCTGCGAGCCGCCGCCGGACGGGACCCGTACCGGGACATGGCCCTGGATATTCTGGGCCCGGCCCCAGCTCCCGTGGTGAAGGTCAACAACCGCTACCGCTATCGGGTAACGGTGATCGGCCGCAACGATAAGATCCTGCGGGGCCTGTTGGCGGCGTTTATGAAGGAATTTGCCCGGCGGCCGGAGCACAAGGGGCTTCATATTTACACCGATTGCAATTTAATGGATTAAAAAGAGGTATATGACCATGGCATTGAGAAATATCGTGCTGCAGGGGGAGCCCTGCCTGACGAAGAAGTGCCGCCCGGTGACGGAGTTCAACGGTCGGCTCCACACGCTGCTGGACGACCTGAAGGACACGCTGCTGGATTCCGGCGGCGTAGGTCTGGCCGCGCCCCAGGTGGGCATTCTGCGCCGGGTGTGCGTGGTGATGAACGAGGATGACGAGATCATTGAACTGGTGAACCCCGAGATCATCGCCACCGACGGCGAACAGACCGGCCTGGAGGGCTGCCTCAGCATTCCCGGAAAGTATGGCGTGGTGACCCGTCCCTACACGGTGCGGGTCCGGGCTCAGGACCGGGACGGCGCATTTTTCGAGGTGGAGGATGAGGCACTGACGGCCCGCTGCTTCTGTCACGAGATCGAGCATCTGGACGGCCATCTGTTTGTGGAGCACACGGACCATCTGCTGACCGAGGAGGAGCTGGAGGAGTACATCCGCCGGCAGGAAGAGGGAGAC
>OLGL01001171.1_pt1 | contig 27648 bp, 30 predicted proteins | sample 1605041 | NCBI WGS metagenome assembly OLGL01 (sample SAMEA3888905, study PRJEB22519) | human gut metagenome | biome: human gut; feature: human-associated habitat; material: faeces | place: Denmark | collected 2010 | reverse complement strand
CGCTATAAGCTCTTTTTCTCCCCCGGCATAGCCGGGGGTTGCCTTTGTCAAGACAGTCAATGCAAACGGACCTGGCTTGTTATGCAAGCCAGGTCCGTTCATTTGTGTTTGAACTTGTGTTTATTAGATGGAGCGCAGCGTGTAGATTCTCCGTCTGCCAGAGTTTATATAAGGGCGTGGGTAGGAAACGGATGGCTATCCGTAGGGATTGGGTATCTCTTTTTGCAGCTTGAAAATGCAGGTATGCACCTTCGACCCAGCTGAAATCGTGGCAAATTCGTGGCAAATTGCTGGAATATCTTGACTTTATGCGGATGATATGCTAAAATTTTTCCGGTTTTTAGGTGACTGTCTGCGGGTAGTCCGCCGGGAAATCCATTAGAATTTAACAGATCGGAGATACATATTATGGAAAGAATCAAGACTCTCGAGACTCGTAGCCTGTGCGACAGCGCCAAGAACGGCGGCTGCGGTGAGTGCCAGACTTCCTGCCAGTCTGCCTGCAAGACCAGCTGCGGCGTGGCAAATCAGAAGTGCGAGAACACCAACAAGTAATCAATCGCAATTTTCAAAAAGCTGCCGCCTGTTCAGGCGGCACTTTTTCTGTACGAGGAGAACGGAAGAATGGTACATCAGTATCAACTGAACGGCTACAACATCGTGCTGGACACCTGCTCCGGTGCCATTCATGTAGTGGATGAGGTAGCCTATGACATCATTGCGCTTTACCCGGATCACACGGCGGATGAGATCGTAACGGCAATGATGGAAAAATACGGCGCACGCGAGGATGTGACGGAGAAGGATCTGCGGGACTGCATTGATGACGTGGAGGCGCTGAAGCAGGCCGGGAAGCTCTATACCCCCGACACCTTCGCGGATATGGCCGGTACGTTCAAGGAGCGTTCCGGCGATGTGGTGAAGGCGCTGTGCCTGCATGTGGCGCACACCTGCAACCTGAACTGTTCCTACTGCTTCGCCAGCCAGGGGAAATACCACGGCGACCGCGCGCTGATGAGCTTCGAGGTGGGTAAGCAGGCGCTGGACTTCCTGATGGATCACTCCGGCAGCCGCACCAATCTGGAGGTGGACTTCTTCGGCGGTGAGCCGCTGATGAACTGGGACGTGGTGAAGCAGCTGGTGGAGTATGCCCGCAGTGTGGAAAAGGAGCGGGGCAAAAATTTCCGCTTTACGCTGACCACCAACGGTATGCTCATCGATGATGACGTGATCGACTTCGCCAACCGGGAAATGAGCAATGTGGTGCTGTCGCTGGATGGCCGCAAGGAAATTCATGACCGGCTGCGGGTGGACTATGCAGGCAACGGCAGCTATGAGCGCATTGTGCCTAAGTTCCAGAAGCTGGTAGAGGCCAGAGGCAACAAGAACTATTATATGCGCGGCACCTTTACCCATGCCAATCCGGACTTTACGAAGGACCTGTTCCACATGGCGGATCTGGGCTTCACGGAGTTGAGCATGGAGCCGGTGGTGTGCGCGCCGGAGGACCCCGCCGCACTGACAGCGGAGGATCTGGAGATCGTGAAGGACCAGTACGAGCTGCTGGCCAAGGATATGCTGCGCCGGGAAAAGGAAGGCAAGCCCATCACCTTCTATCACTACATGCTGGATCTGACGGGCGGCCCCTGCATTTACAAGCGGATCTCCGGCTGCGGCTCCGGCACGGAGTATATGGCTGTGACCCCTTGGGGAGACCTGTATCCCTGCCATCAGTTCGTGGGTGAGGAAGCCTACAAGCTGGGCGACATCTGGAACGGCGTGACCAATACGGCTCTGCGGGAGGAATTCCGCTCCTGCAACGCCTATGCCCGGCCAGAGTGCAATGACTGCTGGGCGAGATTCTACTGCTCCGGCGGCTGCGCAGCCAACGCCTTCCACGCCACGGGCTCTATCCGCGGCGTTTACGAGGCAGGCTGTGAATTGTTCCGCAAGCGTATTGAATGTGCCATCATGATGAAGGTGGCGGAAGATTCTGCCAAGGCCAACGGCTGATGGAAACGCCCATTGCTGACTTTGTCCGGCGGTACGTGGATTCCGGGATGGTCCGGGCGCATATGCCCGGCCACAAGGGAAAGCCCTTTCTGGGCTGTGAGACACTGGACATCACCGAGATCCAAGGTGCGGACAGCCTGTACGAAGCGGAGGGCATCATCCGGCGCAGTGAGTCCTATGCCGGGGAGCTGTTCGGTTCCGGCCGGACGGTGTACTCCACGGAGGGGTCCAGCCAGTGCATCCGGGCGATGCTGTATCTGGCGCTGACCTGCGGAAACGGGTCCCGGACGGTGGTGGCCGCCAGAAACGTACACCGGGCGTTTGTATACGCGGCGGCCCTACTGGATTTTGAGATCGTCTGGCTGTGGCCGGAGCGGAGCACATCTCTCTGTGGCTGCCCGGTATCGCCGGACACATTGGAGCGGACGCTGGCGACCCTGCCTGCGCCGCCGGCGGCGGTCTATCTCACCAGCCCGGACTATCTGGGCGGCATGGCGGACATTTCCGCTCTGGCAGAGATATGCCGGAAACACGGTACGCTGCTGGCGGTGGACAACGCCCACGGCGCCTATCTGCGGTTTCTGGAACCATCCTGTCACCCGCTGGAGTTGGGCGCAGACCTGTGCTGCGATTCGGCACACAAGACGCTGCCGGTGCTGACCGGCGGCGCGTACCTGCACATCAACCGTGCGGCGTCGGCATCTCTCCGGGAGAGTGCAAAAACAGCGATGGCCATGTTTGGTTCCACCAGTCCGTCCTACCTGACGCTGGCGTCGCTTGATCTGTGCAACCGCTATCTGGCGGATGGATACCGGGATCGCCTGCGGGAGATGTGTGGGCGTCTGGAGGAAGCGCGAAAGGCGCTGACGGCTGCCGGTTGGCAGGTGGAACCGTCGGACCCGCTGCGGCTGACTGTCAAGGCCCCAGCTGGGATGACCGGCGGGCAGTTGGCGAACCGACTGCGTGAGAGCGGTGTGGAATGTGAATACGCCGATCTGGATTTTTTGGTGCTGATGCTGACACCGGAGAATCGTGCGGCGGACATCGAACGGCTTCTGCATGCTTTTGGAACAAATGATGCCGTTTATGCGCCGCAGCCGACGTTGCCGCTGGCCCGTGGAGAACGGGTATGTTCCGTGCGGGAGGCGCTGTTTGCTCCACGGGAGACTGTACCGGCGGCACGGTCGCTGGGCCGGGTCTGCGGCGCCCCTACCGTGGGGTGTCCGCCTGCGATCCCCATTGCGGTGTCCGGTGAGCAAATTGGCCCGGAAGCGCTGGAACTGTTCCGGCGGTATGGCGTGGAGCAGGTGGAAGTCCTGCGCTGAAAACGGTTTTGAGAAAAGCAAGACCGGCAAATCTGAACACTGACAAACCGCAGACCCGGCAGTATTTACCGGGTCTGCGGTTTGTTTTCTTGCTGTATGCATCCGGCTTGTGAACTGTGGAGTCTTGCCAACGGCGCGTTTTGGGGATGGCCTTCTGCCGATGAGGGAAAATAAAACGCCCGCTGTTATAGTAGGAATGCGGTCTGGCAACTGCAAGGTGTAAAACGAAGGGAGACCACACAAGAAGGAATACCACAAACAGTTTATCAAAAATCTTCCAGTGTGCCTCTTGGATAAATTACCAGAAAGTCCAAAGACTAAGCGTAGTTTCACGAGGATAAGGAGATTTGAAATATGAAAGCAACAGGAATCGTGCGGCGCATCGACTATTGAGTTATAATAGGACAAAAGGTTGGAGGCCTTGAAAACACGGGGTTTTTCGCTGATTTTGTCCAAAAGAATTCAGACCAAAACCCATTGAGAAACATGTAGGAAGAAGTAGTTTGCATCTGCTGGTTGACTGTATAAAAGTCCGGCAACATGGCTATGATCCAAATGATAGGAGGTCTGGATTTATGAAGCAAGGTGTATTGATTTATGATACTGAATCAGAGCGCATGGATGTGCGGTTTGGTTTGGAAGAATACTACGGTGGTCTCCATTGCGGAACTTGTATGGATGTATTCGTAGGTAACCGTTGGAAGCCTACCCGGATTGAGTATGACTGGGGCGACAAAGGCTGGTATCTCGTTGGTATCCCCACTTCTTCCATTTCAGGATTAAGGGTGAGGATGGCATAAAAATCATGGCGTATCTCTTTCAGAGAGATGCGCCGAACAACTGAATACAGATTACGTAGAGCGTTTATTCGCCCCTACTCCGGGGCTGGATAGGCGCTCTTTTTTTATTCCTGAGTTATCAGGAAAATACAAACGATGGGAGGTGAGGATGTGCAGGAGGTAACTTATGCCGCAGACAAGCCAAGCGACTGCAGTAAATGCTATTTTTGGAAAGGTACGAGAAAGGGCTGTAGTCTGGGCAAAGAGAATTGCTATTACCTGATTAGTGTACCTAAAAAGGTCAAGACTGAATGTGATGGATGTCCTTATGGACGAGATCATCCATGCATTGGCTGGTGTACTAAAAAGATTATGCGAGAACTCGGCATCCACTGATATGACTGAGAATAAAGAATTTGATCGCATTGACAAAACAATGCGGAAAGTTCCTGGCTTTCGCTCCAGTAAGCGGGTGTCTCCTCGTTCATGCCGGGAGTGTGAATTTCATCAGCCTTCATGGAAATATCGTTCATGCTACTATCCGCAATGTCACTACCACAAATCAGGGAGTACGATTCGAGGTGTTCCCTTAAAAGAAAATCCATTCCCAACTGGAGAGGTGGTGAGATTGAGTGGGCTTTGATTATTTCTACGGTCAGCAGGCAGAAATGTTCTCGTTTTACCGAGTGCCAAAGGTTCTCTTTACTGACGAACGTTTCTGGAATATTTCGACTGACGCTAAGCTGCTGTATGGCATCTTACTTGACCGCATGAATCTGTCAGCTAAAAACGGCTGGATGGATGAAGCAGGCCGAGTCTACATCATATTTACGATTGATGAAATAAAAGGCTCCATTGGATGTGCTGAGAAGAAAGCGGTAAAACTTCTGGATGAATTGGAGCGAAAATGCGGTCTAATTGAACGCAAAAGGCAAGGTCTTGGAAAACCCAATCTGATCTATGTAAAAAACTTTGTGGATAACTCGGTGGATAACCATGTGGAAGGACAATTCTTGAATTGTCAAAATGACAATTCTGGAACTGTCAAAAACACAACTCTGGAATTGTCGAAAGCACAAGGTAATAATACTGATACTATTTATACTGATTATAGTGATACTGATCCTTTCCTTTCTTCCGATTTTCAGGGAAGGGAAATCGAAGGGATGACTGTGAGAGAGCAATATCGCTTGTATTTTGTGGAGCAGCTTGAGTATGAAATTCTCAAAACAAGGCATCCTTATGATATTGATATACTGGAGGAAATTCTTGAGCTGATTGTCGATACCGTGTGTACCAATCGCAAGATGATACGCATTGCAAGCGATGATAAGCCAGCAGAGGTAGTAAAAAGTCGGTTTATGAAGTTGAATTCAGAGCATATCAGTTTTGTTCTTGATTGCCTGAAGGAAAACACAACAAATGTCCGTAATATGCGGCAATACCTACTTGCCGCAATTTACAATGCCCCTCTAACTATCGGTTGTTACTACGATTCCAAAGTACGACACGATATGTCAGGGGGCTTTTTTCATGGGAAGGAGTGATGCAATTTGAAGATCAAGATGAAAGTTGAGGTGATTTGTGATGGCAAAGAAAGCTACCGTCATGGCAGTAGTTAATCAGAAAGGTGGCACCGGCAAGACGACAACCACGGAGAACTTGGGTGTCGGTCTGGCAATGGAGGGTAAAAAAGTTCTGGTTGTGGATGCAGATCCTCAGGCATCTCTTACGATAAGCCTTGGACATCCCGTGCCTGATAATTTGCCTATTACCTTGTCAGATCTCATGGGTAAGGTGATGATGGAACAACCCATTGAACCAGGAGAAGGTATCCTCCATCATCCTGAAGGCGTAGATTTAATGCCTGCAAATATCGAGCTGTCTGGTTTGGAAGTTTCCCTTGTGAACGCCATGAGCCGTGAGACAGTCCTCCGTCAGTATTTGGATACGGTAAAACAGAATTATGATTTCATCCTTCTGGATTGTATGCCCTCTTTGGGAATGCTGACCGTGAATGCACTGGCTGCGGCGGACAATGTTTTGATACCGGTTCAGGCAGCTTATTTGCCTGCAAAGGGCTTGGAGCAGCTTTTACAGACCATCAACAAAGTAAGGCGACAGATAAATCCGAAGCTGAAAATAGAGGGTATTCTTCTGACTATGGTGGACAGCCGTACCAACTATGCAAAAGACATTAGCAATCTGATTCGTGAGAATTACGGCGGAAAGCTGAAAGTTTACAAGACGGATATTCCCCGTTCAGTCCGTGCAGAGGAAATCAGTGCAGAAGGAACCAGTATTTTTAAGCATGACCCGAAAGGAAAAGTCGCTGATGCCTATAGGGTGCTGACAAAGGAGGTGTTGGACAATGCCGAGAAAAAACGCAAACATCAGCTTGAGCAGTTACGATGATATTTTTTCTACCGATCAGTCAAGGGCAGATGCCCAGCGAGAACAAGTGCAGGAAATTCCTCTCTCCGAGTTACACCCCTTTGAAGGTCATCCGTTCCGAGTAGTGGATGACGAGGAAATGGAGAAAACGGTCGAGAGCATCAAAGAATACGGCGTTTTAACACCGGCTATTGCAAGACCTGATCCGGATGGCGGCTATGAGATTATATCCGGTCACAGACGACATCACGCTTCGGAACTGGCAGGTAAAGAGACCATGCCGGTTATTGTTCGTGAGATGGATGATGATGCAGCCATAATTCTGATGGTTGATTCTAATCTCCAAAGAGAACAGCTGTTGCCGAGCGAACGTGCTTTTGCGTACCGAATGAAAATGGATGCTATCAAACATCAGGGCAAAACAACTTCGCCGCAAGTTGCGTCGAAGTCGAGAAGCGATGATGAAGTCGGTCAAAAAGAGGGTATCAGCGGAGACACGGTTCGGCGCTATATTCGTTTAACTGAGCTTGTGCCGCAATTACTGGATATGGTAGATACCGGGCAGATTAAATTTAATCCGGCTGTGGAACTCTCGTATCTTGCCAGAGAGGAACAGGAACAATTTATAGAAGCCATGGATTATGCCCAGGCAGCCCCTTCTCTCTCTCAGGCTCAGAGAATTAAAAAGCTGGCGCAGTCCGGTGAATGTACGTTGGACGCAATGTGCGAGATTATGAACGAGGTTAAGAAAGGCGAGTTGGACAAGGTTACGTTCAAGACGGATTCGTTGAGAAAGTATTTTCCAAAGTCATATACCAGCAAGCAAATGGAAGAAAAAATCATTCAGCTGTTGGAACAGTGGCAGAAAAAGCGAGATCGAAATATGGAAAGGTAAGGTAAAGATGTTTAGAGAAAAAGATATGGTAAAAGCGTTGGATTGGCTGTTGGGGCTTTTTGATGATGAGGACTACGAATGCTGTGACGATGACGAGGCGGTAAGTGCGGACAGTCTGTGTCTGCACGATGTTGCCCAGGCTTTGAGAGACAAAGCGGAGACTGTGTATCAGTATAAGGTAGATTGCAACTATTCAATGGGCTTTAAGTATCGTGGCAAACCGCTGTTCACCGAGTCTGCCATTCTCATTTACAAGGAGAATGAGTCAGCCACTATGGATAACAATTCAGAGATCTGGTATGACACAGAGCTTTGGCTCATGGAAGAAGGCAATTTTGCGGTAGTTCATTCGGTTCGTATGAAACATGACGATGGAGTGATCTACGAAACCGAATATCGCTCACTGGTGGGAATTGTTGAGGAAGCGGATGATCTGTTCTTTTCTCCTGAAGAACTCATCTGCAAGCTGGATGAAGCCTGTGTACCTGTGTGGGAGCATGAAGCGACGATTTATGAGATGTAATTCTCATGGATTGTCGCATTTTTCATTTGAAGAAAAGGAGAAATCACATGAATGTTGAAGCAATCCGATTTATCGGAACAAACGGTGTGATGCTGCCGGGTGTCATCTGGTCTCCCGATGGTCCGCCCTGCATGATACTGCAAATTACGCATGGCATGACAGAGCATATAGGGCGCTACGCAGAACTGGCAGAAGAAATGGCGGCTTACGGTATTGCTGTTGCGGGTTTTGATCTGAGAGGACACGGGCTGAATGGCGGAGACCAGGTATGCGCTTCTTTCGGGAAGAACGGCTGGAGTTACAGCCTGCATGATATGCACCTCTTTTACTTGGAGCTTGAGAGCAGGTTTCCCGACACGCCGCACTTTATGTTGGGCTTTTCTCTCGGCTCTTTTTTACTGCGTGACTTCCTGGGCTTTTACAAAGATAAAGTCGATGGAGCCATCATCATGGGAACCGGCGATCAGCCTGGAGTGCTGCTTTATGTTCTGATGCAGATGATAAAAAAAGAAATCAAGCTCCACGGTTTTGACAGTTCTACACCAAGGGTCAGGAAAATGTCCTTTGAAAATTACAATCAGAAATTTGCTCCAAACAAAACGCCCTTTGATTGGCTCTGTGCTGATGAAGAACAGCTTGCCCTTTATAGTGCAGATTCGCATTGTAGAAAAGAAATCTCGGCAGGCTTATTCTATCAGCTGTTAGATGCTATGAAGCGTACAGGCAACCCTCACACTTATAAAAAGTGGAACAGGGATATGCCTGTTTTTCTTTTGTCCGGTACGGATGACCCCGTTGGTGACTTTGGCAAAGGAGTTCAACGTGTCAAAGGCAATATGAAGAGAGCAGGTATTACTGATGTACAGATGTATTTGCTGCCTGATGCCAGACACGATCTTATTCACGAAGTTAGCAACGGCTGTTCTGTAGAAGCAATAGAAATCATGGTGGAATGGCTTTTCGAGAAGTTATAAAGATTGGAGGTATGCAGAATGAAAGAATTTGACATCAACATTAAAGAAACGCTGGAAAAGACAGTTTCGGTTGTAGCCGAGTCCCGTGAGGATGCAGAAGAAGCCGTGAGAAAGGCTTACTTCAATTCCGAATACGTTCTGGATGCTGAGAATTTTACCGGCGTCAATTTCTCAATTCAGGCAGAACGTGAACTTCAGCAGGAGCAGAAAGCTACGATGGATGTTCTTCTGATTAAACCGTTTATGTATCCCCAAAAGGTGAAAATCGGGTGTGAACTGGAAGATTTGCAGGCGGCTGTCGGAGGTGACATTGAAGCGGTATATCCATTCAATGATCCTGTAGCCATTATCTGCAATGAGGAAGGTAAGTTTAATGGCAGCGAGTTGAACCGAAGTCTGAGAGGCGAAGATGGCGAGATTTACGATATTCTTGCCGGTGATTTCCTTGTGACCGGGCTTACCGAAGAGAATTTTGGCTCTCTGTCCCCTGAACTGATGAAGAAGTATGAAGAACACTTTCATCAGCCTGAAATGTATATCCGTTTGGGACGCAGCATTATGGCATTGCCGGTTCCTGAAGATAAAGTGCGCAAGACGGATTCTCTCGATAAGACTGAGCCTATGCCAAAGAAATCTGCTCCTGATCGAGATGTGCTGTGAAGGAGGTTGTCTATGGCTGGAGGAAAGACCATCGGTGAAATGATGAAAGAAATGCGTTTGAAAGCAGGCGCAAAAGAGTATCACGGGCATTCTTATATGGACTTGGCTCGTTTTGACGAAAATACAAAGCACATGATTATTTTCGATGTGTTGACACATGATTCCCCTGTCGGCTGGAAAGGTGAACGCACCCGCTTATTTTTAGCTGAAGCAGGCTATCAAAAAGCGTTAGAAAATCAGGAAAAAGGTCACATCAAAATCATTAGCCATGCCCGTGTCGCAAAAGGAAATCTTTATTACGACCACAAGGAACAGGCGAGATAAGTTGATTGGAGGAGAACAGATGGAAAACGAACCTAAGAAAGTCCCATTCAAATGGCAGTTTGGAGAAGAGACAATTTCTCTCCACGTCAATCGCTATCAGTATGGCGACAGATTGTACATTGGAATGATTGACCATGGTGAAGATGGCCCAGAACCCTTTGCTGATATGACGGTCAACATTCCTCAGTATTCGCTGGAGTCTAATGAAGCATTCATTAACGGGGACATCAGCAAAGATGCCCTGAATTTCATCAAAGAAAACAAGCTGGGTAAAGTGCTTCCCTACACAGTCCAGTCCGGTTACGGTAGGTATGCTGTTGTTGCTTTTGACTTGGATAAGCTGAAAGACTTTGACCCGAAAGGTGTTGCGGAGTTTAAGGCTGCTCATGGTATTCCTGAAAAGGAGCCTGTAAAGAGAAAACAGAAGAATCGGAAGATGGAGCGATAACCACAATCCGTTACAGCAACATCTTCTTGCGGAAGGAGGTTGATTTACTTGCAGGAAGAAGTAGAAAACAGGACGATAAATCTTGCCATCAGTACGACAAAATTGACTGGCCGAAGTATCGTTGCAGGTGTGCGTAAGTATTTACAGCACAGAGAAAAAGTTAAGGCTCATAAAGCCAAAGACACAAAAACGCATGGAAAGCAGACGGTCAAAGAACTGCTGGGCCAAAATCAGGGTGCAACCAATGTCGAAATTGACAAAAGCGGTATCAAGGATTTTGAACGGCTTGCGAAGAAATACGGTGTGGATTTTGCCGTGAGGAAAGATAAATCTGTTGATCCTCCCCGCTATCTCGTTTTTGTCCGTGCAAAAGACGCTGATGTATTGGATGCAATCTGCAAAGAGTATCAGGCGAAAGCAATGACCAAGGATAAGCGTCCCAGTGTTCTGAAGCAACTGAATAAACTCAAAGCGTTGGTAGCATCCATCCCGAAAAAAGTGCGTGAGAAGAAACAGGAGCGTGATCTGTGATGAGTAAGAAAGATGTAAAACGGCTCCTTCTTTTGAATATTCCGTATGTCATTTTGGGACTGGTAGCAACCAACATAGGTGAAGCGTGGCGATTAGCCGAGGGGGCAGATTTCTCTGCAAAGCTCCTCGGCTTTTTTGCTGCCTTCCCCCTTGCTCTTTCTAATCCGATGCCAAGTTTTCATCCGACAGATTTACTTGTCGGCATGATTTGCGGTGCAGGACTGCGCTTAGCGGTCTATATAAAAGGAAAGAATGCAAAAAAGTTTCGCCACAATGTTGAGTATGGTTCTGCCCGCTGGGGAACAGCGAAAGATATTGAGCCGTTCATGGCACCGAAGTTTGAGGACAATATTATTCTCACCAAAACGGAGCGATTGATGATGTCAAATCGTCCAAAGAACCCTGCCAATGCCAGAAACAAGAATGTCCTAATTGTCGGCGGCAGTGGTTCCGGTAAGACCCGCTTTTGGCTGAAACCAAACCTGCTTCAAATGCATTCCAGCTATGTTGTGACTGACCCAAAAGGCAGTATCGTTATCGAATGCGGCAATGCTTTACTGAAGCATGGATATGTCATCAAGATATTCAATACCATCAACTTTAAAAAGTCGATGCACTATAACCCATTCGCCTATATTCATAGTGAAAAGGATATTTTGAAGCTGGTGACAACGCTTATTGCCAATACCAAAGGTGATGGAAAAGCCGGTGATGAGTTCTGGACGAAAGCTGAAACGCTTCTGTATTGCGCTCTGATTGGATATATCCATTACGAAGCTCCTGTGGAAGAACAGAATTTCTCTACTCTAATTGAATTTCTGAATGCTATGGAAGTTCGTGAGGATGATGAGGAGTTCCAGAATCCTGTTGATTTGATGTTTGAAGCCCTGGAAAAGAAAAAGCCGAATCATTTTGCAGTACGTCAGTATAAGAAGTACAAATTAGCCGCCGGTAAAACTGCAAAGTCTATCCTGATTTCCTGCGGTGCTCGTCTGGCTCCGTTTGATATTCAAGAGGTTCGTGACATCACGGCCTACGATGAATTGCAGTTGGATACCTTGGGCGATAAGAAAACAGCACTGTTCCTTATCATGTCGGACACAGACGCAACCTTTAACTTTCTCATTTCCATGATCTACACTCAGCTATTCAACCTTCTGTGTGAGAAAGCGGATGATGTTTATGGCGGCAGGCTGCCTGTTCATGTGCGCTGCCTGATTGACGAAGCAGCCAATATCGGTCAAATTCCGAATCTGGAAAAGCTGGTAGCAACAATCCGAAGCAGAGAAATTTCTGCTTGCCTTGTTTTGCAGGCACAGTCACAGCTGAAAGCTATCTATAAGGACAATGCTGATACGATCATCGGTAACATGGATTCGAGGATCTTTTTGGGCGGCTCTGAGCCTACCACGTTAAAGGAGTTAAATCAGGCTCTGGGCAAAGAGACCATAGACACATTTAACACATCGGATACACGAGGCAACAGCCCCTCCTACGGTACTAATTATCAGAAGCTTGGTAAAGACCTTGCTTCCATTGACGAGTTGGCGGTGCTGGATGGCAGCAAGTGCATCCTGCAACTGCGTGGTGTCAGACCGTTCTTGTCTGATAAATACGACTTGACACAGCATCCGAATTACAAATACACGTCCGACTACGATAAGAAGAATGAGTTTAACATCGAACAATTTCTTAGCCGCAGACTAAAGCTGAAAGCCAATGACGAATTTGAAGTAGTCGAGTCTGAATAAAGGAGTGATACCACTTGAATGATTTGAAAGCAGTTTCTGCCATTGTAAAGACTATCCTGACACAGGAGCAACAGGCCAGAGACGATGACAATGTTTTGTATCTCATGGTTCTTCAGCACGTTTCCAACAGGAACAGCATTGATTTGAAGTCAATGACGGTTCCTGTTTTTCTTTTGAAAATGAAGGAATACGGCTTACCCGGCTTTGAAACGGTCCGCCGCAGTCGCCAGAAGGTTCAGGCGGACAATCCGGAACTTGCCGGTAGCGAAGCTGTTAGGCGTAAGAGAGCCAAAAAAGAAACCGTTTATCGGGAGTTTGCAACGAGCGAGGTGTGAAAATGACGATAGGACAACGCATAAAAAGAATCAGACAGCACAGAGGAATGACTCAGAAATACCTTGGTATGATGATGGGATTTCCAGAAAGCGCAGCTGATGTACGGATTGCTCAGTATGAGAGTGGAAGCCGAGTTCCCAAACCTGCCGTTATCAATCGGCTGGCCGCTGTGCTTGGCGTAAGTCCTGTGGTTTTTTCCCCTACGGTTTGCTTGTCCCGTGACGATATGATGCAGTCCATCTTTTGGATGGAGGAATTGAAAGGTGGTGGTGATATATATGATTGCATAAAAGAATGGGAAGCGATGAAAACAAAATACGATGCAGGTGAGATCTCCGCAGAGGAATACTTTGAGTGGAAACTCACCTATACAAGCTCTCCGCCCGGTTTACCGGAATAAACGGAGGGCTTTTTTCATTTTCAAAACAACTTAAGGAGGAAAAATTTATGGAATTCTTCAACAGCGCAGTGACCGTTCTGCAGACCCTCGTCGTTGCTCTTGGTGCTGGTCTTGGCATCTGGGGTGCAATCAACCTTCTGGAAGGTTACGGCAATGATAACCCTGGCGCAAAATCCCAGGGCATGAAGCAGCTGATGGCTGGCGGCGGTGTCGCTCTCATTGGCATCACTCTTGTACCTTTGCTTTCCGGTCTGTTCGGTTAATCAATAAGGAGGTAGTCGCCTTTGGACAGCATTATCCAAAAAATAACGGAATGGCTCAAAGAAATGCTCGTTGATGCCATTATGGGTAATCTGTCGGGGCTGTTTGATTCCGTCAATAACCAGGTTGGCGAGATTGCATCCGATGTTGGCATGACCCCGGCGAATTTTTCGCCCGGGGTCTTTGCTATGGTGAGAAACATCTCCGAAAACGTGATTATCCCAATCGCAGGCTTGATTTTAACATTCATTGCCTGCTACGAGCTTATCCAGATGATTATTGACCACAACAATCTGGCAAATTTTGAGACCTGGATCTTTTTCAAATGGGTCTTCAAGACTTTTGTTGCGGTCATGCTCATTACCAACACCTTCAATATTACAATGGCAGTTTTCGATGTGGCGCAGCACGTCGTCAATGCCAGTGCGGGCATCATATCGGCAGACACGGCGGTAGATGCTTCAGCCTTGGAAGCCATGGAGGACACGCTAAATGCTATGGAGCTTGGGCCTTTGCTTGGCTTGTTCCTGCAATCCCTCATTGTGCAGATTACAATGTCTGCCCTCTCTGTCGTTATTTTCGTTATTGTGTATGGGCGTATGGTAGAAATCTACCTGATGACCAGCCTTGCGCCGATCCCATTTTCGACATTCGGCAACAGAGAACAGAGCCAGGTGGGGCAAAACTATCTGCGTTCCCTGTTTGCTTTAGGTTTCCAGGGCTTTTTTATCATGATCTGCGTTGGCATATATGCAGTTTTGATTCAGTCTGTTGCGTTCTCTGATGACATTATCGCATCCATTTGGGGTGTTATGGGCTACACAGTTCTTCTGTGCTTCACGCTGTTCAAGACTGGTTCACTTGCCAAGAGCGTATTCAGCGCCCACTAACCAATAGAAAGGAGGACTTGGATTGGCAGCGTATATTCCCGTCCCTCGTGATCTTACGAGGGTCAAATCCAAAGTGTTTTTTAATCTGACAAAGCGACAGCTGGTATGCTTTGGTGCGGCGGCACTGATCGGAGTGCCGTCTTTCTTTTTGCTCAAACGTACCGGCAACGTCAGTCTGGCGGCACTTGGCATGATTATCATTATGCTCCCTCTGTTCTTTTTGGCTATGTACGAAAAGGACGGTCAGCCGCTGGAAGTCATTGCAAGACACTTCATCCAGTCGAAATTTACTCGACCTAAGGTTCGCCCTTATCAGACGAACAATTACTACGTCGCCCTTAAGCGGCAGCACCAACTTGAGAAGGAGGTAAATGCGATTGTTTTCCAAGAAGAAACAGCAGGCAAGAAACGTAAAAATGCCCGCAAATCTCACAAGAACACAGCAGAAGCAGATTAAGGAAGTCATTGATCGGGCAAAGAAGTCTGACGGAGTTCCGCATACTGCCCAGGACTCTATCCCGTTTCAGAGGATGTTTCCCGATGGAATTTGCCGTGTGACAGATAACTTTTACACCAAAACCATTCAGTTTCAGGACATCAATTATCAGTTGGCACAGCAGGAAGATAAGACAGCCATCTTTGATGAGTGGTGTGGTTTCCTGAACTTCTTTGACAGCTCCATCCACTTCGAGCTGTCCTTTATGAACATGAGTACCGACGCTGAGAGCTTTGAAAAAAGTATCCGCATCCCGTTTAAGAATGATGAGTTCAACTCCATCCGTGCCGAGTACAGTCAGATGTTGAGAAAACAGCTGGCGCAGGGTAACAATGGTCTGACAAAGACCAAATATCTTACCTTTGGCATTGAATCCGATTCAATGCGTCAGGCAAAGCCGAGACTCATGCACATTGAAAATGACCTGCTGAACAACTTCCGTCGTCTGGGCGTTGTTGCAAAGACTTTGAACGGAAAAGAGCGCCTGCATGTAATGCACTCCATGTTCCACATGGGTGATAACGACAAGTTCATGTTCGACTGGAAATGGCTTGTGGAGTCCGGGCTGTCGGTGAAAGACTTCATTGCTCCTACTTCCTTCGCTTTCAAAGGCAACCGCACATTCCAGATGGGCAGTCTTTATGGGGCAATGTCATATCTGGCAATTACGGCATCTGACCTGAGTGACCGTATGCTGGCAGATTTCCTTGATATGGAATCCAGCCAGATTGTAACGATGCACATTCAGTCAGTTGACCAGACTGCCGCAATTAAGACCATCAAACGCACAATTACGGAGCTTGACCGTTCCAAAATTGAAGAACAGAAAAAGGCTGTGCGTTCCGGTTATGATATGGACATCATTCCTTCGGATTTGGCAACCTACGGCAAAGACGCCAAAGCACTTTTGAAAGAGTTGCAGAGCCAGAATGAGCGTATGTTCATGGTTACTTTCCTCGTCTTAAACACCGGCCGCACAGAGCAGGAGCTGGAAACCAATGTATTCCAGGCACAGAGTATTGCACAGAAACACAACTGCAATCTGCGCCGACTGGATTTCCAGCAGGAAAATGCACTGATGAGTTCCCTTCCGCTGGCGTATAACCAGATTGAAATTCACCGAGGACTTACGACAAGCTCTACTGCGATATTTGTTCCGTTTACCACTCAGGAGCTGTTCCAGGATGGAAAGGAAACGCTTTATTATGGTCTGAACGCACTTTCCAACAACCTTATCATGGTGGACAGAAAGATGCTGAAGAACCCGAATGGGCTGATTCTTGGTACTCCCGGCTCTGGTAAATCCTTCAGCGCAAAGCGTGAGATCACCAACGCCTTTTTGGTTACGGATGATGACATTATCATCTGTGACCCTGAATCCGAGTATTCGGCTCTGGTTCAGAAACTTCAGGGACAGTGTATTTTCATTAGTCCTTCCAGTACGCAGTATATCAATCCCATGGACATCAATGCCAATTATTCAGAGGAAGATAACCCGATTGCTTTGAAAGCGGACTTCATTCTCTCCCTGTGTGAGTTGATTGTTGGTGGAAAAGAGGGCTTGCAGCCTGTTGAAAAGACGGTCATTGACCGTTGTGTGCATCAGATCTATCAGAAGTATTTCAACGACCCCTGCCCTGAGAATATGCCTATTCTGGAGGACTTGTACAATGCTCTGCTGGAACAGGAGGAAAAGGAAGCTCGTCATGTGGCGACTGCCCTTGAAATCTATGTTAAAGGTTCTTTGAACCTTTTCAACCACCGTACCAACGTAGACATTCACAACCGCCTTGTCTGCTATGACATCAAGCAACTGGGCAAACAGCTTAAAAAAATTGGAATGCTGGTCGTTCAGGATCAGGTCTGGGGGCGTGTGACGGCCAACAGAAGCGCCGGTAAAGCAACCAGATACTATATGGATGAGTTCCATCTGCTTCTGAAGGAAGAACAGACTGCCGCCTATTCCGTCGAAATCTGGAAGCGTTTCAGGAAATGGGGCGGTATTCCTACCGGTATCACCCAGAATGTCAAAGACCTGCTTTCCAGCCGTGAGGTTGAGAACATTTTTGAAAACAGCGACTTCATCTATATGCTGAATCAGGCATCCGGTGACAGACAGATTCTGGCGAAACAGCTGAATATCAGCCCGCACCAGCTTTCCTACGTTACCCATTCCGGTGAAGGTGAAGGGCTTTTGTTTTACGGCAATGTTATTCTGCCGTTCGTTGATAGGTTCCCGACTGACCTTGAGCTGTACCGTATTATGACCACGAAATTGTCTGAGGTGGTGGATGATAAGGAGGCGTAACGCATGGCGAAGAAACCAACCCGTCTCCGTTTTACGGAGGATGACCTTGCCGATGGCAAAGTGAAAAAAGCCGCTGACCGTGCGGAAAAAGCTGCGGACAAAGCGGAAAAAGCAGTTGATAAGGTCTCTCCAAAGAAGAAGCACCAAAAACTGCGCAGTGAAGCGGATGTTTCCGCATCCAGAAAAGCAAAGCTGCGTTTTGACAAGGCAAAAGTTGATGTTGATCTGGATAAGCCCTCCAAGGGAAAGCATTTGATTACCCGTGCATCAGCGGCTACTGTCAGCTCCAAGGTGCATCAGGCTGTTTCAGAGCATGAAGATGATAATGTAGGTGTTCAGGCTGTCCAAAAGAGCGAGGAAGCTCTGGAGACAGCCGCATACACTGTCGATCATGCGGTGTACAGTAAAAAACTGAAAGCCTATGACAAGGCAAATAAGCTGGTAGAAAAATCAGATGCAGCAAATGTAGATGCCCTTTTTGAGAAATTCAAGAAGGATAATCCAGACGCATCTTCCAATCCCTTTTCCCGGTGGAGACAGAAACAGGCAATTAAGAAAGAGTACGCAGCTGCCAAAGCTGGAAAGAGCGTTGCTGGTTCGTCTTCCGCTGCATCAAAAGGTGCAGAAAAGGCGGCAAAAGAGACCAAGAAGCTCTCGGAGAAACTGGCTGAATTTGTTACTTCACATTCCAAGGTAATAATCGTCGTGTTGCTTTTCGGTCTGCTGTTCATGTTGATTGCCGGTGCCTTTTCCTCTTGTTCTGCCATGTTCCAGGGCGGTACTCATGTGGTGCTGGGAACCTCATTCACCGCAGAAGATGAGGATATTATCGGGGCGAATGATGATTACAAAGCACTGGAAGCAGCTTTGAGGAGCAAAATCAGCAACATTGAACGAACGCACAGCGGCTATGATGAATACCGCTATGAGCTGGACGAAATCAATCACAATCCTTATGAGCTGGCAGCATATCTGACTGTCATGTTTGAGGATTACACCCGTGAGGAAGTGCAAAGTACACTCCAATGGCTGTTTGACCGGCAGTATGAGCTGACTTTGACAGAAGAAGTTGAAATCCGAACAAGGACAGAAACCCGGACCGGTACAACAACTTCTACTGATCCTGAGACCGGCGAAACCACTACGGAAGAATACGAATATGAGGTTGAGGTCGAGTATGAGTATTATATCCTGAATGTAAAGCTGGTAAACAAGGGCTTGAATATGGTCATCGGAAATGCAGGATTGTCTGAAGATCAGATGGAGCGTTATCGCCTGCTTTTGGAAACCAGAGGTAATCGTCCTGACCTTTTTGGCGATGACATCTACGCATCACCAAGTGGAGAGTATACCGACTATGACATTCCGGGCGAAGCTCTGACTGACGAGAAATTTGCCAACATGATACGGGAAGCCGAGAAATATCTGGGTTATCCGTATGTCTGGGGCGGCAGTTCACCGAGTACCAGTTTCGATTGCTCCGGTTTCGTCAGCTGGGTTATTAACAACTGTGGAAATGGCTGGAATGTTGGACGATTGACTGCAAACGGCTTGATGGGTGTCTGCGACATTATTCCAAAGAGTGAAGCCAAACCGGGTGACCTCATCTTTTTCCAGGGAACCTACGATACTTCCGGGGCATCTCATGTCGGCATTTATGTTGGCAATGGAATGATGATCCACTGCGGAAATCCCATCTCTTACGCATCTATTGAGACCAGCTATTGGCAACAGCACTATTACTGCATGGGCCGTATTCGATAAGGAAAGGAGCATCTTATGGGCGTAAAACTTGATAAGATTGGCGCTGACCTTGCCAAAGCCCGTAAAAAACGTGATGAATGGGATAAAAAGGTCAAAGAGCTGGAACGCAGGTATCGTGAGGAGGAAAATACGGAGATCCATGATATGGTTCATGCCGCCAATCTCACTCCTGCCCAGCTTGCAGAACTGCTTCGCATGGTCGGAGATACTGTGCCGAAGCCTGAAACAATCAATTCAATGAACGAGGAGGAAAATCATTATGAAGATGAAGAGTAAAATCCTTTCGGTGCTGATGGCACTTGCATTGTGTGTGGGTACGTTCAGTACCACCGCTTTTGCCTATACTGGTGATGAATCCGTCTCCAGCACAGAAGCAGCCGAAACGGATGCAGAGAAAAGCGACGATCAGGACGCTGCTGAAACGCCTTATAGCTTTTCCGTTTCTGAGGATGGCAGCATTGTGTTTTCTTATAATGGCGAAGAATGGTCATTTGATGAAGAAGATGTTGAAGCTCTTAAGTATGGAAAAGTGGTCACGGATGGTTCTCGTCTGAATGTGCGAACCGGTGCCGGTATGAATTATGAGGTCATTGATCAGCTTCGTCCCGGTGAGGAAGTTACGGTAATCGGAGTAGATGGAGACTGGTATCAGGTTACGGTGCCTGAAAAAACTGGCTATGTTCACAGCGATTATCTGGAAGTGATTGAATCTACCGGAGAAGCCAATAGTATGGATATGGCGATGATGGCTCTATTTCTGAACATGTTTATGCAGAATGCGAACATGGAAACCGGCGATGCTGCATTGACTCCAGACGGCAATCTTACCCTTGTAGATGATGTAGGCTCTCCTACTGGAGCAGGAAAACAGTTTATCACGGCGGTTACGAAAAACGGCAACTATTTCTATATCATCATTGACCGTGACGACAAGGGTGAACAGACCGTGCATTTCTTGAATCAGGTTGATGAAGCTGATTTGCTCAATCTGATGGATGAAGAAGAAGCCGAAAAGTATGCGCCTGCCGTTGAAGAGCCTGAGAAAGAGCCTGAATCGGAACCGACAACTGAACCGGTAGTTACCGAACCGGAGCCGGTGGAGAAGACATCTCCCAACATGATGCCTGCCCTTCTTTTGATTGTTATTCTCGCTGCCGGGGGCGGTTTCTTTGCTTTCAAGAAGCTCAAAGGCAAAAAGCAGAAAGAACAGACAAAGCCTGATCCGGATGCAGACTATGTAGATGGTGAAGAAGATTACGGTTATGACGAGTCCGAGGAAAATACCGATGAGGAAGAGGAAGATTATTCTTTGGATGAGGACGATAACGAACCCATTTAATATTTAACAGGCAGATGCCTGGGCAGCCTTCGGGCTGCTTTTACATAACAAATTGATTATTATGTGCGCAATCATGGCATAATAATCATTGCAGATGGAATTATATCTCCATCATGCCCGTTGAAATCTCCTTCATTTAGTGCTAAAATGATGGAGATAAGTCATAAATGAAGGAGATTGCCATGAGGAGTTTTGATTATATAAAAGCACCTGAGAAACTTCTGACGCCCGAAATCGTTCAGATGGTTGCGAGTATCCATGAACATAAAGGAAAGCAAGAGTTGTTTCTTGAAGCAAATATTGATGAGCTGAAAACGCTTCTTGAAGTGGCACTTATTCAGAGTACAGGTGCATCGAACCGAATTGAAGGCATCTATACAAGTGATAAACGTCTGGAAGAATTGGTAAGCCAGAAAGCAGAACCACGCAACCGTTCAGAACAGGAAATTGCCGGGTATCGAGAAGTTCTTGCCACAATTCATGAGAGCTATGAATATATAACTCCTCGTCCCAATATTATCCTGCAGTTGCACAGAGATTTATATTCCTATTCTCAGGGAGCTACTGGCGGCAGCTATAAAAACTCCGACAACGTGATTGCTGAAACGGATGCAGAAGGTCATCAGAAGGCAAGGTTTATTCCGGTTCCTGCATTTCAGACAGCAGATGCAATGGATGAGCTGTGCAGCAGGTTTCTGGACGCATGGGAAGCGGATCGTATTGATAAGCTGGTTTTAATTCCGATGTTTATTCTGGATTTCCTTTGTATTCACCCTTTCAACGATGGGAATGGCCGTATGAGCCGTTTGCTTACGTTGCTGTTATTCTATAAAGCAGGTTACATTGTTGGAAAATATGTCAGCATGGAAATGCTGATTGAAAAAACAAAGGAAACCTATTATGAAGCTCTTCAGGCGAGTTCTACCGGCTGGCATGAGTGTGAAAACAGTTATGAGCCTTTTGTGAAGTATTACCTGGGCATTATACTGAAAGCATATAATGAATTTGAGAGCCGTGTCGAACACCTGAAGAATCGCAGCCTTTCAAAACCGGAGAGAATTAAGGCTGTGATAGATCATAAAGTAGGCAAAATTACGAAAAAAGAAATAATGGAACTTTGCCCGGATATAAGCAAAGTGACAGTCGAAAGAACCTTGACAGACTTGGTTAAAAGCGGATATATCGCTAAAGTCGGCGCTGGTCCCGCCACTGCCTATGTCCGTATTTAAGATAATATCTCCGTCATTTGCGTTGTGAATGATGGAGATATTCAGGATGTGATGGAGATACAGATAAATCGGAAGTTGTGGAGGTAATTATCAATGAGAAATATTTACGATAATAGTGAATTTTTTGCCGCATATGCGGAAATGGGAAGAAGCAAAGATGGTCTGAAAGCTGCTGGAGAGTGGCATCAGTTGCAACCGTTATTCCCTAAATTACAGGGAAAAAAAGTTTTGGATTTAGGATGTGGTTACGGTTGGCATTGCAAATATGCCGCACAAATGGGAGCTACTGAAATTCTTGGTATTGATAGTAGTCAAAAAATGATTGCAAAAGCAGTAGCTGATAACTCTGATGACAAAATCAAGTATAAAGTTTGCGGTGTTGAAGAATACATTTATCCTGAAAATACTTATGACCTAGTTGTTTCTAACCTGGTACTGCACTATATCGAAAATTTAGCTAATGTTTATCAAAAGGTGTATTGCACATTAAAAGTAGGTGGGTATTTCCTATTCAATATTGAACATCCGACTTTCACCGCAGGTGTTAATGAGGATTGGATTTATGATGAAAATGGGAAACCTAAATATTGGCCAATCGACAATTACTATTACACAGGCGAAAGAGAAACCAATTTTCTTGGTCAACGAGTAATTAAACAGCACCACACATTAACGCAGATATTGAATCCACTTATAAAATGTGGTTTTCAAATTGAGGCTATTGAGGAAGCAATGCCTCCGGCAGATATGATGGGTATGCCGGGAATGTGTAATGAAATGCGTAGACCTATGATGTTGTTGGTTAAGGTTAAAAAGGTTTAATAAACAACTTCCGATTTAATAAATTGATCAATTGGAATAAGTGCTCCAGGTTCGTTGAAACCCATATAAACAACGCCCCTGTATGATTTTTCATACAGGGGCGTTTTTATACACTTTTCAGATACCCAGCAGGAAGGAGGCGAAGCGGAAGTAGATCAGCAGGGAGAGGGCATCCACGATGGTGGTGATGAAGGGAGAGGCCATCACTGCCGGGTCAAAGCCGATCTTTTTAGCCAGCAGCGGCAGCATACAGCCTACGATCTTGGCGGCGAACACGGTGCACACCAGCGTCAGGCAGATGACGGCGGCTACGGTGACGGTAATGGGATTGTGGAATACCATCCGGTCCAGCAGCATCAGCTTGGCGAAGTTGGCGCCGGCCAGAACGGTGCCGCACAGCAGCGCCACCCGGCACTCCTTCCAGACCACCTGGATCAGGTCGGAAAATTCGATCTCGCCCAGAGACAGGCCGCGGATCACTGTGACGCTGGCCTGAGAGCCGCAGTTGCCGCCGGTGTCCATCAGCATGGGAATATAGGCGGTGAGGATGGTGAAGGCGCTGAGGGCGTCCTCAAAGCTGGAGATGATCTGGCCGGTAAAGGTGGCGGAGACCATCAATAGCAGCAGCCACGGAATACGGGATTTGAAGGTGTCAAAGGCACTGGTGCGGAGGTAGGGCTTGTCCGTCGGCAGCATAGCCGCCATCTTTTCCATATCCTCCGTGGTCTCTTCCTGCAAAACGTCGATGGCGTCGTCGACGGTGACGATACCCACCAGGCGATTTTCCGTGTCCACCACGGGGAGGGCCAGAAAGTCGTACTTGCCCAAAGCACGGGCGGTCTCCTCCTGGTCATCCAGAGTCTGGACGCAGATGTAGTTCCGCTCCATGATGTCCCCGATGATGTCATCCTCCTCCGCCAGCAGCAGAGTACGGATGGAGAGAACGCCGATGAGGTGCCGCCAGTCATCAATGACGTAGCAGACGTTGATGGTCTCCTTGTCCGGTCCGGTCCGGCGGATGCGCTTCAAGGCGTCCTCCACCGTCATGGTCTCCTTCAGATCCACAAACTCCGTGGTCATAATGGAGCCGGTGGAGTCCTCCGGATATTTCAGAATTTCGTTGATGCTTTTGCGCATATCCGGGTCGGAGTGCTTCAGGATCCGCTTGACCACGTTGGCGGGCATTTCCTCCACGATGTCCACGGTATCGTCCAGATACAACTCGTCCAGCACTTCCTTCAGCTCTGTGTTGGAAAAGCCCCGGATCAGCAGCTCCTGCTGGTCGCTTTCCAGCTCCACGAACACCTCTGCCGCCTGCTCCTTAGGCAGCAGACGGAACAGCAGGGGCAGCGTCTTTTCATCGTCCAGATCGTCCGCCAGAATGGCAATGTCCGCAGGCTCTAACGGCAATAGAAGGTCCCGCAGTTCTGTATATCGTTTTCGGTTTACCAGATCCTCAATTTTTTCGACCAGTTCCCCACGGCTTTCCATTTCAAACATAGCGTGACCTCCTTTCCGGGCCTTCCACCCGGTACTTCTGCATGGCGCGGAGCAAAATAAAAGACCTCGCCGCGTCCCATTCCGGTGCGGTGAAGTCCTGCTTCCAGGAGCGTCTCAGAGGACAGCATCCCTACCGTTCAAGCTTTAGCTTCACAGGGCGGTGAAATCGCGTTAGATGATACCTTGTTGTTCGATATCGCCTGTTCAAACCCTCTCATGATGTCTCCATCACTCTGCGGCAGCGATCCATATCCCTGTGGTAGCCTTACCTACCGGAACTCTATGCGGTTGTCATTTGATAACACATTTATAGTATGCCAAAAAACAGGCGCTGTCAACCCGGACGGACGAAAAAATTTCACAGAACCAGGAGAGCGGCCATCTGGCCGGTCTCCCGGATTCAGTTCAGACTGTTTTCGCTCTGCTGAAACAGCTTTTGTACCCGTTCCGCCGTGGCGGGGTGGTGTGTCAGCGCCGGGTCCTCCGCCAGCAGTCCGTCGGCGGCGGACTGCGCTTCCGCCAGCAGCCGGGTGTCGCAGCCGAGATCCGCCACCCGCAATCCCGGCAGGCCGTGCTGCCGGAGACCGAAGAAGTCGCCGGGGCCCCGGAGCCGGAGGTCCTCCTCGGCGATCTTGAAGCCGTCGGCGGTTTTCGTCATGGCCTTCAGCCGCTGGCGGGTCTCGTCATTTTTATTGTCGGACACCAGTACGCAGTAGGACTGGTGCTGCCCCCGGCCCACCCGTCCCCGAAGCTGATGGAGCTGGCTGAGGCCGAAGCGCTCCGCGTTCTCCACCACCATCAGATTGGCGTTGGGCACATCCACGCCCACCTCGATCACGGTGGTGGACACCAGAATGTCCGCTTTCCCGGCGGCGAAGGCAGACATGACGGCGTCCTTCTCCTTGGCCTTCATCTTGCCGTGGACGAAGGCCACCTTCAAGTCAGGGAAGATCTCCGTTTGCAGCTTTTGGGCGTATTCCGTCACGGCCTTCCGCTCGTCGGGCAGCTCGTCATTCTCGCTGACCATGGGGCAGACGATGTACACCTGACGCCCGGCCTCCACCTGCTTGCGGATAAAGGCGTACAGCCGGGGGTGATAGGCGGAGGTGACGGCATAGGTTTCAATAGGCTTCCGTCCCGGTGGAAGCTGGTCGATGACGGACACATCCAGATCGCCGTACAAAATCAGGGCCAGCGTCCGGGGGATGGGCGTGGCGGACATGACTAAGGTGTGGGGATGCTCTCCCTTTTCTGCCAGCGCCGTCCGCTGGGCCACGCCAAAGCGGTGCTGTTCATCCGTCACCACCAACCCCAGGTCAGCGTAGGCCACGCCGCCGGAGATCAGGGCATGGGTGCCGATGGCGAAGTCGATCTCGCCGGTGGCCAGTTGGGCGGTGACGGAGCGTTTTGTTTTGGCGGGGGTAGAGCCGGTGAGCAGGGCGCAGCGGATATTCAGCCGTTCCAGCAGCGGGGCAAGGCCCCGGTAGTGCTGCTCTGCCAGCAGCTCCGTGGGGGCCATCAACGCCGCCTGATGGCCGTTTTTGATGCAGAAATACACGCAGGCGGCGGCCACCATCGTTTTGCCGGAGCCGACATCCCCCTGACAGAGACGGTTCATAGGCTTGCCGCTTTGCATATCGGCAATGGCTTCCTCTACACAGCGGCGCTGAGCGTCGGTGAGGGTAAAGGGGAGGGCGTTGTAAAACGGGGCCATATCCACCGGCTGAAACGGTTCCACGGAGACGGTCTCCCGCCGGGAGCGCAGCAGCTTCAATCCAATGGCGAAGAAAAATAGCTCCTCAAAAGCCAGTCGCCTCCGGGCAATGTCCAGCGCCTCCGGGGCCTCCGGGAAGTGGATGTTCTCGTAGGCATAATTCATCCGGCACAGCTGATGCGCCTGACGGACGCCGTCCGGCAGGCAGTCCGGCAGAATATCGGCGCAGCTGTCCAAACCCTGCCGGATGGCCCGGGACAACAGCAGCTGGCTGATCCCGGCAGTAAGGGGATAGATGGGCACGATGCGGCCGGTGTGCTCCCGCCGTCCCTCTGGCTCTACAATGGGACTTGCCATACTTTTCCGCAGGAGGCTTCCCTCCGCCCTGCCATAAAAGGTGTAGGTCTCGCCTACCCGCAGTTGACTTTTCAGCCAGGACTGGTTGAAAAAGGTCACATCCAGCGCGCCGGTGTCGTCCACGGCCCGGACCTTCACCAGATCCATGCCCTTGCGGATGTGAGACAGCTTTGGCTCTGAGGCGATCATGGCGGAGACGCAGGCCGGCTCACCGGGGATGAGCTGGCTGATGGGCTTTATTTCCCGGCGGTCCTCATAGCGCCGGGGGAACCAGTTGATGAGGTCGCCCAGCGTGGCGATGCCCAGCTTGCCCAGGGATTTTGCCTTGGCCTCGCCAATGCCCTTGATGTACCGCACATTGGTGTTCAGATCCGCCATGCGCCCGCCTCCTTTCCGCAGTTTTCATAAGGCTATTATAAACGGCGGCGGCGGTTTTGAAAAGAGGGCAGAGAAAAGAACAGGGCTCCGCCGAGAAAACGGCGGAGCCTTGGCTTACAACGGCGCGGTATTCACATAGTCCACAAAGCGGTAGGTCAGGTCATTTTCCGTGACGGCCTCGCCGGTCCGCTCAATTTTCCAATTAGGGAGGGCGTCCAGATCGGGGAAAAAGGTGTCGGCATCCGATACGGTGCTGTCCACCCGGGTGACGGAGGCCCGCCGGCAGCGGCCCAGCAGCGCGGCGTAAATGCTGCCGCCGCCGATGAGCCAGACGTTTTCTTCATCTCCGGCCAGCGCCAGCGCATCCTCCGGCGTGGAGACAGTCTCGCAGCCCTCCCGGTGAAAGTCCGGGGACCGGGTGATAACGATATTCCGCCGCTTGGGCAACGGTCTGCCGCCGGGGAAGGAATCCAGGGTCTTGCGGCCCATGATGACGGTGCCGCCGGTAGTCAGCGTGCGGAAGTGCTTCATGTCCCCCGGCAAGGAGAACAGCAGATCACCGCTCCGGCCAATGGCCCACTGTTTATCTGTGACAACGATGGCGTTCATGGCACGGCTCCTTAAATGGCAATGGGGATTTTGTCCTCGAAGGGGGCGGGGGTGTAGCCCTCCATCGTAAAGCTGTTCCGGGTGAAGGCATAGAAATCCATTACGGAGGGGTCTATGGCGAACTTCGGTGCGGGGGCGGGGGTCTGGGTCAGCATTTTCTCCACGATGGGGACGTGGCGGTCGTAAATATGGGCGTCGGCAATGACGTGGACCAGCTCACCGGGCACAAGGCCGCTGACCTGAGCCATCATGTACACCAGCACGGCGTACTGCACCACGTTCCAGTTGTTGGCGGCCAGCATATCCTGACTCCGCTGGTTCAAAATGGCGTTGAGCACATTGCCGGAGACGTTGAAGGTCATGGAATAGGCGCAGGGGTACAGGTGCATCTCAGAGAGGTCGGCAAAGTTGTAGATATTGGTCAGGATTCGGCGGCTGGCGGGGTTATGCTTCAAATCGTAGAGCACCCGGTCCACCTGATCCATGTCTCCCTCGGGATAGTGGTGCTTGACGGCCAGCTGATAGCCGTAAGCCTTGCCGATGGAGCCGGTCTCATCCGCCCACTGATCCCAGATCCGGGCGTTGAGGTCATGGACGTTGTTGGACTTTTTCTGCCAGATCCACAGCA
>OLGL01001142.1_pt1 | contig 28095 bp, 20 predicted proteins | sample 1605041 | NCBI WGS metagenome assembly OLGL01 (sample SAMEA3888905, study PRJEB22519) | human gut metagenome | biome: human gut; feature: human-associated habitat; material: faeces | place: Denmark | collected 2010 | reverse complement strand
TACCGGCAGCGTTATTAGATTACAAATTCAGCCTGCTCCATGAAAAAGGGGAGCTTGTAAATTCGATGTATATTCGTAAAGCGGATTTCCTGAAGGGGGATCTCCACGCCTACGATAACGACATTGATTATGACGATATATGAATATCCGTTTTTTATTTCCTTACAGAAAAAGTCCACCAGTACGATGCGCAGCGCATCATGACTGGTGGACTTTTTAGTTATTATCAGGAATTCAAATAGGTTCATCGCCCGGAAGGTCAAAATCATCTTCCGTACATTTCCTGATAATATGTTTTGTTTTCTCCATCGGCAAAGGCACATTTTCCTCTGCAAAGTATTCTTTCTTTACGACTTCGACTACTGCTTCGTGATTATCTTTGCCAGCAGGAACGATCACGAAATCGCCCACCTGAATAGAATCGTCATCCGAAATATAATAGTAGCTCTTACACCCATCTTCAAACTCTACGCTGCAATAGATAATATCATTGTCACAGCGCCGCACCTTTCCATACACAGACGGGTTCATAATTTCACCCCACCCGTAGAAAGACATAAATTCAAAGACGGACTCCATAAACTCCGCCCAATCGTCCGGAAGCCCCTTTTTATCGTAGGTTCCTTGAATGAGCTTTTCATTGCCCTTTTGAGAAATAACCTTAATGGTGTAGTCTATGGTTTCAAGCGGATCAACCACTACATTCTCTGGGTTTCCTTCTATATGGTCAAAGATGCTTTCCGCATCCATATCTTCAAGAAGGCTTTCAACCCCGCCCTCAACTTTGTATTTTCTGCTTACAGAACACCCAGAACCGATATTCTGAATGTGTTCAATACTTTCGCTCTCTCTGTCCACAATTAAAGACTCTGTATAATCCCAGACAGCGTATTCTGCGTGTTCTGAAATAGGAACTTTTGGCTTGATCTTTGTGATTCGATGATAGTTTACTTCGATTCGATTCACCATATCAGGCTTATTATTCCCATCAAAGGCATACAAATCAGGCATTTTCAAGCTGTCACGCAGCAGATCTGACAGGTCAATTCCGTCCACTTCAAAAGACGAGCATAACGAACCGCTGAACTTATAGACCTTTCCTGCGGTATTGGTCAGCTCCATATTCCAGTTTCCAATATCAGTTGCAAAAACTTCATCGTACCCATTGCCGAAATACTCTACAAACGCAGAAATGATTCTGGCGGCAACCGCTTTATCAATTCGCAGATTCTGACTGTGAGCTTTTTCATATCGACCATCTCTGCGCTGTCCGAAAACATACGAAGAAAACCATACTTGTCCTTCTGAATTGATGGTTATGTGCTGTTCAACTTCTTCGTCTGGTTCTGGGCAAGGTCCATAACCAAGCCGATTGGAAACAAGCCGAATCTTTCTAAGCTCGCCTTTGAACAGGAAGGGATTCTCACCGGAAAGCAGGGCAAGACGGCTCAATGCCAGAATAAACCACGAACGATTTTCGGTGTTCAAGATGGCTGCTGCATCGTATGCCCAATGATTAAAATATCGCCATTGGGAATAGATTGCCGATCCCAGCAGTTTAATGTCCGTAACCTCGTCAATGATACGATTTAGCGCATCACAACTGCTTGCTGCATCGCCATATTTTTCTGAAAAGGCATGGCCGCAATCCATCTGGAATCCCAATGCCTGACAATCATCAGCCAGGTAATGGTCAACCAGCTCTATGTAGCTGATTTTCTGATCTCTGAATTTCTCAATCCATTTTGTGGCGAATAAGTGTACTTGCTCTAAATACTCCATTGCGACCTCCTTCCGAATCGGATTAAAACTCCTCCCATGTCCGACCGTTCAGGTCATTTGCGATTACATCGGTGTTAGGCATTGTTTTATATCCGAACATATCAGCAAGATTGAAGAACTTGCTTTTTTGAATCGGGTTCTTACTGCTTTTTCTAAAGTCCATCGGGTAGAACTTTTCAACGATGAAATATCTATGGCTAATCGTTCGAAGATTATAGCCATAATTATCTGCACGACGGATTGCCTCGTTGATGCGTTCAATCTCGTCTGCGGTAGGTTCAGCTCCGCTTTCGGCACGATAAGTCATGCTGCCGTTATTTTCAACTGCGATGATGGTCTTTTTCAGCTTACCAATGGCACGGATACCCTTGTCCTTATACAAGCCGATATATCCATGTTCTGAGAAGTTGCGGGATTCCTGGTCATAGAACAAATCCAAATCCATATTGTCCTGAAAAGTTGTACCGGCTACGATTGCTCTCATCCATTTATAGCCATCCGGTATCAGCTTTTCATCAAAGCAATACTTCTTGAAATCGTCTAAAACGGCGATGATTTCCGTATCTCTATCGTCAACAATATCCTCCATAGCGTTCACAAGCTGCTCGAATGTCAAGTTGACGTGCTTAATCGGATGGATAAGCCGGGTTGCATTTTCACTATTATACTTTTTCAGTTCAACCACCAGTTCATCAAACAGTTGCGGTTTCATCGGCTTGGGGTCAAGGGTGAGCAAAACCTTTATATCCTCAGCGCCAAACTGCTCCAGATGATTTACAAGCTGCTGCTTATAAAACTGATTGTAGAGCTTTGTTTCCACCACTATTTTGAAGCTCTTTTGGCTGATAACCGCATCCGGAACGCTATCGTCACCAACGACCTGCAAATCAAATGTGATTTCCGGGCTTTCGTCCTCTCCAAGAATAAGGCTGTTCAGCATAGAAAAGAACTTATCGGCGTTATAGTTATACAAACGAGAAAGCATCAGCATGGTGTTTGAGGTATCCACATTCTCTTTGGAGTGGTATCTCTGAAAATAATGTATCTGCATATCGCACCTCCTAAAACCCATCTGCCGTTTCGCTTGCGTTACCGGGTCAGTTGATAACTCAATTCCAGCAAGGGCTTGATTTCATCTGCCGAGACTGTACCATCGAGAAGAATGCTGATCCAATTCTCTTTGTTCATGTGGTAGGCGGGGAAGAATCCCTCTTTCATACGCAGTGAACCTATCATCATCGGATCGCACTTGATGTTCAGAACATCAACCGTTTTATCTTCTTGCAATCCCAGCTTTTTTGCATTGACTTCAAACACCAACGCAAACCACTTTTTATTGTTCTTATGGCGCAAAACACAATTCCAGTCATTCCACGGGTAATCCGGTTCTGCTCCATAGATTTCTTTTGCCCATTCAAATAGTTCTTTTCGTTCCATTGTTTCCATCCCTATATGATAAGGCGATACACCATATAGATTAGGCTTCCATCACGTTATCTGTCCAAAGCTCGCACTGTGTCATTACGGTCTGAACAGCATCATCCATACCCTCTGGTGGGTATTTGTGTTTCTTCAACAGTCGTTTAATGAGAGTACGCATTTTGGCACGGGCAGACTCTTTGCGCTGCCAGTCAATCGTTTTATTCTTACGAAGTGTATCTGCCAATTCTTTTGTAATCGCAATCAATTCTTCATTTTCGTAAAAATCCTTGATTGCTTGCGGTTTCGTAAGTGCATCGTAGAATGCCAACTCATCAGCTGTAAGACCAAGCTGTTCGCCCTCTTTGTGGGCATCTGCCAGCTGTTTTGCGAGTTTCAGCATTTCTGCAATGACTTCTTCATTGGTGAGCATACCATTCAGATATGCGTTGATCGCTCGCTGCATGATCTCACTGAACTTTTCGGACTTAACCACATTCGTTCTACGGTAAATAGATACCTGTTCCGCTATCAGTTTTTTCAGCAGCTCGATTGCCAGGTTCTTCTCTTTCATTTTGCTGATTTCCTCAAGGAACTTCGGATCAAACAAAGAGAATTCCTCTTGCATATCAGAGAACAGGTTAATAACACCCTCGCTCTTGATGCTCTGCTTCAAAAGCTCATTGATACGAGCGTTCATTTCAGGCAGAGAGATCTTCTTGCCGGTTCCCGCATTGGTCAGCCGCAGCACCAGGACACGCACCGACTCAAAGAACGCCGCTTCAAAGCGATCAGCTTCACACACCAGAGAAGAACAAAGAGAAAGAGCCTGATGAAGCATGAGGGCTTCCTTGATAAAGGTGTCTTTTTCTTCTTCCTTTTCACGGGCGATGATATAGTTTACCGCACCGCTGATGGTCTTTGCTCTTTCCAGATCGGTTCCGGTAGTGAACTTGGTGTAATCAAATCCATGGAACATATCACGGCAGACACCGAGCTTTTCGATAAACTTCGGATAAGCGACTTTGGCAACATCCGTATCACCATAGTTTTTCTTATCACGGGTGGTGTAGTCATTCATTGCCTGTTTTAATGCGGTAGCAATGCCCACATAGTCAACGACCAGACCGCCTTCCTTGTCACGGAACACACGATTGACACGGGCGATTGCCTGCATCAGATTGTATCCGCTCATCGGCTTATACACATACATAGTAGCCAGGGACGGAACATCAAATCCGGTCAACCACATATCAACGACAATGGCAATCTTCATCGGACTGTTGTTGTCCTTGAATTTTTTCGCCAACTCGTCCTTATGTCGCTTATTGCCGATAATATCATGCCATTCTTCAGGGTCGTTATTTCCGCCGGTCATAACAATACCGACTTTCTCCGTCCAGTCAGGGCGCAGCTCCAGAATCCGCTTATAGATCTTCATTGCAATCGGGCGGGAATATGCCACGATCATCGCTTTGCCTGTAAGAAGACCTTCCCGGTAATTCTCGTAATGGTCAAGAATATCGCTGACCAGAGAGTTGATGGTGTTGTCGTTGCCCAATACGGCTTCCATCTGTCCGAGAGTTTTCTTGCTCTTTTCAATAACTTCCGGATCAGCATTATGTGCCATAATTTCATACTCTGTATCAATCATGTGCAGCGTAGCTTCATCCAGATTGAGCTTAATGACACGGCTTTCGTAATAGACCGGGCGGGTTGCGCCATCTTCGACAGCCTGCGTCATATCATAAATGTCGATGTAATCACCGAACACTTCACGGGTACTGCGGTCTTTCGAGGAAATCGGAGTTCCGGTGAAGCCAATGTATGTAGCGTTAGGCAAGCTGTTTCGGATAATGCGGGCAGTACCAACAACACGCTTGGCGATTTCTTCACCGTCCTCATTCTTGGTCATCTTAATCTTTTCGGTTAAACCGTACTGTCCACGGTGGGCTTCATCTGCCATAACGATGATATTTCTGCGTTCAGAAAGAGCTTCGTGAGATTCCTCGAACTTCTGCATAGTCGTAAAGATAATACCGTTTGCCTGACGACCGGCAAGGAGATCACGCAGATTCTCACGGCTCTGAGCGTGCATCGGGTCTTGACGCAAGAAATCCTTGCACTTTGCAAACTGTCCGAAAAGCTGATCGTCCAAGTCGTTTCTATCGGTTAGCACAACGATGGTTGGGCTATCCAAGGCTTCCTGGAGCAGATGGGCATAGAATACCATCGACAGTGATTTGCCGCTGCCTTGTGTATGCCAGAACACACCACCCTTACCATCGGTAACGGTAGCTCGTTTGGTCGATTCGATTGCCTTTCTTACGGCAAAATACTGATGATAACCAGCCAGTATTTTGAATGAATTCACACCTTCGTTAGAAAAACAGATGAAGTTCTTTATCAGATCAAGCAGGCGCTCCTTCTGGAACATACCCTCAAAGAAGGTATCAAACTGTGCGTACTGTGTATTCTCATAGCTTCCATCGACCGTTTTCCATTCCATGAAGCGATCTTCGCCGGAAGTAATTGTACCGGCTTTGGATGTCATCTGGTCACTCATAACACAGATGGCATTATAAATGAACATAGAAGGGATTTCCTTCATGTAGTTGCGAAGCTGCCGGTAGGCCGCAGAAGCATCCGTTTCTTCTCTGGAAGGAGATTTCAGTTCTACAATAACAACCGGAATACCATTCAGGAAAAGCAGAATATCCGGGCGTTTGTTGCTGTTTTCAATAAAAGTCCATTGATTTGCTACGATAAAGGAGTTGTTGTCAGGATTCTTGTAATCAACAAGATAGACGATGGAGGAGCGTTCCTCGCCTTTCTCAAAATAGCGCACAGGAATACCATTTTGCAGGTAGTCCATAAAAACGGCGTTTTTCTGCACCAGCTCTCCGTTTTCAAAGTTCTTCAGCTTAAAAAGTGCATCACTAATAGCGTCCTCCGGCAGAGAACGGTTCAAACGATAGAGGGAAGCAACAAGTTCTTCCTCATACAGAGGATCACGAAAATCCCTCTCTATGTCGGGTCCATACAGGTAACTGTACCCCATGTTCCGGAATAATTCGATTACGGAGTTTTCATAGTCCGCTTCGGTATAAAATTCTGACATATGCTTTCGCCCCCCTATATCAATGTAAGCTGTTTTCTCAGTTGCTTATCATTCTTTTCTTGTGACACTGCATCATACGATGCCTTGAGCTTACCTAATGCATCATACAGTCTATCCCGATATTCTTCTTCTGAAAACATTTTCGATAACACTTCTGAAGTATTAGGATGTTTTCCGTTTTCTTCTTCCATCTTTTTAATAATAATCTGATACTGATACATTACAGCCAATACACTTTCGTAATCTCTCAGAAAATTGCTATAAAGCGACGTAACATTGCCTTTGAAAATAAGTTCAAATTCCATTGCCATATTTCTAAGTTCTTCTCGTTTTTGCAAAAAATCCTTATGAAATGGCTGTTCCAAGGGATGCTCTATGGCTTCTGCTTGCCCCTCCATATATGTATTGTTTGTAAGCCATATAAAAACAACGTCATTTGCAAACTGAGGTTCTGCTTTCCTTTTCTCCGAAAGGAAAACGTAGTTTTCTTTGCAAAGGGAAATAATGCTATTTGCCATCATATATGCTTTCAAGCGGCGATCAAACAGTTGCTGTTTATTACTTAGTCGTATTTGGTGAACCGATACACATATCGCAATGACAGCTCCAACAGATGTCATCACGGTACACCAAAAATTCCAATCTCTAAGCATAGATATTTCTCCCTTCTACAAATTTTAAACGAAAATTTAGCGGCTTAAATGTCAAGGCTGGAAACATCCAGTTCTCCAGACATAAGGCGAGGAAGTAAAGAGTCACGAACAGCCTGCAAACGACATATTTCATCATAATTATTACGGATTGCAGCATCCATAGGGGCGACTATCTTTTCAAATTCCTCGATTGTCTCATCGGAGGGGATAAGAATTGGCATATCATTCAGTGAATTGCGATTGATCGAACCGAAAACTGTACCTTCACCATTGAATACATCCAACTGTTTTCTGAGCGAAAACATCGTGTAAAGCACAAAAGACTGATGGTTCGTTTTAGAATGAATAGCTGCAAGCCCCCGACCGATGCAACAGTCTGTATGAGCAATATTAAGGTCTCCGACCGGTGCTCGGACACTCATCAGGATGTCATTTGCATAAGCCATTCGCTTCGGCTCGGTGGTATAAAGGCGGATAGTTGGAAATCTAAAGCTGAATTCTGCACGGCCTTGAAAGAAGATTGTACCTATGCCATCCTCATTATAGCTACTGCCGCTTGGGGATTGACCCATAGTAATATCAGCGATGTCTCTTAGAGAGCCTTCAATCCAATCCGGACACGTATTTTCGATAAACATTTGCTGATAAATTGCTTTGGCTTGCTGCTCTAAATTTTCGTTTATCTGATTATTCTTCTCAATCTTAAAGTCAATAGCTGATAGAATAGAAACAATTTTATCCTGAAGTTTTCTTTCAGGTAAATCTATTTCTATCTGTCCAATCTGCTTTAGATTTATATTAGGTTGAGCTGACTGCGCTGAAGAAGCATTAACTGCCTGTACAACCGATCGCTGATTAAGATAGTAATAAACATACTCATGGTTAGCTTTTTCGGTATCTATTCTAATGATTGCAACCGCCTGATTGGTATTAGCCGGAACAAGGTCATCAGTCACAATACCCGTTTTTCCTAAAAACATTCCCGCCATTGAAAAAAGAATATCATTTTTCTCAATTTGTGAACGTTTCAGTTTTTCATGAGTTTGTTCCGAAATAAAAGCAAACTTACTTCTATCAATATTTCTGCTGTTTCCCAAAGACTCGGACTTAATAAAATTCACGCCACTATTTTCAAAAGTACAACCGACCGAAGTAGGTGTGGTACCTTTTGTTATTTTGGTTGTGATTGAGTCAAGTGTAACCAACATTATATCACGCTCCTAACCTATGTATTTTCGATGAGCAATCTTTACATTGCTCTGTTTGACCATTGCATACTGCAAGGTCGTATCTATTCGTTGATGCCCTAAGAGCCGTTGAAGCTGCTCCACGGGCATTCCTTTGTCAATCGCCATTGTAGCGAGGGTTCGTCTGAATTTGTGCGGATGTACTCTCGGAAGCGAAAGCCGCTTACCAAGTTCACGCAGCCTTGATTCCACACCGCCAATCTGCAATCTTTCATATGGCGCTTTCAGCGACACAAACAGGGCGTTGTTGCTATCCGTTCTTTGTGCAAGGTAGTTCTGAAGGTGGATTTTGGTTCTGGCATCAAAGTAGACCATTCTCTCCTTGCTGCCTTTACCAAACACCACACACTCTCGCTCCTCAAAGTTAATATCATCTCGATTGAGAAGCACCAATTCACCAACACGCATTCCGGTTGATGCCAGCATATCAATCAAAGCCAGATCACGCAGAGAATCGCAATGGTCACGCATGGTTTCCAGTGCTTCATCTGTGTAGGTTTCTTTGATGGTCACAGCCGTTTTTACCTTATGAATCCTGCGTACCGGGCTTTTCAGGATGTAATCTTCATCTTCAAGCCAGGAAAAGAAGCTGGATAAGATTCTGCGGATGTTGTCAATCGTAACCTTACTGGACTTTCGCTCTGTCTGATAGCCGGTCAAATAGGAACGCAGAGCATTGGTTGTAATATGCGTGATCCCTTTTCCAATTTTCTCAGACATGGTTTCGATTGTCTTTCGGTAGTAGGAAAGCGACTTTTCGGAACATCCCTCAATTCGCTTTGCCGAAAGAAACGCACCGGTCAACCGTGCATTTTCTGCACTTGAATCCTCAGCTGTACTATCAGTTCTTCGCTGAATCTCATATCCGGAAAGATTATGCTTCAACACTCGCCGTAGCTGCTCTGCCTGTCCATTATCGAGATATGCCAGCATATCTCGTAGCACATCATTTACAAATTCATCGTTCATAGTCTATTCTCCTTTTATGATTAGGGAATGACTACGGAGTGGCAATCCTCAGTATAAACTCCTGCCACTCGCAGAAGTTATGGGTTAGGTCGTAAACGAAAATTTAGAGCAGCAAGCTCGTGCCGTATTTCAGGCGTGGTTCATTGATTATGAACCATTCGGTGGTGCGGCTCCGTTAGCTTGGCATCCATCCACATTGGGACAAATAGCAGAACTAAAAACCGATAGTTGGTCGCCAGCCAAAAATCCTGATGTTATGGTCGAGCATTACAGTATCCCCGCATTTGACGAGCAACATTACCCAGTATTTGAGATCGCAGCTGGAATCAAGAGTAACAAGTACATTCTCAATTCAAATTCAGTGATGATTTCCAAACTGAATCCTGATACCAAGCGTATATGGAGACCGTTGTGCCTTTCGGCTCATTCCGTTTGCTCTACGGAATTCATTGTTTATGAGGCAAAGAAACAAGAACAGCGAGATTATATTTACTCGATTCTTGATAGCACTCCGTTCCTTAATCATCTTTGCTCTCATACAACTGGATCAACCAATAGCCGTCAACGAGCAACACCAAAAAGCACTTTAGACTTTACTTTGTGCTTGCCTCCTGATTCCATTATCGAGAATTTCTGCCAGATTGTTACTCCTATGTACGATTTAATTGCTTCCAACATTGTGGAGAATCAGTCGTTAGCAAAAACAAGGGATAGCTTACTTCCTCGGTTGATGTCTGGAGAACTGGATGTTTCCAGCCTTGACATTTAAGCCGCTAAATTTTCGTTTATCGCATTATTTATTTGTATTTTGGCATCAATCGCTGAGCATAGGTTTGTAATTTTCCTTTGCTCCTCAATGCTTGGGAAAGAGAAGGGCATTCTCTTAAAATCTTTCAATACAATTCTTGGTATCGCAGAGCCTGAACCGTAATTATCACGAACATCTTTCCTTACGGCTGGCGATTTTAATGTATAGTATAAGAATTCAGGCGTTATCTTCCTGCAATCAGCCCTCAATATTGCTATTGAAGATAATAATGCCGGGCGTTCATCTTGCTTATAAATGATAATATCTTCAAAATATCTTGCGCCGTCTTTTCCTACCAAAATATCATTTTTCTCTGGGACACACCCTTGATTCCGAAGTTTTTCATAATCTTCTTCGCCAATCTGTTTGCAATTTGAGAAGTCAAAACCAAATTCGGTAAAATCTTTAACAGAAGCCATATAATGCCCTTGTTCTACACTTTTAGGGCTATTATGTGCTCCGTCAGTCACAACGGTACACACATCATCTATCGTTGCTGTAATCCAATTAGATTTCATAACCAATCGCCCCCAGCTTCTTACGGATTTCTGCTTCGAGTTCATGGGATTTGGCAAACATATCAGAAAGTTCCGAAGTCAGGCGAGCCATTTTCTCGTCGAACGGTTCGCTATCTTCTTCCTGTTCCTCAATGCCAACATAGCGCCCAGGTGTCAGAATGTAGTCCTGCTTTTCGATAGTCTGCAAATCGGCTACCGCACAGAATCCCTTCACATCTTCCAGAGTTCCGTTCTGGAATGCTTCAAAGGTGTCCGCCAGTTTCTGAATATCTTCGTCAGTGAAGTCTCTGTGTTTGCGGTCAACCATATAGCCCATCTTTCGGGCATCAATAAACAGCGTTTTGCCTTTCTGCTTTTTGTTCTTGCTAATGAACCAGAGCGTAACTGGAATCGTCACGCTGTAAAACAGCTGCGTAGGCAGAGCAACGATACCTTCCACCAGATCGGCATTGATAATATTCTTTCTGATCTCACCCTCACCGGAGGACTGTGTAGACAGTGCGCCATTTGCAAGCACCAGACCAATCTTGCCGTTCGGTGCAAGGTGGTGGATCATGTGCTGAATCCATGCGTAGTTGGCATTGCCTGCAGGCGGCGTTCCGTACTTCCAGCGAACATCGTCCAGCAGTTTATCCTGTCCCCAGTTGGACAGATTGAAAGGCGGATTTGCCATAATGAAATCTGCACGAAGATTAGCATGAAGGTCATTAAAGAATGTGTCAGCCTGATACGGGCCGAAGTCTGCATCAATGCCACGAATCGCCATATTCATCTTTGCCATCTTCCAGGTATCTGCATTGGATTCCTGACCATAAACGGAAATGCTCTGACGATTGCCGCTGTGTGCCTGGATGAACTTCACGCTCTGAACAAACATACCACCGGAACCACAGCAAGGGTCGTACACACGGCAGTTGTTGAACGGCTTCAGGATTGCAACGATTGTCTTAACGATGCTGGACGGTGTATAGAACTCGCCGCCCTTCACACCTTCGTAGGCAGCAAACTGGGCGATGCAATACTCGTAGGTTCTGCCCAGAAGGTCTTTGCCTTCCTCTGTATCAGACATATCCATATTGGTGAACAGATCGACGACATCGCCCAGAACTCGCTTGTCCAAATCCGGGCTTGCGTAATTCTTCGGAAGCACATTTTTCAGAGATTTGTTTTCTGCTTCAATCTCTCGCATTGCTTCATCAAGGACTGTGCCGATTTCCGGAGTGTGAGCCGCAGCTGCAACGGTAGACCATCTTGCTTTCTCCGGGACGAAGAAAATATTTTCACCCAAATACTCGTCACGATCTTCTTCAAAGCCTTCGCCCTCTGCAACAAGCTCGTTATATTTTCTTTCAAATGCGCTGGAAATATAGCGAAGGAAAATCAGTCCAATGATTACCTTTCTATATTCAGCGGCAGGGATATGTCCCCATAACACGCAGGCAGCATCCCAAATTTGTTTTTCAAAGCCAATGTTGGCATTGTTCTTTTCAGCCATTGCCGATTCCTCCACTCTAACAGTTTATTGTAGTTATGCTTCTTCAGCTTATATTCTACTAAAGAGGCTATCCCATAAAACGGACATATTACTTTTCGTCCGGAACTATTTCCATAATATCGTCAAAGGTGCAGCCCAGGACAGAACAGATTTTTACGAGCGTATCCGTAGTTACATTCTCACCTCGATGCATTTTGTTGATGGTATAGTTACTCAGATTTGCCTGTTCAGCCAAATCTTTTTTCTTCATATCTCGGTCAATCAATAGCTTCCATAGTCTCTTATAGCTGACAGCCATCATCTCACCATTCCTTTCTTCCAGATATTTCGTTCAAAAAGTACCTGTACTTATAATTATAGCACGCAAATAGGTAAACTCAACAAGAAAGTGAGCTATCACTACATTTTATTTTCTTATTTCAAAGAATTATCCGAATTTTTGAAGCGGAAGGACTTTCAGAGCTTAGAGGAGCGGAATTTTGGGGTTTTACAAATTGGCAAGCAGTGTAAACCTGTACAGGTTCACTCATTTTCTCGATTTTCCCTTCGGTGCAATCTTCGCAAATTTGCTTGTTGGGGAAGCATCCCCAATCCCCTTTGATCGGTATCTACGATACCGGCTGCTCGTTCATTCTGAACGCTTTCCTGAGAAAGAAAAAACCTGGACTGCCATTTGGCATCCAGGTTAAAATCTTAATTCCATTTGATTATTCTTTCTTCTCAATCCAGCCAATAAAGGTGCTGACCTTTTCGAGTTCTTCCTCATTCATGGTTCTCAGCTTCTCGCACAATTCACGATACGGGGTATTCGCATCGTCCAGCGGGGCGAAAAATTCTGCCGGTGTCATATCAAAATACGAGATGATATTGAACAGTTCCCTGAGAGACGGCAAGGCTGCTCCGCTGGTTATTCCACGAATGTATGAGCCACTCTTATCCAAATCCAAGCTCATTTTGTGTTCGGAAATATTCTTTGCTATTCTTAATTCTGTAATCCTGATACGAATAAATTCATCATACTGCGTGTTGGCCATTCCTGTCCCTCCTTCCTCAACTATTGTAGTATGAATCGGAAGGCAACGTTGGTAGCGAGAAAACGAATTTTCTCTTTATCCTTTCTCGTATTGGTGATATAATTATCAATATCTTGGCTTGATTGGTGATACCAGTACTAAGCATCTCCAAAGGAGAGATTTCTATGAATTTATTCGCTGTCAGTTTCTTTGGACACAGACAAGTTGATGATCCGTTTTTGATTGAGCGACAGTTGGAATCAATCATCCGTGAGCTGCTTCTTACCAAAGAATATGTCGAATTCCTTGTTGGGCGAGACGGAGAATTTGATCAGCTTGTTTCATCAACGGTTCGCAGATGCAAGCGAACCATCCGTGATGACAACAGTTCTCTCGTTCTTGTACTGCCATATATGACGGCGGAATACCGGAACAACGAGGAGTCTTTTCATGAGTATTATGATGAAATTGAAATCTGTCTCGAATCCGCAGAAAAGCACTTCAAGTCCGCCCATCAAGTCAGAAATCGATCCATGGTTGACCGGTCGGATTTAGTTATTTTCTGCATAGAACACAATTCTGGCGGAGCTTATCAGACCATGCAATATGCAAAAAAGGCAGATGCAAAGATCATGAATCTGACAGATGTACCTCGTTGACTTCGCTTTATTTTTCTCGGAAAGGAAGAACATGAATAAAAAGAAACGAATAGCTATTCTTTTTGCCGTCATTCTTGTTGTAGCAGTTGGAATCATAATTGCGGTGACATCACATCAGAAAAAGGAAATGGACTTCGATGAATTTGCTGACCGTTTTGAAAAAAGCGCTGAAGAAGTTCTTGGAGAAGATGTAAAGAAAGTCACCAAAACAGAACTCGCAGCAACGCTTACTTACGGAGATCAGACCGATAAAGACCGAACCATCTACTACCGCATTTTGAAAACGACATTTTATGATGGCGATCCAGCTGAGATCACCGGCTTGCACACAGAAGCTCTTGGGGTGCTTTTCCCGCTTGATAGCATGGACAGCTGCGAAGAAATGATGATTAAGGATTGGTATGGCGCCCTCTACAAAAAAGATGACAAGGCGTTCCTCTGCTGGACATATTCTCCCGAAATCACCTATGTTCTGGAGTATGAGCCAAGCAAAATTGACGACTCTGAAATTATTAAAATGGCTGAAAGCGCTGAGGTCGAAAAATAAAAAAGTAGCCACGATCCGCACCCTTTTGGGGAGTGCAGACCGTGGCTATTTGCTTTAACGGAAGTTTTTCTTTTCCTCTTTCTCCTGTTCTTTTTCCTGCTCTTTCTGTCGGTCGATATTCAGAATCGTTTCAACCGTCCGTTTGGCAATCAGCAGTTCTTCTTTCTCTTTTCTGATCTGACGGTACTCAGCGTAGTCTTGCTTTTTCTGAACTGCCAGCTGATGAAACTCCTCATACAACGATTGCAAGGATGGGAGCTTTGTAATCTGCAATTCGTCAAAGGCTTGCTTTGCCGCTTTATGAATTGTGATTTCCTGACGGTGTTCCTCAAAGAACTTTTTGCTATATCCAGACTTGCGGTACTCAATATAGATTTGCCTTGTGTTGCGATAATTTTTGATGTGCTGCTGCAATGCCTGAACCTCAACCATTCGCTTCTCTGCGGCCTTGATAGAATCAGAAAGCGCATCGAACCGGGCAGACAGATTTTCAATATGAGCAGTCAGATCGTCGTAGTTGCCCAAGCCTTTTTCTTTCAAAAGAATGACGGTACGGGCAGCTTCTTTTCGGTTGAACTTCTTCGCCCACTTTTCATAACCGACCGTCTTGCCCTCGGCCATCTTTGCCTGAATATCAATCAGCATCTGAAACTGCTTCTGGGCAGGAGCCTTGGCAGAGCTGCCTTTTGATTTGTGCAGGTTCTTACCGGAGATAACTGCTTGAATTTCCTCTTTGCTATATCCTTCGCCCAGAGAACGCAGCCGAATGAAACGCTTCTGATTCTTGCCCTTGAACGCAGGCTGCTTTCTATCCTTGAACTCAAATCCCATGTCAGCCAGAGCCTGAACAAAGCCATCAAAGCTCTTTGGTTTCTGCTTCAGAATAGTATCAATCGCATCACATAATTCGTCACGCTGGGTACGCTTCTTGGGATAAGCAGTTCTTTTCTGACGCTCCCGATACGGCTTGGGAGTAATAATGGACAGACCGTGTTCCAGGCAAACCATATCGCTGAGTCTTTGAACTGCCAGACCGGAAAGAAAGAAGTTTTTGAATTTCCGTGTGGCATCCAGCGAGGTGGAATTATAAATGATATGGTTGTGAATGTGGGATTTGTCGATGTGGGTCGCAACGATGAAAGCGTGGTTGCCCTTTGTCCATCGCATCGCTGTTTCATAGCCGACCTGGTTCGCTTCTTCCGGAGTGATTTCTCCCGGCTTAAAAGACTGGCGTATCTGGTATGCGATGATATTGTTCTTCTGCTGTCTGCCGGTAATATGCTGATATTGCCGTTTGGAAAGCAGAAATTCTTCATCCGCTGTCTTTGGATCACACTCATAGGAACTGATAAATTCGCCATCATTGGTTTTTGCAGCGTTTTGTGAGTAGTCGGTTCTGTCTGCCAAACATTGAGCGACCGTCTTTCCCTTATTCACATGGAGCGCAATCAATCTTGTCGCTGCCATTCCCATCACTTCCTTCCAAAAAAGAAAAAGCCACCGGTCGGTGACTTTTCTCTGATATTATCTTATGACCTGATAAATGCGCCCAGACTTTCTCCTATATTCTCAGCTTTCATAACAGCCCAGACGAGCAGAAAAACCGCTGCTATTGTCGCAATTCCAAGAACCACAAGAATAAGCAGGGACTGCCACAAAGCCTTTACAATGCAGTAAATCGCAGAACCGCCAATAACCAAAAGCAGTATGCCAATCACATAGGACACAACATTTGTAAGCAGATTTCCAAGAACGCAAATCACTTTTACAACGAACAGCACCGGCAGTGCCAATATCTTCAATACCAGCTTCATAGGCTCAACCCCTTTCTTTTAATTATATTGTACAAGGGTATCTGCCATAACGCAATGATGTCAACCCTTATGTAAAAGCCGCAGCCGAAACTGCGACTTCCCGACAAGTTGTCGGATTACTGGATTGAGGACAGGCGAACAAGAACTTCTCTCATGTCCGTCCAGATCTCCTCCAGCCGTTTTTGCAAATCCTCAATGTCAGCACGATAGATGCTGCCTGTTTCGTTCGCTCGCTTTGCGTACTGGTTCAGGTTGTTGGAGCAGATTCGCAGGAGCGAAACCAGGGCTTTCACATCCTGCAAATCCAGTCTGATACAGTAACCATCCAGAGCCATTTTACGCAGATAGGCTCCCATACTGCGGATGCCAAGCTCGTCCATCTTCTCATGGATTCGCTCGACCTCCTCTTTGGATGCAAGAAAATGAACATCCTGGTCTCGCTTTGCCATTACAACACCTCCTCACGGCTTTCAGAGTATTTTGCAGGCGGAATATGCTCCGCTTTGGATTTCAGATCAGCCAACACAGAGGGACGCTCCGGCTCGCTCCTTTCGTCACGATTTTCCGCAGAGTCCTCCATATTCAGGGCTGCATCCAATTCTGCCAGCCGCTGACTTTTTGCCGTCAGTTCTGCTTCCTGCGGAAACGGTTTTCCAACCTCTGCCTTGGCTGCTTCCTGCTGATTGTAGAGATTATTCAGCTGTTCATTGGCTCGTTCTAAGCGCTCAGGAATGCCTGCAAGGGCATTGTCCAGTCGGGTGATATTTCCTCGTGCATCCGTACCAAGGGCTACTCTGTGGCTCACAGCGCCCTTTAAGGTCACATCAAACTCGTTCCGGAAGCTGTCAAAAGAAAGTTCCATCTGAAAGCCACGGTAACTGCCAAGCGGAACCGGATCGGCACTTTTCGTGTCCTTGCAAGCCGCAAGGAGGATTTCACCGGCATCTGCCTTTTCGGTGTAGGCTTTGCCCCTGATTTCCATGCCGCAAAAGCCTTCGGCAATCTGCGGGTGCGCTTCCACGGTTTTAATATCAGCTTCAAAGCCATGAATATATCCTGTCTGCTTTTCAATCTCAGCTGGGAAGTATTTCAGGAGCTTATCTTCCATGCGGTACTGCTGACTCTGGTGGTCAGCTTTCAGCACCTTCAGCCTTGCCACATCAATGTCCAAGTCCATCTTTTCCTTGATAAGCGGATTGCCGGCACACAGCGCCTTGATCTCCGCATAGGACAGCGCCTGCTCGTCCACATCGTCACAGGAGCGAACCGGCGATTTGGAGGTCATAATCTGAGAAATAAACTTCTGCTTGTTTTCCAAGGTCTGATACAGGTAAGCATCGAAGGTTCCCTCGGTCACATACTGGTACACCTGAACCTCTTTGTTCCGGTTGCCCTGACGGATGATACGACCGTTTCTCTGGGTCATATCAGACGGACGCCAGCCCACATCCAAATGGTGAACTGCCACCAGTTTGTCCTGGACATTGGTTCCTGCGCCCATCTTTTGCGTACTGCCAAGCAGCACTCGTACCTGTCCGGTACGAACCTTGGCAAATAGGTCTTTTTTCTTTGCCTCGGTATCTGCATCATGGATAAAGGCAACTTCTTCCGCAGGCACACCGTTTGCAATCAGCTTGGTTTTGACATCATCATAGACATTGAAGGTTCCGTCATTTTTCGGTGTGCTGAGGTCGCAGAACACCAACTGGGTCAATTTATCAGCCTGACCGTCCTGCCAGATACGCAGGATATTTCCCACGCAAGCATTGAGCTTGCTGTCAGGGTCATCGGGTAACAGAGGATTCATCAGCCGCTGATCCAGTCCCAATTTTCGTCCGTCGCTGGTAATCTTGAGCATATTATCTACGGACGGGTCAACGATACCGGCATGAACATCCGCCGCTCTCTCTGAAAGAGAAGCTACCATATCCTTCTGATACTCAGAGGGCTGAACCACAACCGTTTCAAACTTTGCTTCGGGAACAGGGAGATGCAACTGGTCAGAGGTCTTGATGTCGGCAACTTCCTTGAACATGTTCATCAGTTCAGGCAGGTTGAAGAACTTCGCAAATCGGGTTCTGGCACGATAGCCGGTTCCCTCCGGTGCAAGCTCAATCGCAGTTGTTGTTTCTCCGAAGGTCGATGCCCAGGAATCAAAATGGGTCAGGTTCTTTTGCTGGAGTGTACTGTACTGGAGATAGCGCATGACCGTATAAAGCTCGGTCATCGAGTTGCTTACGGGAGTACCGGTCGCAAAGATCACGCCACGCCCGCCGGTCAGCTCATCCATATAGCGGCACTTCATAAACATATCCGAAGATTTCTGGGCTTCGGAGGTGGACAGACCTGCCACATTTCGCATTTTTGTGTAGAGAAACAAATTCTTGAACGCATGGCTTTCGTCCACAAACAGCCGGTCTACACCCAACTGCTCAAAGGTAATAACATCATCCTTCTTGTCGGCGGCAAGGAGCTTATCCAGTCTGGCTTCCAGTGATTTTCGTGTTTTCTCCATCTGCTTGATCGTGAAGTTTTCGCCACGCTGCCATTTCAGCTCCGCAATCGCACCCTCGATCTCATCAATCTGCTCCCGCAACTGCCGTTCCTGTCGTTCGGCAGAAAGCGGGATTTTTTCAAACTGGCTGTGACCGATGATGACTGCATCATAGTCACCCGTTGCGATACGAGCGCAGAACTTCTTGCGGTTTGCTGTTTCAAAATCCTTCTTGGTAGCAACAAGGAGCTTGGCACTCGGATAGAGGTGCAGAAACTCATTTGCCCACTGTAAAGTCAGATGATTCGGCACAACGAACAGGGATTTCTGGCTCAATCCAAGCCGCTTACTCTCCATAGCCGATGCTGCCATCTCGAAGGTCTTGCCCGCACCAACTTCGTGTGCAAGCAGCGTATTTCCACCGTACAGCACATGAGCGATGGCGTTTCTCTGGTGTTCACGGAGGGTAATATCCGGGTTCATACCGCCGAAACGGATATGAGAGCCATCATACTCACGAGGTCGGGTGGAGTTGAAAAGTTCGTTGTACTTGGTGGAAAGGGTTTCTCGTCTGTGCGGATCTCTCCAAATCCAATCTCGGAACGCATCCTTGATTGCCTGCTGTTTCTGCTGTGCCAGGGTAGTTTCTTTTTTGTTGAGAACACGCTTCTGCTTGCCATCTGCATCCTCAATCGTATCATAGATACGAATATCTTTCAGATTCAGCGTTTCCTCCAGAATCCGATATGCGTTGGCTCGCTCTGTACCGTAGGTGACATACGCCGCCACATCGTTGTAGTTGGGAGAACTCTTACCGTTGATGCGCCACTCTGCGGTCAGCTCGGAGAACTTGACCTCAATGGAACGGCGCAGGTAATACGGGGTTTCAAAGGTTTCCTCCATGAACTGCTGAATATAATCAGCATCAATCCATGTTGCACCCAAACGCACATCAATCTCGGATGCATCCAAGTCCTTCGGCTGTGCTTTCTGCAAGGCTTCCACATTGATGCGGAAGGAAGAATCCCTGTCTGCCGCCATCTGTGCGACACGCAGCTTGCTTCTTACATCACCAGAAAGGTAATCATCGGCAGTCTGCCATCCAACTTCCACAGCATCGGGAGCCATCGGGTCTTTGAAGATCACCCCTCGAAGCTCTGCCTGAATCGCATCGTATTCTCCGGGTGTTCCAAGCAGCTGTGCCATAAACGGCAGATCCACCTTACCACGCTCACCGATGGAGATTGCCAGAGCTTCAGACGGCGTATCCACGCTCGTCACTCTGCGTTCCGGCTTGATGGTTCTCTTGGTGAACATATCTGCCTTGCTTTTCAGATTGCCGTCCTCATCCACATTTTCCAAAGAACACAGGAGATAGTAGGAGGAATCGTCAGCAAATGCCTGACCATTGGCTCGATTATTGATAAGCCCGTTCTTTGTGGCAAACGCATCGTAGGCATCATTCAGTTCTGCCTGTTTCTGAGTAATCATTTCATCCGGGTAATCCTCAAGCTGATATTCAATCAGCTCGTTGACGATACCACGAAGTTCCACCATGCCCATCACACGGTCTTTTGCTTTCTCATTCAGGTCTACACGGCGCATCAGGGAGTTTTCACGGAAGTACACATTGCCATCCACCACGGTATAAGAGAAATTCTTTACATCCGGGGTTGCAGGAATGGTTTCGATTTCCTTGCCCTTGTCAGCTTCGGGAAGCTCCACCGCCTGATAGGTTCCTCGGATGTGGGAAACCGCTTCTTTCAGAAGTTCGGATAGCTCCATGCCCTCAATGGGACGCACCGTAATATCCATACCGTAGGCGGTACTTTCTTCCACCGTATCGCCCAGAACCATTTCAGGATGAGCGACAAAGTAGCTGTTCATGGTGTGTCCTTCTTCGGTGCGGTCAAGATTTACCCATTCCGGAACGATGTCAATCGGATGGTCACGCTTTTGTAGGAACAGGATGTCGGACACGACTTCCGTACCTGCGTTTTTCTTAAAGGCATCGTTTGGCAGACGGATTGCACCAAGCAGTTCCGCCCTCTGCGCCATATATCGCCTTGCGTCAGAGTTCTTGGAATCCATGGTGTAACGGCTTGTCACAAAAGCAACCACACCACCGGGACGAACCTGATCCAAAGCCTTGGCAAAGAAATAGTTGTGGATGGAAAATCCCAGCTTGTCATACGGCTTATCGGATACCTTGTAGTTGCCGAAAGGAACATTTCCCACAGCCAGGTCGTAGAAGTCTCTGCGGTCTGTCGTTTCAAAACCGGCTACCTTTATTTCTGCATTGGGATAGAGCTTCTGAGCAATTCTGCCGGTGATGGAATCCAGCTCCACACCGTAAAGGCGGCTGCTCTGCATCTCAGGGGGCAGCATACCAAAGAAGTTGCCGATACCCATAGCAGGCTCCAGAATATTGCCGTTCTCAAAGCCCATCTGTCCGACTGCATCGTAGATGGAGCGAATGACCGTAGGACTGGTGTAATGTGCGTTCAGGGTGGAAGCCCTTGCCGCAGCATATTCATCTTCGGAAAGCAGGTTTTTCAGTGTCTGATACTCCTGCGCCCAATTTCCCTTGTCCGGGTCAAAGGCATCTGCCAGACCGCCCCAACCGACATAATTCGATAAAATCTCCTGTTCTTCGGGAGTGGCGTTCCTGTTCTCGCTTTCCAGTTTGAACAGAGTTTCAATGGCTGCGATATTTCTTGCGAATTTCTGCTTCGGTCCACCTTCACCGATGTTGTCATCCGTGATGTGGAAGTTCACCGCAGGAACAGGCGGGATTTCTCTGGTGGTGATGGACTGCTCAAGTTGAGCGATAATGTCCATGACTTCGGCATTCTGCCATCCGTCCACCTTGGCATAATCCTGAATGATGGTGTCCTTTCCATCTACGCACTGTACGAAGTCCAGACTACCCGGCAGATCTCTGGTATTCATTGCACCCAGGGCTTTCCTCTGCGTGTCAGGAAGTGCATAGTAAGCTCGCAGGGCATCATCAAAGGAACTGTATTCCTTGATGTCCAGCGCACCCCGCTTCTGAATATCCTCGGCAACATAAAAATGGTCAATGAAGTGTTCCGGTTCCTGCTGTTCGGGTTCCGCACTGGCTCTGACCTGTGCGTGTGCCTTTTCGTCAGGGTAGTCCCCATAGATACGGATGCACTTATGCTCCTGCTGATCGTAAACGGCAGCACCATCGTACTTGAATCCGTCATCCTCCATGGTTCCGTCCACATAGCCCTGGGCAGCTTTTTCCGCTTCCTCCAGAGTGTAGTAGTCCAGCTTATCATCGAAGCCGTTTTCAAAGTGATGGTAGGCGGCAACCAGATAGCGGGGAGCCATGCGCTCCTCGTAGCTGTTAATCATCTCAGGTGTCAGCCATTCCGGTTTGTCGGGAATCATTTCATACAGCTCACGCATCTTGGCAATCTGTGCATGGCGGTTGCCTGCCCACAGATGCTTTTCGCTGTGCTGTCCTGCACCAAGGAAGTATTCGCAGTCCATACGCAGACGGTCTAACAGCTGATACTCAGTGGGGTAGTCCCTCGGTTCGGTTTCGCCCAGAAAATCCTCTGTAACGGGCTTTTCTTCGGTTTGGGCATCAACCCTTACCGCATGGTTTCTTTCGTCCTGAGAGAGCATACGCTCGAAATTCTCACGATTCTCGGCACGGAAGATGGGATAAGCAAGCGTAGGGTCACGCAGCTGAACTTCTCTGTCCGTAATCTGCTCCACACGGAAAGCTGTATCGTCCAAATATACCGTGTCACCGACCTGATAGTTCCATGTTGGTTCTTCGGAAACAGGGGCTTCCACAACTTCGTCAGGCTCGGTAGCAGGTGTTTCAGGCTGAACCGAATCCATCGCTGCTACGGACTGCCGAACTTCTTCCAGATAGTCGTTGGCAAGCCATTCATCCGTGAAATATTCCGTAACACCTTCCGGGTCTACATAGTAGTCATCGGTCTGGCTATCCCAGATTGCATACTCGCCATCCTCGGTATCAATCACTGCAAAACGGTCATAAACATCTCCCAACGGATCAGTTTTAGCTTCTTCGATAGCCTGTCGTTCCGTTTCTTCCTCTGGGCTGAGATAGCGTCCCTTTCGCATCAGACCGTCAATTCTCTGCACCACCTGCGCCCAGGACATCTGCAATTTATCGCAGCCGCTCTTGGTGTAAGCAACACCCTTGGCATCGTGATCCTGACCGCTGTGCGTTGCGCCGGAGCAGGCATGGGAATGGCCACCGGTTCCGTACTCATGCTTCAAGAAATCCATCTTTTCTTTGGCAGAATGATTCTCCTGCCAGTAGTTATAAATACGGGCTTTGCCACCGGAAAAGCCACTTCCACGGGTCAAGTCTGCATTGACTTCATCATCCGTAATGAACTGGCGGACAAGGGGCATCTGCATCATATCGGTCTGATACTCACGCAAAGGCAGATTCAGCTCATACAGCTGTTTCTGAATGAGATTCAGCTTGTGATAGTGAAAACGAAGCAGAGCGGGATTTTCCGCAAGGGCTTTTCTAAATTCCGAATACTGCTGTACCAAGGTTGCGTGGAAACGAGGGTCATCCAACTTTTCAGCCAAGTCTGCGGTTTCATCAGGAAACCCACGAAACGGTTCCTGATGGAGAATTGCCAGATAGCTACCGGCACGGGCTTCTTCACTCAAATCGTGATAAAGATGCCATAGGGATTCAGCCAGCTTCTGACGCTCATATCCGGGAGCTTCTACCAGTTCCACATTGGTTGCGAACTGACCATTTTCAAGCAGTTCTCCAATGCGCTCGGCAACCGTTTCCCAAGAAACGATCTGCGCTCTGGGGCTGTCAATGGCAGAGGAACCTTTGGCAAGGTGGATACCGTCCTCGGCATACCACGCACAGATATTCCCGCTATCTTCTTTCAGACCATAGCCGCCGTGATAGACCTGCTTTAAGGTCTGAACGATTTCTTCCAACGGCTTCTGCTTCATATATTCCAGCGCTACGACTTTTCGGGCTTCATCGGTATTGCTGCCAAGCAGAAGGAAATGGTCGATTTCTTCCTGGGCAAAAGAAAAAGCAGAGGGCGTAAAGCTCTCTGCTCGGTCGATAAAACTGATTTGTTCATTTTCGGAGAGGAAAAGGTTCAGACTCAGCTGTTGATAAGCTCCGTCATCACGACTTCCTCCGCCTGTGCTTTCAGGCTGTTCATGTGCTGCACCCACGCCATCTGCTGCGTTTCCTTGTTCGGTGCGGGACTGTCCTTCAGATACTGCTCCATCAGAAATTCCACTCTGGCTTTCGCCGTTTCCTCGATCTCCCACAGGTGCGGGAACAGGCTCTCCGTCAGAATCATGTCGTTCAGGAGCATCGGATTGTTCTGCTCCAAAAATGCTCGACGCATCCTGCCGTACTTGCCCAGAGGTTTCTCTCCCTCGTTCTCCAACTGAAGGTTCGGAATCTGATAATCTCCGGTCTGTCTGTAAGTCATCTCGCTCATAATCTGCACTCCTTTCAGCAGCTTTAATCTGCTCATGTTCTCCAATCGCTTTTTCGATTTCCTGAAACATCCTTGTGCTGATGGCATTCACCGCAGTACCAAGGGCATTTACTGTCTGTCTGGTGTTAAAATCAAACACCTTCTGGAAATCCTCATGCTCGAAGTAGTTGTCGGGACTTTCCACGAACCGGCAATACATCGTGTAGGATACGCTGTTTGCCACCGCATTTTTGAAAGCTACTTCGATGTTGAGTTCATCATACTCCTCAAGGAAGCTGTTGGCAACGATGTCGAGGAGCTGCTTTTTGTAATCGTCCCAATACTCAGCCGCCAGTGCGGATGCAATATCTTCAAGCTGTGCTTCCAGCACCCCGTCAGCGGCAACACCGAAGGTGCGCTCCATCGCTTCCATAACATAGGAGCGGTTTTCAGGCGTCACCTCCCACGGTTTCAGTTCCGGGGAAGAACGGCGAACGCCGGTATCCGCCACATCAAACACATAGCGCAGATACGGTTTATCCCTGTTCATCACAAACAGGGCAATGCCGGTAGAGCCACGCTTTACATATCTGCGGTAATTTTCAGCGTTCCAGTCCTCATAGGGCTTGCAAAAGGTCGCATTGGGGCGCTGAGCATAAATCATCACCTGTTCCGGATAGGTGAACTCATAGTTGCGGGACATCATTCTCAAAAACGAAGTCCAGTTATCTGTGTTCGAGGTGATTTTCCCAATCGTTTCTTTTGCTAACCCGGAATAAAATCGCTCTTTTGCGTTCATTGTATCCCTCCAATCCTATCAATCCGGATAAAGGTTCAGCTTCTCAAAGGTGGCATCGTCCATGGCTGAAACTTTACGGAGAACCGAGTCTGCCAAAGCAAAAAGCTCTGACTCGTCCTCCGAAAGCTGTTCCTTCATCAGTGTCAGTGCTTCACACAGCCCTGACCTTGTGCCAGGGCTGTAAAGCATCATCATGTTCCGCTCATCTTGTGTGAAATCCATCATTCAATCTCCCTTTCTGGGTGGCTCTTTGGCGGTTTATGGAAAACATCCGGCACAGACTTTTCCTTTAACTGCTCCAACACCGAAGGGCGTTCCTCTAATCCAGGCGCTTTTCCGTTGTTGATGATGCCGTCAATCATCCCATAATCATCTTCCATTGCCATCTCTGCGTTTTTCAGGTAGTTTTCGGACTTCATAAAGTTTTCCAGCTTCTGAAACCCGACAGAATCTACATAGTGAAAGGATACCTCACCGGCTACCTTTAAGGCTACGATGTCGCTGACCGATATACTGTGACCACGGAAATCATTCGGGTGGTCAATATTGAACTTCACATACAGATCTTCCAGCTGACGATCTACATCCTCGGACATAGAAATGGAGCCATGATAGACCACCTCGTAACGGTCAATCTCAGGCTCCATTTCTTTCTTTTGAAGGTAGCTGTAATTTGCAAACATGAGCGGGATATTATCGTCTACATCTTCCCGCAGCTGAAGAATCGCATAGGAATCCGTGGGGCTTTCCAGAAAAGCAACCATTCTGTCATCCGGGGTGGTATTTCCGTGAACATCATCCCATTTTTCGTTTTTCATATCAGTGTCCTCCTTATCGTTCCGGTTCTTTGCGTTTGGGAGAGGGACTGGCAGGCGCAGTTTTTTCTGCGGCCTGTACCAGTTTTTCCATGACCGACTCACGCTTCGGAGAGTCGATCTTATCCAGCTGACTTTTCAGCACTTTGGCAACCTCAACCGCAGTTTCCTCACGGGATTCTGCAATGGCTGTATTCAGGAACTCACGATACGGAGCCGTATTACCAGCGGTAAGATCCGCCTTGATTTTTTGGATATGCGTCTGCACATCATCGACCTGATCCATATATTCATAGGGGTCGAAGTTCTCTGCAAAACGGTCGAGCTTAAAAGCAAGCTCTGCGATAGGGTCATTGACCACCACCGCTTGTCTGCCGACTTCAAAAGCCTGCTCCATGACATCCTCATAAAACATCGCCCGCAGCTCCCGGCGCTCCAGTCCAAAGGATTCCAAAATATCCTGGCGGACTTCGATCATGGACAGTTCAGGGTTATCGACCTGACCGCCATCAATCTCGTTGTAGTTTTCATCTAACAGGGTGTAGTCGTAACCATCTTCGCAGGTCTGTACCGCAAGGATTCTGTCTCTTCCAACTTTCCATGCGGCTTCATCGCCCATAATCTCAGGCTCCGGCATATAGCTTGCGCCGTTGCGCTCCATAATCTCTGCAAACTGGCAGATATGAAACACATTGTATCCGATCTGCGTATGGTACTCGTCAATGAAGGTGCAGGGCTTCACAACCGTTTCATCCGGGTAGTGAATCTGCACACAGCTGCCATCGGGGATATGAAACAAATCCTTATAATGGCTGTCGATAAATCGGATTTCCTTTCCATCCGGATTGTACTCATTCGTCATTTGCTTTTTCCTCCATTATCAAATTCCATGCTGAACTTCGTCCTGCCATTCTCCGATACTTCCATAAAAACGGTGGCATCAAAGGTGTTACCCGTCCTTTCGGACTTGCAATTCTTGAGCTTTACCTTACCGGAACCGAGCAGTTTCTGCGCCGTGGCAGAAGTCATGCTCTTGCCGATACTCGCAAAGTAGCGATTGTTTTTCCAAAGGGCAAACTTGCAGCTTCTGTTAGAACAGAAGTATCCCTTGGACTTGTCCTCTACAGCACTGCCGCAGAGCGGGCATTTGCCGATAGAATTGGCTTCTTTCGACATCAGAACCTCGGAATCACGGATCACTTCATAGTTCTGAATCAAACCGGCAATCACATCTTTGATCTCATCCATAAAATCCTCGCTGGCATATTCGCCTTTTTCAATGAGCAACAATTTTTCCTCCCAATCCGCCGTCATGGATGGGGACTGAATCTGTTCCGGCATGACCGTTACCAGAGCCGTACCCTTGTGAGTCGGAATCAGGTGTTTGGTTTTCTTATCGCCTTTACGCTCCAGAAAACCGATACGAACCAGCTTCTCAATGATACCGGCACGGGTCGCAGGCGTTCCCAGACCTTTTCGCTCGACATTCTCCGGCATTTCATCTGCACCGGCAGTTTCCATCGCAGAAAGCAGTGTATCCTCGGTAAAATGTTTTGGGGGAGAAGTTTTCCCTTCCTTGATTTCCGTGCCGCTGACGGTCATTTCGTCACCAACGGAAACAGAAGGGAGTGTCTGCACTTTTTCGTCGGATTTTGTCGAATCATTTTTCTGAACCAGAGCTTTCCATCCATCCTGTACAACAGTTTTGCCTTTGGCTGAAAACACTGTGCCGCCGCAGTCCAGCTCAATGACTGTCTCTGCGTATCGGTGTGGATCGCCAACAGCTACGCACAAGCGATTAGAGATCAGTTGCAAAATTGCAAGTTCTCCTTTGGGAAGTTCGCTCAGATTGCATTTCTGCAATTCTCTGGTCGGAATGATGGCATGGTGATCTGTGACCTTTTTGTTATTCACAACCTGCTCTGCATGAACGGGTATGTTATCCACATCCTCCACGGGGAATGTGTGGAAAGCCAGTTTTACGAGGTCGGGCAGGCTGTGTGCCATATCTTTCGTCAGGAACCTGCTGTCGGTACGGGGATAAGTGACCAGTTTCTTTTCATAGAGATTCTGCGTGTAGTCCAAGGTCTGCTGTGCCGTGTAGCCAAGCACACGGTTGGCTTCTCTCTGTAAACTGGTCAGGTCATAGAGTGCAGGCGGCTTTTCTGTTTTCTCCTTACATTCAGCTTTCTGAACGATTGCCACTGAACAGCCTTGCCTGACAGCTTCGGCTGCTGCCTTGGTCTTGAAGCGTTCGCTTGCAGCCGTAAAGCCATCCAATCCAATCTGAACTGTGTAGAACGGTTCAGGCTTGAATGCGGAAATGGCAGCTTCCCGCATAACAGCCATAGCAAGGGTAGGGGTCATAACACGACCAACATTCAGGGTCTGCCCGTAAAGAGTCGAAAAAAGTCGAGTAGCGTTAATGCCAACAATCCAGTCGGCTCGCTCTCGAC
>OLGL01001112.1_pt1 | contig 28639 bp, 22 predicted proteins | sample 1605041 | NCBI WGS metagenome assembly OLGL01 (sample SAMEA3888905, study PRJEB22519) | human gut metagenome | biome: human gut; feature: human-associated habitat; material: faeces | place: Denmark | collected 2010 | reverse complement strand
CACCACGATCAGATCCGCATCCATAACGGAGGAGATGCGCTGGGCGATGATGAGCTTGGTGGACCCGGGCAGGGCCTGGCGCAGGGCTGCGCGGATCCTGGCGTCGGTAGCGGTGTCCACGGCAGAGGTGGAGTCGTCCAGGATCAGCACCCGGGGCCGCCGGAGAATGGCCCGGGCAATGCACAGGCGCTGCTTCTGGCCGCCGGACACGTTGGCGCCGCCCTGCTCAATGTGGGTATCGTAGCCGTCGGGCATGCGGGAGATAAACTCATCGGCGCAGGCCATGCGGCAGGCCTCCTCCATCTCGGCGTCGGTGGCGTCCTCCCGGCCCCAGCGGAGATTTTCCCGGATGGTGCCGGAGAACAGGGTGTTCTTTTGCAGCACCATGGCGCAGCCCTGGCGCAGAGCCTCCATGGTGTATTCCCGGACGTCATGTCCGCCTACGGACACAACACCCTCCGTGGCCTCATACAGCCGGGGAATCAGACTCACCAGGGTGCTCTTGGCGCTGCCGGTGCCGCCCAGGATGCCAACGGTCATGCCGCTGTCGATATGCAGGCAGACATCCTCCAGGTTCCAGGCGTCGCTGTCCTTGTGGTATTTGAAATAGACATGATCAAAGTCCACGTCGCCGTTTTCCACGGTCAGGGCCGGGTCGGCGGCGGAGTCGGTGATCTCGGGCTGCTCCTCCAGCACCTCCACAATGCGCTTGCCGCAGGCGATGGACCGGGTCAGCACCATCATCACCATGGCCACCATCATCAGGGACATGAGGATTTCGGAGGCGTAGGTGAAGAAGGCGATCAGGTCGCCGGAGAGCATGGAGCCGCCCACCACATAGTGGCCGCCCAGCCACATGATGGCCATGATGGTGCCGCCCATAATGAGGGTCACCAGGGGGACAAACAGCACCACGAAGCTGTAAGCCCGCTCCGCCGTATCCCGGAGGGTGTCGCTGCGCTGGGCAAACTTCTCCTGCTCCCGGTCCTCCCGGACGAAGGATTTCACCACGCGGATGGCGTTCAGATCCTCCTGGACCACCAGGTTCAGATCGTCGGTGGACTTTTGCAGGGCGGTGAAAAACGGCCCCACATAGCGGATGACGATGGCCACCAGGATCAGCAGCAGCGGCAGCACCACCAGGAATACCTGGCTCAGCTGCAAGCTGATGGTCAGGGCCATGACCAGGGCGGTGATCAGCATTACCGGGGCCCGGACCAGCATGCGCATGCCCATCATCAGGGTCATCTGCACCGACGAAACGTCGTTGGTGAGCCGGGTGATCAGGGATGCGGTGGAAAAATGCTCAATGTTGGCAAAGGAGAACCGCTGCACCTGGGCATATTCCGCGGCGCGGACGTTGGCGCCGAAGCCCATACCGGCCCGGGCGGCCAGAGCCGCCGCCCCCACGCCCATCACCAGGGACGCCAGGGCCATGAGGATCATTTTCAGGCCCATGGCCAGAATGTACTCCTTGTCGCCGTTGGCAATGCCCACGTCCACGATCTGGCTCATGGCCTTGGGCAGCAGCAGCTCCAGCACGGCCTCGCCGGCTGAGCACAGAACGCCCAGGATGATCCAGATGCGATATCCCTTGGTATAGGGAGCTAATTTACGAATCATGCGTTGTCCTCCTCCGATGTCAGGTTTTCCGCCGCCCGCAGCAGGAGCCGGCGGAGCGTATCCACCTCCTGGGGGGTCATGCCCCGCTGGACCAGGGCCTCTATTTCATGGGTGATGGAAACGAAGTCGTCATAAAACTGCTGGCCGCACGCCGTCAGCCGCAGGATGCGGCAGCGGGCGTCGGTTTCGCCGGGGGCGCGGGTCAGCATGCCCTTTTCCACCAGACGGTCCACAATGCCGTTGACGGTGGAGGGCTTCACGGCCAGATGCTGCTGCAGCTGCTTCTGGGTCACGGGGCCGGGCTGGCGGTGCAGATACGTCAGGGTCCGGCACTGGATGGGCGTGACGCCATAGCGCCGCAGCTTTTTGTCCATGCTCAGATATGCCCGATGATTGCAGTAGCCCAGCAGCGGGCCGATGAGCTCGGGCTTCTTCTCGCAGTCCATATAGTTTTCTCCTTTCTTCTGATTTTTAATACTTAGCATACTAAATGTTAGCGAGCTAAATATTACCACCATGGCTGCCGGCCGTCAATAGGCAGATTGCCGGTTTCCTGTGAACGTTCTGTAAACTGTGGGCCGGACCGCTTGACTTTTTCCCGCTGGGACGGTATGATAAGCCCGTAATCCGAAAGCTGTTATCATTGTTATTCTCTCTCCTTTTACCACAAAACAAACCGCCGGTCCCCTCTTTCCCGGGACCGGCGGTTTGTGTCGTCTTGACAAAGGTACGAAATCGTACTATAATCCGTTTGGTATGATTTCGGACAGAAGGGAGGCGGCAGCCTATGCAGTATACATCCCGGGACCTGCGGCGGTATAACCACCTTTTGCAGGAAACCGACGCGGTTTATCATGAAATGGCCCAGCACTGGGGCCTGCCGGACAGCGTGATGGGCGTGCTGTATACCCTGTGCGACGCCGGGGGGCGCTGCTCCGTGCGGGAGGTCTGCCGCCTGGGAGGCATGAGCAAGCAGACCGTCAACTCCGCCCTGCGGCGGATGGAGCGGGAGGGCCTGATCTATCTGGAGGCCGCCGGACGGGGCAAGGACGTGTGCCTGACGGAGGCGGGAGAGGGACTGGCCTGCCGGACCGCCCTGCGGGTGATCCAGGCGGAGAACCAGGTGTTTGCCGCCTGGCCCCAGGCGGATGTGGAGCAATATCTGGCGCTGACCCGACGCTTTCAGGAGGCCCTGGGGGAAAAAGCGAAGGAAATCAAGGAGGAGTCATGAGCAAAGCGCCCATTCAATTATCGGACCACTTCACCTGCGGCAGGCTGATCCGGTTTACGCTGCCGTCCATCACCATGATGATCTTTACCGCGGTTTACGGCGTGGTGGACGGCTTTTTTGTGTCCAATTACGCGGGAAAGACGCCCTTTGCGGCGGTGAATCTTATCATCCCGGTGCTGCTGGGCTTAGGCTGCGTGGGGTTCATGTTCGGCACCGGCGGCGGCGCGCTTATCGCCAAGACCATGGGCCAGGGGGACCGGGAACGGGCCAACGACATTTTCTCCATGATCGTGTACGTCTCGGCGGCCATCGGCGTGGTGCTGGCGGGCCTGGGCTTTCTGATCCTGCGCCCGGCGGCGGTGCTGATGGGGGCGGAGGGGGAGCTTCTGGAGCAGACCCTGATCTATGGCCGCATCAACCTGATCGCCCTGCCGTTTTATGTGCTGCAATATGAGTTCCAGTGCCTGTTTGCCACGGCGGAAAAGCCGCGGCTGGGGCTATATATCACTGTGGCGGCAGGCGTCACCAATATGGTGCTGGATGCCCTGTTCGTGGCGGTGTTTTCCTGGGGCGCGGCAGGTGCGGCGGCGGCCACAGCCCTGAGCCAGTTCATCGGCGGCAGCCTGCCCCTGGTGTACTTCGCCCGGCCCAACAGCAGCCTGCTGCGGCTGGGCAAATGCCGGATGGACCTGCGCGCCCTGCTGAAAACCTGCTCCAACGGGTCGTCGGAGTTTATGAGCAACGTGTCCATGTCCCTGGTGAGCATGCTGTATAACGTGCAGCTGATGAAGTACGCCGGAGAGGACGGTGTCTCTGCCTACGGCGTGCTAATGTATGTAAATATGATCTTCCAGGCCATCTATATCGGCTATTCCGTGGGGACGGCCCCTATTGTGTCGTTCCACTATGGGGCCGGAAACCGCGGGGAGCTGCGGGGCCTGCTGCGGCGCAGCGGCGGCCTGCTGGCCGTGTGCGCAGTGTGCATGCTGGCGGCGGGGCAGGTTCTGGCCGCGCCGCTGTCCCGGCTGTATGTGGGGTATGACCCGGGACTGTTCCGGATGACGTCCCACGCCTTCTCCATTTTCTCGTTCTCGTTCCTGTTCTCGGGCTTCGCCATCTACGGCTCGTCCTTCTTCACGGCCCTGAACGACGGGCTCACCTCGGCCATCATCGCGTTCTTGCGGGCCCTGGTGTTCCAGGTGGGAGCGGTGCTGCTGTTCCCGCTGTTGTGGAGGCTGGACGGCATCTGGATGTCCATCGTGGCGGCGGAGGTCATGGCCGTTGTCGCCATGGGTATCTTCCTACTGGCCAAGCGGAAACGGTATGGCTACTAAAAAAACGGAAAAATTTCAAAAAACCCCTTGCATTCCCCGAAAAGGTGTGGTATAGTAATCAAGCTGACTTGAGTGATTCGGTTGGCTATCCGGGTGTGGCGAAGTTTGGTATCGCGCTTGAATGGGGTTCAAGAGGCCTTGAGTTCGAATCTCAACACTCGGACCATTGAGAAGTTCTGAAACCGCTATGGTTTCGGGACTTCTTCTTTTTTGCCCGCATGGGCGCAGCAGCTGGGTTTCTAACACTTTTCTAACGCCTGCCAGACAGCAGAGCGGACATTTCATCGGCAATGGACTGCTTGCGCGCTACATCCAGGTGGCCGTAGACGTTGGCTGTCATCTTGATATCACTGTGGCCCAACCACTCCTGCACGTCCTTGAGGGTGAAGCCGTGACTCAACAGGAGACTGGCGCAGCTATGGCGCAGTTCGTGAAAGCGAATACGGGGCAGTCCGTGCTTTTGGAGCAGGCGGGCAAAATGATGGGTGATATAGTCCGGCGGGAACGGACGCCCATCCGGCCATTTGAATACATACGGATTTTCTTGATACGCCTTTCCAAATAGCCGATGGTTGGCACTCTGGTCCGCCAGAGCCTGCAGAAAGATATCCCGCGCTTCCGGCAGCAGCGGGAAGGACCGGTAGCTGCTGGCGTTCTTGGTCTTATCCTTTTCCACAGCGGCAGTTACCTTGCTTACCGTGTGACGGATGGTCAGGGTACCCCGGTCAAAGTCGACGCTGTTCCATTGAAGGCCCAGCAATTCACTGCGGCGCAAGCCATAAATGGCGGTGATTTTCACCAACGGATACAACGGGTCATCCTGGATGGCTTCCAAGAGCACCTGCAGCTGCTCTGCCGTGTAAAAATGCGCTTCATGCCGGGGAACGCTGGGCAGGTCCACATATTCACAAGGATTGGCAGGCAGCAGGCCTGCCTTGACTGCCTCAGTCAGCGTCTGATACAGAATATTCTTGTGCAGGCGTAGACTGCGGGGAGACAAGCCGCCTTTGCCATCCTTGCGGCCATGAGCGGCTTTTTCGTCCAAATAATCCTGCAGGACCTGGCGCGTTACCTGCTGCAGCTTTAGCCTGCTGGCATCAAAATACGGGAGGATGTGACTGCATGCCAGGCTTTCATAGCCCTGATAGGTCACCTCGTCTACCCGGCGCTTTACACGTGTCAGCCAGATACGGACGTATGCGGCAAAGGTCACATCACTGGGGATGATACCCTGCTGCTGTTCGTATTGCTGGATGGTCTGGCGCAGCAGCTGCTCCGCCTTTCGTTTATTGCCCTTTACCGGCAGGTCGGTCTTGACCCATTTTTGCTTCCGCTTGCCGTTTACATGGCTGTTGAGAACGATATAGTACTTGTCATTCTTGATTTGCAGACTTCCTGTCATAATATCTCCTTTCCGGACAGTTGGATTTGTCTGCTGTCATGGGTTCGTTACCGTATAGCGTGCCGACTGGATAAAATCCACCAGGCACGGCTTGGGGATGATGATCTTGCGGCCAATGCGCTTGCAGCCCAGACGCTTTTCACGAATCAACCGGTACACGCTGGCCTTGCCGATGCCCAAAGCATGGGCAGCTTCGGCCGGGGTCATTACATCGGGGTATTCTCTGAACACATACAGGCCCCCTTAAAACGGCTCTTTGCCGGTATCCGCCTGCATTTCCAGCTCACCTTGATTAATGCGGCGGCAGAAAGCACGGTATGTTTCCGGCTCCGACAGCTGTACATTGGGATACTGGGCCGACAGAGGAATATTGCTGATTAGGAATACTTTGGTATAGCATGCCACTTTGTTGCTATACCGACAGGGCAGCATTAGAGGATAGCCGTCCAAATACTTGAGCATATCCGCAACGCGGAGACTGCTGCGGAACTCGTCAAACAGAATTACATTCTGCCCCCGGTAATCGTCAAAGGGATGGTCATAATTGGTGACGTGATAGACATTTTCGTAACCGTACAGCTCCATGACGCTGCGAGTCTTGCCTATGCCAGTGGGGCCCCATAAGTAGGTGACCTCCAAATTACGCCACTGATTGCGGTAGCGTTCCTCCAACAGCGTTTGACGGGCAGTTTCGATATGCTGCAGCCGGTTCATGGCGGAGGGGTATTGCAACAGAATCTCGGCATTGGATGCACCGGACTGGACAAGCTCCAAAATCTCAGAGCTGATAGATTCCCGTTTGTTCCGCTCAGCAGGCAGGGGGCCGCTTTCCTCAAAGGTCTGGGGCAGGTTTGTCTCATGTTTGGTGTCATCCAGCCAGCGGCCTTCCTTGCGAATATAGTCGCGGTTCTCGCGGTGACTGCCTTTAGCGGCCTCCATATGAGCGCCCATAAAACGCTGCTGCAGCGTGGAAAATAGAATTGCGTTGGGGGAATAGAGATACAAGTGCGTGTGAGGCGTTCCCTGTTCGCCTATCTCGTCGCACATACACCAGTACTGAATACCGGGGAAGCTGGCCAGTGTGGTCTTAATGACCGCATGCGTAAATCCGTGCTGAACCGGATTGTTAAAGGTCAGCTGATACTTTCTTGCTTTGTTAGTCGTGTAGCACATCCTTTCCAAGATTACACAAAACACATGGTTACCAAAGGGTAATACTATGCCTTTGGTAACCCATATACGGGAGTTTCAGCGGGCACCGGCAGCGGTGCGGTTGTCGGGACCTTTCTGCAGCAAGGCCGTGGCATAGAACGATGTGGCCTTTGCCGTGGACGGGACTCTTTGCGGGCACTGGGAGCTTTCCGCATGACGGGAGATGCAGCAGCAAGGCCACGGGGGAGCTTGGATGCGAGCCGCTTTGCGGCTGACGCCGCAAGTTGCTCTCGCATTTCCTTGCGGGGGTGATTACTTCTCCTGTGACAGGGTGGATTTGATTTCTGTGAGTCCATCCCGAGACATTTCCACAAGCTGGTCTATGGAGCAGTTATTCAGCAGACGAAGCATGGCTTGTGACTGTTCCAAGCCATTGAGCTGCTGTACAATAAGCTGCAGGCAGGCGCTGGCATCGTTGGTAATACCTTGGCGCTGTTTATAATCCTGGATTCGCTGGTACAGGTCATCCGGTATGGTAAGATTCACACGTTTTTTATCTGATGGCATAGGGCTTACCTCCTTGCGATGGATTCTGACACTGATTTTACAGCGGGATACGCAGAATGTCAAGGAGTACTTTGGAGTAACTCTGAGCAAAAGGCCACCTGTTCCAATGGGGAACAGGCGGCTTGATGAAACCATGACAGCAGATTTCTTCTAACACATTTCTAACACTTTTCTGATTTCCTTGTTTTCTGGTGGGCCGGGCGCTGCAATATGCATCATGCAGCGCCCGGCCCAAACCCCTTGCAATTACAGGCAATATCACGATACGCAGCGTGTCGGAACGCTGCCATACGCGACGAACGAAAAAGCAATGGGGTTCAAGAGGCCTTGAGTTCGAATCTCAACACTCGGACCAAGTAATGATAATCCGAACTACATTATCCAAGTGGGTAATGTGTTCGGATTTATCATTTCTATTGAGAATGTACTGTAGAAAGCACAAGGGCGGAACTTCCGCCCTTGTGTTTTCTTATATTATGGTAGCTTTATCTTTCTTTTTGCAACACGGGCAATAACAACGAGTCTTGAGGTGATCCGCTCTAATCTCCCAGCGGTAATCACACGTCATACATATTACCGTTGCCTTTTTGTTTGAACCTCTATACTCTATAACTTTTAACGTTCCGCCGCTTTTGGCCCAGATTAAATCGGCATAGTCTTTTGCTCTTGTCTGTAATTGTTCCTCTAATGATAATTTTTCTTTAGGTGTTTTAGGCTTAGGGTTGGCTGTCGGAAAACAATGGGGACATTTAGGCGTGCTGGTGTTTGCTGTATAATAGCTCACATCCCAAAGATGCCCGCATATCCTGCACTTTATCATAACGGGCTTATTTGTTGCTTCAAAACTAATTAAATCAATATTTCCATAAATCAAATGTTTCTGCAAATCATTCTTTCGCTGTTCGCGTCGCTCAAGCCGTGTATGCATTCTCGCTTTCATCAAAGAAATCTCTTGAATACTAGGATACTGTTCCATTGGATACCCTAGCATTTGCATTATTAGCAATTCATCTTTTGCATCAAATGCTGCATTATGTCTTTCAAAATACCTTTCGTTCCCCATCAGGAGCTGCATCATGGATTCTACGCCATAATTGCTTTTTAATCTTCCTGTTGAACAGCATTCTGCATCATCTGGAATACTTGGATTAAACTGTTTATATGCCGCTATACGCATGATATCACGCCAAACGAAATCTTTCAGCTCCGGTAAGTGATTATAGTCAAAGTGTGCATTGTATGCAAAAATATCCTCTATGCAATAGTTCTGCAGCAATGAACGTAAATCAGATATTGCTTTTGATCTGTTACACTTTGTAAAGGGGGTATAATCATTCAGCGCATATCCGTACATAGCAGGCTGCTTACATTCCGGTGTAATTACATAATACTTTTCCACAGCGATATGATAGGTATTTTTGTGGGCTATTACCACTCCAATCGACATCACTTCATCTTGCCAAGTTGTTTCAGTATCAATAACTGCGAAATACTCTCTATTCGTCATACTTTGGCTATGGGTAGAAATGTCCATTTTATTGCCTCCTCATATCACAGGATGGTAATATCTTTCAAGTTTCCTTTTAGTTGTTGCCTTTGCAACTGCATCCAGAAATGCGTCTCTATCCGGTATATGGATTTCATAGCGAGTATTATCGCGCGTATTCCACAAAATTCCTTTATCTATTTTCAATGCAATCATATAGCAGGCACATTGTAGGAAATGAACGTGTGATAATTCAGAAACAAATTTTAATTCATAGATGACATCATCTTTCAATACATCACACAATCCAATTGCTGTGAAACACTCATGATCCGAATTTTCTTCATAAAATGGAATTTCACATTGAACCTGAACGGTTTCATCTCGAATAAATATTTTTGACAATCTTTCTATAATTGCCTTTTGTTCACTATCACTAACAAAAGGTGTTGTGACCTGCTTTTGATAACGCTCCTGTTTTGTTTCTAACGCTGTCAAATAAAGGATTTTTTCGTCTAAACTTAATTTTGCGGCTTCCTTATCTTTGCTCTCGTTTTTATGAGTCCTAAAATATAGTTCAATCTCTTTATCAATATCATATTGATCTTGGTTGAAAAATACCGCCTCCTGATATATACCGATACAAGGTGATAAGTCAATTAAGTCATCTGTTGGCGTTATGTCAATGACGGATTTATCATCAACTTCTATTTCAGAACATTCCAGCAGAGCATAACAGTTTTCAACATCCTCACGATATTTAAAATCAAACATTTCCGAAATATTAACTGTATCAGCGTATTTTGTCTCGGTGTTAGGCTCAGTCAATATTGTTTCCTCTGATAGAAGGGCCTCGTCGCCGGTAACAAAAATTATATGTTCTTTTCCCCGGCTGGCAGCTACACAAAAAATATTACGAAGGATTTCATACTTTTGTTGTGGCTTCTTTACTCTAACATTCCAATAGCTTTCTGTAAAATCGAATACAACACATATTTTTCGTTCAAGCCCCTTGCTGCTATCAAAAGTGGTAAAAATTGCAGAGGTCTTGCTCGGCTCTGATTTTCCTAAAGAATCTTTATCTGCAATACTCGCATAAACGGTTTTTTTGTTAAATTTATCTGAGTAAGAGCTCTCTAAGTCGTTTAATACATTTGCCATATCGCCGGTTCGGGAGCCCAAGCAGAGTACTTCTTTTGGATCTTGCACGGACAGGAATCTCATTACCTCTGGAACAGTCATTTCTTCTACCACACAAGAGTCATTTACACCAATAATCTGTTTTTTCCAAATGCGTCCTAATTTTTCTGCCAACCCAGCGGAAAGTCTGAAACATTTTGTGAAAACTAGCTTTATGTGCGGGCCAAGAAACTCTTCCATAAAAGCTGATACATCTAAGGTCGTTTTGTCGTAGATTTTCTGTGCCATATCTCCAACAGTAATTATTTGAATTGTTGGATTCGTAGATTTTATGTACTCCAACATTTCGGAAAATTCCCGTTCTATATCCTGATATTCGTCTATAATTAACACGTCATATGTCTTGATTTGGGGCTTCATGTCATTGAATAGTTGTATTGCATCTGCAATATTTGGTTGTATGCCAACCTTTCTCAACATGTGAAAAGCAAAGCCATGATAATTTGTTACTGTAACATTTTTGTTCTTGATTTTCCCTTTAGCATCCAATTTCAGCAACTTATTATAAGTCAAATAGAGAATTTGTGTTGTTTCAGGGAAGGCACAGCAAAGATGCTGAATTGCGGTTGTTTTCCCACTCCCAATGCAGGCATCTACAAGAATATTCTCGCCTAATAGCGCCTTATGTAAGAACAGCTCTTGCTCGTCAGACAAATGTGTTACACTTGGCTTTTTCATATTTCTTTTCTCCCATAACTTATAAACAAAACATTTTTAACAATTATAACATGCTGATAATTTGAAAACAACTCCTATGATTTTGTACCACTTCTTAAATTTGTAGGACTACAATAAATAAGTGGAGAGTTTTTTCGCGCAACGGCTTGAGAAAAAGGACGTTATATGCTATAATTTATCTGTAGTAGTGCGTCCTTTTTCGCAAGCACGGAAAGGATACAATTGACATCCACCTTTACAAGCTATGCGACGAAGCAGGAATTGAAAAATTCTGTATGCACGCTTTGCGCCACACCTACGCTACGAGGGCGATTGAGTGCGGTATGCAGCCAAAAGTGCTGCAAAAGCTGCTGGGTCGCGCCAGCATCAAAACAACAATGGATCGCTATGTTCATGCGACTGCCGAATCGCTGGATTATGCCATCAAGCAATTTCGGCAACATGGTGTAGTCTGATGAAATCCAATAAAGCCAAATGCGGAAATGGTGTAAAAATGGTGTAACAGCCAAGACACCAAACGCTGAAACCCCTTGAAAATCAAGGAAAATCGAAGGAGAATGAGTACAAATGAAATTAGGTATCGGAAGAAGTTGACCTGATTTTATAAATCTATAAAGAAGCATAAATGCCCGTAAATCCTTACGGGAACAAGCTTTTTCAAATTTCAAGGGGCATAAAACTCCACGCTGTTTCATAAAGCTGCACGCCAAAATGGTACAGTCGTGGTACAGTAGATTGAAGTGCCGAGAAAAGCCCCTATGCAAAGATTATTATACTATGACGATGAAAAGCGAAAGCGGATGTCAGAGGGAAATGCCTCGGACATCCGCTTTCTTTTTTATAGATATGCTTATTTTCTTCTTCGCGGCAAGGCAAATGGAATCCGTGAAATATTTGCCGATTTGGAAGCCAAGTTGCACGAAATCGTGTGCCGCGAAACTGTGAGCACGGAACGCCGTTCAGGAAAGAATCTAATGAAATTGGACTTAACCCCATGACTTCGTGAACTGGAAAATATGCTGATTCGATCAATGTATCATATTCGGTTCTCAGAATTTCCCAGAACGGAAATTTCGCTTTTCAAATCTGTCTACATGGATGCTAGACAGAACGAATGAAAATATGCCGTGATAAGGGTTGAAAACCAAGGATTTTCTTCCCTGTAAGCAATGCGGGTAAGCTTTCCCTTGTGATGATATTCCTTCCGCGGATTTGGCGTTAGAGCGCAAATAAGTGTTGATTTTGGCGTTGTTTTGAAGCCGCCGGAGCACAACGGATAAGCGCTTTTGCGATGCCTATTCAAGAGCTGGCAGGGTCTTCTTTGCGGGCTTCGCTATCCCCCTATTGATTGATCTCTGTTCCCTGCGCTTCCTCAAACATCTCCGCCAGCTCCGTGCCGCTCTCCTGCATCTCTCTTAGAAACAACGCATAAGGTGTAGTTATAGTCTGATAAAGCCGTAACAGAAAAAATGGAGTTGTGCGGCCATAATAATTCAGAAAAACGTGCAATATATAGTTTGATAATCCGGGAAAAATGTGATATGCTATTGGCGTACAAAGGAAAGGCTGGTGAGTCGCATGAAACGCAATGCAATTCAGGATCTTGTAGCATGGAAGTCCAGTGAAGACCGCAAGCCGATGGTGCTGAAGGGCGCCCGGCAGGTGGGAAAAACCTGGCTGATGAAAGAGTTCGGGCAGAACTACTACGACAGCTATGTCTACTTCAACTTTGATGAGGAAGATGAGCTGAAATCCATCTTTGAGGCCAATAAAAATCCCCAGCGGATCATCGAACTGCTGTCCCTGATCACCGGGGAGAGAATTCTTCCGGAAAAAACACTGATTATTTTCGACGAGATTCAGGAGTGCCCGGAAGCGCTGAATACTTTGAAATATTTCAAGGAAAAGGCCAACGAATACCATGTAATCGCCGCGGGCAGTTTGCTGGGAACCCTCCTGGCGCAGCCCAAGTCCTATCCCGTGGGCATGGTCAATCTGCTGGACATCTATCCGCTGACTTTTGACGAGTTTCTGGAGGCCACGGATGAGAGCCTGTACGCCTACTATTCCAGTATCCAAAAAGAGCAGCCGATTGAGGAAATTTTCCACAATCGGCTGCTGGAGGCATACAACTATTACCTGATCATCGGCGGAATGCCAGAGTGTGTCTCCTCGTGGATTGCCCATAAGGACCCGGCAAAGATCTCGCAGATTCAGAAGGAACTGATCGAGGTCTACGAAAACGACTTTTCTAAACACAACGGTAAAGTCAACAGCGGACGCATTCTGATGGTGTTCCGCAGCATTGTGGCCCAGCTGGCAAAGCCAAACGAGAAATTTATGTACGGAGCTGTCCGCGAGGGTGGCCGGGCCCGAGATTTTGAGGAAGCCATCGAGTGGCTGGTCTCCGCCGGGATGTTGAATCGCGTCTACAATGTCTCTAAGATGGAGCATCCTCTGGCAGCCTTTGACAAACTGGACCAGTTCAAACTCTTCGTGTTCGACACCGGTCTGCTCAAACACATGGCAGGCATTGATAACAGTGCCATTCTGCTGAAGACAGATTATCAGTTCAAGGGTCCGCTGACGGAAAACTATGTCTTGCAGCAGTTTCGCGGCCAGTTCGATGTGGAACCCCGCTACTACTCCGATAAAAACAGTGAAATTGATTTCCTTATCCAGTACGGCACCAAAATCATTCCCGTGGAAGCAAAGGGCGGCGAGGATAAATCCGCTCCTTCCTTTAAAAAGTATATCGCCGACCGTCAGCCGGAGTACGCCCTGCGCTACTCCAAGCGGGGTTACCGGAAGGATGGAGCCATTACTAATCTTCCACTGTACCTAGCCCGGAAGACGAGAGAGTTGCTTTAAACTCGCTATCCGGATTATCGGACATCTGATTATTTATCATAGAAAAGAGCAGAAAAACGAAATGGAGGTAATGGCAAATGCTACTGGATTTAGCTGGCCAGCTCAATAGTATAAATTTGGCTGAATCAAAAGCGCTTTGGCCACTGTTCGAGGCTATCGTCAATTCCATTCAGGCTATTGAAGATTCTCCCAATAAAGATCGCGGTAGAATTACAATCATGGCAGAACGCGAGCCATCGATGCAAACACAGGTTAAGCAAGATCAAAAGGAGCTGTTGGAAAAATTCGAGTCTTTTACAGTAATCGACAACGGAATAGGCTTTAATGATACCAACTATCACTCTTTCCGGACGGCCTATTCAACTCTAAAGGTGAAAAAGGGCTGTAAAGGAATCGGCAGATTTTTGTGGTTAAAAGCTTTTCAAGAAGTAGAAATACACAGCACATTTTTTGAGAATGGCAGTTTTTTTAGCAGGGACTTTTCTTTCGATTCAGAACATGGTATTACGCCGGAAGAAAACAATGTGACGATTCCCGGCGAAAAAGAATCCCGTACATCCGTAAAATTAAAGAATTTCCTCCCCAAATATCGTAACAAAGCACCGGTAGAACTTGATGCAGTCGCAAAAAAGATTATAGAGCACTGCCTTCCATTTTTTATCTCCGGGGTGTGCCCTCAAATTATTATTCAAGATGGAATTTCTTCTCCTATCAATTTGAATCAATATTTTGAGGCTAATATCAAGGATTCCCTCCATCAAGATCATTTTTCCATAAAAGAATCTGACTTTACGATTTATCATGTGCGACTTCCAGAAGGTGCAGATGCACATAAACTTCATTTTTGTGCCAATATGCAGGAAGTCGAATCTGTGGACCTGAAACATTATGTTCCGAATCTCCAAAAGAAAATCATTCCGCTCGGTGAACCACAAGGCTTTTTCTACATTGGTTATGTAACAAGCCATTACCTGGATTCTATTGTTAACACTACCAGAACTAATTTTGAGTATGACGAGAAAGACCGTCAAATTTCTCTGACAGGAACAGGAAAAGATTCTATCCTATCTGCTTCGATAGACTCAATCAAGGGATATTTGGCAGACTATCTTTCTGAGATCAACAAGAAAAAACACGAACAGATTGACAACTTTGTCGCCAATGAAAAGCCGACCTATCGTTATCTTCTGCACAAGAGGCCTGATGTGTATGATAAGATCCCGGCCAATCTAAGGCAGGATGCGCTGGAACTCGAATTGCATAAGCATGTGCAAGAGTGGGAATGGGAACTCAAATTGCAGGGAAAGCAGTTAGAGAAAGAAGCAAAAGAGGCTGCCACAGAATTGGATGCGTCCTTCCATGACCGCTTCGAACAGTATTGGGCTGGTGTCACCGAACTGAGCAAAACTTGTTTGGCTGAATATGTAACTCGCCGAAAAGCCATACTTGCAATCCTTGAAGATGCGCTGACGGTACAGGACAACGGGAAGTTTAAAAAAGAAGATGTCATTCACACGATAATATGTCCCATGAGACACACTTCAGATGATATTACATTTGAAGAAATGAACCTGTGGATCATTGATGAACGATTGGCCTATCACCGATTCCTTGCGTCGGATAAGACCATTAAATCTCTGCCGGAAGTCGATAGTACCAGCACAAAGGAAGTTGACCTGGCTGTGTTTGATCGGGCCTTTGCGTATACAGATGACGAAGGCCCCCTTAATACGATTACCATTGTTGAGTTCAAAAAGCCCGATAACACAAGAGATAATCCCATCAGTCAGATGGGCGGCTATATTGACGGAATCATGGCTGGTCGGAAAAAGAGAGCGAATGGGCTTGCTTTTGGAGATTGCGGCAAGACAGCTTTCAGATGCTTTGCTGTCTGTGATCTAACACAAAAGATGATTCGATGTTGCCGGGATGCTGGCTTTAGAATTACGCCTGATGGAATGGGTTATTACGGTTATCAGCCGGAACGAAATGCCTATTTCGAAGTCATTTCTTACAGCAAGCTGTTAGCTGATGCAAAAAAGAGAAACAAGATTTTGTTCGACAAACTTTTTGATACCAGGCTAAGTGAAGTAACTCATATCTCCACAGAGAAGGAGGACAAATAAATGGCTCGTCCAAAGAAACAACTGGCAGATGCTGAAGCTGTAAAAATGCGAGACGTGGAAGCTTATACCCACGATGATAAAAAGCGTACAAACAATCCTCCGGTCGGAATGGCACAGCATGATAAGGCAGAGGAAAAGGTCAAGACCTATCAGTTTGATCCGCATCTGGATCCGACCCTGCAATGGGCAGGTAAGGCTGAGGGTATGAGTTTTGATGTCCCGACTTCCTCTATACATATTCATGAGTCCATCAAGCCCCATAGCATTATTGCGCGGGTCATGAAGGAATATTCCAACGCACTGGAAGGCCAAGTAGAAGGTCAGCAGTCTATGTTTGAGGCTGAGACTCCCGCTGAGCGTATGCGTCGCCGCAGAGAAAGTATTGAGTTCTACCAGCATGGTGTCAACTGGACAAACCGCATGATTGCTGGTGACAGTCTGGTCGTTATGAACTCCCTTCTGGAGAAGGAAGGTATGGCTGGACAGGTGCAGATGGTCTATATTGACCCACCCTATGGCATCAAATACGGTTCTAATTTTCAGCCATTTGTGGACAAGCGAGATGTGAAGGATAAGAAGGACGACGATCTGTCCCAAGAGCCGGAGATGATTAAGGCTTTCCGTGATACTTGGGAACTGGGTATTCACTCCTATCTTTCTTATCTCCGTGATCGCCTGCTGCTGGCACGAGAACTCTTGGCAGATAGCGGCAGTGTATTTGTGCAAATTAGCGACGAAAATCTTCACTATATCCGAAATATGGCAGAGGAAGTGTTTGGGAGAGACAATTTCTGCGCACAAATAGCCTTCAAAAAAAACATCCGGGCAGGCATCGAATATTGTCGCAGGTGTATGTGACTATTTAGTTTGGTTTGCAAAAGATAAAGAGAGATTAAAGAGCAGGCTTCTCTATAATTTGCTTGGAACAGATGTTTCTGATGCATCTTACAATTGTATTGACTTGCCCGATGGCACATGGCGTAGACTTACTAAAGATGAATTATCTGGGAAAGCTCCGATGCCCAAAGGTCATCGCTTCAGAACCGCAAATATTACTTCTCAAGGTGCATCAGAAGAAGGCTCAAAGCCTTTTGAGTATTTCGGAAAACTGTATTACCCATCCGCTGGGAACCATTGGAAGCCTGGCACAAAGGGACTGCCTAATTTGGCTAAAGCGGGACGACTGTTAGGTATCGGTAATACGCTTTCCTATAAGAGATATATTGATGATTTTCCTGTTGTTGCGCTAAATAACATTTGGACAGATACGGTTCAAAGTACATTTTCTACAGAAAACATTTATGTTGTGCAAACATACACAAAAGTAGTTCAACGCTGTATGCTTATGACAACTGACCCCGGTGACCTTGTTCTTGACATAACCTGTGGTAGCGGAACAACGGCATTTGTTGCCGAGCAATGGGGGCGTCGTTGGATTACCTGTGATACGTCGCGGGTTGCAATTGCACTTGCAAAACAGAGGTTAATGACCGCTACATTTGATTATTATAAATTGGCTCATGAAGAGCAGGGGGTGGGAAGTGACTTTGTGTACAAAACCGTTCCCCATATTACGTTAAAGTCTATCGCAAATAATGAACCTCCAGCCAACGAAATCCTGTATGATCAGCCAGAAATTGATAAAGGAAAAGTCCGTATCACAGGTCCTTTCACTGTAGAAGCTCTTCCTGCGCCTGTTGTAAAGCCTTTGGATGACATTGGCGATATCGAGGAAGACTTCAGCGCCAAGCAGACCGACTGGCGAGATCAGCTGCTGGCTACCGGCATCATGGGCCGGGGCGGCAGTAGACTGACCTTCAGCCGTGTGGAGCCCTTGTCCGGAACCAAATTCCTTCAGGCAGAAGCAGAGACCAAGGAGGATACTCCCCGCCGTGCTGTGATCTGTTTTGCCGGTGAGACCAAGCCTCTGGACTCCCGTATGGTAGCCATGGCAATGGATGAAGTAGAGCGTCTTCGTCCGGCACCCAAACTTGTTATTTTTGCTGCTTTCCAATTTGATCCTGAAGCGGCAAAAGATATTGACGAGTACATCTATCCCGGCGTGACGGTTCTCAAAGCGCAGATGAATACGGATCTAATGACAGAAGACCTGAAGAAGAAGCGTTCCTCTGATCAATCCTTCTGGTTGGTGGGCCAGCCAGATGTAGAATTGATTCGTGATGGCCGCAGTAAGCGCAAATTCAAGGTTAAGGTTAGCGGCTTTGACTACTACGATGTGAAGAAGGGCACGGTAGAGTCCGGAAGTACCTCCCGAATCGCCATGTGGATGTTGGACACCGACTATGACGGCATGTGCATTGAGCCGAAGCAGGTGTTCTTCCCCATGGGCGGCAAGAAAGATGGCTGGAACAAGCTGGCCAAGACGCTGAGAGCAGAAATCGATCCGGACCTGATCGAAAAGTATGCCGGAAATGAGTCTTTGTGGTTTATGGCAGAACCGAATACCCGTATTGCAGTAAAAATCATTGACGATCGCGGCATTGAAAGCCTGAAGGTGATAAGGATAGGTGATGAGTAATGGCAGGCATTGATCAGTTAATCATTAACTCTGCTTACCGTGAGCCGACCCATCACTGGAAATATGACCTAAACGGACAGACTTTTGTGCGCGAGGCGGGGCGCCGCCCCGCCGGGTATTTTATTGCCGGTCAGGGTTCCAATCAATATAATGATATTGGACAATTTATCGAGCTTCCGCTTGTCAACCGGATCCGTCCCCGTGTGAAAGCATGGCGCGAAGCGGAATATCCCGGTGTGACCGGCGTGACGCGAAAGTTGCTGGGTCATTGGAACGATAAAGATGCACGGCAGTATCCGTTCTTCTACTGCCAAATGGATGCCATAGAGACACTGATCTGGCTGACTGAAGCTCCTGATGCGGAGAAGGTCGGCATTGATATTCCCTCTGACGGCGGAGCATTCAGGCGTCTATGTACCAAGCTTTGTACCGGCGGCGGGAAAACGACCGTCATGGCTATGCTGATTGCATGGATGATCTGTAATAAAGTTACATACCCACAGGATAAGCGCTTTACAAAGTATGTGTTCATTGTTGCGCCTGGATTGACAGTCAAGAGCCGCTTGCAGGTTTTGCAAACAGGTGGCGATGATAATTACTATGTCCAGTTCAACATCGTTCCCATCGGACTGATGGACAAGCTGCATCAAGGTAAAGTCATGATCACCAACTGGCAGGCTCTGGCATGGGACAGTGAGGAAACCATTGCCAAGAGGCGCAGTGTTGATAAGCGTGGTGCAAAGAGCGACGAAGCATATACCCGCGAAGTTTTGGGCGAAATGGCTAATGCCTCCAACATTCTGGTCATCAATGACGAAGCCCACCACGCATGGCGCAAGAACCCGGAAAACAAGGCAAAGCTTACCAAGGAACAAAAGGAAGCAGAACAGCAGGCCACTATCTGGATCAGCGGTCTGGATCGCATTCACAAGACCAGGGGGATTCTCTCTTGCTATGACTTTTCGGCTACGCCCTTTGCTCCTTCAGGGAAGAAGAACGATGAAGAAGCCCTGTTCGGATGGATCGTCAGCGACTTTGGACTGAATGATGGTATTGAGTCCGGACTGGTAAAAACACCGCGCGTTGTTGTACGAGATGATGGAACACCGGATGCGGAAAGCTTTCGGTCAAAGTTATATCACATCTATGCAGATGAAACCGTTAAGGATGATATCAATCGAGCTGCCGATCCGGAAGAACCCTTACCTGATTTGCTTACGCAGGCGTATTACCTTCTAGGAAAGGATTGGCAGGCCCTGTATTATGCATGGAAAGATGCTGGTGCAGATGTCCCTCCGGTGATGATTACTGTAGCAAACAGGACGGAAACTGCTGCACGTATCAAATATGCATTCGACCATGGGCGTATTCCCGTTCCCGAACTCTGCGATCCGAATTTAACAATCCATATTGACTCCAAGACAATGGATGCGGCTACAAACGTGGTTGCGCCAACTGTTGACGAAGATAGTGAAGCAAAAATCAGCAAAGCAGATGCAGCAGCAATTCTTCGTGAGACTGTTGACACAGTTGGCCAAAAAGGCAAACGAGGCGAGCAAATTCGAAATGTGATTTCTGTAGGCATGCTATCGGAAGGATGGGATGCAAAAACAGTAACACATATTTTGGGATTGCGGGCGTTTTCCAGCCAGCTTCTCTGCGAACAGGTTGTTGGTCGTGGCCTTCGCCGGACCAGCTATGATCTGGCTGAAGGCAGTGACATGTTTACGCCGGAATATGTCAATATCTTCGGAATCCCCTTCACCTTTTTGCCTCATGAATCGGATGAACAAGGAACGCCTCCAACGACTCCGCCCAAAACTCAGGTTGAGGCATTAAAAGAGCGCTCTGAATATGAGATTCGCTGGCCCAATATCATCCGATTGGATCGCGTGTTCAAACCACAGTTGACAGTGGATTTGGACAAAATTGATACGCTGGAACTGAATGCAGCAGATACCCGATTGAGAGCTGACCTTGCCCCGATCATTGACGGAAAAACGGATCTGACGAAGTGTACCGAAATCGATCTACAGAAACTGGATGCGGAACTGCGTATGCAGCGCATTGTTTTTGAAGCATCTGGGCAGGTCTACGATCTGATGAAAACATCGTGGCAAAATGAGGCAACAAAATTTGCGCTTCTGGGACAGGTTATCCGCCTTGTGGAAGAATATCTAAAATCTGGTGCCATTGTAATCAATCCGCCGCTCTTTAATACAGATCCCGTGCGTCAGCGAATTATCTACATGATGAATATGAACAAGATTGTTCAGCACCTGTGGAGTTTCATCAAACTGGAGCAGACGGAAAAAATCGCGCCTATTTTTGACCCCAACAAAAAAATCCGATCCACAGCGGATATGCCTACTTGGTTTACAAGCAAACCGTGCTGCATTACCAAAACATCACAAATCAGCCATTGTGTATTCGACAGCGCATGGGAAGCTACAGAGAGTTATGTGATTGAAAAGAATCCACATGTTATCGCATGGGCAAAGAATGACCACCTTGGATTTGAGATTTTATATGTTTTCGATGGTGTTGTCAGAAAATATCTGCCGGACTTTTTGATTCAGTTGGATAACGGTAAGACGCTGATTCTCGAAACCAAAGGTCAGGAAACCCGTCGCGACAAGGAGAAGCGAAAGGCTTTGTCCGAGTGGGTTTCCGCAGTCAATAGTATGGGCGAGTATGGTGAATGGTGCAATGATGTTTCTTATAACATCGCTGATGTGGATGGTATTATAGGTAAGTATTTATGAGTAAATAAAAAGCAAACTACCCGATGCTCTGCATTTGAGCATTGGGTAGTCTTTTGCCTATTAAGCGCTGAATTGGTGTAAATTTGGTGTAAATCAGCCACACCACTCACAGAAAATCCAGCAATTTCAAGGGTTTGCGGAGTCTCTTAGTACATGCCGCCCACGAGTATCTCGGTACCGGAATGTTTGCAGTTTTTGTTGCCCATCATATTTTGAATACTGCGTGGTAGAAGCACCTGCTTCGTGGAAGGTACACGCCTCTCCGCGTTTTCGGAACAGTTGTAAATTTAGCCCTTGCAATCATAATGCGGGTACTGCCGATCAGCGGCATGTTCCTAATCAGACTTTCTCGACTCACACTGTTGACAACAACGTGATAAAGGGCTTGGGATACTCCCAAAATCGCCGCGTGTCCGGACAGCGGCTGTGCTTGCTAATCCTCCAAATCTCAATATCCGCAGATCGTGATGTCCCCGCTTTTTCGAAAGCGGGGACATTTTTTCTTCTCCGATACTTAAAAAACGGCAGAGAAATGTCCGTTGTATAGTAGAGGGCTTTTTGAAAATATCGCGCAGCTTTTTCCGGACAAAAGGCAAAAACATGTCCGTGTGTTATATGAAAGGAAAATTTTTCGCGCTACCCCCTAATTTGCAAAAATTTTGTCCGTTGTAAAGTGAGAGGGAAACGTCCGCGAGGCAAAACCGTGACAGACCGCATCATTTTGCCCGTTGGAATGTAGAAAGGGTAATTTGGAGCAGCGCACAGAGATTGTTTCGCCGTCCTCGAAACTTTTTGAGAAATCTGGGACAAAACCGATCTCTGATTCACTTAGCTAAGTAGAGGGCGGATCAGGGGCAAGAAAAGTTTTTGGAAAGGGGTGCCAAGTTTTTGAGGAAAAATGTCCGTTGTAAAGTGAAGGGCAACCAAGCGGTAATTCCCTCGTTCTCAAAATTTTCTTTTCGCCACTACCAAGTTTTAAGTAAAAAATGTCCGTTGTATTGTGAAAGGAGTGTTTTATCATGCCAGACCGCACGCGACCCATCCGCAAGGAAATCTGCCTCAACGAGCAGGAATTGAGCGTAGTTCGCCACAAGATGAATCAACTCGGCACCCGCAACTTCGGGGCGTATGCCCGCAAGATGCTGATCGACGGGTATATCATCAAGGTCGATTACACCGAGCAGAAAAAGTTAGCCGCTGCCGTCAGCCGTGCCGCCTCGAACATCAACCAGATTTGCCGCCGCATCAACAGCACCGGGCGCTGCTATGAAGACGACGTTGCCGAACTGAAAGCGCGGCAGGCCGAGATCTGGGAGCTGCTGAAAACGCGGCAGAGGGAGGAACTATAACGATATGTTCTGCCCCGGAAAGGAAGTGATGCATCATCTTTTACAAACTGACTACGCCGCTGCCGACGTTTATCCCTTTGCCGCGCTTCATAGTGGCTGGCGAGTATTCCGTCAATGCAAAGCTGCTCTATGGGCTACTCCTCAGCCGAACCCAGCTTTCCCAACGCTCCGGGTGGGCAGACGAGAACGGCAGTGTATATGTGATCTACCCCATCCGGCAGATGGCAGATGATCTGAACCGGAGCGAGCGGACAGTCAAAAACGCTTTGAACGAACTGGAAAATGCGGGACTGCTCCTGCGCATCCGTCAGGGCTGGAATCGGGCAAATCGTCTATTCTTGCAAGTGCCGGATGAGGTGCAGGTTTCTTCCCGTCCAGCGGGCAAAACTTGCCCCATAGAGGTGCAGGATTTTTCCTCTTGTATGGTGCAGGATTTGCCCCCTAATAAGAACAATAAGAAAGAGAAAGACAGGAGTGAAAATAAGGAGAGGGAATCCCTCCGCCGCTTTGGTGAATTTCAGAATGTGTTTCTTTCTGAGGGTGAGCTGGCATCTCTGCAATCTGATTTTCCAAATCGCTATGTGGAATATATCGACCGTCTGTCGGTCTATATGGCCTCCAACGGGAGACACTACGCCAATCACTACGCCACCTTGCGGAAATGGCTGAACGAGGACATCCGAAGCGGGAATACAAAAACCTATACCGCCGAGGACTATGGTGAAGGAGAATGCCTATGAATATGAATCCGATAGTGGATGCTTTGCTGAAAAGCGCTGACACGCCGAGCCAAGCCTCCGGTGATTACATCAACCCCGCCGACGGGCTGAAATACTGCGGCAAGTGTCGCACGCCGAAAGAAGCATTTTTTCCTGAAAATCTGCGCAGGAATGGGATGGACAAGCACCCTGCGCTTTGCAAATGTGCTGCAAAAGCAAGGGCAGAAAAAGAATCAGAAGAGAAGAAAGAACAGCACAGAAGAAACGTAACGATGCTCCAAGCAGAAGCGTTCCGGGATATTCCCGCTGCGCTCTGGCGGTTTGATGCCGTCCCCGTGATGACCGCACAGCTTTCTAAGGTGAAACGGTATGTTGAGAACTGGGACAGCTTCAAACGCGATGAAATCGGGCTTCTCCTGTTTGGGGATGTCGGCACCGGCAAAACCTATGCGGCTGGCTGCATTGCCAACGCTTTGATTGACAAGGAGGTTTCGGTTCTTATGGTTGGGGTGTCCGACATGGTGAACCGGATGCAAGGCAATTTCGGCGCAGACCGTGACAGCTACATGACATCTCTCATGCGTCCGGAGCTGCTGATACTGGACGATCTGGGCGCGGAACGAAATACAAGCTTCGGCAAAGAGCGCGTTTTTGATGTCATCAACCGCAGGCGGCTGACTGGCAAGCCTATGATCATCACCACGAATATCCCAATCGTCACGATGCAAAAGGCTGCCAGTCTGGATGAGCGCCGGATCTACGACCGCATTTTGGAAGTTTGCGTTCCCATCCGCTTCGACGGGGAAAATTTCCGCAGGGGCAACGCCAAGCACAATTTAGAAAAAGCGGCGCAGCTTCTGCGGGATTAAACAATTCTAGCAAAGGAGAACGACATGGAAGATAAAATCCTCACCGTCCCCATCCACCTCAAAATGACGCTGACCGCCAGAGAAGCGGCAGAATACAGCAACATCGGCATCAACAAGATCGACAGTATGCTCCGCTCACCCAACTGCCCCTTCGTCTTGTTCGTTGGGACAAAAAAGCTGGTCAAGCGCCGGGAGTTTGAACAGTACATCAGCCGTACAATGGCAATTTGAAGGTAAGTTCACTATTGAGAAAAGAAAGTCCTTGTGCTACAATTATAAAATGCATAGGGGCTTCTTCTCATAGAGAGAAAGGAGTTTCCGAATGGGTAAAAGTTTACGAGGCAAAGAATGCGGCAAGGGTATCTGCCAGAGAAAGGACGGTTTATATAGCGCAAGATTTGTAAGCAGTGAAGGAAAGCGTCAGGTCAAGTGCTTTTCCTCACTTCCGGAAGCCCGGAACTGGCTGGAAGATGCAAAGTATGCAGACCGTCATGAGGATGTGTTTGCTCCGCCGGATATGACGGTAACAGAATGGTTTGAGTTCTGGATCAGCCACATCGTGGGAGACTTAGCGCCGAACACAAAGAGAAATTACCGGGAGCGGTATGAGTACAATGTAAAGCCCGTGATTGGTAAGATGCGGCTCACAGATGTCAAGCCGATGCACTGCAAGATGGTTTTTAACCGAATGGAAGCATCGTATGCCGGTTCAACGATCCGCCAGACATATATTGCTATGGGAACGATGTTTCGGGCTGCTGTGATGAACGACATGATCCAGAAGCATCCGATGGACGGCGTAAGGTTTACCAAGCCCGTCCGTGCTGTGGATGACATCAAATGTCTTACAACGGATGAGCAGCAGAAATTTATGGAGGCGGCCAAACGCTCCCACAACTATGCGCAGTATGCCCTGATTTTAGAAACAGGGCTGCGGACAGGTGAAGTGATCGGGCTGACATGGGATGCCATCGACTGGAAAGCAAGAACTCTTACGGTAAATAAGACGCTGGAGTTTCGGCATAAACAGAAGATGTGGCGCGCAGGTCCTCCGAAAACACAGCAAAGCTATCGTACCATCCCGCTGACAAGCCATGCTTACGACATCTTGAAACAGCTCTATTCTCAGGTTTCGGAGCGAAAGGAATCCGAACTGCTCAACTCCACGCTGGAATACATGGATCGGCGCACGGGAGAAACTGCAAGCCTGTGTATGCGTGATCTTGTTTTTATCAACTGGCGTACCGGGGAACCGGCAAAGAACAGTTCCTATGATACCCACCTTTACAAGCTCTGCGACGAAGCGGGGATCAAGCACTTTTGTATGCACGCCCTGCGACATACCTATGCAACGCGTGCAATCGAATGCGGCGTACAGCCCAAAGTGCTGCAAAAGCTGCTTGGTCGCGCCAGCATCAAAACAACAATGGATCGCTATGTTCATGTGACTGCCGAATCGCTGGATTATGCCATCAAGCAATTTCAGCAAATTGGTGTAGTCTGATAAAATCCAATAAAGCCAAATGCGGAAATGGTGTAAAAATGGTGTAACAGCCAAGACACCAAACGCTGAAACCCCTTGAAAATCAAGGAAAATCGAAGGAGAATGAGTACAAATGAAATTAGGTATCGTGGGCCTGCCCAACGTGGGCAAATCGACACTGTTCAACGCCATCACCAACGCCGGTGCGGAGAGCGCCAACTACCCCTTCTGCACCATCGAGCCCAACGTGGGCATGGTGGCTGTGCCGGATAAGCGGCTGGACAAGCTGGCGGAGATGTACGAGCCCGATAAAAAGACCCCTGCCGTCATCGAGTTTGTGGACATAGCGGGCCTGGTGAAGGGCGCCAGCCAGGGCGCGGGCCTGGGCAACAAGTTCCTGGAAAACATCCGCCGCACCGACGCCATTGTCCATGTGGTGCGCTGCTTCGACGACGAGAACATCATGCATGTGGTGGCCGATGCCGGCACCAACGTGCCGGTGGATCCCCTGGGAGATATCGAGACCATTGACCTGGAGCTGATCATGGCGGACCTGGAGATGGTGAACCGCCGGGTGGAAAAGGCCGCCAAGGCCGCCAAGGGCGACAAGAAATTCCTCCATGAGGCGGAGGTGTTCCGGGCTCTGGCGGAGCATCTCAACGCCGGTAAGTCCGCCCGCACCTTCGACTGCGGCCCGGAGGACCGGGCTATCGTGGAGACGGCGGACCTGCTGAGCCTGAAGCCCATCATTTATGCCGCCAACATGGACGAGGCCGGCTTTGCCGACCATGAGAACAACCGGTATTTCCGGATGGTCCGGGATCTGGCCCAAAAGGAGGGGGCCCAGGTGCTGCCCATCTGCGCCAAGGTCGAGCAGGAGATCGGCGAGCTCGAGCCTGATGAGCGCGCGATGTTCCTCGAAGAGCTCGGCATTGAAGAGTCCGGCCTTGACCGGCTTATCCAGTGCTCGTATAGCCTGCTGGGGCTCATTTCGTTCCTGACGTGCGGCAGCGATGAGTGCCGCGCCTGGACGATTACACGCGGCACGAAGGCGCCGCAGGCCGCCGGTAAGATCCACTCGGACTTTGAGCGCGGCTTCATCCGCGCCGAGATCGTCGCGTTCGACGACCTGAAAGCCTGCGGCAGCATGGCCGCCGCTAAGGAGAAGGGCCTCGTCCGCTCCGAGGGCAAGGACTATGTCATGCACGACGGCGACGTGACACTCTTCCGCTTCAACGTCTGATCTTCCTGGAAAAGCAAGACCGCACGCGGCAAAATGCCGCGTGCGGTCTTTTCTCATTCCGTTGTGCCGCCGCGCAGGCGGCCGAATGTTCCGCGCAGGCGCTCGCCGAATTTCGGCGGCTGCGCGGGGCGCTCCAGCAGGAAGATGCCGCAGTCCGCACAGTACCGACAGTCGGCGAAGCTGCCTTCCCAGATCCCGTGGCTCACCACGAGGTCGCCTTCCTCGTCCGCGCGAAAGGATATGGACTTCTCCTCCTGACTCCAGATGATCTGCCGCGCGCTCTGCAGATAGCCGGAGAACAATTCCCTGCCGCAGTAGGGGCATTTGTCGCCTATGGTCATAGTGGTGCGCTCCTTTCTGTCGCTGGTTGCGTTTCCAGATTCAGTATAGCATGCGTTTCCTACATTTAGCAAGCGCTCTGTGCAGCGTTTCATGCACAAACGGCGGCATTTTCGCCCGGATTTCGTATGAAATTGTGCTTGACAGGGGATAACAGTCGGTGTTACGATGATACCGTTCAAAAGGCAATGACGGGACTTGCACCCGAGTGAGGACGGACAGAGAATGGCGGTCATAGGCTGTGAGCCGCCTGCGGCACCCCTCCGGCGCAGACCTTCCCCGAGCCGATCGCCCGAACATTCGAGTAAGGCGACCCGCGCGGCGCGCGTTACAGCGCCAACTGAGTGAAACTCAGGGTGGAACCGTGTGATTTCAGCACCCCTGTGCCGCAAGGCGCAGGGGTGTTTTTAGTTTAGGAGGAGACATTATGGACGATCAGTACACCTTTGAAAACAAGACTTACAGAGATACCTACCGTCACACCACCAGCCACATTCTCGCCCAGGCCATGAAGCGCCTGTACCCCGAGGTGAAACTGGCCATCGGCCCGGCCATCGAGGACGGTTTCTATTATGATTTTGACAGCCCCCAGCCGTTCACGCCCGAGGTGCTCGAGAAGCTCGAGGCCGAGATGCGCAAGATCTGCAAGGAAAAGCTGCGTCTCGAGCGCTTTGAGCTCCCGCGCGAGGAAGCGCTGAAGTTCATGGAGGAGCGCGACGAGCCGTACAAGGTCGAGCTCATCAACGACCTGCCGGAAGACGCGGTCATCTCCTTCTACCGTCAGGGCGAATTTGTTGACCTCTGCGCCGGCCCGCATTTGGACTCCACCGGCCGCGTCAAGGGCAACGCCATCAAGCTCACGAGCGTCACCGGCGCCTACTGGCGCGGCGACAGCAACCGCAAGATGCTTCAGCGCATCTACGGCACCTGCTTCCCGAAGAAGGAGGAGCTCGACGCGTATCTGGCCCGCATCGAAGAGGCCAAAAAGCGCGACCACCGCAAACTTGGCAAAGAGCTCGGTCTGTTCACGTTCATGGACGAGGGCCCGGGCTTCCCGTTCTTCCTGCCCAACGGCATGGTGCTCAAAAACCAGCTCATCGACTACTGGCGTGAGATCCATAAGAAAGCTGGCTATGTCGAGATCTCGACGCCGATCATGCTCAACCAGGACCTCTGGCACCGCAGCGGCCATTGGGATCACTACAAAGATAATATGTACACGACCGTCATCGACGATGTGCCGTTCGCGCTCAAGCCGATGAACTGCCCCGGCGGCATGCTGGTCTATAAGTCCCAGCCGCACTCCTATCGTGACCTGCCGCTGCGTGTCGGCGAGCTTGGCATCGTGCACCGCCACGAGCTGTCCGGCGCGTTGCATGGCCTGTTCCGCGTCCGCTGCTTCACGCAGGACGATGCGCACATCTTCATGACGCCCGATCAGGTCAAGGACGAGATCAAAGGCGTGGCCAAGCTCATTGACGATGTGTACTCGCTCTTCGGCTTCAAGTACCATATGGAGCTGTCCACCATGCCGGAGGACCACATCGGCACGGACGAGCAGTGGGAGGTCGCAACCAACGGCCTTGTTTCCGCGCTCAACGAGCTCGGCAAGCCCTATGTCATCAACGAGGGCGACGGCGCGTTCTATGGCCCGAAGATCGAC
>OLGL01001105.1_pt1 | contig 28803 bp, 26 predicted proteins | sample 1605041 | NCBI WGS metagenome assembly OLGL01 (sample SAMEA3888905, study PRJEB22519) | human gut metagenome | biome: human gut; feature: human-associated habitat; material: faeces | place: Denmark | collected 2010 | reverse complement strand
AGGGCGTGATCGCCACCGGCGACCAGTTCATTTCCAGCGAGTCCTATGTCAAGGAACTTCAGACCAAGTTCAACGCACTGGCCTGCGAGATGGAGGGCGCTTCCGTGGCCCGCGTGGCGGACGAGTTCCATGTGCCCTGCGCCATTCTGCGCTGCATGAGCGACAAGGCCGACGGCATTGCCCATGATACCTATGCCTTCAACTACACTGAGGCTTCCAATACCTCCGCCTCTGTGGTGAAGGAAATGCTGAACACCATTGCCAAGGATCGGGTCGCGCTTCCCGCTGCCAAGGATGTCGCAACAAAGGACACCACGCCTCGTACCGCCATCATCAGCGCCATGAGCGTGGAACTGAAGGCTCTTGTGGATGCCGCCGACATCCAGAAGGAAACCGTGATCGGAAGCAAGACCTACTATGTGGGTAAGCTCAATGGCGAGGACGTGGTACTGGTTCAGGCCGGCGTCGGCAAGGTCCTCTCTGCCAACTATACCGCGGCCCTGCTGAATAACTTCACGGTCAAGGGCGTTGTCTTTACCGGCATTGCCGGCGGCGTGGGCGATGACGTGAACGTGATGGACATGGTCATCGGCACCAGCCTTGTGCAGCATGACTACGGCACTGAGACCAACAACGGCTTCGTTTGGAACGGCGAAGCCGGCAGCAATCAGGAGACCGGCATGATCCCTGTGGACGAGAGCCTTTCCAAGATCGCTTATGATTCTGCCTGCACCGTGCTGGGCGCGGAGAAGGTCCATCAGGGCGTGATCGCCACCGGCGACCAGTTCATTTCCAGCGAGTCCTATGTCAAGGAGCTTCAGACCAAGTTCGACGCACTGGCCTGCGAGATGGAGGGCGCTTCCGTGGCCCGCGTCTGCGATCAGTTTGGCGTACCCTGCGCTATTCTGCGCTGCATGAGCGATAAGGCAGACGGCATTGCCCACGACACCTATGCCTTTAACTACACCGAGGCTTCCAACACCTCCGCATCCGTGGTACAGGAAATGATGAAGACCCTCAGCACTACGCTGCCCTTCACGGATGTGAAGAACACCGACTGGTGCTTCAGCGAAGTGGTGCGGGTCTATGCTGACGGCATCATGGGCGGCACCTCCAACACCACATTCAGCCCCGCCGGTACCCTGACCCGTGGTCAGGTGGTGGCGATGCTGTACCGTATGGCCGGCAGCCCCGCTGTTACTGCCAATACTACCGGCTTTTCCGATGTGGACAACGGCGCGTACTATGCCGATGCCGTGAAGTGGGCCTCCGGCAAGGAGATCGTGGGCGGCTATGCCGACGGTACCTTCGCGCCCAACCGCGCCATCACCCGTGAGCAGCTGGCTGCTATCCTGTACCGCTACGCCAAGGCCAACGGCGCGGACATCAGTGTGGGTGAGGACACCAATCTGCTGAGCTACAAGGATTTCCAGAGCGTTGGCCAGTATGCGGTGCCTGCTCTGCAGTGGGCTGTGGGCAGCGGCCTGATCGGCGGCACCACCAATGCGATGCTGTCTCCCAAGGGGACGGCAACCCGGGCACAGGCCGCTGTGATCCTGGTTCGTTTCGTCGGAATGACCGCCGCGAAGTAATTTCACCAGTTCCTCTGCACCGGCTCCGCCCTTGGGCGGGGCCGGTTTTTCCACGGGAAGCGGTTGGAACGGAAAAGTCTGTATTTTCCGGGGAAAAACCGGAAAAATACGGTTGACAAACGGTGAAAATGTGATATGATAACCGAGTAACTGGATATTTGGCGAAGAAAAGGAAGAGTAGCCGGTCGAAAGTCTGTAAAGAGAGCCGCCGTTTGGTGCGAGGCGGACAGACGCGGCGGTGAAAATCACCTTGGAGCCTCCTGCTGAAAGACGACGCGAGTAAGCGTGGACGTGTGACGGGCGTTATTCCGTCAGCCTGTAATGGCAGGCGTGAGTGGCCGCGCTCCGCAAGGAGACCGGCAAGTAGAGTGGTACCGCAGAGTGTTTTCAAACGCTTTGTCTCTGAGTTCAGAGGCAAAGCGTTTTTTGTTTTGCGTGAAGGAGGATTGCCTGTGGAGTGTCCTGTATGCGGTAAGCCCATGGAAGAGGGATACCTTTCCAGCAAAGGCCCTGTGTTCTGGTCGGAGGAGGTCTCCGGATTTTCCCTGCCGACCCGGTCGGGAGATGTGCTGCTGGGAAAAGCTATGGGGCTGCTGCGGCCTAAAGCCTACCTCTGCCGGAACTGCCGGACGGTTACGGTCAAATACTGAAAGACAAAGGAAACTTACAAATATAAAAGGAGACGCATCATGGATTACAACAAGACCATCAATCTGCCCAAGACCGACTTCCCCATGCGGGCGGGTCTGCCCAAGCGGGAGCCGGAGATGCTCAAGCGTTGGGAGGACATGGACCTCTACAACGAGCTGCTGAAGAAGAATGAGGGCAAGCCCCGCTTCTCCCTTCACGACGGCCCTCCGTTCTCCAACGGCAGCCTCCACATGGGCCACGCCCTGAACAAGTCCCTGAAGGACATCATCGTCCGGTCCTACGCCATGCGGGGCCGGTACACCCCCTATATCCCCGGCTGGGATAACCACGGTATGCCCATCGAGAGCGCCATCATCAAGGAGCAGAAGCTCAACCGCAAGGCCATGAGCGTGTCTGACTTCCGCACCGCCTGCCACGCCTATGCCGAAAAGTATATCGGCATCCAGATGGAGGGCTTCAAGCGCCTGGGCGTAGTGGCCGACTGGGAACACCCCTACAAGACCATGAACCCCAGCTTTGAGGCCGAGGAGGTCAAGGTCTTTGGCGAGATGTACAAGAAGGGCTACATCTACAAGGGCCTGAAGCCCGTGTACTGGTGCTACCATGACGAGACCGCTCTGGCTGAGGCTGAGATCGAGTATCAGGATGATCCCTGCACCACCGTGTATGTGAAGTTCCCCATGCATGACGATCAGGGCAAGCTGAGCCATCTGGACAAGTCCAAGCTGAACTTCGTGATCTGGACCACCACCATCTGGACCCTGCCCGGCAACCTGGCCATCGCGCTGCATCCCTCTGAGAGCTATGCCGTGGTGAAGAACAACGGCAACGGCGAGATGTATATTATGGCTGAGGCCCTCACCGACAAGGTGATGGGCGTGGCGGGCATCTCCGATTACGAGATCGTGGAGACCCACGAGGGCGCCTTCTTTGAGAATATGCTGGCGGACCATCCCTTCCTGCCCAAGACCAGCCGTCTGGTGCTGGCCGATTATGTTACCATGGATTCCGGTACCGGCTGCGTCCACACCGCGCCCGGCTTCGGCGCGGATGACTACCAGACCTGCAAGCGCTACGGCATGGACATGGTGGTGCCTGTGGACGATCAGGGCCGCCACACCGACTATGCCGGCAAGTACGCCGGGATGGTGGTGGAGGAGTCCAACCCTGTCATCCTGAAGGATATGAAGGAGTCCGGCGCTCTGCTGGCCAGCGAGGAGATCGTCCATAGCTATCCCCACTGCTGGCGCTGCAAGCATCCCATCATCTTCCGCGCCACGCCCCAGTGGTTCTGCTCTGTGGACGCCTTCAAGGACGAGGCCTGCGCCGCCTGCGACGAGGTCCGCTGGGTCCCCGGCTGGGGTATCGACCGCATGAAGAGCATGATCCGGGAGCGCGCCGACTGGTGCATTTCCCGCCAGCGCCGTTGGGGTCTGCCCATTCCTGTGGTGTACTGCAAGGACTGCGGCAAGCCCGTGGTGACCGACGAGACCATCGCCGCCATTTCCGAGATGTTCGGCAAGGAAGGCTCCAACGCTTGGTTCGATAAGGACCCCGCCGATTTCCTGCCCGCCGGTATGACCTGCCCCCACTGCGGAGGCAAGAGCGGCTTCGAGAAGGAGACCGACACGCTGGACGGCTGGTTCGACTCCGGCTCCACCCACTACGCCTCCATGAAGCGGGATCAGAACTTCTGGCCTGCCGATATGTATCTGGAGGGCCTCGATCAGTACCGCGGCTGGTTCCAGTCCTCTCTGCTGACCGCCGTGGGCGCCTTCGGCAACGGTGCGCCCTTCAAGGAGTGTGTCACCCACGGCTGGACCGTGGACGGCGAGGGCAAGGCCATGCACAAGTCTCTGGGCAACGGCGTGGACCCCGCTGACATCTTCAACAAGTACGGCGCGGACATTCTGCGCCTGTGGGCGGCTTCCGCCGATTACCACGCCGACGTGCGCTGCTCCGACGCCATCTTCAAGCAGCTCTCTCAGAACTACCTGAAGTTCCGCAACACCGCCCGGTACTGCCTGGGCAATCTGGACGGCTTTGATCCCAACAACCTGGTGGCTCCCGCCGACATGCTGGAGCTGGATCGCTGGGCCGTCACCCGTCTGAACGCCCTGATCGAAAAGTGCGACCAGGCGTACAACGACTACGAGTTCCTGGTGGTGACCCACGCCGTCAACGATTTCTGCGTGGTGGAGCTGTCCAACTTCTATCTGGACATCATCAAGGACCGGCTGTACTGCGATGAGACCGACGGTCTGGCCCGCCGCAGCGCCCAGACAGCCCTGTACCTGATCCTGGATACCATCACAAAGATCATGGCTCCCATTCTGTGCTTCACCGGCGACGAGATCTGGCTGGCCATGCCCCACAAGGCGGGTGACGACGACCGGAACGTGCTGTTCAACGATATGAACGGTGTGTTTGCCGACTACGCTCTCTCCGCTGATGAGATGGCCAAGTGGGAAAAGATTATCGAGGTCCGCGACGCCGTCAACGGCGCGCTGGAGACCGCCCGTGCCGAGAAGAAGATCGGCAAGAGTCTGGAGGCCGATGTGGCCCTGACCGTCCCCGCCGAGGACGCCTTCCTGGCGGAGATGGACGGCGCTGCTCTGGCGGACCTGCTGATCGTCTCCAAGGTGGAGGTCACTGTGAGCGGCGAGCTGGCGGTTTCCGTCAGCGAGGCTGCCGGTACCAAGTGCCCCCGCTGCTGGAAGCACAGCACCGCAGCGGACGAGGACGGCCTGTGCCCCCGCTGCGCCAGCGTGATCGCAAAGTGCGCTGACTTCGGCGAGGTCTAAGCGTCTTATCCAATTCAAAAGTATACGAAACACCCCCGGTGTGCATCCGCGCACCGGAGGTGTTTTTGCTTGGGGGGGGACAATAGCGAAACGGCGTGACTGAGCAGCTGGAAAAAACGAATTGATCTATGATCGAGAGAGGACGTCCGGGTAGAAAGTGGTTCGGACTTTTCTCGCATATTTCAAAGCCGCGGTAGACTTGTTATAGACTTTGTGGTATCATAAGTATGAAAAAAGAGCGGCAAATCGAAAGCTATGGAGGCGGCGCTATGCGTAAAATGACAGTAAAACAAGCCAGAAAAGTGAGAGACGCGCTGATGATTGGCGGTACCATAATTGTGCTGCTGGCATATTTTTGGAAACCTTTTGTTTGCGTTGGCGTTATAGTAGGACTTTCGGGCTTGATTCCACATTTCCTTTATAACAGATGTCCCCATTGTGGCAAGCAACTTTACAGAAATGAGGGAAAGTATTGTCAGTATTGCGGGAAACAACTTGATGACTAAATTTAAAATTTACCGAACTGATAAAATCTCATCAGAAACGAAAAGGCACGTTTCTGTACGCTGTTATCGAGAGTCACGCGTCCCGGACCGGATCATTTGGCCCTAGCGAGGCTTTGCCGCGAATATCAATAAACCCTCCGTATGCGCTACGTCATGCGGAGGGCTTTGCGTTTTATGAACTCCGGGTGTCGTTCCGGGGATACTTCTTATGCTGCGGAGTCAAAGACTTCTTCCATCAGGAAGATGGTGCCGTCCTTTCCGCTTTCCACAATGGCGTACTGGCGGAGGGCACCGTCCGCGTCCACATAGGAGACGCCCCGGTTGGGGATCGTTTCCACAAAGGGAATGGCCAGCAGGAGGGGACGGTCCGGGGAAAGGGCATCCGCCGTGTAGAGGTCATCCTCGCGGGTGAGCGTGAGCTGGTCGCCGCCCTCCCGGAAACCCACGATGAAATAGTGGAAGTCCGTGACGGAGTGGGTGGGTAGGAGTACGATCTCCGCCATGGGGTCCGCCTCCCGGTAAGCGTCATAGCCGCCCTCTGCCAGACCGGCATCCTCTGCGGGAAGGACGGAGAGGGCCTCGCCTTCTAAGGCGGGGGGTTCGGTCTGGGCGGGAGGCTCGGATGGCTCTGCCTGCTGGGGCGACTGCTCCGGGGCGTGATCTGCTGGTTGGCCGCAGGCTGCCAGACACAGCAGCAGGGAAACGGTCATCAACAGGGTCAGGATGCGTTTCATGGGATCACTCCTTTACAAGCGGGAAAGCTCAGTCCTTGTCCTTGGCGGCTTCGAAGGCCTTGACCTCCTTCAAGGTCCAGCCGGAAACCGTCAGGTCGGCGGCCATCACCGGGTCCACAGGGACAGCCAGATACATATTGTTGCCATAGGTATAAGCGCCGGAGGTGACGCCGATGACCTGACCGTGGGCGTTCATCAGTGCGCCGCCGCTGCTGCCCCGGGAAATGTCGGCGGAGTTGACAATGCAGGGCAGGGCATAACGGTCCAGCTCATGAGCGGTGGAGCCGATGATGCCGGAGCTGATGGCCAGCCCCAGACCCAGAGGGTTGCCGATGGCGTACACCGGATCGCCGGGGCGGATGTCCGCCGTGCCCACCAGATCCAGATGGTTGAAGGTGGAGGTGGTGCGGCGGGACTGATTGGTCCGGGAGACCTTGATCACGGCGATGTCGATACCGGTATCGTAGTAGAGGACCCGCTCCACCTCATAGGTTTCCCCGTTGAGCAGGGTGGCGGTGGCCTTGATGGAATCCTCGATGGAGTGATAGTTGGTGACGGCCAGACCGTCGGCGCTGATGAAGAAGCCGCTGGCGTCGGCGGAGGAGACCTCATCGTGGACCTGCTCCTCTGTCTCATACAGGCTGAGCTGGAAGGCGGCGGAGAGGTAGCGGTCCGCCAGCTGGCGGGCGGTATAGTCCTTGTTCAGCAGTCCCAGAGCGTTGGCGGCAGAGGCGGTGCAGACACCGAGGTCCATCAGTCGGGAGAGCACCGTTGTTTCCGTTCCCTTATAGCAGAAATCCAGAGCGTCATAAATGGACTCCGCCAGATCGCCCACGGAGAGTATGCCGATTAGCTGGCGGCCGGTGAGTCCGATCCGCCAGGCGAAGGCTGCGGCGTCGGAGATCTCAAAGTCCCCGGTCTTGTCGCTGTAGCCCAGCATCCGCAGCAGCATAGCACACCAGGCGTCGGCGTTCAGGTGACCGTTGGGATCAAACTGTACGTTGCTGACGCCGGAGATCCAGCCCCGGCGGTTGGCGTAGTTCGCAGCGGTGCGGGCCCAGTCCGGCACATCCCGGAAACCGGCAAACCAGCCGTCGGTGTCCGGCTTTTTCTCGCCGCCGGCCAGACGGACCAGCAGCACGGCGGCCTGAGCACGGGTAGCGGGAGCGGTCAGGTCACGGCCGGGGTCCTCGGAGAGCAGATGCAGCACCGTCAGGGCATCGGCCCGGCGGGCAGCATCCCCGGTCTGGGCGCTGGCCATGGGGACGGCGCAGATGAGAAGCATCACCGCGCACAGCGCGGATAACAGTCGTTTTTTCATGAAAAAGGCTCCTTTTGAATTTGGTGGCCTACATTGTAGCACCGAATGGACCGGATTGCAAGACACCGGAGCGTTGGGCAAAAGAGGGGGGAGATGGACGGTAGACAGCAATCAAAAAAACTGGTATGATAAACGTATCGAAGAAACAAACTTAACTTTATGATAAGGAGTGACTTAAAATGGAACTGAAAGACATTTTGAGCAAGTGCGATCACACGCTTCTGGCCCAGACGGCCACCTGGGACGAGATCAAGGCCATCTGCGATGACGGCATGAAGTACGGCTGCGCCAGCGTGTGCATCCCCGCCAGCTATGTGAAGCAGGCGGCGGAGTATGTGGCGGGCAAGCTGCCCATCTGCACCGTCATCGGCTTCCCCAACGGCTATGACACCACCGCGGCCAAGTGCTTCATGGCCGCCGACGCCGTGAGCAACGGCGCGGAGGAAGTGGACATGGTCATCAACCTCGGCTGGGTGAAGGACCGGAAATGGGACGAGCTGCTCTCGGAGATCAAGGCCATAAAGGAGGCCTGCCGCGGCAAGCTGCTGAAGGTCATCATCGAGTGCTGCTTCCTCACCGATGAGGAGAAGATCAAGCTGTGCGAGATCGTCACCGCCTCCGGTGCGGACTACATCAAGACCTCCACCGGCTTCGGCGGGGGCGGCGCCACCCGTGAGGACGTGGCCCTGTTCGCCAAGCACGTGGGCCCCAATGTGAAGATCAAGGCTGCCGGCGGCATCGCCAATTTGCAGGATGCGGAGGATTTCATCAATCTGGGGGCTTCCCGTCTGGGCACCAGCCGCATCGTGAAGGCCGTAAAGGCCATGGAAAAATAAAAGGAGGATACTATGGGAACGCCGCATAATGAAGCCAAGAAGGGCGATTTCGCCAAAACCGTACTGATGCCCGGAGACCCCCTGCGCTCCAAGTTCATCGCGGAGACCTTCCTGACGGATTTGAAACTGGTAAACAACGTCCGGGGCGTTCAGGGCTATACCGGCCTGTATAAGGGCGTGCCGGTGAGCGTCATGGCCTCCGGTATGGGTATGCCCTCCATCGGTATTTATTCTTACGAGCTGTATACCCAGTATGATGTGGAGAATATCATCCGGGTGGGCAGCGCCGGAGCCCTGCGGGCAGATCTGGAGCTGGGCAGCGTGGTGGCCGGTCAGGGCGCCTGCGCCAACTCCGCTTATCTGGAGCAGTATGAGCTGGGCGGCACCTTTGCCCCCATTGCGGACTTTGACCTGCTGATGGCGGCAGTGGAAAGCGCCAAGGAGCTGGGGGTGAAGATGCCTGTGGGCAACCTCTATTCCTCCGACACCTTCTACGATGCCGCCGGACGGAACATGCGCTTCCAAAAGATGGGCGTCATGGCGGTGGAGATGGAGGCTGCGGCCCTGTACTGCAACGCTGCCTACACCGGCAAGCGGGCGCTGGCCATCTGCTCCATCTCCGACAATCTGGTGACGGGGGAGGAGCTGTCCCCGGCGGACCGGCAGACCACGTTCACCAACATGATGAAGATTGCGCTGGAAGTCGCCGTGAAGATGGCGGACTGAGGCCGATAGACTGTTAACGCTTCCTGAAGGGAACACCCCGCCCGATCCCGGGCGGGGTGTTCTTTTATGCGTGAAAGATATGGCAAAATTGAAAACAATTCGGGTTTCTTATTGCATTGCCCGGGTGAAATTGTTATAATGACATAGACCCTTGAGGTCGACCCTTTTAAAGAGCTTGCACCCGGCTTCCGAAGCCATACATAGGCTGTGATCCCTCCGGGGAACACGGCACGGTGCGTTTCAGAGCGGGAGCGGACGTTAAAAGGAGAAAACATGAAAGAGGTAGATTCCAATGAAGAAGTTTCTTGCTTTGACTCTGGCATTGGTCATGTCTCTGTCCCTGGTAGCCTGCGGTGATAAGAAGACCGACGATACCAAGACCGATGAACCTGACCAGAAGACCGAGCACCCCGCAGAGAACGAGGGCGCCTATAAGGTCGCAATGATCACCGACTACGGTGACATCACCGACCAGTCCTTCAACCAGACCACCTATGAGGCCTGCAAGGCGTTTGCCGAGGACAACGACATCGAGTTCAACTACTTCAAGCCCGTCGGCGACAACACCGCCGACCGTGTGGCTATGATCGAGAAGGCCGCGGACGAGGGCTACAACGTGATCGTGATGCCCGGCTACGCTTTCGGCGGCGCCATCGTGGAAGCTGCTCCCGAGTTCCCCGACGTGAAGTTCATCGCTCTGGACGTGGCTGCCGGCGACCTGTTGGAAACTGCTGTGGCCAAGGCTGGTAAAACCTATGATTACACCCCCGACAACTGGGATCTGAGCGAGTACGTTGACATGAGCAACGTGTACTGCGCCGTGTATCAGGAAGAGCTGTGCGGCTACATGGCCGGTTACGCTGCTGTGAAGCTGGGCTACAAGAACCTGGGCTTCCTGGGCGGCATGGCTGTTCCCGCTGTTGTCCGTTATGGCTACGGCTTCGTGCAGGGCGTTGACGCCGCTGCCGCCGATCTGGGCCTGACTGATGTGAGCCTGAACTATGTCTATGGCGGTCAGTTCTTCGGCGATGCCGATATCACCGCTGTGATGGATACCTGGTATGCCGGCGGCACTGAGGTCGTCTTCGCCTGCGGCGGCGGTATCTACACCTCCGCTGTGGACGCTGCCAAGAAGGCTAACGCCAAGGTCATCGGCGTGGACGTTGACCAGGCTGGCGTCATCGCTGGCTACGCCGGCGTGGAAGGCATGACCGTCACCTCCGCTATGAAGGGTCTGTATCCCACCACCTATGACACCCTGACTGACGTTATCGTCAACGGCAACTGGGATGCTTACAAGGGCAAGATCGCTACTCTGGGCCTGGTGTCCGGCGATGATCCCGAGCTGAACTACGTCCAGATCCCCATGGGTGAGGGCACTCAGTGGTCTGACAGCTTCACCCAGGATGACTACAAGGCCATGGTGAAGGATATGTTCGACGGCAAGATCACCGTTTCCAACGATGTGAGCAAGACTCCCTCTGACTTCGCCACCGTGATCGCTGTGGAGGACCAGGGCGCTATCAAGGGCTAAGCGCAGAGCACAAATCTATATGCGAAAAGGAACGTCCTTTCGGACGTTCCTTTTTTATCCGTCAAAAGAAGGAGGTACGGAAAACCATTGGCACACTGGTGGAATGGGGCATTTCGGATGTTGGAGCGGCTGGCAGTTTTTTCGGGAACAGTTTGCGGAAAGCGGACGAGTCTCCCGATGGAAGCGCCCTGAGGAGACCACTCTTCAAAAAAATGATTCCGGCCGTCGATTTGCCTTTCTTTTTGAGCGGAGTTATAGTATACTGAACGTAATACTGGATGTGAGGGCAATATGCCGCTGCCGGTAAATGAATATGGTTTCCGTCCCCGCGAGATCCACACGGCGGGCCATTAAAACGGAAGGAGGGCGGTTTGACTTGGAAACGAATTACGCCATCGAAATGCTCCACATTACGAAGCGGTTCCCAGGCATCATCGCCAATGATGACATTACCCTTCAGCTGAAAAAGGGTGAGATCCATGCCCTGCTGGGCGAAAACGGCGCGGGCAAGTCCACGCTGATGAGCGTGCTGTTCGGCCTGTATCAGCCGGAGGAGGGCACGATCAAGAAGGACGGCAAGGAGGTCTCTATCAAGGACCCCAATGACGCCAATGACTTGGGGATCGGCATGGTGCACCAGCACTTCAAGCTGGTGGACTGCTTTACGGTGCTGGACAACATCATCATGGGCGTGGAGCCTACGAAGCATGGCTTTCTCCAGAAAAAGGAGGCCCGGGAAAAGGTGCTGGCCCTCAGCGAGAAGTACGGTCTCCATGTGGACCCGGACGCTTTGATCGAGGACATCACCGTGGGTATGCAGCAGCGCACCGAGATCCTGAAAATGCTGTACCGGGACAATGAGATCCTGATCTTCGACGAGCCAACCGCCGTGCTGACGCCTCAGGAGATCGACGAGCTGATGCAGATCATGAAGAATCTGGCGGCGGAGGGGAAGTCCATCCTCTTTATCTCTCACAAGCTGGCGGAGATCATGGCGGTGGCGGACCGCTGCACCGTGCTCCGCAAGGGCAAGTACATCGGCACCGTCAATACGAAAGACACCACCCCGGCGGAGCTGTCCGCCATGATGGTGGGCCGCAACGTCAATTTCCATGTGGAAAAGAAGCCTGCGGAGCCGGGAGACGTGGTGCTGGAGGTCAAGAATATGACCATGGCCTCCAAGGTCCATAAGAACAACGCTGTGAAGAATGTGTCCTTCCAGGTGCGGCGGGGCGAGATCGTCTGCATTGCGGGTATCGACGGCAACGGCCAGACGGAATTGGTCTATGGCCTGACCGGTCTGGAACCGCTGGTGTCCGGCGAGCTTTTCCTCTGCGGGCAGGACATCACCCACACCTCCATCCGCAAGCGGAGCACCATGGGCATGAGCCACATCCCTGAGGACCGGCATAAGCACGGTCTGGTGCTGGACTATTCTCTGGAGGACAACATGGTACTCCAGCGGTACTTTGAGCCGGAATTCACCGACAAGGCAGGCTTCCTGCGGCGGAAGAACATCCGCGGCTACGCGGAGCGGCTGATCGAGCAGTATGACGTGCGCTCCGGTCAGGGTCCCGTTACCATTGCCCGCTCCATGTCCGGCGGCAACCAGCAGAAGGCCATCGTGGCCCGTGAAATCGACAAGGATCCGGAGCTGTTGGTGGCAGTCCAGCCCACCCGCGGTCTGGACGTTGGCGCCATTGAGTACATCCACCGTCAGCTGGTCGCCCAGCGGGACGAGGGCAAGGCGGTGCTGCTGGTGAGTCTGGAGCTGGACGAGGTCATGGACGTACCCGACCGCATCCTTGTGATGTACGAGGGTGAGATCGTGGGCGAGCTGGACCCGAAAACCACCACCCAGGAGGAGCTGGGCCTCTATATGGCCGGCGCCAAGAGAGACGAGGTGAAGGCATGAAAAAGAATATTTTCAAGAGCAACGGCTTCCAATCGCTGCTGGCCTCTCTTTTGTGCATCGTGCTGGGTCTGTTCCTCGGCTATCTCGTGCTGCTGGTCATCAATCCCGCTGGCGCCGGCGAGGCGATCCTTACTGTGGTCAAAAACTTCCTGACCTATAAAAAGACATCCTCCCAGTTGAAATATCTGGGCAACACGCTGGTCAAGACCGCACCGCTGCTGATGTGCTCGCTGTCCATCCTGTTTGCCTATAAGGTGGGCCTGTTCAACATCGGCGCTGCGGGCCAGTACTGCTTCGGCGTGGCACTGAGCCTGTACGCGGCGTTGGGTTTGGGCTGGAGCTGGCTGCCCTGCCTGCTGGTGGCTATGGCCGGCGGCGCAGTGCTGGGGGCCATCTCCGGTGTGCTGAAGTCCTATTGCAACGTCAACGAGGTCATCTCCGGCATCATGCTGAACTGGATCGTCCTCTACCTGACTAATATGCTGCTGACCACGGTGAAAGAGGCCGCCAGCCCCTACACCATCGTGCTGGCCAACAACAACCCCTCTGCTGTGCTGCCCTCTCTGGGGCTGGGGGCGCTGTTCAACAAGAATCAGTATGTGGGTCTGGCCATCCCCCTGTCCATTGTGATGGCGATTCTGATCTGGATCGTACTGGATAAGACCAGATTCGGCTATGAGCTGAAGGCTACCGGCTTCAACCGCAACGCCGCCAAATACTGCGGCATGGCGGAAAAGCGGAACGTGATCCTGAGCCTGGTGATCTCTGGTGCGCTGGCCGGCATGGGTGCGGCGCTGCTGTACCTCACCGGCTACGAGCAGTGGCAGTGCTCTACCTCCTCCGTTCCCGCCATGGGCTTCAACGGCATTGCCGCCGCCTTCTTAGGGGGACTGAATCCTCTGGGGACGGTGCTGGCGTCCTTCTTCATCCAGCACATCACCGCTGGCGGCGCGTATGTGGATAAGTCCCTGTACTGCGCGCAGATCTCCGATCTGATCTCCTCCATCATCATTTATCTCTGCGGCTTCGTGCTGTTCATGAAGCATGTGATGAACAGCTCCATTGCCAAACGGGAGGAAAAGGCGGCTCTGAAGGCCAAGGCTGCCGCGGAACAAGATGCGGCCAACGGGAAAGGAGGCGATCAGGCATGAGTTTGCTACTGCAATATACCCTGATCTTTGCCTCCGTGCTGATCCTGGTGGCTCTGGGCGGCTGCTTCTCCGAGCACTCCGGCGTGATCAATCTGGGTCTGGAGGGCATCATGATCATGGGCGCTCTGGGCGGTGCCCTGACGATGCGCTATCTGGGAGAGAACAGCTCTCATTTTGCGACGATCCTGACAGTGGTGCTGGTTTCCGCCGCGGTGGGCATGGTGTATTCCTGCCTGCTGGCTGTGGCCTGTATCAACTTCAAGGCAGATCAGACGTTGGTAGGCACAGCTTTGAACCTGCTGGGCACCGCTGGGGCCACCGTCATTGTCAAGGCCATCAACACTGCGGCCAATCCCGATGACGTGTCCTCCATCATTCAGTACGCCGGTGCCAAAAAGGCATTTACCGTGAGCATCGGCTCCTTTGAGTTCAGCTGGTTCATGCTCATTACGGCGCTTTTGCTGGTAGCCTCCTATGTGCTGCTGTACAAGACACGGTTCGGCCTGCGGCTCATGGCCTGCGGCGAGCATCCTCAGGCGGCGGGCAGCGTGGGTATCAACGTCTATAAAATGCGCTGGGCCGGTGTGCTGATCTCCGGTTTCTTGGGCGGCTTGGGCGGCATCGTGTTCATCACCGCCGGTGTGTCCGAGTGGCGGTTTGAGTACGGCGTGGCTGGCTTCGGCTTCTTGTCTCTGGCGGTGATGATCTTCGGCCAGTGGAAGCCCCAGCGCATCGCGCTGGCAGCGCTGCTGTTCGGCTTCTTCCGGGCCTTGGGCAATGTCTACACCGGCTTTGCCTTCCTGAAGGTCATGAACCTTCCCAGTTCCGTTTACAATATGCTGCCCTACATCATTTCTCTGATCGTGCTGGCCTTTACCTCCAAGAATTCCCGCGCACCCAAAGCGGAGGGCATTCCCTATGACAAGGGTCAGCGATAACCGAATCGACTGTTTGTGCTTCAAAAAGCGTCTTTCCGCAGTGCGGAAAGACGCTTTTCCTCTGCTTTTTTTCGGCAGAGAAGTGATTTGCGGAATGATTTGACATGGATTTTACATGGTTTGTCTTTTGTCCTTTACATACAGCCGGTACACTGACAATTGTGAAAAGGGGAAAACCCAAATATCAAATACAAATAAAAGAGGAAGACAAACATGAAAAAGACACTTGCATTGATTTTGACCCTGGCCTTGAGCCTGGCGGCCCTCACCGGCTGCGGCTCCAAGACGGAAACGCCCGCCGATACCAACACTGACAACAGCGCGCAGACGGAGACTCCGGCTGAGACCGCCCTCTCCGGCAGCGTCTCCACCAACGGCTCCACCTCTATGGAAAAGGTCATCGGCGCCCTCAGCGAGCAGTTCATGACGGACAACAGCGGCGTGACCGTCACCTATGATCCCACCGGCTCCGGCGCCGGTATTGAGGCGGCCGGAAACGGCTCTGCTGACATCGGCCTTTCCTCCCGGGCTCTGAAGGATGAGGAAAAGGCCGGCGGCCTGACGGAAACCGTGGTGGCCCTGGACGGCATCGCCGTCATCGTCAACGCGAACAGCAAGGTGGAGGACCTGACCGTGGAGCAGATCGCCAAGATCTTCACCGGTGAGATCACCGACTGGAGCGAAGTGGGCGGCGATGCCGGCACCATCTCCTGCATCGGCCGTGAGGCCGGTTCCGGCACCCGGGACGGCTTCGAGTCCATCACCGGCACCAAGGACGCCTGCAAGCTGGACCAGGAGCTGACCTCCACCGGCGGCGTCATTGAGGCTGTTGCCGGCAACCCCAACGCCATCGGCTATGCGTCCCTCTCCGCTGTGGAGGGTAAGGACACCGTCAAGGCTGTCACCGTGGGTGGCGTGGCCTGCACGGAAGCCACTGTTCTGGACGGCAGCTACGCCATTCAGCGTCCCTTCGTGCTGGTGACCAAGACCGGCGAGACCCTGTCTGATGCCGCTCAGGCCTTCTTCGGCTACGCCACCTCCACCGCCGCCAACGACCTGATCAAGGCTGCCGGTGCGGTGCCGGTCGCGAAATAAGGGAGCAACCGGCGCGGATCTCGTACATCGCCTAAGATCTGTTCGATCAAAGAAGTGGGGGGGACCCCCACAGGGTTCCTCCCACACCCTTCCTTCCCACAGCATGACAAGCCCGCCTCCATCTATCACCGTAGGTGGAGGCGCTTCCTGTAAAACCGAGAAAGGAGCCAGACATGGACTCTGACGCAATTCTGACCGCCGTCAACGCGGTGGAAAGTATTACAAATCCCCCGCATACACCGGAGCGGAGCAGCTACCGTGCCCGCAAAACCGTGGAGCAGATCATCCATTTGATTTTCCTGCTGTGCGGCATCGTGGCGGTGGCCTTTGTGCTGCTCATCAGCATTTATCTCATTCTCTCCGGCCTGCCCGCCATTCGGCAGATCGGCCTGTTTCAATTCCTGCTGGGCAAGGTCTGGGACCCCACCAACACCACCACCGGCGCACAGTACGGAATTCTGCCCTTTATCCTGACCTCCGTTTACGGCACTGCCGGGGCCATCGTCATCGGCGTTCCCGTAGGGCTGCTGACCGCCGTATTTCTGGCGAAGGTGGCCCCGCCGAAGCTGGCGGCGGTGATCCGCACGGCGGTACAGCTGCTGGCGGGCATTCCGTCGGTGGTGTACGGTCTGGTGGGCATGATCGTGCTGGTGCCGGCCATCCGGAACCTGTTCCACCTCAGCTCCGGCGCCTGCCTGCTGGCCGCTATGATCGTGCTGGCCATTATGATCCTGCCCTCCATCATCAACGTGTCGGAAACGGCGCTCCGGGCCGTTCCAAAGGAGTACGAGGAGGCCAGTCTCGCCTTAGGCGCGGCGGAGATGGAGACCTATTTCCGGGTCAGCGTCCGCGCCGCCCGCAGCGGCATCGCGGCGGCGGTGGTGCTGGGCGTGGGCCGGGCCATCGGTGAGGCGATGGCCATCATTCTGGTGGCGGGCAACGTGTCCAATATGCCGGGGCTGTTTACGCCGGTGCGCTTTCTCACCACCGGCATTATCTCCGGCATGGCCTACGCCAGTGTAGGAAGCCTGTATCAGCAGGCGCTTTATTCCATCGGCCTGGTGCTGTTCCTCTTTATCATGCTCATCAATGTGTTTCTGAACGTGTGCGTTAAGAACCGGAAGGAGGGCTGACATGAACGGACAAACCTTATCCCTTCGCCGCCGGGTCTACAACCGGGGGATGCGTGCGCTGGTGTGGCTATGCGCCGGACTGACCTGCGCGCTGCTGGTATTTTTGATCGGCTACATTTTCTGCCGGGGAATTCCGGGACTGACCTGGGAACTGCTGTCCGGACAGACCAGCTATATTAAGAATACGATTGGTATTTTACCAAATATTCTCAACACTCTGTATATCATTTTGGTGGACATGGTCATCGTTCTGCCCTTGGGCGTGGGGGCCGCCATCTATTTGACGGAGTACGCGGAAAACCTGCGGCTGGTGATCCTCATTGAGTTCGCTGCCGAGACCCTGACGGGAATCCCCTCCATTATTTTCGGTCTGGTAGGGATGCTGTTTTTCGTGCAGAAAATGAATTTGCAGGCAGGTGTGCTGGCGGGCGGACTGACTCTGGTGGTGATGATTCTACCTACCATTCTTCGCACCACTCAGGAGAGCCTGAAAACCGTGCCCCAGTCCTACCGGGAGGGAGCATTGGGCTTAGGAGCCGGAAAGTGGCGCATGGTCCGTACCGTGGTGCTGCCCAACGCCATCGATGGCATCGTCACCGGCTGCATTTTGGCCGTGGGCCGGATCGTGGGGGAAAGTGCGGCGCTGCTGTACACCGCTGGCTTCGGTCTGGTGCTCAACGATTTCTTCACGGCCCTGCATTCCTCCTCCGCCACGCTGACGGTGGCTTTGTATGTCTACGCCAACGAACGGGGCGAGACGGCGGTGGCCTTCTCCATCGCCACCATTCTGATGCTGCTGACCCTGCTCATCAACCTCTCCGTCGTGTTTCTGGGGCGGAAGCTGAAAAAGAATTGAGGAGACTCTATGGAACCGATTTTGGAAGCAAAAAAACTGAATCTCTGGTATGGCCCCAACCATGCCCTCCACGATGTATCCATCGCCATTCCCGAACACGAGATCACCGCCTTCATTGGACCCTCCGGCTGCGGCAAATCTACCTTTCTGCGGACGCTGAACCGGATGAATGACCTGATCCCGGGTGTGAAGCTCAGCGGCGAGGTAGATTTCCACGGACAGGACCTCTACGGCAGCTCTGTGGACCCCACATGGCTCCGCAAGCAGATCGGCATGGTGTTTCAGAAGGCCAACCCATTCCCTATGAGCATTTACGATAACGTGGCCTATGGCCCCCGGACCCACGGTATCCGAAACCGGGTGAAGCTGGACGAGATCGTGGAGAACTCTCTGCGTTCCGCCGCCATCTGGGACGAGGTGAAGGACCGGCTGAAGAAAAACGCCTTGGGGCTTTCCGGCGGTCAGCAGCAGCGGCTGTGCATCGCCCGGGCTTTGGCGGTGGAGCCGGAGGTGCTGCTGATGGACGAATCCACCAGCGCTCTGGACCCCATCTCCACCTCTAAAATTGAGGATCTGGCGGCGGAGCTGAAAAGCCAGTACACCGTGGTCATGGTGACCCACAATATGCAGCAGGCCGCCCGTATTTCCGACAACACCGCCTTTTTCCTGCTGGGGGAGCTGGTGGAGTTCGGCAAGACAGAGCAGCTGTTTTCCACCCCCGCCGACAAACGGACGGAGGATTACATCACCGGGAGGTTTGGGTAAGATGCGCAATAAATTCGACGAACAGCTTTTGCAGCTCAACCACGAGATGATCGAGATGGGGGCGCTGTGCGAGGAGGTCATCGCCCTGTCCTCTCAGGCGCTGACGGAGGGAGACACGGCGCTGGCCGCCAAGGTAGCCCCTCTGGACAGCGAGATCGACCACAAGGAGCGGGAGATCGAAAACCTCTGCCTGAAGCTGCTTTTGCGGCAGCAGCCGGTGGCCCGGGATCTGCGGCAGATCTCCGCCGCATTGAAGATGATCACCGACATGGAACGCATCGGCGATCAGGCGGAGGACATCGCGGAGATCGTGGCCTTTTTAGACGGGCGGCAGGCGGAAAATGACGTCCTTTTGAAGGAAATGGCAAAGGCGGTCATACAAATGGTGACGGAAAGTGTGGACGCCTATGTGAAATGTGATATAATGTTGGCGAAAAAGGTCATTGCGGCGGATGACGTTGTGGACGAGCAGTTTGCCCGGGTCAAGCAGAGCCTGATCGGAAAGATCGCGGCGGATCCGGCAGACGGCGAATACGCCCTGGACCTGCTGATGATCGCCAAGTACTACGAGCGCATCGGCGATCACGCCACGAACATTGCCGAGTGGGTCATTTACTCCGTGACCGGGACCCACAAGGACGAAATCACACTGACATAAGGAGATTGCTATGATCTGGTGCGTGGAGGACGACGCCAGTATCCGGGATATTGAGCTGTACGCCCTGACATCCACCGGCTTTGAGGCCAGAGGCTTTGACGATGGAGCATCCTTCTGGGAGGCGCTGCAGACGGAAACGCCGGAGCTGGTCCTGCTGGACGTGATGCTGCCGGGGGAGGACGGTGTCTCGCTTCTGAAGAGAATGAAAACCGTTCCGGCCCTGCGGGATATCCCCGTCATCATGGCCACGGCCAAGGGCGCGGAATATGACAAAATCCAGAGCCTGGACTTGGGGGCCGACGACTATCTGGTGAAGCCCTTCGGCGTCATGGAGATGGTTTCCCGGGTGAAGGCGGTGCTGCGGCGGTGTCATCCCGCTGACACGGGCCATGTGCTCTCTGCCGGGGGCCTTTCTATGGACCTGGACTGCCGCACCGTGACGGCGGACGGCCAGCGGCTCCAGCTCACTTATAAGGAGTTTGAGCTTTTGCGGCTGTTTCTGTCCCATCCGGGAATGGCATTCACCAGAGAACAGCTATTCACGCAGGTGTGGAATATGGAGTACATGGATGACAGCCGCACACTGGATATGCACATCCGCACCCTGCGGCAGAAGTTAGGGGCCTACGGCAAGCTGATCGAGACCGTTCGGAACGTGGGCTACCGCATGGAGACCGGCCTATGACCGGGAAGATCTTTCGTTCGACTCTGGCGGCGTCACTGACGGTGCTGCTGGCATCGCTGCTGGTGATCACCGGCTGCCTTTACACCTATTTCGGCACGGTGCGGGAACAGCAGCTTCAGACAGAACTGACACTGGCTGCGGCGGCGGTGGAAGCGGACGGCGCGGACTATCTGGTCCGCGTCCGGGACACGGCGGAGCGGCTGACCTGGGTGGCATCGGACGGCACAGTGCTGTATGACACCCGAGCGGATACGCAGCCCATGGAAAATCATGGCCAGCGGGAGGAGATCCGGGAGGCGCTCACCGGCGGCAGCGGCAGCAGCGCCCGCTATTCCGAGACGCTGACGGAAAAGATGCTCTATCAGGCGGTGCGCCTGACGGACGGCTCTGTGCTCCGCATTTCCGGCAGTCAGAAAACGGTATGGATGCTGGTTCTTGGGATGCTCCACGCCGTCATCGTGGTGGCGCTGTTGGCGGTGGGACTTTCCGCACTCTTGGCGAGCCGGGCGGCCCGACGGGTGGTGGAGCCGCTGAACCGGCTGGATCTGGAGCACCCGCTGGACAACAACGCCTATGAGGAGCTGTCTCCGCTGTTGGGGCGGGTCTACGCCCAGCAGCAGGAGATCCGCCATCGGACCAGAGACCTCCGGCAGCAGCAGGACGAATTTGAACAGATCACCGGCAGTATGCGGGAAGGTCTGGTGCTGCTGGACCACAGCGGGCGCATCCTCAGCATCAATCCGGCGGCCCAAACACTGTTTCATGCGGACGGTACCTGCGTAGGACAGGATTTCCTGACAGTGGATCGCCATCCGGACCTGACCGCCGCCATCCATGACGCCGCCGAGACCGGACACAGTCAGCTGCGGGCAGAGCGGCGAGGCCGGGAATACCAGCTTGATTTCAGCCGTATCGAATCCAACGGTAAGGTGCTGGGTACGGTTTTGCTGGCCTTTGATGTGACGGAGCAGGCGGAAGCCGAGCGGATGCGGCGGGAGTTCACCGCCAACGTGTCTCACGAACTGAAAACGCCCCTGCAGTCCATTATCGGCAGCGCGGAATTGCTGGAAAACGGTCTGGTGAAGCCGGAGGATCAGCCTCGGTTCCTGAACCGTATCCATCAGGAGGCGGACCGGCTGGTGGCGCTGATCAACGATATTCTCCGCCTGTCCCAGTTGGACGAGGGCGGTGCGTTGCCCCATGAGCAGGTATCCGTTTTGGAGTTGGCGCAGGAGGCGGCCCGCTCTCTGACAGCACAGGCGGCGGCACAGGCGGTGCACATTTCCGTGACCGGCACCGCCGGAACGGTTTTCGGCGTTCGGCGGCTACTGTATGAGATCGCCCGGAACCTCTGCGAGAACGCCGTGAAGTACAACGTCCCCGGCGGAAGCGTCACCGTAGAGGTGGCGGAAACGGATCGGGACGTGGCCCTCTTGGTTCGGGATACCGGCATCGGCATCCCGGAAGGGGATCAGAGCCGGGTCTTTGAGCGGTTTTACCGGGTGGATAAGAGCCATTCCCGGGCCATTGGCGGCACGGGGCTGGGGCTGTCCATCGTGAAACACGCCGTAGCGTATCACCACGGTACCCTCCGGCTGGAAAGCCAGCTGGGGAAGGGAACCGTGATCACGGTGACGCTGCCCAAGAAGCCGACAGAATGAACTTCGGAAAACCGTGGGTCCTCCCACGGTTTTTCTTTTCAAACGGCCGCTTTCCGTGTATACTGGAACAAAAAACGAACGAGGTAGAGGATTATGCCGATTTTTGATACCCATGCCCATTATGACGCGGACCGCTTTGACAGCGACCGGGATGCGCTCCTTTCCGCCATGCCGGGGGTCGGCGTGGGGCTGGTGCTGGACCCGGGATGCGACCTGCCCTCCTCCCGTGCGGTGGCAGAGCTGGCGGAACGGTACCCGCATGTGTACGCCGCCGTGGGCATCCATCCGGAGGACTGCGACGGCTTCCAGGACGAGGATCTGACGGAGCTGCGGCAGCTTTTGGAGCGGCCCAAGGTGGTGGCCATCGGGGAGATCGGACTGGACTACTACTGGGAGGACAATCCGCCCAGAGCGTTTCAGCAGACGGTATTCCGCAAGCAGCTGGCACTGGCGGCGGAGCTGGATCTGCCGGTGATCGTCCATGATCGGGAAGCCCACGGGGACTGCCTTGCCATCATCAGGGAATTTCCCACCGTCACCGGCGTGTTCCACTGCTTTTCCGGCTCGCCGGAGATGGCAACGGAGCTGCTGAAGCGGGGGTGGTATCTGGGCTTTGACGGCCCCATCACCTATAAAAACGCCAAGCGGGCCCCGGAGGTGGCGGCGGTGACGCCGCTGGAGCGGATCGTGGTGGAGACGGACGCTCCCTATATGGCTCCGGTACCCATGCGGGGCAAACGGAATGACAGCCGGTATCTCCCCTATGTGATCGAAAAACTGGCGGAGTGGAAGGGCGTGACGGCGGAGGAAATGACCCGCGTGACGTGGGAAAACGGCAGACGGCTGTTTCGGATTTAAGACAAAACCACTCCCGCACCCATTTGGATGCGGGAGCGTTTCTTATGTATGCAGCAAAATGGATTTCACAATGATGCTGACGCCGCCCAGCAGGAAAAACACGATGGACAGCTTTTGCAGCCGCTCTCCGCTGATGTGAGGGGAGAGGAGCCGGGCCAGCCGGGCGGCGCAGAAGGCGGCGGCCAGCGAGATAAGGCTGAAGCACAGGGAGGAGCGGTTCAGGAGCCCGGTGCAGAGATACAGCCCGGTGCGGAACAGGTTTTCACCCAGAAAGAGGAAGCAAATGCTGCCCTTGAATTCATCGTAATCCTTGGCGGTGCGCTGAAGGTAGGCTACCAGAAACATATTGATGCCGAACAGCCCCGCGCACATACCGGAGAAGAAGGCCACCAGATACCGCAGCCACGGGATCTCCCGACGGTCCGGGCGGACGGGGCGCAGCCGGCGGGTGGCCATTTCCAGTCCCAGAAATACCACAACGCCGCCCAAAACCGTTTTGATGATCCAAGGCAGGGAGAAGCGCAGCAGCCAGGTTCCGGGGACCACCCCGGCCACCATAGCCAGCAGCAGGGGAAGGATGGCCCGCCAGCGGAAGTTGTTCCGGTTTTGCCAAGTGATCCGACCGTTGATGACCAGATCCGGCAGCAGACTGCCCGGTGTGATCAGGGTGTTGTCCAGCCGCATGGCCAGCAGCGGCGCGGAGATCAGGGGATTCCCGAACCCAATGAGCCACTTGAGGGTGTACGCCGCCAACTGGACGAGAAAAATAAACAGGATCATGCTTCCGGTGTAGTTCATGAGATCCCCTCCCACGCGAAGTTCTGTGTACGTTCCCAACTATACCACATCGTATCGGAGAAAAAAAGCTTTTTTCTCATTTCCGCGCCGCTGACAGTGGAAAATTGCCGGGTTTGGTATAGCCTTTGGATTTTTTGACCATACTCCTTCCGTACCTATGAACAGGAAGGGAGGTATTGTATGGAAAACAAGGTGAAAAACGTACTTTCGGGCATCGGTTTTTACGGCACGCTGACGGTGTGCCTGCTGGTGATTGGGGTGTGCGGATGGCTCTTGTTGCAGGACCGGGAGGACCCGGCTCCGCAGCAGGCAGTGACGCCGCAGGTCCCCGTGTCGCAGCCGGTGGAAATGCCGGAGGTGCGGCTCCCGGCGGTGGAGACCCTGGAACCGGCGCCGGTGCCGGTTCCGGTCCCGCCCAAGGAGACCAAAGAGCTGCCGGAGGTGGAGGTGGATCACACGCCTGTGGCGGCGGAAGCACCCCGTCTGGTGGTGGCCCCACTGCGGGGGGATGTGCTGACGGCTTTTTCCATGGAGGAGCTGGTATACAGTCCTACTTTGGGAGATTGGCGTACCCACAACGGCGTGGACATCGCCGCTCAGCAGGGAACCACGGTACTGGCGGCCTCCGCAGGGGCGGTGCTGTCGGTGACGGACGATCCCCTGATGGGCACCACCGTGGTGCTGGAGCATGACAACGGCTATCAGACCACCTATGCCAATCTCCAGGCCAAGTCCAACGTGGAGGCCGGGGACCCGGTGTCCGCCGGGCAGATCATCGGCGCGGTGGGGACCACCGCGGCGGCGGAGTCCGGACAGCCCCATCTGCACTTCGCCGTCACCAAGGACGGCAAGGCCGTAGACCCCAACGAATATTTGAGCGGTTGAGTGGAACAAGGCCCCGGACTTCCGGGGCCTGCCGCTTTTTTTAACCGTTTTCCCGGGGAAAGTTACATCAATTCGGATTTTTTCGAAAAAATTCAATATTTTCCTTGACATTTGCTGTATTTCGGATATAATGATAAAGCTTGCAATATGTAAGTAAATCCTTGCTCTCATCTGAGAATGAGGGCCATTTGTCCAAAAGGAGGTGCAAATATGGCAAAGATTACTGCCAATTACGAGGTCGTCTATGTGCTCGACCCTGCACAGGGTGAGGAGGCTATCGCCGCTCAGGTTGCGAACTTCAAGTCCCTGGCCGAGCAGAACGGCTCTGACGTCGTGGTTGAGGAGTGGGGCAACCGCAAGCTGGCTTATCCCATCAACTACAAGACCGAGGGCTACTATGTGCTCATGACCTTCGTCAGCGGCCCGGCATTCCCCCGCGAGCTGGATCGTAAGCTGCGGATCGCCGAGGGCGTCATGCGTTCCCTGATCGTCTGCAAGGGCGAGTAAAGGAGCAGCACATGCTGAATCGAATCATTCTCATGGGTCGCCTGACCCGTGACCCCGAGCTCCGGCGCACCGGCAGCGGTACGGCGGTGACGTCCTTCTCTCTGGCTGTTGACCGGGACTTCAAGTCCCAGTCCGGCGAAAAGGAAACGGACTTCATCGACATCGTGGCCTGGCGCAACACCGCCGAATTTGTGAGCAAGTACTTCACCAAGGGCCGCATGGCCGTGGTGGAGGGCCGCCTGCAGATCCGGGACTGGACCGACAAGGACGGCGGCAAGCGCCGCAGTGCCGAGGTCGTGGCCGACAATGTGTATTTCGGGGATTCCAAGCGCGACGGCGGCGACAATTCCGGCTACAACCCCGGTTATGCTCCCGCCCCCGCTTCCCACAGCGCCGCTCCCAGCAATTTCAGCGCCAGCGGCTCTGACTTCGCCGAGATCGGCGAGGATGACGGCGAACTGCCGTTCTGATATTACTATAAGGAGGAAGCAATCATGGCTTTCGATCGTGAAGCTCGTCCCGCCCGTCCCGCACGCGGCAACAAGCGCCGTAAGGTCTGCCAGTTCTGCGCCGAGAAGTGCGAGTGCATTGATTATAAGGACGCCGCCAAGCTGCGTCGTTTCATTTCTGAGCGTTCCAAGATCCTGCCCCGTCGGACCACCGGCACCTGCGCCATGCATCAGCGTGAGCTGACTGAGGCCATCAAGCGTGCCCGTCAGATCGCTCTGCTGCCCTACGTCACCGACTAAAAGCGGCTGAATCGAATCAATCGACTGAAAAAGTCCCGAAGGTTTGCCTTCGGGGCTTTTTTTGTCGTGTTTTGAGGGAAATGAAAAGTGTTGCAGCAATTTTGCACCAACGCTGCACGGCTTTGTGCGATCTTTTTCCGCGGGCAGGGGAGGCGAATATGGCAGATGCAATTCGTTACGACTGCATAACAAGGAGGAATTGTATGGAAAACACAAGCAATTACGGTCTGAAGCGCTGGGACGGCGGGGACCGCATCCTGCACACGGAGTTCAACGACAACTGGGAGAAGATCGACACGGCGCTGAAAGGCAATGCCGACGGCGTGGCGGCGCTGCAAACGGCGCTGGCCAGCTGCGGAAACTGTCAAATAGGGATTTCCACTTATACCGGCACCGGCTCACGGGGCGAGGAACATCCCACGGTCATTACGTTTCCGCGGATGCCCACGGTCTTTTTTGTTCGGGGCAGAGGCACCTTTTTTGCTGCGCAGGGCGGCGCATCCGAGGGCAGTCTGATCGTCTATGACAGCGGCAGTGCGCAGATCCAGGATGCATTGTTGTCCTGGTCAGGCAATCAGCTTTCCATTGTATCCAGCAATAACGCAAAGTACCAACTGAACACCGACAATTCCCTATACTGGGTTCTGGCCCTGTACCAGATGGATGCCTGAGGCAAAAAAATCCCCCGGACGAAAGTCCGGGGGATTTCTCAACTTGTTACAAGCTGTTTTACTATTCTGAGATTAGCCCAGGATAGAGAGACCAGAGGTGCCGACCAGCTTGTAGGTATCGTTGTTCATACCGTCGAAGGTGACAGTCACGGTGGCCTTCACCTTGACGCCGCCGCTGGCGAGGTCCAGGGTGATAGAGGGAATCTTAGCGTTGTCCAGCATATACTGAACAGTCTGGGTGCCCTTGTAAGAAGTGGTCTGGGTGAAGGTCTCGCCGTCAACCACCAGAGTCACGGTAACCTTGCCCTTGGTGCCTTCCCAATCGGTGCTGAAATTGGGATAACCCTCAACAACATAGTTGCTGTAAGACAGCCCCAGCGCACCAGCCTGATTCTTGGAAACGGTCACGTCGAAGGTGCCGTTGCCCTCGGTAACTTCGGGAGCCTTGCCATCATCGACATCCTCGATGACCAGAGCCTTCACCAGATAGTCCTCGATCACGGCATAAACCTTATCGTTGGTGTCCTTGGTGATGGCCTTGTAGCTGCTCTCGGTGATGTTGCCATCCTCGTCCACAGCGTAGACCTTGGCGTTGTCATCAACAGTGATGGTGTGCTTGAAGTCCTTGGTGGTGTCATCATATTTCACCAGCACGGTGTAGTCAGCGCTCTTCTTGTCGATACCGATGGTGCTCTTGGCAGCAACCGCAGTAACCGTATTGTTGCTGCTGTCAACGCCCTCGATCTTGGGAGTGTTGTTGAAGACCTGCTTGGCATCGGTGTTATTGTAAGCATCGGTGCTGTAGCTGGTCAGACGGGTGATGACGCCGTACTTATCCACAGAATAGCTCTCGAACAGGCCGTTCAGGGACTTGACATCCGCAGAAGCCAGAGTCTTGCCGTTGACCTCAACGTTCCAGTCGACCATAACTTCCTTGATCTCGCCGTTGATCACAGCGTTGAAGGTGTAGTAGTCACTGTTCTTGGTGTGGATCAGGTTGGAGACAGACTCGTTGGCCAGGAAGACCATCTTCTTGTTGCTGTCAGAGATGATGGAAGAATCATCCGCATAGATGAACATCACCTTGGTCATGCCGCCCTTGACATAAGCATAGGCAGACACGTTCTTGGTAGCGGTGGAAGCGATCTTGGGAGCATTCTTGATGCCGGTGTAGACGGTGTAATCATCGTCATCAATGTTGTAGACCACGAAGATGGTCTTGGAGTTGGTCTGAACGTTCTTAGTACCAGTGGTATCGCTTGCATCAGCCACGCTCTTGCTGCCGGACTTGTTGATGGTGTAGAACTTGTTGGCAGTCATCTGAACGCCGGCCTTATCACTGGTCAGGTTGAAGTCACCAGCATTCGCACCACTGTTCGTGGTGTTCTTGGGCTCAGAGGTGCCTTCATAGGGAGAAGGAGCAGTAGCAGTATTAAAGGTACCGGTAGCAATGGTCTTAGCCACGGGCTTCAGGGTGTAAACGCCGTTGTCTTCCTTGTAGGTGACAATGGTGCCCAGCTCCAGCTTATTGGAATTGCCCTTGTAATCCTTGGCAGTTTCAACAACCTTCTCGGTGCCGTCAGCGAAGACGAGCATAGCCTTGTTGGAGTTGAAGTTGGTCTTGTTCTGATAGTCAACCAGCAGAGCGTAGTTGCCGATCTCCTCGACTTCCTCAACATAGATGGCATAGCCATAAGCATCCAGGTAGACATCGTACTCGTTGCCAACGCTGGCATCATCCAGCTTCACGCCGTCGGCCTTGTTGGAGAACTTGTAAGCGGTGTCCTCGATGTAGATAGCCTTGTTGGCATCCCAAACCTTGGCCTTGTTCTCAATGCGGGTAGCCTCGCCGGAGACGGACTTAGCAACCTCAACGGACTTGATCTCCTTGGCATCCTCGGAGTAGGTGTACAGGACATAAGCGTCATCATCGAAGGAAGCGGTGGTCTCGAACTCCTCGCTGTTCTTCATGCTGGTGGGCTTCACACCCTCGGGGATCACAACAACATAAGCATCCTTCTTGGAGGTAGCCTTGACGGTCTTGGAAATCTCGCCGACATAGGTGTTGACCTCGGTGATGGTGACGGTATCAGCATCGTCATCATAGAAGACCTCGGTCAGAACGCCGTTGGCGCCATAGCTGTCATCATCGTTATCCTTGGTGATAGCGATGGGGACGATCTTGTTCTCGGGATCAACAACGCCGTCCACATAGACGGAAACGTCCTTCTTCTCGATCTTGGAGCCCAGGCCCAGATCCTTGTAGATGTCGCAGACATCAACGGACTTGGTGTAGGTCAGATCAGCGGTGTCAGCGTAGGTGCCGATCTTCTCAGCCTTCAGCTTCCACACGTTGGCGGGACGAGCGAAATCGTCGGAACCCTTGGTGACGGACAGGTTGTCGAAATACTTCTCGGCGAACTGCATCTTGCCGTCAGCCTTGAAGATCTTACCGTCGGTCTTGCCGGTGTTGACCATGTCCTTAGCAGAGGACTGATCCTTGATGGTGATGTTGCCAACGGTGACGGTGGAGTTCTTCTCATACTCGACCATGGTAGCGGTCAGAGTGTTCAGAGAGTACAGGCAAGCCTCCTCGCGGTTGACAGCCTTGACACCGTTGAAATCGCCCACCAGATCATCGTCCAGGCCGATGTTCAGAGCGCGCTTGGCAACCTGAATGGACCAGTTGGGGCCAGTGTAGCCTTCCTTAGCGGAATCATAGCCCAGAGCGCCCAGCAGCATCTTCATGAAGGCATAGCCGGTCAGGGAGTTGG